>Ga0310786_10002407_pt1 | contig 28676 bp, 34 predicted proteins | sample AusTroGonzalo_MG_FD_203881 | JGI IMG/M metagenome (GOLD analysis project Ga0310786, IMG submission 203881) | Bovine rumen microbial communities from tropical cattle in Woodstock, Queensland, Australia - Gonzalo_03 (v2) (version 2) | ecosystem: Host-associated > Mammals > Digestive system >...
TTTCGCCGCCCCTTGAAAAGGGGCTCACCTGAGGCAGATAAAAGGCATTACGATTATCGACAAGGACTCCTCTGTGCGCCAGCCGATAAAAAAGACATCGCGTCGTCCCGCGATACTAAAACATAGAAATAATCGACGGCGCGCTGCGATTATTTGTTTGCATCCTCCCCATATACGGGGGAGGCCTTGGAGGGGGTGGATGTCTCTTTTAGTTCTTTTCTCTGCGCCAGAGAAAAGGACAGATTCCGCAGGGCATCGCCCTGCAAAAAATATGTCTAACTTTAAAATATTACAATTATGATTAAATGGAATACTGTAAAAAAGATCCTTCAGATCGTCGCAACCGTCATTACGACGATTCTCGGTACGAACATCATTCAAAGCTGCATGAACGCATAACCCATGACCATCATGAAGAAGATGAATCCTATGGGCGAAGTGCTCTACATCGTCGTGCACTGCTCCTGCACCAAACCCAGTCAGAAAGTGACTGTCGACGACATTGACCGCTGGCACCGCGCCAAAAACTGGGCCATGATTGGCTATCACTGGGTAATCGACCTCGACGGCCATATCTATCCCGGCCGTGAAGAAAAGTATGCGGGCTCCCACGTGAAGCACTACAACAGCCACGCCATCGGTGTCTGCTATATCGGTGGCAAGGATGAAAAGGGCCGTAATGCCGACACCCGGACACCTGATCAGAAGGCCGCCCTCTGGTTCTTGCTGAAGGACCTCAAGGAGTCATACCCCAAAGCCAAGATCGTCGGTCATCGTTACTTCCCCAACGTTGCCAAGGACTGCCCTTGCTTCGATGTTCAGTCCGAATACTCACAACTCAACGCCCAAAGATGATGCGCAAGAAACATTTCAAAAAACCTCGCGATGACCAGTTATTGGCATAATAATTGCTGTTATAATGTTAAAAAGAAGAGATAGAACGCAAGAAGAACGAGACATCTATCAAAGGATATTATGCATTATCATTAAGACAACAAAACAGAGAAAACAACTCTAATCAGCGTCCTGATTTTATAAAAAAGGTTATAAGATTACATATTTTTGATTTACAACTTGTGTAAATCAAAAATTATTCATACCTTTGCATCCAAAATCAAAAACGTGTGAAAATATCATTTGGTACAAAGAAACTTGAAGAGTACGCTTTGGATGAGAAAAAGCGTATCAAGAAACTCGGTCCTTTGAGAGCAGGTTTGTATAAGCAGAGACTGGATGATCTCTACGCAGCCAGCACATTGGAAGAGACCAGATATTTACCAGGTCATTACCACGAATTGATAGGCGACCGAAAAGGCCAATGGGCATGTGACTTAGATCAGCCCTACCGACTGATTTTCACTCCAACGGCACGTCCTATTCCAACGGATCCGAACGGCAAATATATATGGATAGAGATAGACAGTATTGAGATAGAAGAAATAGACAACTACCACGGCAAATAACTCATAAAAACAAAACATTATGGCAACAAGAAACTTATACATCCCGGAAAATGTTTCTCACCCAGGTACAACCTTAGATGAGAAGATGAAAGAAATGGGTATGTCTGTCAAGGAGTTCGCAGTGCGCACTTCCAAACCAGAAAAGACTGTTATTGCCATTATTAAAGGCGACAGTTCTATTACCCCTGAAATGGCTGTAGCTTTCGAAAGCGTTACAAAAATCCCCGCTAACTTCTGGATGAACAGGCAGCGCATCTATGACGAGTGCGTTGCCCGTTCAAAGCGTCAGGCTCAAATTGTGTCTTTTGCTGACTGGGCTAGAAAGTTTCCTTATGCAGACATGGCCAACCAAGGCTGGATTGAAAAGAGAACTGTGCAGGAAGAAAAGACAGTTGTCATTCTCGACTTCTTCGGAGTAAGTTCTCCTACTGCATGGGAGAACTATTATATAAACAAGCAATTAAAAGTTGCTTTTCGTATATCTCTGGCTACTACAAAAGAGCCGTATGCCATCTCGGCATGGTTAAGAAAAGGTGAACTTCAAGCATCTGAAATCAACATAGGAGTAGAATATTCAGATAAGTTATTAAGAAGTAAGCTATCTGCCATGAAAGAGCTCATGCGGAAGAAACCTAGTCATTTCCCAGAGCAATTGCAATCCTTATGCGCTGAGTGTGGAATCAAACTCATCTATACACCATGTCTGAAGAAAGCTCCAATCAGCGGCTCGACAAGATGGATCAATAACATTCCTTGTATTCAACTCTCAGGAAGAAGCAAAAGATATGATACGTTCTGGTTCTCATTCTTCCATGAGATAGGACATATTCTCCTCCATGGGAAGAAAGACATATTCCTTGAAGACATTGATTATAATGAAGAACAATTGGAAAAGGAGAGACAGGCCGACGAGTTCTCGTCAGACGTGTTATTGACAGAAAAGGAAACTAAAATCATTCTAGAAGGTAACGATTTCGGAACGACAGCTTTGAAACGGTATGCAGCCCAATTCAACACCCACCCAGCCATCATAGTTGGAAGGCTACAACATTTGAAGGTTCTTCCATTTGCAAAGCATGTGGAAAGTTTCGAACTATTCAATTAGAAGTAATCATTCGATAAACTACAGGTAGTAATGCCTATATTGATATCTATCATTATTTAATACAATAACAGTTGTAGTTATGTGCACTATTGCGGTTGCAAAGGTACAACTAAACTACAACTGTTACAACGTGTATTTCTACGAATGCTTACATTTCTACGAATGCTTACGAAACAAAAAAAGTCAGCCTTTGAAGCTGACTTTTCGTGATGACGGTGGTATTTTAGACTTTTCTCTCCTCGCAGGAGATAAAAATCGACTTAATCTATTTCCATTTGAAGGACTTTCTCTACGATGGGAGCCATGTCGTAGTATTTGTACTCGGCGAGGCGACCGCCGAAGATGACATGGGGTTCCATGGCGGCGAGGGCACGATACTGATCAGCCAGGGCATTGTTGCGGTCATCGTTGACCGTATAGTAGGGTTCCATGCCAGGCTTGTACTCCGTGGAGTATTCACGGGAGATGACCGTCTTCGGACAGTCATAGACCTCCTGGCCGAACATCTCGAAATGCTTATGCTCGATGATACGGGTATAGGGAACTTCTGCTTCCGTATAGTTCATCACGGCATTACCCTGATAGTTGGGCGTGTCCAGCACTTCCTCTTCGAAGGAAACCGTGCGCCAGTCAAGACGACCGAGCTTAAAATCAAAGTATTCATCCAACGCTCCCGTATAGACCAACTGATCTGCCACTTCTCTCCAATGCTCACGAAGTGGGCCCTTATCCGTAAGATCTGTGTGACCTTTAAAGAAATCCACATCAGTGCGACACTCCACGCCTTCCAGCAGACCGTCGATCAGTTTGTTATACCCCCCGATGGGAATACCCTGATACTTATCATTGAAGTAGTTATTGTCATGGATGAACCGGACTGGCAGACGCTTGATGATAAACGCCGGGAGTTCCGTACACTTCCTGCCCCACTGCTTCTCCGTATAGCCCTTGATCAGGGCCTCATAGATATCCTTGCCTATCAGCATCAGCGCCTGCTCCTCCAGGTTGCGAGGCTCTGAAACACCGGCAGCCTTCATGGCAGCGACAGCCTCTGCCTTCTGCTCTTCGATCTTGGCCTTGGCTTCCTCTGGTGTCAGCACACCCCACATCTGATAGAAGGTGTTCATGTTGAACGGCAGGTTATACTGTTTCCCTTTGTAGTTCGCAATGGGCGAGTTTGTATAGCGGTTGAACTCCACGATGGCGTTCACGAACTCCCACACCTGCTTATTGCTTGTATGGAAGATGTGCGCACCATACTTATGCACGTTGATACCCTCCACATTCTCGCAATAGATATTTCCTCCGAGATGCGGACGTTTGTCAATCACCAGGCATTTCTTCCCAGCCTGCTTGGCCTTGTATGCAAATGTGGCGCCAAACAGTCCGGCACCAACGATCAAATAGTTGTATTTCATATTCTTGACAAAAATTCTGTGATATCTGTGAATATCTGTGTGAGCTCACAGAATACCGTCATTCTTCAATCCCAGCAATATCGCCGGATTCTCAAACTTCTCGATACGATCCTCTTTCACTTTTCGGGCCAGCTCACCCTCCGGCATCCCAAAGGGCTTATGCGCCACCACGAATATCTTCACCTGATTGCTCATTTACGTCCCTCCTTATTCATTCAATACCATCAAGACCTGACACCCAATACTCGTGCCCAATGTGCTTCAACCAGATATGGTGTACTCTAAAACAAATCAGAATGGGTACCCGTATCAACTAGGATAAGTTGCAATTCTTTATCAAACTGCTTCCATATCATCAACCAGTCTGGAGTAATATGACATTCCCAACAGCCTTTATATTTGCCCTGCAGCTTATGAGGAAGGTATTTTTCGGGAAGGCTTCCCTTTTCTTGCAGAATATCAAGAACCGTCGTAAACTCAGCAATGTCAAGACCACGGCGGACGCATCTTTTAAAAGATTTCTTAAATTGGCCAGTATAGATTACCTCATACATAAGCCTATCCGAGGATTTGTTTGATTAAATCCTCCGAGTTCTTTGCATGGAATACGTTACCTTTACGTATATCCTCCAAGCCCTTTTCTATTCCGCTCTTACGGTGACGTTTCAATGTCCATCCCATCTTTTTCGACAATGTACGAAGAAAACTGAGATCCGTATTAGGTAGAGACAGTGTGACGTCTTCTGATACTGCTACTGTTGCCATAATCTTCAATTTTTATTGTTTTCTGGCTGCAAATATATGACATTTCTTTCAAACTACCAAGCATTTCCCGATTTTTCTTCTCTCTCCCCTATCCTCCATGCGCCAGCCGATAAAAAAACAAGCCGTGTCCCGGCTTACCAAAACGGAAGAAAACCGTCGGTTTCTGCGGTTTTCTGTGTTGCATCCTCCCCCTGTGGGGAGGCCTTGGTGGGGAGAATGTCTCTTTGCTTCTTTCTCTACGCTAGAGAAAGTAAGAGGATAACGTTTCTTTTCGTTCTTTCTCTGCGCTAGAGTAAAGAACATATTTGCCCAGCGGGACCTGCCCCTGGTTTGCCCGGTGTGCTTACTAGCTACAGGGGCCAGAGGGAGAGGACTTTTTCGACGATGGGAGCCATGTCGTAGTATTTGTACTCGGCGAGGCGACCGCCGAAGATGACATTGGATTCCTGGGCAGCGAGGGCACGATACTGATCAGCCAGGGCATTGTTGCGGTCATCGTTGACCGTATAGTAGGGTTCCATGCCAGGCTTGTACTCCGTAGAATACTCTCGGGAGATGACCGTCTTGGGACAGTCATAGACCTCCTGACCGAACATCTCGAAGTGTTTGTGCTCGATGATACGCGTATAAGGCACTTCCGCTTCCGTGTAGTTCATCACCGCATTTCCCTGATAGTTGGGCGTGTCCAACACCTCCTCCTCGAAAGACACGGTGCGCCAGTCCAAACGACCGAGCTTATAATCGAAGTATTCATCCAACGCTCCCGTATAGACCAACTGATCTGCCACTTCCCTCCAATGCTCACGAAGTGGGCATTTTTCTGTGATTTCCGAGATTTCTGTGTGACCTGCTATTCCAGCGGGACTGAAGAAATCCACTCCCGTCAGCGTATCAACTCCTTCCAGCAGACCGTCGATCAGTTTGTTATAACCCCCGATGGGAATACCCTGATAGCGGTCATTGAAGTAATTATTGTCATGGATGAACCTGACTGGCAGACGCTTGATGATGAATGCCGGGAGTTCCGTACACTTCCTGCCCCACTGCTTTTCCGTATAGCCTTTGATCAAAGTCTCATAAATGTCTTTCCCCACCAATAAAATAGCCTGTTCTTCCAAATTCTGAGGTTGGTACTTTCCATCAATTATGAATTGTGAATTATGAATTATGAATTGATTAAGAGCTTCTGCCTTCTGTTCTTCAATCTTTGCCTTCGCCTCCTCTGGTGTCAGCACGCCCCACATCTGGTAGAACGTGTTCATATTGAACGGCAGGTTATACTGCTTGCCCTTGTAGTTGGCAATTGGTGAGTTCGTATAGCGGTTGAACTCCACGATAGAGTTCACAAACTCCCACACCTGCTTATTGCTCGTATGGAAAATGTGCGCCCCATACTTATGCACGTTGATACCCTCCACATTTTCACAGTAGATATTTCCTCCGAGATGCGGACGCTTGTCAATCACCAGGCATTTCTTCCCTGCCTGCTTTGCCTTATAGGCAAATGTGGCGCCGAACAGTCCGGCACCAACGATCAAATAGTTGTATTTCATATTCTTGACAAAAAATTCTGTGATATCTGTGAATATCTGTGTGAGCTCACAGAATACCGTCATTCTTTAATCCCAACAGAATAGCAGGATTAGCAAACTTCTCCCTCCTGTCCTCCTTCACCTTCCATGCAAGATTGTGTTGAATCATCGACTCATACATAGCCAACGCCTTATTCTCCTCATCAGTGCGCTTGACCAGGAACATTCCGCCATCCTCAATCTTACAATATGGCACAGCCTTGATTCTCAGTCCCCGATGGATGAAATACACCCCAGTCAACAGTTCCGCCATATAGGCCAATGCCCTACGCCCATTTGTATAGGGTGAAGGTTTCACATACCTCTCACATTCGCTAAGAACAGAAAATATCCATTCACAGTATTCATCAAACAACGATTTCCTGCAAACCAGCATATTGAAAGGATAGAACGTCCCCCCGTCACAGACCTCCTCCAGCGTCTCCACACATTCCGGATACAGTTTCTTCATCACCAGCCACAGAATGGTCATGTTCTCCGCCCCCATGAACTTCGCAAAGTAGGCGTACACACTATCAGTATACCACGACGGTTCTACCATGACGACATCCGTATCAGCCATCAACTGCTCGATGCTCTTCTCAGAGATATCAATGCCGAAATACCGCCGATAGTGACATACCCCTACATATTTGGTGTCGTGTACATTCTTCCATATCCAGTAGTGCGCCGTCATCTCGCAATACGAAGGATTTTTATCCGAGATATTCTCCCCCGTATCATCACCAATCATGCCGGCCATCGGATCATCAGGATCAAGCCCAATTCCTCCTTCAGCCATATTCCTTCTGACATACCCAGCCCGGCCCACATGTATCGGCACCAGCGTCTCACCCTCCGGTATCTCAAAGGGCTTATGCGCCACCACGAATATCTTTACCTGATTGCTCATGATGAAGGAGGGAATAGAGTGGTTGGGAAAAAGGAGGTTTGCCCATGACGATTTGGAAGCTGCTCAGGAAACCAACCGACATGAGCGCCCCTCCATGTTTACTCATTTATAACACATGATTAAAAAATATCAGATACGCAATTACTGCTATTACGATAATCTCTAATGCTAAAAGACCATAGGCCATGGCATGTCTACGATTCATCTGAGTGTTTTATAAATATCCATTACTTGTTCTGCAATTATATCCCAGTCATATTTGCTCATATCGTAGTCGATACGCTGCAATGGTTGATTAACGATTGATTCAATTTTTGATGCCAAAGTGTCAACATCCCCAACCTCATGATAACATGTAGAATCCAAACCAACTTCCAGATTGGCAGGTATTGAAGAAGTGATGACTGGTAAACGATAGCTCATGGCCTCTAATAGCGCAATGGGTAACCCCTCATGGGACGATGGTAATGAATAACATGCTGCATTAGTCAATAAAGAATGGAGTTTCTTGCCACGAATAAAGCCTGTCAACACGACTCCATTCTCGCGAGCTTTCTGCTTTAATCCACGAGAATAGTTATCTTCAAAATCCGTATCGCCTGCTAAGACAAGACGTACATCTTCAGGTATACGCTTTTCTTCTTTTAAGCGTACATACGCATCTACCAAGTCATGCAAATGTTTCTCTGGCACGAATCGGCACATGCCCAAGATATACTTCCTTTCTTCGACACCTAATTCTTTGAAATACTCAGGCTCATGACATATTTCCGGCTTAGGCACACCATTATATACAAGGTGAACGTTCTCAGTTCTACCACATCGCTTAGCAATCAAATCCTTAATCACCTCGCTGATCACTATCACATGATCTGCATATTTGCACCCCATCCATTCTGCAAGTTTCAGGATATTCTTTGCAACGAAGCCCCATTTATCCCTATCATAATCTGGTCCATGATGAGTAAACACCACCTTCATGCCCAACAGTTTCGCATAAGGCACAAGCAGAGCAGGGCCTATCGCATGGACATGTAACACATCAGCACCGATCCTTTTTGCCCTATTAATAGCCCGGAACGTATGAACAATTGCTTCAAAAGATTTCTGCTTGGGAGACTTTATATCCACGAGATGAACACCTTTCCATTCAGAAAGTTCATCATGGACATAACTTTTTCTTCTAATTACAGTTACTTCTATCCCATGCGATGCGATTCTCGGGAAGAGTTCCTCGCAATGCGTCTCCACTCCTCCCATGATGTTTGGGATACCTCGAGTACCTGTAACAATAATTTTCATAGAAATCTATTGAATATCAATCACTTTATCCGTTTCGGCAACTGTTCCTTCATAGCCCTGGCTCTCAACATCCGCATTGACGATGTCTTCGCCACGTTTACCTTTTAAAGCCTCCTTAGAATCTTCAGAAAGGCCATTATTGATGACTGCATTCATATCGCAGGTAGAGAGTTTATCCAGTTCTTCCTTTGTGACCCTCCCATCACGATAGTCGCAGCATATCGGCAACTCATACATAGAGTACTTCATGCCCACCATCGACTTCAGTTTATGCGACACTACCCAAGGAATCACCCTTCCGATGTATTTATGCATAGCGGGACTCACTGAACCAATCATCCAGCAATCCCTATCACAGCAACGTACCTTCTTACGAACTTTCTCTGCCTCAGGTGAGTTCCACAGCTCATCCCAGGTCTGGCGGTTCAGGTTACCCATCACCTCCTTATCCTTAGTACCGTTGCATGGCATCACATCACCATACGGATCTATAAAGAATGTATCGAATGACATATCGCAAGGCAACAAACGTTTCTGTCCATAAATATAATTAATCAATCCATGGTTAAAATAAGCCCGGAACCACTTCTTCGGCGAATTGCTCTTCAATAGTTCATTCACCAAATTCTCGAAGTTCTTTGCCACCATGGGACGGTCTTTAATAATGTTCTTTGCCTCAACAAAGTAAAATGAGTTATGTAGCGAAGCTGTGGCGAACTCCATACCCATCTCATTTGAGATCTTGTAAAGTGGCACTAAATCAGGCGCATTCTTATCTTGGACCGTCATACCGAAGCCCACATCCTTCATGCCCATCTCACGCAGTTTCTTCAGCGTCGTATAGCCACGCTGATAGCCATCGTTCAAACCACGAATCTCATTATTTGTTTTTTCCAGACCCTCAATCGAGATACGTATACCTATCTGTGGGAACTCCTTACAAAGGTCTAAAATACGGTCTGTAAAGAATCCATTTGTTGATATAACAATACGATCCGATTTCTTATACAGCTCACGCACCACCTCCTTAAGGTCTGTACGGATAAAAGGCTCGCCTCCCGTGATGTTTGTAAAATACATCTTCGGGAGCTTCTTGATAGTCTCAATTGAAATCTCCTCCTCCGCTTTCGATGGCGCTTTATAGCGGTTGCACATCGAACAACGAGCATTGCAACGATATGTTACAATCACTGTTCCATTTAGTTTCTTTTCTGCCATAATCTTAGCCTAGTCTTCTACTTTTGTAACATTATGCCTATTTCTATCATCCAATGGAGGTGGTGTCATATAATCACCATAGAAATGAGTCAAATAAGTATGGTTTTCATCAATACCATATACCATCATATCTTCAAATGGTAACAAAGAACCTTTTCCTATCCATGACTTAGGAATAAATTCTTTTAGCATCATTGAACCGCTTAAAGACGCGCCATATTCCATTTTATCCAAATCATAATGGCTGCATACTCTACGATAAAAATGTCCCATCTTTACAGGGCTTAGCACTTTTTCAATATGCGTAAGTTGTGCAAATTTAATAGCCAGCCGCTCATGCAATGGCCGTTTCTTGTTCATGTTGACTGCAATACTGAAATTCGAGAACTGATACAACATTCTAGCAAACAGGTAGAGCGCTATAAAAAACTTCCTTTTTATTCCTGGGGCAGGAACGCCATCAAACACCAAGATATCCATCCATGCACCGATTTCTTTACGTTCAGTGGCATTGTTCAAATAAAAACATGTTTCTCTGTCAATTATTCTTGGAACTAACCAAATATGACCAGGAGATTCAAATGTACTAAGATACATATTAGAAGGGAGTTCCTTTTGAGCAATTTCTTTAAATTTATTATATTGTTTACGGGTCATTAATACATCAATGTCATCATCCCATGGAATAAAACCTTGGTGGCGAATCAATCCTATTAATGATCCACCCGTCATGTGATATTCAAGATTATTTTTTTCACATACTCTTACGAACTCCTTGAAGACCTTAAACTCTGCAGTTTGTAGTTCTGACAAATGAGAAATATCTTTATTCATATTGATTCTTTAATGCTATTAATATACCTTTCGAACATTTCAACAAGATCATATTTAGGTGTCCACCCAAGATTACGCAATCTTTCGGTTGACAATCTTAGTTTTGTAATAGGAGCATATCCTAAATCCGAATGTAACTCTTGAACAACTTTTATATCAGGATTAAATTCTTCAACTATTAACTCAGCCATATCTTTAATAGAGATATAAGTAGACTCGTTTGCCACATTATATGCTTGTCCTTTTTCTCCGTATAGCATAATGAATAATATTGCACAAATGCAATCGGTTGTATAGCAATAGGGCTTTGCAGACTCTCCTGTTGTATGCAGGACTATATTTTCATTATTAACAGCACTTCTTGCAAACTGTGCAAATACACGATTATCATCCTTCGAGACACCTGCGCCAAAAGTCTGAGTCAATCTTGCAATTTTTACGGGAAGATCATATTCTTTAGAATATAAATAACATAGGCACTCTGCAGACCTTTTACCCATAGAATACGAACTTCTTGTATCAAGAGGATTTATATAACCCTGACATTCCTCTGTTACTGGTTCTTTATCATCTAAAATCGAACCATAGACTTCAAGAGACGAAACAAATACCATTGATTCTGTTCCATAATTCTTAACATTATCAAGTATTAACCTTGTACTATTAACTGCAAGATTATAAGTCTCTACAGGATTCTCGATAAAAAATCTACTTGAAGTAGGGCTTGCACAATGAACAATATAATCAAATCGTCTCTTCAAGTTTTTTAAATAATCACACAAATCACATTCAACAATATCAAGACATTCAAAGGTATCTTCAAAAACAGCTTTTGCTTTTTCTATACTTCGGACAGGACATACAATTATTAGATTCAATTGCTTTACTTGGTCTAACTTCACAAGACATTTTGTTAATATCGAGCCAATTAAGCCTGTCGATCCGGTAATCAAAAAGGTTTTCCCTCTGAATTCATTTCCCAAAGATATCTCTTCGACAAAACTCGAAATATCTTCTTGAAGTATTATATTCATTTTATACAATAATATTTGGATTTCAAGATGGAATTAATACCATTATGAACAGGTTGGCATAGCAACAACGTTAATGGTATTGCAATAATAATCCGAATCGTCGAATCCCATGTTGTAACGAATGCTAACCCTCGCCAAATTTGAAGATGTAGCAGATAAATTTCAAGAGAATAGCTTCCCAGCCATTTTAGAGGCTTAAACACCCATCCATATATAGCATTTTCTCTATTTAATAAAGATAAGACAATGCATACAACAGGAATTCCAATTAATGTCCTAATTTGTTCATAATAATTCTTATCTATGGAATGAAAAAGAATAAGTAAAGAAAGCATTACTAAAAAATACATAACTATATACTTATTACATATTTGTTTTCCACTCTTAGCATAAAAACCTGCTATTATTCCTATAGGGAAGATACTCGTCTTTTCCACACCAAAACTTATAATTTCCCAATATGAAGGGGAAAACAACTTTATGGCAAAACAAATAACAACTATAAAAAGAACTATAGCAAAACCCCTATATAATACAGAGGCATTTCCACACACAAATTTATGCATTAAGGGATATAATAGATATAACAAAATTGAAATAGCTATATACCACATGCCAAAATCATTACCCTCTATCCAAAAATCAAGCGTAGTTAAATAGACAAAAAGCATCCAATAATTCTCATCATTATAATACACTACTAATGTAAAGAACAAAAGCGATATGAAAAAGAAAGGCACATATAATCTATTGAATCTCTTCTTATAGAAATTTACCAAATTACTATCAGAACTAAATGAATAATACAATCCAAAACCTGAAACGAACAGAAAGCCTTGAGTATGTACAATTCTACAAAAGAAATCTATAGCGGATAATTGGTGATTGGTATACATCAATAAATGGCCCATTAGGACACCAAGTATTCCGACTCCCATCAGCTCTGTTCGATATTTGCTAATTAGCTGAAGAATACTACAATAATTACTCCGTGAATCCCCCATCATAATTTCATATAATCAATTAAAAACCAAATATTTGCTGGTTCTCATGGACTTCAACCATTGCCTTGAACACGAAATAATCAGTAGGAGTGGTAATCTTGATATTTTCCATGGGACCAATAACCTTACCCAAGTTGTGTCCAAAATAGTGCATCATGGTGCAGCTATCAATAAAGTCATGTCGTCCTTCCTTTCTTGCCTGTTCATGGGCTGACAATATATCCTTCAGATAAAAACTTTGTGGTGCACGAGCTATTAAAGAATTAGCACGTGTAGGAATCTCCAAGCTACCATCCGGCTGATTGACAATAAATGTTTCAGTTGCAGGTATACAAGTAATACAACTTCCCTCTAGCTTCACTGTCTCAATATTATCGGTGATAGTTTGTTCCGTAATAAGGGGACGTACACCATCATGAATGAGTACGATATCCATGTCTCCCCTTGAGATTTCTTTTGCTGCCGCAAGACCATTATATATAGAGTCCTGACCTGTTTCACCTCCAGGGACAATCCTCTTGACCTTACTGATTTCAAACTTTTTGAGCATCTTCTCCAAGAAAGGAATCCACTCCTCTACACAAGCCACCACAATACCATCAACCATTGGATGATTGTCGAATAGCTCTAATGTATAAATTATAATCGGTTTACCTTGATATTCAAGGAACTGTTTGGGACGAGACTTGGTATGCATTCTACGTCCAGCTCCCCCTGCGAAAACTACTGAAAAAATCATCTAATCAATTATTTAAATTTCCGACTTCAATATATCGTCTAAGTATTGATGGGGGACAAATTCCCCTCCAAACCAAAAACTCTTTTGCAATTTCTTTAGATTTTTGAAGGAACCTTTTCTTCAATGGTCGCATATACAGCGTCGTATTTTTCCATATGGTTTCGGATTGGTAATAATAAAAGATATTTTTTAATGGATTTTTACAATCTGTCCACCAAGGTTTATTATCAGTATAATGTATTATTATAGGATTATTTCTTGCTTCCGATATCTCAGCCTCATATTTCCAGTAATCGCACAGGGGCGTTTCTAAAAGATAGCCTTCTTGGAAATTGTATTTAACGGGAAGGATCATTTTATCATCGCGAAATATGTAATTTAACACATCTTGATCATGATATTTTATCCAGTCAGAATGGCAATCTATAAAACCCACAAATTTTGTCAACATATCATTCTCCCTCCATTTTCTTAAATTAATAAGAATGACACCAGCATTAAAATATCCCTTCGATATAGAATAATGTAGTCGATAATATTTATTATAAACAATTTCTCCTGCATCGGGAACAACTCCGACTCCATATTCTCCTAGGTCAACATTCCACAGTTCAGACAAAGATCCTCTCACAATCATGTCAACATCTAAATATAGGACCTTCTCAATATTGGCAGGTAAAAACTCTGTTAAGAACAAACGATAATACGTTGCTTGGGTAATATAATCCTTGGAATTATTTTTCCCCAAGCATGGCAACTTACTCAGTTTCTCCCCTTCAATGACATAAAAAACGACCTTTTTTTGTATTGAATAGTCATCCACGACAGCCCTTAAAGAAGCTTTACTATCCTCTGTAACACCATTGTCTATAATCACATGGAAAGTTATATCCTCACTCTGATTATTCTTACATATCGAATGAAACATAACACCTGTTGGCATTACATAATTATTATCTGTGCAAACAACAATATCCATAAAAACAATGCTAATAATCAATTCTTTTACGTCTCATTCCATTAAAAAAAGCCCTAAAGTATACTGGTATCTGCTTTATAGCAACAAGTGGCTTATGATATAGAAACATCATCTCAGGAGTTCTCCTTAGCAAAAAACTAACAAGCTTTAAAAATGGCCTAATGGTTTTCACTTTAAAGTTCCCATATACACGATCAAGATATACAGCATTTCTTGTCAAATAGTATATTCTCCACAACTGATGATGAATTACAGTCTTCGGAATTACTTCTTTATCCATCTTAGCAGAATGAATTAACCGTATATTATATCCTGCTAAAGTTGTTCTATATGAAAAATCGGTATCGTCCATAAAAATCCAAAAGTCTTTATCCGGGAAACCGATCTTATCAATTACTTCTCTCCTTATCAATGGCCCTTCAAATGTTATACAGCCAACTTCCAAATCATCCGAATTAACCATCTCTTGATTTACTTTCCCTACTAAAAGTGGTTTCCACGGATTCTCAAAATTAATTTTCAAATGCTCATTTAAAAATATCTTATCGTTTTGGAACCTTAATGGAGCGACTATTCCGTCATCCGTTTTCGCATTAGCAACAAGATTACTCAGACAATCAATATGAGGATAAACATCATCATCCATTAACCAAAAAAAATCAAACAAAACATCTTGCTTGTAAGCATATTGCATCCCGGCATTAAAACCTCCAGCTCCTCCTAAATTTGCTTGATGAATACATTTAATACCATTTTGTTCTTCCAGCCAATCCTTAGTTCCGTCAGAGCTACCATTATTAACTACAATAATTAAATCAAGTTTTTGACTCTGGCTTTTTAATCTATTTATACAGGTTTTCAAAAAAGCAAGACGATTATAAGTAACAACTATTGCACAAACTTTCATTATTATCAAATTTATATAAAACAACTAATTCTATTTACTACTTTTTTGTCTTTTGTATCCCAATAAAACTAGGGCACCAATGATTTATAAAGATTTAACATACGCTCTCCATATTGTTCGATGCTATATTTCATTGCAACATTGTTTTGTGCAGCTAATACAACATCTGACGCGTCTATTTCTGTGATATAAGACATCTGGCCTGCACATTCTTCAAGCGTATTCCAAAGAAATCCCGTCACTTTATGTTCAACGAAATCCAATGTTCCTCCACAATTACGCGCGATAACGGGACACCCATAAAACATCGCTTCAATAGCTGTACGCCCTAGCCCTTCCATCTCTCCGCACTGAAGATAGGCCGTTGCATTTGCCATGTATGCCTGAACTTGTTGACATTCTACACTACCAATATAATCAACACTGTTCGACACAGCATATTGTGAAGATATCGTGTCAAGTTCTACTTTATAGTCTGGTTTATAATCTCCAATCATTTTAAGCCTGTATCCTTGTTTGGCCAAATTACTCATTCCAAAAGCCCTAATAGCGACATCTGCACCTTTGAAGTTACTTAATCTATATGAGCAAAAAAGGAAGTACTTCTCTTTATCTTTATTAAATACAACATCTTTTTTACTTCTGACAGCATCACCAACAACTATCATATTATTCGAAGTGGCCATCCCCCAATATTCTGCACATGCATTAGAAATAAACACAAGCTTATCAGATTCCTTCATTTTCATCTTTAATCTTCGGAATCCTCCACTATAATAAGTATTATGAAATGTTTCTAACATTTCACGGATATGCCAAACATGTTTGATCCCTAATGCTCTCGCAATATCATAGCCAAAATCAATGGCACTTGTATTTGAATGTACAATATCTATTTTCTCCTCACTAAACAACGCCTTAATTTCCCTCATTCCCTTCTTCAAATAGTATCTTTTTTTTATTATTGAATATATATAGTGAGGGTATAACAAATATTTATGAGAACACTGAAAAGAACTTAATCTATATGGAATTACATAACAACGTATTCCGGCATTTACCATATAGTCATAAACTTCATCTTTTTGGTAAACAATCACTATCGGCTCAACCCTCTCACCTATAGAGGAGAGTAAATCTCGTAATGACAAAGTTGAGCCACCCCACCACGGAATGTCTGTAACGAATAATACTTTCATTTAACTAATTCTTTTTTGACTACTTGTTGTTCTTTATAGTTAGCAGACTCATACCATTTAATCATGAAAAAAGCCAATATTATATAAAGTCTTAATCCATAGGCCTCACCAGTGAAAGAATATATAACAAATCCTGCAATCAAATATGAGACCAACAAATATTGTTTTTTAGATGAAGTAACATACCTTACTACTGTTTTATACAATCCTCCAAAGAGAAGAAATAGATAAGCAAGAGTACCTAAAATACCATATTGCAGTATGGCTATGATAAATATACTTTCAAAACCCATAAATGGAGGAATACAACCATTTTTCTGACTATATTGAGCCACCCATCCCTCACCCAATCCGAAAGCAAGAGAAACGGCATTATCACTTATCCGATCATAAGCCGCTTCAATCTGATTTGTTCTCATCTCTGTGCTTGAACCTTTTATTTCTGAATTATCTTCCCAGAAAAAGATCGTAGATTTAATAAATTCATCCTCTATAGCCAATCCACCAATAGAAATAATAGAGAACAATATAACACTATATACAATTACTTTATTTCCAAACAATTTATAAACATATACAAACAATCCTGTCAATGTGCCTATCAATATTGAACGAGATCCTGTAAAAACTATCAAGATCAACGTAACCAACACCATTGAAGCATAAAAGATTTTTCCTTTCAGATGATTATTTTGAATGAATACATAAAGCAATAGGAAAAGGCTTAAAGCCAAAACGCCACCATACATCAAAGGATGAACAGTGAAACCACTTATCCTACCTGTCATGAAGCCACGCTGTTCATCAATATACGAATTATCAAGTCCGGTTTCATCAAAAATATCAGTCATCGACACTATCGCCAAAGCATAGGGATTATCTTTCGTTATATATGTATATGCAGAATAAATACCTGACATTATTAATATAAATAATATCAGATGAACTATTTTCTGAAACTCCTCTGATTTCCTTAAAGAATAAACTATGAATAATATATTAAACAAATAATAAACATATCGTTTCAATGAGTCCAATTGATACAAAAATGGAATTTCCGTGCTAAACAATGCTATTACAATAAAGAAAGCGATCAGGTACAACATATATTTTGTCGTATCATGTAATAGTTGTGAATTGGAGCTTCTTTCGGAACCTTTCGAAAGGTATATCATATAAAGTATTTCACCAACAATGAGATATGAAGGAAGACCAAATCCAAAAACAAGCAGGCCCAAGGGGAAAAACCATGAGGATATATATATAGATACCAATACTACTGGTATTGACCGAGAATAGACAAACATTATTGTGCCTATTATGAGTAATAACAAAGAGTAATAGTATTCTATCATCTGATAAATTATACAAATAACTTAAACGAATTACCTCACAAACATTGAACTACTTGGCCGCCTAAATAAATTGTTCAGGATCACCGATAACATACATGTCTTTTCTTTCCAACAGACCCTATACAACAATATTTTGGGAATCAACAAAAGATGAAGTATAGGCATAAAAAACCTTTCAATAGGCTTAAAAACTTTTGAGCAATATATATATCTGCTCTCAAGTTCTATAATCTTTGTTCTTAAAGAATGGGTGCTTTTATTTTTCTTTAATTCAGATCCTCCCAACAAATGCATTATCTTGGGAGTATCTATAACTTGAGAGATATAGCCTTTGGTGTGATACCGATATTGCAATTCGACCTCCTCAAAGTACATAAAGAAGTCTGGATCAAAGAATCCAAGTTCTTCAACTACCTTTCTTCGAATGAACATATCTGCCCCACTTGAATAGTCAACTGTTAAAGGGTGTTCCCCTTGGAAGAAACTGGGAAATGAGAGAGCCTTAAACTTCAAATGATATAATTTCATAATCATCCCCAAAAATATTCTATTAGAAGGGAATGTGCCAAATGAATACGAAGGCATGCCATCAATGTCAACCAGCTCACACCCCAAACAACAAACTTGACTAGGAGCTGACTTGATATATTCATAAAACTCAAATATAGCATTGTTCAACAGCAATGTATCGGAATTCAACAAAAAGATATAGTCACCTGTCGACTGTTCATATCCAAGAGTATTGGCCCTACCAAAGCCTAAATTCTTCTCACTATATATATATTTAATCCGTTCTTCCCTTTCAAAATGATCTTTGCTCCCGTCTGTAGAGGCATTATCTACCAAAATGACCTCAAAATCCAAGCCCGTCGTTTTTTCAAAAATGCTATCAATACACTCCTGGGTCATTTGGAGCGTATTATAGTTCACTATTATTATCGAAACATCCATAAATTCTACAATTGTTTCAAAATAGTACAGGGCATCTTGCCAATATTCTTATTTCATTCCAAAGTGTTCGACAAGTGGAGTTTTTTTAGATATGTTAAAGGACTCAATGCTCTTGAGGTCTTACCAATAACTTTTCGAACAATGTGGTTGTCGAACTTATATTGCAATTTTCTCCCCCAATAATACAAGGCATAATGCCATGCTACAAATATATTTCCTGTTTTTACTAATTTCTTGAATGGATAGTCGAAGAAGAAATTATACATACCCTCAAAAACACGTTTATTGCCAAGGTTTCGATCGTCTCTTGAGTTACAAAGAGAAGAAAGAGAGACTCGATAACGCACTAACTTCTTATTTAGCGTATAGATACGATTACCTGTCATAAGAATCTTATATACGAAAGGCCATTCTTCGGCACACCCATACTTATCAGAATAGCCTCCTATCTCATCATACAATTCCCGACTATAGAAATAAGCAGGCCCAACAAATATCATCTGCGTCATCACGCGCTTTCGTTGATTTTCATAAGATTCACTCTCAAGCATAAAATAATGCTTGTATAATTCGATAAACTTAGGATCTAACGGACTTTCTGCAGAGAATGGTTCCACATCACACACGCACATTCTTACTCTTTCATCATGGTTCTGAACAAACCTAACAAAGACCTCTATAGCCGATGGTATTAGCAAATCATCGCCTGCTATTGACTTAATCCAATCACCATGAGAATTACGTATACCCCTGATTAAGTTTCCAGAAACTCCTGTATTCTTCTCGGATGTTACCAATTCTGCGCTCACAAATCTTGAGGAGTTTTCGTCAAGCCATTGTTTAACGACACTTATTGTATTGTCATGTGAGCAATCATCTGTTACAATCAGTTCGATGCTCTTATATGTTTGACTCTTAATACTGTCAAGTGTCTCAATGACTGTTGCCGAAGAATTATACGTAACCACGACAACTGAAACCAATGGGTATTGAGTGGGAACTTCTTTATCTATAATTAAATCTTCCATCATATTTAGTCTGGATGTTTCTTGTAAAAGGGCCTATAAAAATACCACAAACCTTATCATACAAGACACATAACGTAAAGAACAAGGAAATCACACCCATCACATACAGAAGATATAATCCATAAGTCTGAGATACTAACAAATGATTGTCAATTCTGACTAAATAGCTATATGCAGGATCTGCCACCTGAATAACATAAACAGCAAAGGTGCTACTGGCAATCCAATTAATAGCACGATTATGATAGTTGTAATAAACAAATGGCATAAAACTACAAATTGAAGACATAATACAAACCGGATTTGAATAGTCGTATGTCCACTTTAAGCCAACTACATATTGGATGCAAATCACTATCGTAAACAGCAGATAGCCAATGACCCACCAGTATATCTTAACCCTTACCAAATCAACATTAAAAAGAAACAGGCATCTGGCAATCATATAAATCAAGACAAAATGCATGATGGAGTAACCACTTCCAAAGCCAAGACATTCTAACTCTTTAATATTATCGAACCAAAACTCTATAAAGACAAAGACTATTACCCACGGAAGGATTCTCTTACCCATTTTCTCTATAAATGCATTAAGGACGGGTGACAAAAACATCAACATCAAATAGCATTGGACGAAGTAGCCAGACTTAGTCATTACGAAAAGACTGCGAATCAGAGTTCCAACGCTAAAGGCCCCTTTCAAACAGGATTCAACCAGATAAAACGGAACATATATGAAAAGGAGCAATAAGCAGATCCGTATTACAGAGCTAAGTTTCAATCGTATTCCGAAATACCCCGAGATAAGCAGAAACATATTTATACAAATGCATGTAGCAGATTCTATAATCGCTTGCCCAATCCTGAAAGCTGACGGATTCGCCAGATCAAGCTTCTCGGGCATTCCTCCGACAAACCATCCATTGAAATGAACAATCAGGACTGTGAAAGTTGCAACAATCCTGTAAAGTTCAATACTGGAATTTCTTTGACTGGGGGGGGGTACTTTTTATCATATTCACAATCCGAACCTGTTGATTAAATCCGTCACCGTTTGTACTTCATTCATTTTAATTGAAGGGCCAATCGGTAAACTCAGTTCCTCATCCGCCAGACGTTCTGTGATGGGAAGGATCAACTGAGGACTGTTCCATTCCTCTTTTGCATAACATTCCTGTTTATGTGGAGCAATCGGATAATGGCAAACTGTTCCAACACCATTCTGCTCCAAATACTCATGTAACGCATCACGCTTACCTTCACCCACCAAAATCGGGAATAAATGATATGCATTTTGATCATCTGGCAGCAGATCTGGCAATGTAATCAGGGGATTATTGATATGCTCATAATAATAATGAGCCACCTCTTTACGATGCTGATTATCCTCAACCAAATATTTCAGTTTCACATCAAGCACAGCAGCCTGAATCTCATCCAAACGACTGTTGCGTCCAGCATATTTAAAGACATATTTCTTCTGTGAACCATAATTTGCCAAAGCTCTTACGGCCGCTGCCAACTCTGGATCATTTGTTGTTACTGCGCCTCCATCTCCTAATGCGCCTAGATTCTTACCGGGATAAAAACTATGACCTGCCGCATCACCAATAGAACCAGTTACTCTGCCATCATAGTATTTACAACCATGAGATTGGGCACAGTCTTCTACCAATTTCAGATGGTACTTCTTACAGATTTCACCAATTTTCTCCGAATAAGCTATACGGCCATAGAGATGTACGATAGCAATTGCTTTAGTCTTAGGAGTAATTAACCCCTCAATCAGGTCATCATCAATCTCAAGAGTATTGGATTTCGGTTCACAAAGCACTGGTATAAGTCTATTTTCTGTGATAGCCAAAATGGTAGCGATATAAGTATTGGCAGGTACTATCACTTCATCACCTGGCTTCATTATGCCCATCTCAATATAGGCCCGGAATATCCAAATGAGTGCATCCAAACCATTGGCACATCCAATGGTATACTTTGTTTCAATAAACTCAGAGTAGTGTTTTTCGAACTGCTCGTTCTCTTTACCTTGAAGGTACCACCCTCCATTAACAACCCGGCTTACTGCCTCATTAATCTCTGCTCCATGAAGAGCCGTCACTTCCTTTAATGACAGAAAAGGTATCATAATTTATTTGTTATTTTCTTTTAACCATTCTTCGTAGTCCACACCCTTCCAAGGCATGTTCCTATCAAAATGACGGGGCCAAGGATAGTGCGATTCTCCGGATTCTCGATCTCTGACTTCTCTAATATCCTTCACCGCTTTTGCAGGAGAACCTACAGCAACCGTATAATCTGCAACATCCTTTGAGACCATACTACATGCTCCAATCAAGCAATGCTGACCAATCTTAACTCCAGGGAGTAATAAACAATGGGTTGCTACAATGGAATAATCACCTACTGTCGGGCCGACACAAATTTCTGATGGTGGCGTAGGATCATTAGTAAACACCGTATATGGGTATATCCAACAATAATTTCCAATCTTGGATTCATGCCCAATATGCACATTGCTATGCATACGCACATAATCTCCAAATTCAGAATGACCCTGAATATCGCATAATGTACCTACGCTACAATGAACACCCATAAACGTTTTCTCACGAATTGTTACACGATGTCCTGTTTGAAGGCCTTTTCCGAAAATACTATCAGCATAAATGATGGTATGACTTCTGATGAGAGAATTAGCTCCAATAACAGTCCTGGGGTTCTCATAATTGTCCGTATCGGAATAATAGCCATTCAACGGTTCACCTAAGACACAGTCATTACAAATGATGGTGTTATCACCTATTTCAACGTTGTCATAGATGACCGTATTGTCGCCGATCTTCACATTTGAGCCAATTCTGGCATTTGGACTAATTCTCACATTAGTGCCACTAAACTTGTCTAATTTCATAATTATTCTTTCCCGACAATAAATACATAATTTGTAGTGGCAGAGCCACCAATGTTCAGCATCATGCCATTTCTGGCACCCTTTATCTGATATCCACCCGCTTTGCCTGTCACTTGTTTATACAGATCGACAAACATCCTGGCACCAGAGCCACCAACAGGGTGACCGCAACCAATCAACCCACCAGAAGGATTGATAGGCTTAGCCCCATCGAAGGCAATAACACCATTCTCCACGGCCTCGCATTCTTTGCCCGGATCACAGATGCCAAAAGCAGAGATGGCTGCAAACTCAGAACTGCTGAAGCAATCATGCGTTTCAAACACATCAATATCATCGACAGTCAATTCTGCACGTCGATAGGCATCCAAACAAGCCTGACGCGTCCAAGGCAACACATAATCAGAGTTAGCATTATCTGCCATTTTCTTATCAAACAGCAATGGAGCCGTCCTATGACCATAGCCTTTTACAATGGCCTTATCTTTCAAACCTTTCTCCTGAATGTACTTCTCAGAACAAAGAATTACCACTGCTGCGCCATCTGTCACCTGAGAACAATCACTCACACCAAGTAGCCCTCCAACAATAGGATTGCTTTCCGTGCCACGATGTGAAGCCTCTTCATAACTCATAAACCATTTACGAGTCTGGGCTAATGGATTGCGCTTGGCATTGGCATAGTTGATACAGGATATTGTAGCCAGAGCATTCAGATAACGTTCCTGGTTTAAGCCATATTTATCAATTGTAGCATCAGCCAAACGTCCGAAAAGTTTCGGGAAAGGCAAATCTATGCCTTTACCTTCTTTCTCGTAATAGGCTGCACGGCCAAGTATATCACCGCCTTTCTTGGAATCCACAGATTTCATAATCTCCCAGCCTACCACGATACAGACATCATATTCTTCTGCCTCAATCTTGCTGATTGCAGCATCGAGTGCCACAGAACTGGAGGCACATGCTGCTTCATATCTAGCAGAAGGAACCCCATAAAATGCAGGATTAACCTCGGTCAGGAAGGCTCCAAGATGCCCTTGGCTGATATACTGTTCGGCTATGAAGTTACCAACGAATGCCCCGACTCGATTTTCCTTGTTCAAGGTCACCATCTCATCCATGGTAAAGTCTGCATCCTTAAAACCGTCTTCGATGGCCTCTTTCAACAGGGCTATCATGTTTTTACCTTCTTTTGTCCAATTGCGCTCAAAGTCAGTCTGAGCACCACCTAATATATATACTTTCTTTTTCATTGTGCTCATTCTACTTATTTTGCTTTGAAATAAATTCTATAATCGTATTTACTCTTGATTTGTTCGGCTATGATATGGTCAATATCCACATTACTCAGGATATCTGGCTTTAACCTTTCCTTCATTAGTGCTCCCAAATCACATACACGGCTAAAGGCCTCCATCATTGCGAATGGGGGACACCATGTAAAGCCTGTGGCCATAACATCGTCAGCCACTCTAAGGTCATAACCTACATGTTCTGCCGTATATAACGCATAGACGATGTATCTCAGCAGAAAACGCAAGCAGATATCTGCCTCCTGACTTCTATTACTGATCAACTCACGAAAAGCATCATCATAGTCCCCATCACGTAAAAAAGCCTTCATACGAAGAGCAAAGGGGAATGAGTATTTTATCTCATCACGATACTGCCCGGTCTTGATGTCATACACCATCAGGCGCTTGTCACCACTGTCGTTCTTGATAAGTTTATAGAGTCCTTCGCCAGACTTACGTCCCAACTTCTTCTTGTCAATCAACCTCTTGACATAACCAGGCAGTACGAACTTCTCATGCACATAATCGCTGGTATTCTCATAGATGTTATCCACAATGGCCTTGTGTACATCTAATCCTACGAAATCTGCTGTGGTGATAGGAGGCATCGTACGGCCAGTGAAAGGGCCAAGGAGAGAATCAATATAGTCTATACCACCATTGTCCTGATACTTCTCTGCATATTGAAGTGCCTCATTCATAAAATAAAATCCGATGCGATTACCCAAAAAAGCAGGAAGATCCTTACTCTCAGCCACAGTACGATAGAGCTGGTTAGTCAGGAACTCCTTCAGCTCCGCATACATCTGCATATCACTGTACGGAGAAGCTGTCAGTTCACAAAGCGTCAACTGATAGGGAGGGTTGAACATATGGACACCAAAGAACTGGCATCTTACCTCTTCTGGATAGCACTCTGCCAATCGAGTAATAGAAAGACCTGAAGATCCTGTACAGGCTATAGCTCCTTTCTTCAGGGACTGTCCAATTTGTGTATGCAGGCCGATTTTTATTTCCAAGTTCTCTGCAGCACTCTCAAACACCAAGTCTGACTGTTTGACACAGTCTGCCAGCATCGAATAGTCTGCAGGAACAAGATTCTTGATAATACTATCGGCCTTTACTGTCTTTCCTGCCCTCAAAGCTGCTTTTCCAGACTTCTCAATGTCACGACTTACCATGAACACCCTGGCATTACAAAATGAAGCAAATATGGCAGAGACATTCGTGCCCATTGTTCCGTTGGCTCCTACAACTGTTACTGTTTTTATTGTCATACGCAATCCTTACAAATAATAGGGTTGTGATAATTATTTCTTTTTATAATCCAAAAACTCATCATAATCACGGATATAGTCTGCTTTGTCATATCCATGTGATGCCAGGACCATACAAACACTTCCGGAAGAGAAGTCGTCAAGGGTTCTCCAAATGCCTGGCACAATATACAGGCCCTGATAAGGTCTGTTAAGCAAAAATGTACGTTTCACTTCTCCATCATCGAGAGTGACCGTGAAGCTTCCACTGGCAGCAATAATAAGCTGAGACAGTTCTTTATGGGCGTGAGCGCCCCTACTTTCTCCTCCCGGGACATCATAGAGATAATAAACACGCTTTACTTCAAAAGGAACATCTTTGTTGTTCTCAACAACAGAAATGTTGCCTTGAGGCGCATGGTGCTTATTTAGCTCGATTATTGTGCAGTCATATACCTTACTCTTTTTCATTCTTTGAATCTTAGAAATTCCTGATAATCACGAATATAGTCATTCACGTCATATTTTGTGGAAGAAAGTACCAAAGCAAGGGAGTTCGTTGAGAAATTATCCATCTCACGCCAAAGTCCCTTAGGAACATATAGACCGTAATATGAACGATTCAGATGAATAGTTTTCTTTTCCTTTCCGTCATCCAAATGGACATCAAAACTACCGGACATAGCAACAATAAATTCGCTATTATTCTTGTAAGCATGTCCTCCACGTCGTTCACCTCCTGGTACATCATAAATCCAATAAGTCCGCTCAATCTTGAATGGAATTTCTTTCAACTCCTCAATAATTGAGAGATTACCCCTTGGATCTGTGAATTTAGGCAAATTCACTATTCTCGAACCATTTACATTCATATGGCCTTTATGACTATTTTTTTGTATAATATAAACATTGCGATAAAATACAGAATGTAGTTGCACAAATACCCTTGATTCAATCCAACGATACCGTTTGAGCACAAGAATATGTAACAAATAACTATATATGTCATATTAAATATGACCTCCGTGAATATATATAATTTTGCCTTCGCTTTTGCTACCAGAACAAACGACAATAACCAGCTGCTGATTTTAAACAAGTCACCTGTCAGCTGCCAGCTAAAAAGACGTTCCATTTCATAAAACTGTGGAGAAAACAGCAGCCACAAAATAAAATGACGAAGGAAATAGATCGACAGTCCTATACATAGGAGCATTGGTATGATTACTTTGTAACACCTGACTATCTCATGGCTCAACTCTGTTGGGTTTGTGATTTCAGACAAGCGAGGCAGATAATAAATAGCGAAAGCTGAAGTAATAATATTCAGATACATTGAGGATATATGATTCATTCCTTCCCAAATACCAGCTTGCGAGGCAGAAATATTAGAAATCACATATCCACGAAGTAACATCTGGCTTAGAGGAAGCAGCACCAGGGTCGTCAAAGTCATCACCGAATAGCTTAAATATTTCTTCACGATAGGCTTCTCCAATTCCCCACTAAAATAGCTTTTTGAGAACCATCTTTCTCTTCTACACATCCATAGCGTGACAACAAATACGATGCTTTGGTAGGTTACTGCATTTATCAAAGCGCCTGGTAATCCAAAGAAAAATACTAACGTAACAGAATAAATGATTCCTACAATTGTACCAATAATATTGATTTTTACATATTTCTTGAATTTCTTATATCCATTGAGTATGGATATGAACAAACCGTTTAGAGTATAAAGGATAATGGTAAACCCAAAAACAATAAAGACATAGTAATAATCCTCATTAAAGAAAATCAATTTACTCAAAGGAACGCATCCTACAATTAGAAGGATGCCAACGATAATAGAACACGTTAAGGTAATCCTTAATGCATTTGTCAGGAATCGTTTTATATCATCCTCATTTTCTTTATATTCTGAAACATATTTTGTGATTCCATTATTGATTCCCCCATTGGCCATTCCCAAAAGAAGAGTATTGAAGTTATTCAACTGGCCTAATAATGCTACGCCTGCAGGGCCAATTATGACTGCAATCACTTTTACGCTGATCATGCCAGCACACATCCGTACAAGCGTAGCCATCGCGTTCAAGGAAAAAACCTTGATGATGTCTATGCCCATCAAACGCTGTAAAAGGATCTTAGCGTAATTCACAGTTTCTATTTATATAGATCTATCTTAATATCAAAAGGACTATCAAAGTCCATTAGCAAAGGATGTTTTGTATCCTTCTCACTGAGGATTGCTTTGTCCTTGATTCGCCAATCTATACCCAAGGAATCATCGAGGATACTGATGCCTCCATCTGCCTCTGGGTGATAAAACTCATCACACTTGTATTGGAAGACGGCTGTCTCAGACAATACAGCAAAGCCATGGGCAAAGCCACGAGGCACAAAGAACTGACGATGATTATCCTCTGTAAGTTCCACAGCTACGTGCTGGCCATAGGTAGGACTACCTTTGCGGATATCAACAGCCACATCAAGCACTGCACCTTTTACGCAACGAACCAGTTTGCTTTGAGTGAATGGAGGACGCTGGAAATGCAGACCTCGCATCACACCATAGGATGATTTGCTCTCATTGTCCTGGACAAACACGATAGGACGCACTTTCTCGTCAAATTCTCGTTGGGAGAAGGACTCGAAGAAATAACCTCTACTATCTTCAAAAATACGAGGTTCAATAATGACCAAACCATCAATGGCGGTTTGAATTACATTCATAATTTCAAATTTGTAAAAAGGAGGGAAGGCTCATGTTGTGTTCTTGCGTCCTTTACAGTAGCAAGCGGCATTAGCCGAGCGGAACCTACTTCTTATGAGAGACTGAGCCCCCCTCCGGATAATAACGATTTTTTATAATCAGCGTCTCACGACGGTTTTTCTAACTTTTCATCTCTTTTATCTCTTTCCAAAAGAAAGGTTTTCAAAAACGAACTTTCATTAAAGTGAAAGTACTTTCAACTACTATTATTTTCTCCTTCATAAGGAAATTCCTCTTACTTTCTTTGGCGCAAAGAAAGAAGCAAAGAAACATCCACCCCTTACAAACTTCCCCCTATATTGGGAAGCTTAAACAAAAAGTTGCAGAAACCGCCAACTTTTTCTATGTTTTGGTATCGCGGGACGACGCGATGATTTTATTATCGGCTGGCGCACAGAGAATAACCTGAATAATCTATACCATCGTTAAAACACCGAGGGGTGAAGGGGGCGAGGAGCCCACGATATTTATTTAGGCATATCACCTGACCAGCCATGGCCAAGGTCCCAATGATGGTCGTAGACAAATTCAAAGTATGGCAGAGAGAACTCTTGCTCCAACAGTTCGGTGAGTTCGTCCTGGATGGGATCGGCCCACTTGCCCACCAGCACGATGAACTTATTGACATTCCAAGC
>Ga0310786_10002408_pt1 | contig 28663 bp, 30 predicted proteins | sample AusTroGonzalo_MG_FD_203881 | JGI IMG/M metagenome (GOLD analysis project Ga0310786, IMG submission 203881) | Bovine rumen microbial communities from tropical cattle in Woodstock, Queensland, Australia - Gonzalo_03 (v2) (version 2) | ecosystem: Host-associated > Mammals > Digestive system >...
GATCCAAGCAGGTATATGATCTTTATCAAGGATAAGAAGTCTGGATCTGGTTATGATAGTTACAAGTACGTATCTAGTGATCAGTATAGAGTATCTATTCCTAATGACTATAAAGCTCCTTACTATAGGAGAAAGGTATTCTTTACATTTGATATTCCTAATAATAGTCTTGTGACTGTTCTATATGTACCTGTCAGTATGGAATCTGTAGAGTTTAAACAGAGAGCTGTGTATCAGGATGGTACTGTTATCTTTGATATAGACTATGAGTCTAAGAAGAATAATCACTATTTAACAGCGAACTCTATATGGTATTCTCTGACGGTAAGAAGATTCCTCAGTCCTGGATCAGAAAGATTGGTCCTGATAGATTGAGTATTACTAATCCAGTAGCTACTTCTAGTGCTGCTCATTTGAATATCTCTTATAACAATATTGCTATAGTGAGATTCTTACCAACTACTCTAGAGTCTAGGTTTGATACATATATAGATTCTAATGAGTTGGATACAGTTAAAGACTTTGATATTGAAGATCCTAACTTTATGAGATATATTGTAAAGGTAGGTCTTACTAAGAATGATATTCTCAGTATTATAGAGAAACTGGCCTATAGGCATAACTATGCTAGTATGGGTACCAGTTATTATATAGATGATGAACTTACATTGAATAACTATGGCTATGGTATGTCTGAGTTTATTTACTGGCTATACAGTGATATGACTAAGGACTCAAAGTACAAGTTAGGTGTATTTGATTACAGTACTCTCGATATGCAGAATACTAATACATTTACTAACAACAATAGATTCATTGAATCTACTATTAAGCTGATTAGAAAATTCTATATTGAAAATACTCTGGTCAACTACAATGGTACACATGGGGATGATGATAGATCTCCTACTTTCAGTTATATGGATAATATAGCGTCTAAGTCTGATGGGCTTACGAGTAATACTAGATATGCAAATGATCCCAATAATACTTATGTATATCCCGCTCTTCAAGACTATCGTTTTGACGTTATCTATGCTACTTATAATCTTACTAACCTTACTACTAACGGTAGAACTATAATCAATCCTGGTGAAACAGAGTATAGCTTCTATCTATATTCTCTTAATGGTAGTATTTTGCCTAGAACTATATGGATTAAGATAGATGGTCAGAGTGGATATCTAGTAGATGGATCTGACTACTTCTACAACTATATTACTGGGCAGGTTACTATCTATAGTATTACAAAGAACTTCACAGTTACAGCTATTGCTGAGAGAGTATCTAAGTTGGAGATCACTAAAGATCCTAATAAGACTCTCTATTATACTACAGAGAAGTTTGATCCTACTGGAATGGTAGTTACTGTTAGATGGACTAATGGTAAATCTGAAGTTGTCCCAAGAGATCAATATACTTTCTCTCATTATGATGAATTATTAACTACAGATATTACAGAGATTGAGATTTACTATAGAGATAGTGATTACTTTGATTATAGTGATAAAGTACCTATTACTGTACGTCAGGCTACTGATGAACTGGTATATGTACTGAGTCCTAACAGAGATTACTATACTATAGGACTAGAGTATGATGAAGAATCTGAAGAGAGTAACTATGGTAGTGGCTTATCAGCTATTCCTGAAGATGGTGTAGTAGTTATCCCTGATACTATTATAAACCCAGAGTCTGGTCTAGCTGTTCCTGTAAGAGTCATTGCTGATAATGCCTTCAGAGAACTAGATATTTCTTCTGTAAGCTTTGGAGCTAATATTGGATGGATCAAAGAGAATGCATTCAATAGCTGCAATGCTACTTCTATAACACTAAACTCCAATCTGTCTGAGATTGATGATGGGGCTTTTGCTAATTGTCCTTCTCTTACAGGTCTTACTATTCCTTCTAGTGTTACTATAATTGGTACTGGTGTACTGATGGGTTCTACAGCACTAGAACATGTTGGAATTTCTACTAAGATGACTGGTCTTCCTCAGAATATGTTCAAGGGTTGTACTGCTCTTCTATCTATAGAGATTCCTAATAATATTACTGCTATTGGATATGAGTGCTTCTCTGGATGTACTTCTCTTGCTATAGTAGATATCTCCAATACATCTAAGCTAAATAGTATAGGTGAGAAGGCATTCTATGGGTGCTCTAATCTAGTATCTATTCGTATACCTACTAATGCACAGATGACTATGATCAAGGCTAACACATTTGCTGGTAGTGGTCTAGTCACTCTCAGAATTCCTAATAATATTACTATAGTAGAAGATACAGCATTTGCTAATTGTATTGCTCTTGAGTCTGTTGTCTTTGAAATTCCCAGTGGAAGTAATACTGGTATCAGTACTCTTGGGCAGTCTATATTCTCCGGATGCTTGAATCTTGTTAATGTAGATATTGGCTTTGAAGCCTCTGTTGATAAGTGTGTAAGCACAGATATTGCATGGTTCGCTGGTTGTAATACTGCTCTGAGTATTAAAGTACCTAAGACAGTCTATGATGAAGATGAATCTCTTGACGATACTGCTGCTAACTATGGTACTTACTGGAATTATATTGATGCAGGTCATAATGCAACATACTATTCTGGTGATACCCCATCTTAATTGATTAACATTTAAATATACCTCTAATTAAATAGAAAGGAATATGATAAATATGTCTGTTTTTATGCCTCTACAGAAGATCCTATGCTGGAAACAGCCTGATGGAAAATATAAGGTTACTTTCATTAAGGCTTATAGTGAAGAAGTTCCTATGGAGCTTCTAGTTGATGGATCTACTAAGTATGATATCACTTATCGTGATTCTGATGGTGCTTCTGCTTCTCTAAGCAATAAGAGCTTCAGCAGCGTTGAGTGCTCTGATGGTAGCAATCCTAACCAGTACTGCCAGTGCCTGGATGAGGGTTTCTATCATGAGCTCCCTGATGTAGTACGTCCTGATGAAGTAGATACTCCTGTTAAGCTTCTGCTGGTCTATGGTGACTCTACTGATACTGTAACTGTAGACGACAGTGGTATTGTTACTGCTGATGTGTCTGTCTCTGTAGATGATGAGGACTTCGCTGCTGCTGTTGGTAATAAGAGTGGTAGCTGGCTCTTCACTGCTACTACAGTAGATGAAGATGTCGTATGGATGCTCTTCGACAAGATCGTTGATCCTACTGACTATGCTATTACCATTACTGGTGATGCAGAAGAGGGTGACTCCTTCATCGTAACCAATGTACATGAGATCGGTGATAACATCGCTGCTACTGATGTACTTGATGTAGCTGTTGCTGAGTAACAAGAACTATATGGGTGATAGGGACTTCTCTATCACCCATTATATTTTAATTTAATTACATAATATATCATAAATAACTTAGAAATAATCAATCTGAGATTTAAGATGAGGAGTTTTGATATGGCAGAGACTATCATTAATAAGAATGCTGGAGAAACTTTTATTTCAGATTATCAAAGATATGCAATATATACTATATATAAGAGAGTTCTTCCAGGACTAATGGATGGACTTAAGTGTGTAAATAGAAGAATTTTATATTGTATGTATAAAGATACCAGAGTATATCCTGGGTCTGGTACCAGGACTGCTAAGTCTTCAGGTGTTATTGGCGATGTAATGAAGAAGTATCATCCTAATGGTGATACTGGTGTTTATAGTGCTATACTGAGTATGGGATCTTGGTATAGCTGTAAAGTACCCCTAATTCAGAAACAAGGGAATCTAGGATCTCCTCAAGGAGGTCCTGATGAAGCATCTGCTAGTAGATATACTGAGGTAGGTTTATCTCAGTTTGGTTATGATGTATATATTGATGATATTGTCAAGAGTCAGAACTGTATAGATTATACAGAGAACTATGATGGGAGATACTTAGAGCCTGAGAGTTTACCATCTAAGATTCCTATTCTATTGGTGAATGGGTGTTTTGGTATTGCTGTCGGTACTAAGTGTGAGATTAGTTCTCATAATCTTGGAGAAGTAATAGATGCTACTCTGCAGTTAATGGATAATCCTAACAGTGATATTATACTGATTCCAGATCACTGCCAGGAGTGTTATATTGTAGATGATACTGATTGGAAGTCTCTATGTGATCTGGGATTTGGGTATTATAAAATCAGATCTAGAATAGATGTAGAGGATTATAAGGGTAAGAAAGCTCTAGTTATTAAGAGTGCTCATGATCTTCTATATCTTAAGAGTGTAATAGAAGATATTGAAGCTCTTGTGGCAAAGAAGAAGCTAGTTCAAGTAGAGAACTGCTTTGATGAGTCTTCTCTCAATAAGACTACAGGTAAAGAGAATGTAAGATATGTAATAGTTCTAAAGCCTGGTAGTGATGTAGACTATGTAAAAGAAGTACTCTATAAGAATACTAAGCTAGAGGATAGAATTAGAGAGAACTTCCTGGTTCTCAATGGGTTGGAACCCATTAGACTATCTTATAAGGGATATATTCTAAGCTGGTTGGATATGAGAAGGATGACAAAGTTTAGAATGTATTCCAATCTATTACAACAAGTACAGACCAGACTTCATGAAAGAGAAGCTTATATTAAGATTCTAGAGTCTGGTGAGATTGATACTGTACTGAAGAAGATTATGGCCCAGAAGACTATAGATGATGAAGGTCTTACTGAGTGGTTGATTAAGAAGTTTAAGATCACCGATCTACAAGCTTCTTATATTATCAACGTAAATGCTAAAAAGCTATCTATTGGCTATCTCAACAAGTATAAAGAAGAAGCTGTTGAGTTGGATAAACAGATGAAGGATATCATGAAGAAACTCTCTAATGATAAATTCATAGATCAAGAGATTAGAGAGGAACTTCTGTATATCAAGAACAAGTATAATACTCCTAGAACATGTAAGTTGATTAAATCCAGTAAGATCTCTATGGATGATATCCCTGCAGGGATGATGACTATTGTTGTTACTAACAAGAATATCATCAAGAAATTCCCTAAGGGAGTTCCTGTGAGACTTAATAAGAATGAAACAGCTAAGAGATATATAGAAATTGATAATAGAGATAATCTTATTGTCTTTGATGATATGGGTAAGGCCTATAAGATCCTAGTCAATAATATTCCCCTATGTGATAGAGCATCTGATGGTGCTGATATTAAGATTCTCACTAAGGGTATGGTATCCTCTGTTGTAGGACTCCAGTCTGAGAGTGTTATTAAGTTCTATGATGATGCTAATCAGAAGAAGGAGAACAATTATCTAATCATTATTACCAAGAATGCTCTTATTAAGAAACTACTATTGACAGACTTCCTGAGTATAGCAAACTCTGGTCTTATATATTCTAAGCTAGATCCTAGTGATAAGGTAGAATCTGTATATCTATCCTCTGTAGGAGTAGATACTATAGTCTATTCTGATCATAAGGCTATTAGATTGGGAGTTAATGATATTCCTACTCAGAAGAGAAATAGTAGAGGGGTTAAAGCTATGAATACTGACAAAGTAGATGGTATTGATATCATTAATCCTACTACTAAAGATATTGTAGTCATTACTGAAGGGAATAAAATCAATAGAGTTCCTATTGATGCCCTTCCTAAGATTAAGAAGTCTAAGAATGGGTTTAATGTAATTAAGCTCACCAGAGATGATAGTATAAAGACTATTCTATCCATTAATAATGATAATGAGATACTGAGAGTTGTAAACACAGAAGAGACTGTAGATATTCCTGTAAGAGAGATTCCTTATGGAAGTTCTATTAGTCCTGGTATTAAGATCTTTAAGAAGAAGCTACCTATAGTTCAAGTTACAGTCTATGGTGGCTAATAGAAAATTAGAGATTTAAATATAAAATAGATATAACTATCAAATACTGGTTGATGAAATATGCTTTTAGATTTTGGTGGAAAATCATGGTCTAAACTAAAAAATAAAAGTATATTATAAAATCGAGTATGCATACAACTCAAATCAAAACAAGGAGGATCCTCAACCATGGGAGAAAATTTCTACGGCGTACAGCAAAACCCCTATTTCCAGCAGCCCCAGGCAACCTTCTTCCAGAACCGTCCAACTGCTAAGTTCACTCAGCCTCTTACTGAAGGGCAGATTGCTGCTCTTCGTCAGGAGGAAGATGCTCTTACAGTCAAGGTAGATGAGAAGGATATCTGGCGTGCTCAGTGCACCCATAAGCACAATGGTGCTTCCACCCTGACCAAGATCCCTGTCTATGACAAGGATGGCACTCAGATCGGTGAGAGGTATCGCTGCTCTATCTGTGGTGCAGAATTTAACATGTACGACGGCACTGTCGAAGATGTTAAGAAAGATCTGCAGACTGTAATGGATATTCTGCAGACCTGCAAGACCCTCAATCTGGATATCCCACCCGAACTGGCCAGTGCATACTTCCAGTTCATGCCTCTGCTCGACAAGCTGCCTCTCCTCTATGATCGTAGTGTTCGGAACTTCCAGCGCTATGCCAATGTGGAGAACAGCGGTGGTATTTACTCCGGTAATACCTATATGCAGAACAACTGGGGTCTGCTTGGTAGCCTAACCGCTCAGCCTTATTATGGCCAGCCAATTGGCTATCCTCAGCAGCCCATGTATGGTGGTTATCCCCAGCAGCCTATGATGGGTTATCAGTATCCTCCTCAGGCTGCAACTCCTCAGTTCGCACAGCCCTATCCGATGGCTCCCCAGCAGAGCAATCCTTTCGTAGCGAATGCTCCTGCTCCTGGTGTCATCCCCCAGCCTGGTGTAGCACCTGCTCCTCAGGCAGCACCTGTTCAGCCTGCTCCTGAAACCCAGGAAGTTGCGCAGAATAAGGCATTCAATCTGTAAACAAAATGGGATGGAGGACCTTCGGGTTCTCCATCCTATTAATATATTATTTTTTAATTACATATCATAAATTAAATGAAATACCCCTTCCTCAGCCTATTCAATTCAATGCTCTCAGGAAGGGTAAAAGTGCAAAATATGCACGAAATTAACTTTTGTGGTATAGATAACACTATATTAGTCTAAAATTCATTTTGGAGGATTTTTGTATGTCTGAAAGCACACGAATCAATCAAGGTGATATAGTAGTACATTATAAGAGTTTTTACAATACTGAAGAGGATAAGAAGAATAATAAGTATATGTATCAGGTATTATCTACAGAAGCTTATACTGCTGTAGATGATCCTGTTAGATATGTAATCTATAAAGCTCTATATGGTGAAAAGAAGATTTGGTTAAGACCATATGATGAATTTATGAGTGAGATTAATATTGAGGGTAATCCTTTTAAGTATAGATTCAATAAAGTGGAAGAAGAAAATCATATCAATAGTGATTATTGGTATGAAAAGGTTAGAGATTATGGAAATAATGCTAGAGATTATGGGTATAATGCACCATTATCTGGTCAAATGATTAATCATACTCATGATAAATCTACTAATAATATTGGCATAAATATGGATAGTTTTCTATATTGGAATAGATAAAAGAGAGGTAATATTATGGCAGAGAAGAAAGTGGCAGCTAATAATGTAATTAATGATGCAGCTTATATAGATAATATTAAGAACTATGCTAACCAGATTACCTCTATTGATTCTATTATAGATGCCATTAGAAAGCTACCTGGTATGTATATAGGAAGTATTGGTACTTCTGGTTGGATGACTTGTCTTAGAGAGATCTTTCAGAATGCTGTTGATGAAGCTATCAAGGAAGATTCTCCCTGTAATTATATTAAAGTATTCTATAATGAGAAGGATTGTTCTTGTACTATAGAGGATAATGGTAGAGGTATTCCTCATGGACAGATCTTGAAGGTTTATAATACAGAACATAGTTCTTCTAACTATAATAAGAAGCCTGGGGAATATTCCTCTGGTGTTCATGGAATTGGTGCTGTCTGTGCTGTAGCATTCAGTTCTATCTTTAGAGTAGACTCTTATGTATTGGGTAAAGCTAAACATGTAGAGTTTATTGAAGGATATCCATGGGATAAGAAACCTGTAGAGCAGGATGTTAATTGCCCTAAAAATAGACAGGGGACTACTGTATATCTTAAGCCATCTCTTAAAGCTCTGGGACCTGTAGAACTTACAGCTGCTGAGTTGTTCGATATGGTTATTAAGACTCTACCTCTGACTAATATAGGAACTAAACTTACCTTTAAAGCTGTAGATAAGAAAGGTAAAGTTATCATTGATGAGAATTTAGTTAATAAAGATGGTATCATGACTGGGCTTTATAATAAGTGTAAGAGTCCTATAGTGTCTCCTATATATTATAAAGCGGATAATGGAACTACTAAGTGTGAGATCTGTCTTACTTGGGATTCCAGTGATCTATCTGGTAGTGAGGATATTACTTCTTTCAGTAACTTTACCTGTACTATGGGTGGTACTCATGTACAGGGATTCACTGAAGGTGTAACTCTCTTCTTTAGAGATTATATGAACAATATCTTCTTAGCAGGGACTAAGAACAAGAAGCTTACTGTAGTAAACTCTGACATTAAGACTGGATTGAAAGCTGTTGTAGTAGCTGCTCATATTGATCCTATCTTCATTGGTCAGTCTAAAGCTATTCTATCCAATAAGGATATGATAGACTTTATTAAGAATACTACCATTAGAGCTCTAGATGATTGGTCTAAGAGGAACTCTAATGATCTACAAAAGATCTGTAAGTTCTTAAAGGATATAGCAGAAGTTAGAACTAAAGAAGATAATGAGAAGGTTAAGCTATCTACTAAGTATGAATCTAATCTACTGACTGGTAAACCAAAGAAGTATCTACAACCTTCTGGTAATAAGAACTTAGAGCTAGTTATAGTAGAGGGTGATTCTGCTCTTGGTTCAACTAAGAATAGTAGAGATTTTACATGTCAGGGTATTTATCCTATTAGAGGTAAACTCCCTAATGCATTTAATACATCCAGAGCTGCTTTTCTATCTAATGAAGAAGTAGCAGCTATTATAACTATTATAGGTGGAGGTTATGGTAAGAACTTCAACCTCTCTAAAGTAAAATGGGAAAAAATAATCTTTATGGCAGATGCTGATCCTGATGGTGCTCATATCAGAACTCTGCTGTTGAGATTCTTCTTAATGTATATGCCTGAGCTTATTCAGGATGGAAGAGTATATGGATCTCTACCTCCTCTATATGGTCTTAAAGTTGGTAAGGGTATGAAGTACTTCACCAACAAGATAGACTTCACTAAATATATCCAGAGTATCTTCATTAAGTCTCATGAGCTAACTACTCTTACCAATAACAAGATGACTAATGTAGAAATCTCTGGTCTATTTGTAAAGAATATAGACTATATCTATATGATGGATTATATCAGTAACACATTTGCTATTAATGTAGCACTGCTAGAAGCTATCCTCTATAGAATATCTCCTTATATTAAATTCACAGATAAGCAGAAGAAGATTGTTATCTATAATGATATTATCAACAACTTCTCCAACAATATATCTGCTGGGACTAATGATAATGCATTTCCTATTCTCAATAAGAGTGCTAATGTAGTATACAACTATACAGTATCTAAAGGTTTTGAATTCAATAGCTTTAAAAAGTCTATAGAACAACTCTTTAGATTTATTAAAGTATATAGAAATAAAGAAGGTTGTATTACTATAGAAGGACTAGAGAGTGGTAAGTATCACTATATTCTACTGAATGATAGATTCGTATCAGCTTGTTCTGATATCATAGAGCTAATTAACAACAATAGATACTTCTTCTATAAAGTAGATGGAGAACAGAAATCTATCTATGAGCTGATGACTATGTTTAATGCCTGTGTTCCCAGTGGTTTAACACGCTATAAAGGCTTGGGTGAACAGAATGCAGAACAGCTAGGAGAATCTGCTCTTAGGCCTGATTCTGTAAGAACTCTCATTAGATATACAATAGAAGATGTAAAGAATGAGATAGAACTGATTAGATATATAGACAGTAATAGAGCCATGCTGCTCAAAGGTGTTAGCATTACAAGACAAGATATAGAATAAATCAACAGAGGTAGGATATTACTCCTACCTCTTTATTTTTTTTATACGTTTTGTATCAAAATCGAAGTAGTCAACCATATTATATGCGTGGTGGCCGCTCTAATGATGGTTATAGAAGTGGAGCTTTTTATATTGTTTTGGGTTTTAACATTTCTTATGCTGGTTGGTATGTTGGTGCTGCTCTACTTTTATCAAAATCGAAATGGAATAAGTTATGTTATGCGTGGTGGTAGATCAGATATTGGTTTAGATTGTGGATCTTTTCGTATATTTATGGCTATTAGTTCTCTTAATGGTTGGTATCGTGGTGCTGCTCTATCATACAAGTATCAAAATCGAAATTATGAAAGATATTTTTTTCGTGGTGGACGCTCAAGCAATGGTGCCTACTGTGGGGCTTTCTTTGTTGTTGCTACAGATGCTGCCTCTTATGCTAGCTGGGGTCTTGGTGCTGCTCTATCATACAAAGTATCAAAATCGAAGTGTTTCAGAAGATTATTCTACTCACGGTGGACGTACTGGTTTTGGAAATGACTGTGGAGCTTTCTTTGTCTACTTGTACGTTGCTGATTCTTATTCTTATTGGTACTTTGGTGCTGCTCTAGTTTATCAAAATCGAAATTATACCTGTTATACTCTTCATGGTGGTGCCTCAAGCACTGATGCCGACTGCGGGGTTTTCTGTGTTTTTGCTTACTATGTTTTCTCTCGTTCTTTCTGGAATCTTGGTGCTGCTCTTTCATATAAGCTTTATTTTGTATTTGATTATATATTTTATTAAAAAAGAAGGTGGGCCTCAATTAAGAGACCCACTTTCTTTTTTAGTATTGATAATTACTATATTGCTCAAAGTACTTGATAGCATTGTTAGCTCTAGAGAGGCAACAAGCTTCAAGATCTTGTGGAGCTTCAAAGATTAAACAGAACTGATATCCTGCATTATAAGCTCCATCAGATGTATCTTGTACTTCATTTAAATATCTCAGAAGTTTAGGTGTAAGTGTTCCTAGCTCGTAAACTAGGTACTGACATTGACACTCAAGAGTATCATAATTATATCCACATACTTCAGCATAGTCATAGAGTCCTTGTTTTCTACTGGTAGTAGTCCATTGACAAATACCATAACCAGGACCTCCACCATACTGATGTATATCAGGATCAAAGGTATGACCACTCTCTGATGCTATACTAGCCATAATACCTGCTACTACAGCATTATTAAATCCACTATAGTATCTAATGAGTCTATAGCAGTTAGTCTCATTAGTATATAGAGGATCTACTGTATCTATATGCTCTATGATAGCATTATATAGTCTATAACAAGCTATAAGAGCTTCTTCATAAGTAATATCCTTATCAGGAAGAATACAGTCATTCTCCATCTCTATGAGATTGATCTGATTAGAGAATAGTAATGCTCTCTTATATCTTTCATCTATATGATCATAATCTTTAATAGATACATTTCTATCAGCTATTAATAACTTATCTCCAGGAATCTCTCTGAAGAAGTTATATACATTATAGAGTAATAGACTAGCTTCTTCTCTATCTATATTACTATAAGGATATATGTTCCCACTAATAGTATCAGGAATAATACCCATAGAATGTAGATAGGATATATAAGAATAATGATCAGAGTCTTCAAAAGAGATCTGTTCATACTTATACAGTCTATCAATAGATCCATCAATATACTTACAACAGTTACAACAGATTCTAAAGATAAGACGATAAAATTTATATCTCTCAATATAGTCTTGCATATTATCTATGATAAGAGCTGCAAAATAACTGTTCTCATCAACCTGTTCATAGAATAGATCCATATCATGACAGATCTTCAATTCTTCTACATATTTAGGAGTAGCTGTATCATATACTGTTTTCTCAATAATCTCGGAATTAAGCTCTGTTACCAAAGTGGATTCTTCAGGTTCTTGATAGAGATTAATTCTACTGCCTACTAGGGCATAAGTGTATGATTTTTCTTCTGTACTGCTAATAGGAGTAGCAGTCTCTTCTGCTACAAGATCAATAGCTTCTACTCTCCTATTGAGAGTAAACATCCAGGACAGACATAAGTAGAATATTAGTACTACAGCCAAGAATAGTCCTATACGCTTCATTATAAATTCCCCTTTCTATATTAGACATATGAGTGTCATATATATAATATATAATCTAATTAAAAAATAATATTATTGATACATAATAATAGATTACAATTCGTAACAGTATAATACCACAAACAATTATTTATTTGTATTTAAATTGGAGGTTTTGTAAGATGGGTAACAACTATCAGGACACTAAGCGTCGTTTTCAGAAGAATAATAATCGTAACAATGACAAGCCTAATAGCATCAGGGCCAATCTGCCTGTCTTCTATGTAGAGGAATGTGGCAGCTTTACTACTAATGGTACTAGGTTTGATATCGAGTCTATTGACAACATCCTGGCTACTCTAAACGATGTCAATGCCTTCCGTCTCATCAGCTATCCTGTACTGATGAAGAAGTCTGATGTATTCTCCGATGCTAATGCTCGTGGCAGTGTAACTGTTGGTTATATTCGTAATATCACTCAGAATGGTGATATTGCTGTACAGATCAATCAGAAGTACACTGAGGCCTACAAGAAGATCAAGGAGCCTACTATTCAGGTAGGTGGTTTTGTTAAGGAGGATCAGCTCACTACTATCCTTTCCTTTAATATCGCTGAATACAGCACTCTCTACGACACCTACATGACTGCTGATGAAGACGAAGCAGTTGAAGAGTCCTCTGAAGAAGAGTAATCGTATTATCAAGGATACTGTGTAATAGCAGTATCCTTGTTATTATTTTATATTTCAATTATATATAATATATATGAGCGTGAGATCTTTAGCATTATTCAAAATCTATATTATTACTCATGCTCAGAAAGGGGTATAGTCATGGCTAAGCGTAACAACAATGAGGTCGGGATGAATCCCGAGAACACGATCGTCCTCGACGAAGAGGAAACGATGGAAAACAAAAAGACCTACAACTCCGGCAGCCGTCCCAATGGCGGCTATAAGAGGCCTGTATTCTGGCGGGTCTTCAATCCCAAGGAAGAAGTTCAGCTCACCCGTACCGTTCACAGCGCTCCTATCCTGAACGATGAGGGTGTTATGGTGAAGTTTGATATCACCATGGAAGGGGAGGATGAGTACAGGACTCGTCACTTCCCTTATGAGGAAGGGGAGCTCTATCGGGCTGCTTTCCAAACTCCCACTTCCTTCCCGTTCGTGACCCAATACAAGATGCCGGATTCTTTGGAGGATCGACTTGTGCTGGTCCTTGGGTTTTCCCGCAAACTCAAGGATTCCAATGTGCCGAAAGGCGCATTGAAATATGACCTCTGCGAGGGGATCAGCTTCTATTTCGACCCTCGGGTCGATGATCATGGAAAGCTCCAGCTGAAGCCGGTGAGTTACACCATCGGCTGCAAGGAGATCGGAAAGGTGGGCAATGAGGTGCTCGCCTGGATCGAGAAGAGAGGCTCTCAGTTCCCGGCCTGGTATGTACAGGCCAAGCTGCCTGAGATCTTCTGATGTTGTGGGGAGGGGGTGTAAAAGCCCCCTCCCTTTCTGTGGTTTATTTTTTGTTATTACAGCAGAGCACATTATATTAAATAGAATTACATCTGAGAGGTGTTTATATAAATGAATAATACCACTTCTGTTTTAGATAATATATATCCCATCGTTGAGAAGAAGCTCAACGAGAAGAAGACTATGGATGCATATAAGAATATGCTCAATAAGTTTATGGAATATAGATCTAATGATCTTTATGATATAGCTCCATGTTCTAGACTCTATTTTGGTGAACAAGATAGAGAGAATTATTTCAGAGTATTCAATATATCTGAGACTGAGATCAAAGAGTATATTGATCAGACTTATTATGGAGTTATAGATAACTTTAACCCAAGAGCAGCCAAGGATGAGCTTACAGTAATGCAGCTATGTGTTATTAGATACTTTATAGAGAAGAATGATAAGAAGCAGATTGAGTTGGCTTGTATATATCTTTCTTTCTCTGGTAAGTTCTATCCTTCTATTCATTATAGATCGTATCCTAAAGTGGCTCCTATAAGACATGTAATGGAGTTTGTTGTAAACAGTAAACTCTCTAAGAAGTTTGACTTAGTACAGAAGGGTTCTATCTTAGGGGCTATTCAGTCTATAGATCAGACATGGCTATCCAGCTATAATCAGAAGTTTAAGAAGTTCTCTGATGAGGATGTTGTGTATCTTATTCAGCAACTTCATTCTCGTATTGGATCTTTCATGAAGAATATAGCTGATGAGTATTATAAGATCTACAATGATAAAGATAAGTATATAACCTTTGATAGTGACTCTCTAGATCAGGATGATTATCATCTTGCTGATAGCGATTCTCTGAGAATACAGAGAGCTGTAGAGAAGGCTATTAATACTATTAATAATACTGGTATTGATTACTCTATCTGTAAGATGGCTAGTGATAGCAATGTTAAACCTACAGAGTTGAGAGCTATTATAGAGAGTATTATTAATGATAGAAACAATCTCTCTAAAGTAAGAAGACTAATAGAGCTATTGGTAACTACTTATTATGCTAACTCTTCTGCTAAGAATAAGGATGTTGCTGATATCTCTTTCATTACTTATTCTATAGCTACTAAACCTAATGCTAAACAAAAGGAAATTGTAGAGATTAAGACTATAGTGCAGAGTTTCTTGGAAGAGAACTCTCCTGCTTATCTAAGAAGGAGATCTCGTATAGCTACTAAGAACTCTTATGAGTCTGCTATCATTAAATACTTTACATTCCTGATTCATAATGCTAATAGATAAAATAATTATATATAATAATATTAATAGAGTATGGTTAAACTCCATACTCTATATCATTTCTGAAAATACTATTTTTGAAAGGGGATATCACTATGTTAGACATGGAGGCTATGTGTGATAGAATAGACTCTATCACAGAGGACAAAGAGTTCGTGCAAGCTCTGAGAGAAGCTGAGAATATCAGTAATTTCAAGAGTGCTGTCAATGAAAAGATCATTGATCTCCTGGTGCAGCATCAGGCTGCCAGTAAGAAGAATGGAAAGAACAATCTGATGATCAAGAAGATTGATAAAGTAGAAGATGAAATTATCAGTATCGTTGATGCTCTCATATCTGATGAGGATGAGTAATATATGAAAGAATGGAAGTATACATGTCAGCTCTTCTTTGATGCTAGCAAGCATGATAGCACTATTGTAAGAGCTAACAGTGAAAGAAAAGCTCTTAAATTTGGCCATGAATATATGATGAAGAAATATAATACTAAGATGATTACAGATCAGTATGTAGAACTTATTAAGGAGGAATAAGATATGTTTGATTATCTTTTGAGCAAACCACTGAGTGAAGAGAGTTTCTCTCTGATCAAAGATAAACTGCAGAGAATCTATAATCATATTATCAATAATGCTTCCTATTATGAAGACTGTGATGAGAATGCTGCCAAAAGCCTCTTCTACAGTCTCAAGGGAAAAATCGAAGCTGCTGATCAAGATGAATATTCTCTCAGGATGTATACTCCTGAAATCATTGATGAGATCAAGAGCTATCTGGATAGTAAAGTAATTGATGAAAATGAAGCCAAAGATAGGCTTAATGATGTCCTCAGTACTTACTGCTATGGAGTAGGATGCTTCATTGAAGAAGTGATGGAGAACTACTTCTATATTAGAAGAAATCTCGATGTGGGTACGGAAGTCAATATAGAAGATGATAACTATCCAAAGATGTTTGGTGCAGAACATGCTATCACTGATCTCGCAGAGATTCTCTTTGGATTTGGTGTAACTGAGGAATAACATATGAGGGTATAGAGTCTATCTCTATACCCTCTAGTTTTATTTTTTATAATAATTGTATATTATAATAATAAGAGATCTATATCTAGAAAGGGGATTAAAATAAAAAATGGAGACTATCATTCTTAGTCCTAGATTCGAAGAAGACTATCCTACTAAGAGGATAGAGTTTGTTGATCAGAATAATAAAGTTATTTGTTTGGGATTCTTTGTCCCGTTTCAGTTTATTATTTGTCCTTATTATGATGAGAAAAGTTATGATCCTGAGAATAAGATTAATAAGATATCCACTTATTCTCAGAATATTGATGAAATAGTGCTCATGAGTCTCAAGAGTGATTTCATCAGAGATGGGAAGAATATTATTAGTGTAGAGAATAAAGAAATTCATAAGATTAAGAAGAGACTCCTGTATTTCATGGTACAAGATGCTATTAGATCTTATGAAGTAGCTGCTTTTGAGCAGGGTATTCATATTATTGTATATAATGGATTTTCTGATGATAGAGAGATGATTGAGAGCTCTCCTATCTATAGATATGTGAGATATCATTATAGTCAGCTTCTTGGAAAATATAGAGGTTTGATTTCACCTAAGAAGAATATTCTTAAAGAAGTGCTCGCTAAAGATAATGGACAGATCAGTATGTTTGATACAGATGAAGATAATAAGATGGATCTGGAACTGGCTGAGGAATATGAAGAGGAAGATCCCTACAATGAGTTTGAAGAAGAGGATAATCCTGCCTTCTGTTTGGCAGATGATCCTGAGAAAGGACTGAATTTCAGATTTGAATAACTGTGAGATTTGTGGAAGAACTGCAACTAAAGTATTTGAACTGATGTCATTCGAGAAGAATGACGATAGTCCAGTTTATTCAATGTCATCTAATGGATCATTATATTATAATCCTCCTCAGAGAAAGCATAAGTCAATATATGTATGCGATAAGTGTTATAATGCTCTATATCTGAGGAAAAGTCAATTAGATAACTCAAACTTCTCTAATTTTTAATATATAGGAGGTTTATATATGATTCATTTCTATCCACTTGATAATGCTAGTAAAACAGAATATGATAGATGTTATATCTGTGGAGATAATAGAGATGTAGATTTCTACACTGTAGGTGATGAGGGAAACAAAAGACTTGCCTGCAAAGAGTGTGTAGAGAATATTCAGAAAAATCAAATGGGTATATATGGTATGTCTATAAATAAAGATCCTCTTTGTAATTATAAGTTTGCTAGAGTATTAAGATTCTATAAAACTAAAAATGGTGTTACTGTTGGGGAATTTGGTTTCCTTGATGGTGTCTATATTAAGGTAAATATTAGTGTCAATGGATATTGGTTTATCCCTATGCATATCAGTGCTTATACTCTTATCTATGATGAGAGAATTAAGGATGGTATGATTGATACTGATGAGATTGTTAAAGGAAATCCTATCGTAATAGTATACTCTGAGAATATGATTAAACCTAAGGCTGTTGTTATTTATAATAACTACAGCTATAAAGTCATCAACTATGCTGATGTAGAAGAAAGAAAAGAGAATTTTGATCCTATCTTTAAAGATAGAGATGTACAAGATATTTTCTTTGTGGATAAGAGAAAGAAATGTGAATTTGATGAGTGGATCTGAATAGAAGAAAGGAAATGTGATATAGATGAACGATATCATATATAAGATGCCTGATATTAACTCTATTAAAAACAATAGAGTTAATATTGGGCTTGTGACTATTGGGAGTAATCCTCTCAATATCCAAACTGGATATATGTACAAAGATCCTGACAAAGGTATTTGCATTGAAGGTGTGAATATTAATTGTAAAGGAATTGTTACATGGACTGATTATATTAATAAATCATTCGGTTTTAGAACTGATGATGGAAAAGAATATACAGGAGTAATGCAATAATATGATCAAAATAACTTTTGAAGATACAGTAGGAGAAATGAAGGATAAGATTGAAAAGTATCTCAAAGATAATGCTGACAATTCGACTGTAATGCAGATTTATAACCAGAGAATATCTCATAGTGTATATGGAGCGACTAGTGCTCCTGATGAAGAGTTTGATATGAGAGATTTTCTTGAGTTTGTTCATGATACAGATCCTGAATATTATGAAGCCAGATATGGCGAAGAAGAAGGAAATTAGTCTGATGAGAATCTATTTAGAATATCGTATATAAGGAGTGATTCATATGAGTATCAAGAAGAGTATGGAAGATTATCTGGATAATAAATACAATAAGCTCAAGAATATCGCATATAAAAACCCTGATGATGATATCAGGGTGTACCCTCTCCCCACAAGAAGCTATACAAAGCCATGTTCTGCTTGTGGGTCAACTGTATCCGTAAAGTACTTCTTTATGGATAGAAAAGATAAGTCACATCTGCTCTGTAACAGATGTGCTGCTATCAGGAACTTCTCCTGTGCATATGAAAAAACTCAGGAGAATTTTGAGAAAGTTCAAAGAGAAATCAATGAATTTTCAAATAAACTTGAAGTAGATGAAGAGGAAGATCCAATTGGATCTGATACTGCTGAAGAGATCGTTGAAAAGGATATCTCTGAAGAAGAAAATAAAGAGAGTAAGTTCATATATCTCTTCTGCAGAAAAGATTATGATCTTCATATGGATCTCAATACTGTTGAAGAGTTGGTTGACAACTTTGTCAAGGATGTAGAACTTGATTTCGATGGTATAGAGCTCTATATTCTTGATGTATATGAGAATAAAGATACTGCTTATAAGGCTATGTGTCTTGATCATAGATCTCTTACAAGCTCTACTGATCATTATGTATCTGGTACTAAGAGTAAAGATGATTTGTATGATATTAAGTATGTATATGATATTGATCATGGAGACATTACTGTCTATATGGTCTATAAGAAGGAGGTTATCTGATGAGAGTCTATATAGTAACAAAGAATGATTATAGATACGTCAATGGAAGATTCTTTCCTGTAGATACTTTCGATACAGATATAAGAAATGCACTTTATCATATACATATTTTAGTAGGAGTCTATGACTCTCTTACTGCTGCTGAAGCTGCTGTTGATGAAAATATCAGAGTTCAATTTAATATAAATGAAGTTATTGACAATTATAAATCTTCTATTCAAATTCGGAAGTATTATTTTGGTGATAATTCTAAACTTCATGAAAAAATTGATGTTATACTTCCGGACTCTGATGGACTTAGTCAAATTCAAATGACTTATAATATTACTATAAAGGATTTTGAGGTTCCTGCAGATGATGATAAGAAAGGTATTCAGCTGAAGGATCTCAAGTCTGAAGATATTGATAGTATTGCTGAAGAAGCTGCTGAGAAACTCTCTGAGAATGAAGAATTTACAGTAGTAGATTGCTTCATTGATGATAAAAGTATTGATTTTGTTGATCATGGTAATAGACATACATCCGTCGAACTATCAAAAGACGATGATGGTGAATTATATAATGATCATCTTCTGTATATGCTTGCTGATCGTACAAATATTTATACACATTTCTATGATCTCAGGGAAAGAAAACCTGGTCATAATCTGGTCATTGAATTGAGTGGAGTTTATCCTTACAAAGATGATTCTGATCCTCTTAAAGAGACATCAATTAAAGTTTATCGTACTGATGCTGTTAAAGAGAGAGAATGTATATATGAAAAGCAATATTTGGTCGATATATATGATGATGAGAATATCATTAATGATTTTAGTTGTTTCTCTATAGCTAATCTGAATCTGAATGAGTATGATAATCTCTATATCATTGATAGGAGAGTTCGTCTAACAGAGAAAGATAATCCTAAAGAAGAATCTATTGAAGATAACAAGAAAGCTATTGAATGCACTATCAGTATATCTGATAATAGTAATAATGATACTCTAATGATCTTTAAGTTTAAAATAGATGGGACTTGCAGTACTAAATCTTTAAGTAAAGTTGCCACCAATAGTGAAGATTTTATTAGATATCTGAAGCAATATACTGATGGATATACAAAATTCATTGATGAAAGAGTTGGGCCTTCTTGGATTGCATTCTATAACAGAATCTCTTATGATTGTCATATTATAGAGATGGATGATAGAAATATAACTCTAAAGCATAATAATTCTAAGTATAAAACTGAACGTAAGTGTTTTGAAGAAATTCTTGATCAGATAAAAGATGCGAATATCATTTATATTCGTGATGAGACAGCTTTGTAATCTATAAATAAAATAAACCATGGGCTTACCCCTCCCATGGTTTATTTTTTGTCTATAATATCACAAATCAATTAAATTACATAATAATAAGAATTAGTATTACTGAGGTGAATAATCATTATGATTGATCCATTAAATATAAGACAACCTTATGAGTATCTTGTAGAGCCTCAGAAGGTTATTAAGATAGATGAACTTCCTGATTATGATCTACAGGATTGGGATCTTAATGATCCTAAAGAGTATATTAAGTATATTAAAGCTCTAGAGAAGACTGTAAGAGGTAGCTTTGAGTATAGAGCTATGGTATCTTATCTAAAGCAATATGCTAATATGACTGAATGTGCATTCTATAAGAATGTATCTAATGCTGATACTAGTGCTATCAAGATAGAGATTCATCATGGACCTTTCTCTCTATGTGATATCTGTGAGATAGTATATAGAAAGAGACTGTCTTTTGGAGAACCTCTAGATGAGTTTATGACTGCTAAAGAGGTTATGTATCTACATTACAATATGTGTGTGGGACTAATCCCTCTATCTGCTACAGTTCATGAACTGGTAGGAAATAGATATCTGTTTATATCTCCTAGAAACTACTATGGTAACTATAAATACTTCGCTGAGTGCTATAGACAGTGGATTCTTCCTGAGCAGTTTGATACTCTAGAGAGGCTAGAGTCTACTCCAGAGTCTGAGTATGAAGATATCTATAAGACTCTTCTCAGTAAACAATATATCTATGCTGATATGTCTGGTATGCCTGGAGAGAATCCTTCTACACAAGATATCATAGGAATGCTTAAGGGAAGAATAGGAGAAATAGTAGAAGGAAATACCATTAAGCTGGACAATTAAATTAATTTTAGAGCTTAAGTCTAACATATAAATAAATTCCATTTATGAATAATAAGAAATCTATTCATAAAAGAAAACAATTAGGAGGAAAATCTGTAATGTCTAAGCTATTTGTTAATCCTTATAAGCTAATCCGGGAAGAGGCTGAAGAGACCTCCGCTGAGAACTTCGGTGATTCCCAGCAGGTAAAGGACGTTGTCGCTGAGCTCGACGACGCTATGGAGAATATCCCTGCTATTTCTGGTGAGCCTGTTGAAAGCAATGGCCAGCCTGTAGATACTACTGAGCTGAAGGTCACTGCTGAGATGGTAAACCTGGTTCGTCATGAGTCTGCTGGCGTCCATGGCACTCCTCGCATTAAGTACCTGGTTGAGTATGCTCAGCTTCGTTACTTCATGGAAGAGAATGACATTGACGACGTAGAGGATGCTGTTGATCAGGTTGCTGCTGCTAACACTGACGTAGGTCAGCTTGAAGACGGCGAGACTGTTGATGTTGACATCGACAGCGCTGACGTAGTAGTAATTGCTCCTCCAGCTGAGGGTGTCAAGGAGATCGTTGCTGCTGCTCAGCAGGAAGCTGCTCATGGCTTTGCTGGTCTGGCCACTCTAGAGCTGGCTATGCTGACCCGTGACCTGAGCAACAAGAACGTCAACTGGAGAAAGCGCGGCTAATCCAAATCTATCTGGTCTCCTATTTGAGGGTAGTGGTTAATTCCACTACCCTCATATTTTTATGTAATTGTATATTATAGCAGTATAATATAACTGAAAGGATTAGATTTAATGAGTACAGGAAATATCTTTTGTGATGCCTCTATGGACATCCAGCATAAGATTGGATGTTCTGGAGCTATGTTGGTGAGTGAAGATTTTCTAACACCAATTGACTATTACTACGTGAAACAGATCAACGCAACCAATAACTCTGCTGAGATATTGGCTATCTATGAGGGGGTGATGATGGCTATTTATTTTAAGAATAGAAAAGATAATAACTTTGATAGATTCAGAATATTCTCTGATTCTAAAGTGTGTATATATGGATTAAGAGAATGGATTTATAATTGGGTGAACAATCAGAACTTTGATGGTACTCTGAGAAGATCTGATATGACTCCTGTATTGAATCAGAATAGATTTAAAGATATAGTGAGATTAATACTGGACTATAATGTCCCTATTAGTTTTGTACATCAGAAAGGACATACTCTTAGTCATCAAGATGATATGTCTAGAAACTTCTTTATCAATACTAATGGATTTACTCCAGAGAGTATTGGTGGAGAGATTAAGTATTTTAATAAATATAATAATGAAGTAGATAGAATCTCTAGAGAGAAGTTATATGAGAGAGATACACATCTATTCTTTGATGGTGCTCTAAATTCAGTTATTAAGCCTTCTGAGATGTCACGATTCAATGCTCTCACGCATTGGATATAAATTATTTTGATCAGATATTATAGTCTTGTGTATAGTATATTATTCATAGGAGGTAAATATATTGTTTAATGCTAATTCTCCTATTATACAACAGATGATGAATGAGATAAATCCTAATAATGGTACTGGACAGATTAGTCCAGGGATGATGTATATGGGAGCAACTCCAACTGTTGCTCCTCAAATGCCCGTACAGGCTTATCCTGATCCTATGCAGATGTCTATGATGCAACAGCAACAAAGACTACAGCAGAATGATACAGGGTATTATAGGTCTGGAGTAAATATGGTGAATCCTCTATTTATGCAAGGATATTCTAATCCATATTTCAGTCCATCTGGAGCTGTTCCAAACTTCAGTGTGGCTGTGAACTCCTATATGCCTAATTATATGAATCTACAATATGGCTCTCAATATCCTGTAAGAGCCTATGATCCCGTGAATGATCCGTTTTATGGATTTGATCCTAATGATCAAGTGTCTAGAGCTGTTATGCAGAATGCTATGGATGCTGGAGTGACGTATATGGATCAACTCCAGACTGATAATGAAATATTCCAGAAGGGTCTAGATATATTCTTTAAGAATACTAATAATCATAGCAATGAAGCTAAAGAGAAGATTAAAGAGTATTATACTATTAAAGAGAAGAAAGTTAAACCTAATAATCCTTTCATGATGGATTTCTCTAGACCATCTTCTAATGTAGATTGTACTCAGATGGTTGTGGTTATTATGAAAGGAGATGAAGTTGTATCTACTGTCAAACAAGCTCCTGATGAGTATACTCTTGCTAGATGTGAGTATATGGTAGCTAATGAAGCTCCTATAGAGAGAAGCTTTGTTCAATATCAAGAGTTTCTGAGACAGAGAGATATCTATTTGTATAATAGTGCTACTGAAAGACAGGGAGATAATATGGATATGTTTGACTTCCTGAAGAATGTAGCACCTAGAATTGTAAGAGAGATGAAGAATCAAGATATTAATAGATCTCAAGTCAATATGATTATGGATGTCTATAATAGTAAAGCTTATAGAGATCTAATCTATAGAACTACTGGCAGGAAGATAAATCCACCAAATATCATACAGGGAAGAAATGGTATTCTTCCCAATGGTATGATGGTATCTCCTGGAGTTGATCCTAGAGTGGCTGAGGGATTTGTAAAAGATGCTACCACAGGAAAGATAACTCTTACAGTTCCAGACTTTATAAAGAATAGAGTAGATGACTCTCCATTTAGGGAGGGGATTCTACAGAAAGAAATGGATGCAAGAAAAGCGGCTTTTATGAAGTCTCTTCATGATAATGTAATCAGAGAGGAGATATTGAGTAGAGGTGGCTAAGATTGATCTATTAAATATAATGAAGTCCAAGCAAGTAGACCCTATAAAGTTTCAATTTGATATAATGCAGATTCCTCCAATCTCTTACTTTCTATCCAATCAGGATATAGCAGACCTAAGAGCTATTGCAACTTCTTTACGTCTATCTGCAAAGATAGATGTGAAGAGGAAGATGATGGATGATATAATGAGAAGAAGAGGATTTAAGAGGTTCCAAGCAGGGACTAATAGAATAATCTATAAGTTTGAGGAAAGTCAGGCATTTGTTGCAAAGGTTGCTATAGATAGAGTAGGGATGAAAGATAATCCCAATGAGTTTAAGAATCAAGAACTCTTGAAGCCTTTTGTGACTAAGACTTTCCATGTAAGTGAATGTGGTACTGTGGCTCTCTCAGAAAGAGTAGAGCCTATTGTTAGACCTTCTGAGTTTGAAATCATAGCAGAAGATATCTATGAGTTGATCACCAATAAGATCTTAGGAATTTATGTGATGGAAGATATAGGTACTAAGTATTTTATGAATTGGGGTACTAGAGTAGGATTTGGTCCTGTACTGTTAGATTATCCATATCTATTTGAACTAGATGGAGATAAGCTGTTCTGTAATGTGACTGATCCTATTACTGGTGTACCCTGTGGTGGTGAAATAGATTATGATGCTGGGTTTAATGAATTACTCTGTAAGAAGTGTGGTAAGAGGTATCTCGCTAGAGATTTAAAAAGAAATATCACCGAAAACAACGTAATAATGGACACTATTATAGGAGGAGGAAAATATCCAATGATCGTAGAAATCAAGCGTGGCAACGAAGTCATTTCCAAGAGCGATAGTTCTTCTGATACTATCGTCAAGCCCCATATGAGAAGGGTTAAGAAGGATCGTTTCAGCAATAAGGATCTCAATGTTGTCATTGAGAACTATCGTCCTCAGGGTGAAGTAAAGCATGAGGAAACCAAAGAGGAAAAGATCGTAAAAGAACAACAGAACACTGTGTACGTTGATCTGGATGACAGTGATCCTGCTAAGAAGTTCGATAAGGGTTTTGATGTTGTTATCACTGGTGGCAAGCCTGTTGAGAATAAGAGGGATAGCAATGTCATCGTAACCAAGGGAGATAAGCCTGTTATTCCTATGAGCATGAAAGTTTCTCCTGATTATAAGAAGAAGGAAGAAGAGCCTGTTAAAGAAGATACTACAGTAGATGAAGAAATTCCTGTGACTAATGCTATGGTAGTTAATGAAGGACCTGTAAATAAGAAGATGAAACTGATCAATACAAAGATCAAGATGTCTGGTTCTGATCAGATGATCAATAGAAAGATCTGTAATGGAGATTATTATTTTGATGAGAACGGAGTACTCAGAAAGAGTGATGGATCTCCCTATAAGGCCAAGAATCTCAAGTTCAAGGCCTCTGATTATGCTCCAGTAGAAGATACTAATGATGAGGATTATTAATATATAGGAGGTTGATCCTATATGATTCCCACAGGTTACGTAAACTATGCTCAAGATGAGAATACAGTTAATGCTGCTCTGATGAGTGGTGATATTGTATTGGTGATCAATGATAATATAGATGAGAGAATATTCCCATCTGATAATCTCATGCACGCCAGTATACTATTACCTCCATATGAGAGTATCTGTATGCTCATTGATGACTCTAGAGAAACATTTGCAATATCTTATACAGATTATCTACTCAGTAGAGAAACTGATCTATATCTACTGGCTATAATGGCTGGTGTATTATTTAAGGGATCCAGGATATGGATGTATTTTGGATCCCATGAAGATAATGAGTTACAATTTGAGATCTTTAAAGTTCTATCTGCTTATATAGCAGAAGGATTCGGACTCTTTGTAGGAGTACCTGGTAGAATTCAGTTCAATTATGACCCTAGCTATGATAGTTTTAATCTATGCAGGTTGTATCAGGTTGGACTGATAGACTCCAGAACTCTATTGATGAATTATCATGATGATGAGATAGTTCCTCCTGGGACTAGTGATAGAATCTGTAGAGAGTTAGGTCTACAATGGTTTGATACTCCTGAAGAAAGAATGGAGTATATTCATAGATACAAGAGTCAGTGTAAGAGTTATGGGGATCTATTGTTTGATCCTCTTGTAGCAGTAGTGGGTGAGGGTGTGAAATGATTATATTCACACCCCATCCCTATGAAGTTATTAGTACTCTATCTCTTAGTACTAATAATATTAAACTCTATAATCTGACAGGCTATTTTGAGAATATCTATACTCTTAATAGTCTGATGCCTTCATTATCGAATATTGGATTTGATAATATGGAGAGCTATGATTATAGTACTCTATATGCTAATTATGTATTGTCTAATATAGACTCCTTTGGAGAATTGATGCTGATAATGAATCCTGTATTTAATGATGGATCTATTGTAGTAATAGCTATCAATAATACAGATGAATATAGAGCGATGATGAATGAGAACCTCAGTAATCTTATAGAGAGGAGATATGGATATCCATGTTTCTATGTGGATGATCCTTCTGATCTTTTCTATATAGATCAATCTAGGTGTACTTTCTCATCCTCTGGTATTATGAATTTAGATAGTGATATACATAGACTTGAGATGCAAATTCCATTGTCTAAACAGGATATGGAGTATGTGATGCTTAATACATAAGGGAGGTTATTCCCTATGGCTGAATTGTGGAAACTAGATAATTATGTTATAGATGCTGACTTTATCATAGGAAGCTCTATAGCAGAGTTAGATATAGAGAAGTGTAATATAAATGTATTATACAACTCTAATGTCATTGATTTAGATACGTATAGAACTCTCTATAATGCTGATAAGCAATATAGAGAGTATTGGGTTGGTAATTATATCTTAAAGAATAATCAAAAGAATAATGAGATCTTATCCAATGGTATAGCTGATGCTAGAAGAAAGTTCTTTGAGCGTTTGAGGCTAGAGGATAATGATATCATTAATATTAGAAAAGACTCTATATTCTTTATAGATAGAGAGTCTAGATTTATGGGTAATGGTGTAGTAGAGATTCCGTATGAGAAGAATCCTATAAGATTCAGACAAAAGGGATTGTATACTTCCTATTACAGATTGAAGAAAAGATTGATAGTGATGTATAGTAATGGTAGATTAGCTCCAGAGACTTTATCTGTAGCAGGTATATCTGATGCTAATCTACTATTACATGAACAATATTTCTCAGACTTCTTAAAGGCTCTATTCCAGACAGCTGAGTTTAGAGGTACCGAGGAGGCTATTAATCTATTAAAGATCTTCTATATGAATTATATCACTCTAAGATTAGATCCTGGGTATTATAGAGAGTATAACTCTTTCTCTAAGTTTAGAGTAAGACAATATTCTCCTTATCCTATGCAGGATTTAATGTTAGAGAATATCTCTGATATCTATAAGAATAGAGGAGATATAGATATATCTTATAATGAAGATATACTGAGAACTCTAATGAAGATATATAGTACTAAGTACTTAAGTGAAAGAAGAAGATAGGGATATCATTGTATCCCTATCTTTTATTTTTTTAGAAGTTAATGCTCTGATCTAGATATGATACTCTATTGCTACCTCTAGGAGCAGAGTTTCTCATATCTGTATAGTCAGGTAGATTGTTTCTATTGGTTAGAATATCTCTACCATCATCTTGTGGAGCATTCATTGCTGCTACATAGTTTGTTACTACTATATAGATCTTATTTCCTAAGACCTGATGGATGTTGTCTACATTGTAATACATAGACAGTTGCTGCATAAAGATTGGAGAAATCCTATCACTGATGAAGGTGGTAAAACCTTCTCTAATAGTATTCTCCATATCTTCATTGATATATTGGTTTCCTTCTAGAAGATTAATATTGAGTACTAAGTACTCTGTAAGACTATCAGAGATGAACTTATCCAGTTTCTCTCCTATAGTATGATCTATAGGAAGATTAGCTGTAATATTAAACTCTTGGATTCTATTCTTTTCTCTATTGATTCTATTGTAGATAATAATAAAGAATACACCTAGTCCGCCTATTAGTAGTATGGTGAGAACTACTTTAACCAATGAAATCCATTCTGCTGCATTCATCTCATCATTTCACTCCAACTCTTTACTTTATCTCTGAGATCTAGTAGCCCAGCATCGTCTGTAGTACCAATCTCTAGAGACTTCTTGAAGTAGTATAGTAGCTTAAAGGCTATGTCTTGGGTCATACCCATCTTATACTTCTCCAGTAGAACCTTCCATTTACCAATACACATATCTGGATGTAGATAGAAGGAATTATTCTCATGGTATACATCATGAGGAGTTTCAGATAGCATAATGATAGGGATATTGTTGTGTGTGTGTTCTTCTTTGAGAGCTTCTACTACATCGAAGGTAGTAACGTATCCTACTGTATTGAGAATATGCTCTGTAATCAGTAGGCATAGATCAAATAGAGTCAGGATAGCATGATGCATCTCAATCTTAGTCATCTCAGAAGTGAGATAACCATGGATTTGACAATGATCGTATCCTAGACCATAGAGAAATCCTTTGTACTTAGTATAGAAAGCACTATGCCTAAATTGAGCTTCACAGTTCTTCAGGAATGCTCTATATGTATCTACATCCATAAGAGACTCTTTAGTCTGATAAAATGGTAGCTCAAAAGTAGCATTAGCACTTTTCAGTGTTGGGTTCATATTTGGGGCATATGTTTCAATCCCAGGTAGGGGATTATATGTAGAATTTGGATCCATTAAACTATCACACCTTGCTTTAATT
>Ga0310786_10002409_pt1 | contig 28660 bp, 14 predicted proteins | sample AusTroGonzalo_MG_FD_203881 | JGI IMG/M metagenome (GOLD analysis project Ga0310786, IMG submission 203881) | Bovine rumen microbial communities from tropical cattle in Woodstock, Queensland, Australia - Gonzalo_03 (v2) (version 2) | ecosystem: Host-associated > Mammals > Digestive system >...
GGAACACGCGTATGTGGACGCTCGCTAAGCACATCCTTCAGATACAGGTTGAGGTCTTCCATGCAGTCGCCACCACAGCAGAAAACGGAGAAGACGGCTCGTATTATCTCGCTGTACTGATAGCCTACCAGCTTACTGCGAAGTCCCAGATGGGAGTCGATTACAGAGGACAGAATACGGTCAAATTTGTCCAAAACGAAAAATATTCCGCCAAAAGCGGTGATTTTCTCAGATTTTTTGCTTACCTTTGCCATGTCATTGACGATTTTTGCTTGTCTTGATTTGCAGCACTAAGGTAAGTGAAAAATCTGACATGGCCAAATCCTGAGCAACAAAAAGTTGCTCAGGTACTTATAAAGATAGTTAAACTAAAGTGCTGCGGAATTTAGGTATATTTAAATCTGCGCCCACAATGGCTGCGGATGGCGTAATTATCACTACATTTGCACCCAATATCCGAAGGGAATATGCACGCGAATCAAAATCGATAGTGAAAATGAACAAGAAAACCATTATCACCGCGCTGCTCACATTCGTCGCACTGACGGGGCAGGCGCAGGTAAACCCGACCACCGCACTGCTTGGCTCGTGGTCGGGCAAACTCAAGGCCGGCGCAATGTCGCTGACGTTGGTACTCCATCTGGAACAGGCCGACGGCTATGTGATAGCAACCCTCGACAGTCCTGACCAAGGCGCAAAGGGTATCCCAACATTTAAGGAGTTCCTAAGCGACGACTCAATAGCCGTGAAGGTAGAAAATATAGGCATGACCTACCGCGCCCGGTTGAAAGACGGGAAGCTCAACGGCATTTTCATGCAGAACGGCTACTCCTTCCCGCTTGTGTTGGAAAGGGGCGTGCCCGAGGTGAAGCGTCCGCAGCATCCGCAGCCGCCTTATCCCTACGAGACGGAGGAGGTGACCTTCCGCAACGAGGCCGACAGCGCAACGTTAGCTGGCACGCTGACCTGGCCCGTTGGCTACGACAAGAAGCAGAAGCCGACGGTTGTGCTGTTCGTTACAGGTAGCGGGCAGCAGAATCGCGACGAAGAGCTGATGTATCATAAGCCTTTCCTCGTCATTGCCGACTATCTGGCCCGCCAAGGCATTGCCACGCTGCGTTACGACGACCGTGCCACGGGAGCATCCGTCGGAGGTGATGTGGCGAATGCTACAAGCAAGGATTTTGCTCGCGATGCTGCCGCAGGAATCGATTTCTTGCGCAATCGGAAGGCTTTCGGCAAGGTCGGCATCCTCGGCCACAGCGAAGGCGGCACGATTGCTTTTATGCTTAGTGCGCAAAAGAAGGTGGACTTCGTCGTCTCATTAGCAGGCCCCGGCGTGAAAGGCGACACACTGCTTGTGGCTCAGAGCAACCGCATACTGGAACTGTCGGGACAGCCCGCCAACCTGACCGTTGATGATTACCGCCAGCAGGTTTCCACCCAACAGATGCCCTGGCTGAAATGGTTCACCGACTACGACCCGTCCGATGATATCCGCCAGACGCGCTGTCCCGTCTTCGCGTTGAACGGCGAACGTGACTGTCAGGTCATCTCGTCGCTGAATCTCACGGCCATCCAGCGACTACTGCCATCGTCGAAGCAGAATCTCGCCAAGGAGTATCCCGCCCTCAATCATCTTTTCCAGCATTGCACCACCGGCCTTGCCACTGAGTACAGCCAGATAGAGGAAACCATCTCGGCAGAAGTACTCAGTGACATTGCGCAGTGGATAAAAGGCCTGAAATAAATTAGTACAGGTAGATTTTAAAGTTCTTGATACTGCCGGGTGCACCCTGTTCGGCGCGAGGCAGGTACTCAAGGGCTTTCACGGTCTGCTCGCTGCCCAGGTCGATGACGAGCAGGTGAGGCGCAGAGGCTCCGCGCTCCGTCTGCCAGTAGGTGGATTCCTGCAGGTCGAAGACCTTGTCGCCTAAGTGGTTGCCACCCTCATCCTCGCTGTTGGCATACTTCGTTTTCCAAGGCTCGCGGCTCAGGCGCTTGCCGTCAGCTCCTTGCAGATAAAGCTCTGCGATGGCCACGCGGTCGTTGTCCTTCTGGGTAGAGAGTACTTCGATGGCGAGGTAGCGGCCCTTTTGCGGGGCGGAGAAGCGGAAGGTCTGCCAGCCGTTGCCGGGCTTGGCGGTGATGATACCCGCCGGAGAAGCGGCGGACACAGCGGCAGGCGTAGCGCTGTTGAGGTCGGGCTTGTCGCCAATGTTGTTGTGCTTGTTCGACTTTTCAAGCTGTAGCTTGTTAAGCTCAGGCTCGGCCTGTCCCCAAACGACAGCCTCCTTCGGACCAACCACATCGAGGACGATGACCTCGTTCTTGCCCTTCTTCAGCCAGCAGCCAGGCACGTAGAGCGTCTGTTGCGGACCAATGCTCCAAATGCGGCCCATGGCGTGGCCGTTCACATAGACCTGTCCTTTGCCCCACGTCTCGAAGTTCAGGAACGTGTCGCCCACCTTCGAGAGGTTGAAGTAGCCACGGTAGTAACCGGCTTTTGTAATGATTGACATAGAAAGCGACGGATCTTTCATGAATTCCTTCGATACACTCAATGCCTTTAAAGCCGTTTCGTAACTATCTGAAATAGGTGTAATCGTCCAGTTCTTCAAGTTGTAAGTGACCTCATTGCCATCTATTTCAGCAGAGATGGTTACTTCTTTTGTGATGCCTTTGAAATCCTTGATGGCACGTCCGAAGTTGATGCGTCCCATCGCTTCAACTCGGAGTAAGAGTTGTTCGCCCTTTTTGACAGCAGGTATAGTGATGGACTTTTCATTTTTTACGCGGTCAATCTTGCCAACGTAACATCCGTTAATATAAACTTGCACAAAGTCGTGCGGTTCGTCAATGGTCAATGTACTGGGGACAGGTATCTCTGGTAATTTCACTTCATAGTCAGCAAATCCCCAGCCTAAATCCATCTCTTCGAACGTAAGGACATCGCGGTTGTATATTGCATCTGCAACGGTTCCGAGTTGCATCCATTCCTTCAGCTCAAACTTAGGAACCGTGATAATCGGCATCGGAGCCTTGGGAACGGCGGGGAGTTTCTTGTCTGAATACTTCTGCATCATCTTGCGCAGCTCCCAGAACTTCGGTGTAACCTGGCCATACTCATTGATAGGAGCGTCGTAGTCATACGAGGTGACATCGGGCGCAAAGCCAGGAGAGTTAGCGCCAGCCCAGTGGCCGAACGACGTGCCGCCGTGCGTCATGTAGAGCGAGAAGGAGATGCCCTTCGACAGCATTTCGTCCATACCGTCGACCATATCCTTGGCAGGACGGGTCTCGTGTCGTGCTCCCCACTTGTCGAACCAGCCGCTCCAGAACTCCGAGCACATCTTCGGGGCGTTGGGACGCAACTCGCCCAGACGGCGGAACTGGTCGTCGATGTTGGCACCCGTGCCGAAGTTCATCGTCCAGGTAAGGTCGTCGAGGCCATTCTTCTCGAAGTTAGAACTCCAGTCACACTGGAAGAGCAGAACAGCCCCACCCCCAGCCCCTCCCTCGGGGGGGAGGGGAGTAGATAGTTCTGCCGCAGTTTTCTCGCCTTGAGAGTATATACTCCCCTCCCCTACGCGGGAGGGGTCGGGGGTGGGGCTATAGATCTTGCGCAGGCAGTCACGAATCTCAGAGACGTAGGGCTTGTCCTCGCCATAGCTTCCGTACTCGTTCTCCACCTGAATCATGATGATGGGGCCGCCGTTCTGGATGGTCAGCGGCTTGAGTTGCTCGCCCACCTTCTCCTCGAAAATCTTCACGCGCTCCATAAAATAAGGATCGCGCTCGCGAAGCTTGATGTCCTTCTTCTTTAAGAGCCACCAGGGCAGACCGCCCATCTCCCACTCGGCGCAGACGTAGGGGCCGGGGCGCACGATGACGTAGAGGCCGTTCTTCTGGGCGATGCGGCAGAACTCGGCCACGTCGTTGTTGCCCGTGAAGTCAAAGACACCCTCCTGCTGCTCGTGTATGTTCCAGAAGATGTAGATGCAGACGGCGTTCATGCCGAGAGCCTTGCACATCTGGATGCGGTGCTCCCAGTAGGGTCGCGGGATGCGGGGGTAGTGAACTTCGGCGGCCTTCACGATGAAGGGCTGACCGTTGAGCAGGAAGGTCTTGTCGCCGGTGGTAAAGGTACCGGGCTTGTTGGCTGCGGCGGCACCGTAGCACAGCGAACAGGTAGCGGATGCTACCGACATTGTGGCCGCGAGGGCCAACGTTTTGAATACGTTTGTTGTTTTCATTTTCTCCTATAGTTATTGGTTATTGTTTAGCATTACCGGTTTGCCGTCCTCCGTCAGTCCGGCGGCGCTGACCTTGATGCGGGTCTGCTTGCCGTTGTTGTAGAAGGTGGCGGTGAAGCGGCCCTCGTCGTCGAGCCGTGCATTCGGGTTCCAATAGAGCGTGCGGCGATAGTCCTTCAGACTGTCGGGCAGGGGCCGCTGACTGTAGTCGGGATGATAGAAGTCGGCAGGCTCGTACATGCCGTCGAGAATGAGCCGCCGGTCGCGGTAGGTGTAGCGCTTGCCATCTTCGGGCAGGAGCATGAAGTCGAGCGTCACGTCGGCAGCACCTGTCTGCTGTTCCACCCGTTTCTCTTCGTTGCGCAGTTCAAAGTCGGTGTACAGACGGATGATGTCCTGACGGTTCAGCTTGATGTTGCGGTTGATGAGGGCATCGCTCCAGAACTGGGTCATCGCCGACAACCCCGGGTTGTAGTTGCGGTAGTACACGTATGGTGTGTACATGTTGTCGTTGAGCCGTGCCATGACGTGCATGGGCTGATTGCTGTTGTAGTTGCCCAAAAGGGCCATGCTCACCTGGAAGGGGAAGGCGTAAGGCTCGTAGAGACCGTAGGAGAGGCCGCGGTCGGTGACGAGGTTGTAAAGCTCTTGGGCATCGTAGACACAGGCGGGCTTGGAGTAGTCAATGCGGCGACGGCCCCTGCGGCGCTTGCCCTTGACGCTGACCTCACGCAGTTTCTTGTCCATCTTCGAGATCCGCTCAATCTCGGGCATCAGCTCGTCTTCTTCGACAGACAGCGTGCCCTGCTCCTGGGGCATGTGGCACTGGTAGAAGCTGTATTTCTTGGCGAAGACGGGGAAGAACAGGTCGCGCTTGACGTAATACTCGGGAATGGCCTGCTCATCGAGGATGCCCTTCGTCTCTAAGCGGTGCAGCTTCCTCTCGCTGATGTCGGTGTCGTAAGCTTTCAGGAACAGGATGGCCTGACCGTAATAGGGCGGCAAGTAGAACATGAAGTGTCCGCCGTTGTCGGTCTCCATCTTCACGGTGGCCACGTCGTCCTCGAACACCAGTTCACCCTCGATGGTCACCTCGTGCTTCAGTCCGCCCCGAGCCTGGTAGTAGTCCTGTCCGTAGTCCTGGTCAATAATATTGATGACATCGTTTTCGGTTTGCAGCCAAGCCGTCACGCCGCTGTCAGCACCCTCTTCGCCGCTGGAGTCATCGCTTTCATTTCTAACCAGACCTGTACGTTCAGAGAGTTCTTCTAACAGATAGTTCGGAGCCTGGATATTGTTTGCCTTGTTAGGATTATAGCCAAAGACACCTACGGGCCAGTAGCGCACTTCCTCGGGATCGAATTCGCGGCTGTCGACCGTCGGATAGACAGAACCTTCAACGGTCATGGCCTGCTCCGGGCTATAGCGCAGGGGCTGCCTGTTAGTCAGTTCCTGGTAGTCGTAGCGTCGCCAGCCCTGCACCATGAGCAACAGGTCAAGATGGCGGCGGTGCTCAGCGTCGTCAGCCTCGAAGTAATAGTCAGGATAGGCAATAAACCCCTTCAGTTCGCTGCTGAGCAGCAGGTCGGTGAGCATATTGCCGGTGTCGTAGGTCGGCTCGTCGGTGGCTCCGTCACGCACGGCAATGGAAATATGTCGGGCATCGGCAGGTGCCTGGAAACGGAGCTCAATCTGCTCGAAGGGGTCGTAGGTCTTTTTCTCTTCATCGATGGTAATAGCCTGTCCGGCGTAGTCGTGATGGTTGACGAAAAAAAGGCGGTCGGAAAGCAGCTGGCCTGTTTCGTCGAACACCAACAGGTCGTTGACGCCAGTGGGCAGTTCCGACTTGTCGAGTGTCAAGGTGGTGCTGCCCGTGATGGTCTGGAAGTGCTGAAGCGTACCGCGGCAGAGAACGGCGACGCCCAGCTCCTGCGTAGCGGGCTGGCCGTTCAGGGCAATAGTGACTTGCAACTGGTCGCCCACAGCATCGACATGGAGGGCACAGCCTGCCTTTTCCGTCTTCGGCAGGTCGAAGGTGTAGTTCTTGCCGTGCCATGGGAAGCGGGCTTTGAGGCGACCATCCTCGGGCACCTTGACGGTGAACACGCCCCGCCCTTGGTGGACGGTGCTGATGGCGATGCTGTCCTCGCGTCCCGGTATGCGCAACATGCCGCTGACGTCTTGCAGCTCGCCGTCCTCGTCGACGGCCTCAAAGGCCACCGTACACTGTTGCCCGGCCACAATGTGACCGCCCTCGGGATAGAACGTGACGGTCAGCTTCTCCTTCAGTTCCTTTTCCAACCGTGTCTTCGGACGGCTGACAATGTACTTTGAAGCGTACTCTCCCGGAGTGTCTGGCCGTTCGTAGACCGGTACTACACGGGAGTAGACTGCATCAAACTGGCGGAAGAAGTCCTTCGCCATCTGGCGGTTATAGAATGATCGATAGTCATTGTATCCGTAGTGGTGCTCGCTGACGCAGAAGTTCAGCATCCAGCGGGTATAGGCGCGAACTTCATAGTAGCCGGAGTAGATGGAGTCCTGCAGGGTGAAGTTGCCGTCTCCATAGCCTTCGTTCGAGATAATAATGCCCTGACGCTCTACCACCATGCCGTCGGGCGACAGCAACTCAACATAGAGGATTCGGCTCATGTCGGTATAGGTCAGGTCGTCGGCCCGCACCACGTAGGCCTTGTACCAAATGGTGTCGCCCTTGAAGTAGCAGGTATTGTCTAAATGCAGGTATACCTTCTCCTGTACCGGGGCATTCTCCAAGATTTCCTTCACAGCTTCGAGGCCGGTCTGTGCCTTGCCGGCAAGACAGGTGACGAGCAGTAGGAGCAGAAGGTATAGCGTTCGTTTCATGGCCGTTCTGAAATGAAAGTGGTGATGCTACGCGGTGCCAGCGTGGCCTGTCCGCCACATGGGGGCAGGGGCTTCAGCGTCTCGCCGTCGGCATCGCTGGTGCGGTAGGGACGCCACTGGTAACGCTGCTTGTCACCCCCCACAGAGAACGAGAAAGGCTGCTCGTCCTGACTGTAATTGATGGCGACGACAGCCCACGAGCCGTCCTGGTTGCGGAAGGCGGAGACCATGACGCCGTAGGGGTCTTCCTGCTGGTTGGAGTCAACCTCGTAGCGCACGGCACCGGGACGCACGAAGCGGCTGTAGTTGCCTAATGCCCAGAGCAGACGGCTGTCCTGGGCGCTCCCACCCCTCTGGTTCTCGGCCATCTCCCTTCTGCCAGGGTTACGCTGACGGTTAAAGACCCGGATGAGTCCGTCCTTATAGTTGCCGCCACAGGCCCGCCACCACGACCAGCTCTCGGCATCGGCATAGCACAAGTCGTGGTGGATGATGCGTGCCACATAAAGTGCCGTCTTCATGGTGAAGTCGTAGCCGCCCCCGCCGCCGATCTCCTCATCGTTGCTCATAATGCAGATCTCTGACTGCCAAAAACCTATACCGTAATGGCGGCAGGTGTCGCGCAGCTGCTCACGAATCTGTTTCATGTAGGGAACAGGGGTGTTTGTCCAGTAGCTGTGTCCCAGTATCAGACGCGGCACCTGTGGCGTATCGCCGAGATAGGTGACCGTACTGTCCTTCGAGAAGAGCGTACGAATGGTGTTGCCCCGCTCCCACGATGTCTTGTAGACGCCTAACAGGCAGCGCAGGTCGCTCGACTCGTTGACCATGATCTGTGTCGTCACCCCTTCCTGCTGGAACGCCCGGCTGGTCTCTCGGACAAGCCTCGTAATCTCGCGGTTCGTGGCCGGAGAGCCTTCCTGTTTCGGCCCCTGCCAGTTCCAGTGACCGTCAGGCTCATTCACGGGACAGATATAGTCAATGTGTATGCCGTCGCGGTCTTCCAGTCCTTTCATGGCCGTGGCCATAAAGCGTGCAAAGTCGTCGTAGCAGTCGTCGCGCAGGTTCAGCGTGCCGCCCCGCCCGGTGTTGGTGGCTAACCCGTTCTGTGTGAAATAGACGGGCGGTGAGTTCAGGAACGCTAAGAAGTGTGGTACGCCACGGGCTTTTGCCAATTGCAGGAAGCGGCGCTGCCCGGCCTGCTTCGTCCAGTCGTAGGAGCCATCGGCAGTCAGGAAACATTCGGTGCGAGTGTCGCGGTTGATTTGCGAGTCGCGGCCCTGTTCGCTGCTGCCTGCGCCTAAGTTGAAGCGCCACAGTGACAGACCGATGCCAAGAGGCCGGCCAGTGCTGTCGCAGTCCAACGAAAAAAGCCAGTCGGCAACCTGGGCCTGCTGAGCCTCGTCAGGCCATAGGCCAATGTCCTGCATAGACCACGCATCGGAAGCTCCGAAGTGGAGGATGGTCTGGCGGGGCTTCCCGTCCCTCACCACAAATTCACCCGCCAGCACTACGGTGCTGACTAAAAGTAGTATGGCTGTCAATGGAACTTTTCTCATTCTGCCTGCGAAATTACAAAATAATTCAGCGCGACATAAACCTTTTTTGTTAATTTTTCAAAAAAGACTACAGAAAAGTATACGAATTACATAAATTTAATGTAATTTTGCGGCTGGAAATGCCCATGTCTATCCTTTCGGGTATACTACTTGGTAAGAAAGAACATAATCAACATTATTAATTAAACCCTATTTAAAACAATGAAAAAGTATTTGATGACTGGAGTAGCTGCCCTCGCACTGTGCGCAGGCTTCGTTGGCTGCTCGAAAGATGATGATGTCTATGATCCCAATGCTGCTGATCAGCTGGTAGTATCTAAGTACAATGCCGCTTTTATCCAAGCCTTTGGAGAGCCCGCCGCCAATCAGGAATGGGGCTTCGGGAAGAATACGTCTGCTGCCCGCAGCATGACTCGTACCATCCAGCCTACCTTCAACTTCCCCAGCGACGCTGATGCCAGCAAGTTCCTGGACGACGTGCCTGCGGGCGTAAATTCTTATGCAGCTGAGTGTGAAGCAAACAACCAGACTGACGGATATGGAAGAGGTACGAGTTATGTTGATCCCTCTTGGACTGGCCAAGTAAATATCTGGGGTGCTGGTACGCCAGAAAATAATTATCAGGATGCATCAGGTGGTGTGCTCTATATTAAGGGTGACAACGACTTCACCAATAGGTATTTCTATGTAGCTGGGAATACGGAGATTTATCTGGTGAAGAATGCTGTGTTGAGATTGAGTTCTACTAGTGCAGCGGGCCTGATGGGCGACTGCAAGTTTTATCTGGCTGACGGCGCAAAAATCGTCACCGCTGGAGAACTGGTGCTGAACAATGGTCTGCACATCTACAATCATGGTACGATAGAGGCTAACAAGCTTCATGCCAACAGCAACAGTGTGCTCTACAACAAGGGAACTGTTACAGTTGATACAAGGATTTCGGTGGAGAACAATCTTTCTGTCATCGTGAACGACGGCACCATCACGGCTGCTGACCTGAACACCGCAGGTAGCGGTAAGTTCCAGAACAACGGCAGTGTGACCATCAGCGGTACCACCTTCGTAAACAGTAACGACAACACATGGGTGAACAACGGACAGTACCAAACAAAGAATTATATCTACTTTGCAGCTTCTGACGAGGTCATCAACAACTGTAAACTGATTGTTGAAGATAACTTCCTCATTAACCTTGCTGACAATGACGGCAGTGGTAACTTCAAGATGGACGCTGGTTCGAGTGTGGTAACTAAGAACTTCTATGGTGGCGGTAACTGGGCTGGTATGGCTTATAATACATACGTCAACGCCCAGGGAGGTCCGTTCTACATCTATATGGGCGCAGGTTCTGTGTTCAAGGTAACTGAGACCGCCACCATGAACGCTTCCAAGGAAAACTACGGCATCTATGGTCCTGAGAGCGGCGACTACGCTGTGTTCCAGGCAAAGAACGTCGTGATGGGCAAAGCAAATCAGGGCTTCGAAGTAACCTATGGCGGAAACCTTGCCGTAGTTGCTGAGAACCACTTCGCAAATGGCAACGACGGTCAGGAAGACCATCCCTTCATCGACTTCAAGGATAACGCTGTTATCTATGCTCCTGGATTCACCGCAGGTCTCCCCGCTATTAATATTGCTGAAACTGAATGTAACCCCGGCTTCAAAGGAGAGAGCACTCCCAATCCCGCTATCCGCATCTTTGTTGAGGACCTGAGCGCTGGTGAGAACGAGGACTTTGACTTCAACGATGCCGTGTTAGATGTTGAGTATATCAGTGAGACTGAAGCCAAGATTACGTTGTGGGCTGCTGGCGGTACTCTTCCTCTGCAGATTTGCAGTAAGGACGGTTCTACTTACGGTGGTGGTTTCGAGGTTCACAAAGCTTTCGGAGTTAACACCAAGTGCATGGTGAACACACACGCCTATCCTGAGATTAAGGATGTTGCTGGCTACTATTCAGAGGACGGTTTGGATCCTGTCGTTGCTAAGATTACCCTGCCTGAGAACATTGCTGCTCTTCTCGAGCTGAACGATGATGAGCCTACCACGTTCGACAGGGAGAACTTCGCCTGGAGTGTGAAATATCTGATTCGACTGGAGGTTCTGAAGGACAAATGGTATATTCTCGATGCAACGAAGGGCAACCCCGCTTGCAAGGTGGCTGGTCCTACGACAGACGACGGCAGCAAGACCGATTGGGGCATCCGCTGGATGCTGGAGCGCCATGACATCAAGGGCGGCTACACCAACTTCAAGAACTACGTCAACACTGGCTATCCCACAGATTGGTGGTCAACTGGTGTGAACAACGACGTCCTGTACTCCAAGAACCATGAGCCGAAGGGCTTCACCGTGGAGTGCGACGAAGTTGCTCCTCACAAGAAGTAAGAACATCAAATACTTACATACGAAATTTTATAGTTTGAGAGGGCGGTTGCGTGACGCAACCGCTCTTTTTTGCTAAAATATTTGGTGGTTTGCGCAGTTATTCGTACCTTTGCAGGCTGAATGGTGTTGAATTACATTTGGATAGCCTTTTTCATCGTCGCGTTCGTTATCGCGCTGGTGAAATTGTTGGTGTTCGGTGACCTCGAAGTGTTCCCGGCAATGATGGATTCAACGTTCTCTTCGTCGAAGACGGCATTCGAGATTTCACTCGGATTGACAGGTGTGCTGGCCCTGTGGCTCGGTATCATGAAAATCGGCGAACAGGGCGGCGTCGTGAACCTGCTTTCCCGTCTGCTGTCGCCCGTCTTCACACGGCTGTTCCCCGACATTCCGAAGGGACACCCCGTGACAGGCAGCATTTTTATGAACATCGCCGCTAACATGCTCGGCCTCGACAATGCTGCCACGCCGCTCGGTCTGAAGGCCATGGAGCAGATGCAGGAGCTGAACACGAAGAAGGACACGGCGACAAACCCAATGATCATGTTCCTGGTGCTGAACACCAGCGGCCTGACGCTTATCCCCGTCAGCATCCTGGTCTATCGTGCCCAGATGGGAGCTTCGCAGCCTACAGACATCTTCATCCCGATTTTGCTGACTACGTTCTTCTCGACCCTGGCCGGTATCATCGTCACCTCGCTCTACCAGCGCATCAACCTGCTCAACCGCACGCTACTGCTGACGCTCGGCGGTGCCTGCGCCGTTATCGCGGCCGTCATCTGGGGCTTTTCGCGGCTACCATCCGAAACGATGAACAGCGTGAGTACCACTGCAGCCAACATCTTGCTGATGACCATCATCGTTGGCTTCATCCTGGCTGGCGTGCGGAAGAAAGTGAACGTCTACGACGCATTCATCGAGGGTGCGAAGGACGGTTTTACGACAGCCGTCCGCATCATCCCCTATCTCGTGGCCATTCTTGTGGGTATCGGCGTGTTCCGTGCCTCCGGAGCCATGGATATGCTTATCAGCGGCATCGGCCGCGTGGTCGAGGCTACCGGCCTTGACAGCCAGTGGGTGGGAGCCCTGCCCACGGCACTGATGAAACCTTTGTCGGGCAGTGGTGCCCGTGGTATGATGGTTGACGCCATGACCACTTTCGGCGCCGACTCGTTCGTGGGTCGTCTGAGCTGCATCTTCCAAGGCTCTACCGACACCACCTTCTATATCTTGGCCGTCTATTTCGGCTCGGTGGGCATCAGGCATACCCGCCATGCCGTGGCCTGCGGACTTTTGGCTGACCTGGCGGGCATCATCGCCGCCATAGCAATTGCTTACATGTTCTTTGGATAGAGTCTTGGGGACTATAGGATCAATAGGATTAATTAGACTAATGGGTAAAGAGTAATGGCAAACCTAAAATCTTTGGCAAAGGATACGGCCATTTATGGGCTGAGCAGTATCGTCGGCAGGTTCTTGAACTACCTGCTGGTGCCGCTCTATACCCACTATATGCCCAAAGATTCTGGTGACTACGGCATCAGCACCAACATTTATGCCTATACGGCACTTATCCTGGTGCTGCTGACATTCGGCATGGAGACGACGCTGTTCCGTTTTGCCAACGATGCCCCCTCCAACTTCTCCCAACGGGGGGAGGCTTGGGCCGACACCGTGTTTTCTACGGTGATGGCTATTGTGGGAACGCTCACGGCCGTGTTCCTGCTGGTCGTGTTTGGCTTTATCACACCTATCAGTTCGGCTCTTGGCTATGCTGAGCACCAGGAATACCTACTGATGATGGCCGTCGTCGTGGCGCTCGATGCGCTGCAGGCCATCCCCTTCAGCTACCTGCGCTTCCAGAAGCGGCCCATCCGCTTTGCCTCACTGAAGTTGCTGTTCGTCATCCTGAACATCGGACTGAACCTCGTCTACTTCGTCTTGCTCGGCAAGACCAGCGTCTACTACGTTTTCTTCATCAACCTGCTGTGTACGGGCTTCATCACCTTCTTCTTTGTGCCCGACCTGCTGCGTGTCCGCTGGCACTTCGACGGACAGTTGCTGAAGAAGATGCTCAGCTACTCGTGGCCCATCCTGATACTGGGCATTGCCGGCATCCTGAACCAGGTGGCCGACAAAATACTGTTCCCGCTGGTCTATCCTGATGAGGTCGAGGCCAACATACAGTTAGGAATTTACGGCTCCTGCGTGAAGATTGCCATGATCATGGCCATGATTACCCAGGCCTTCCGCTACGCCTACGAGCCGATTGTCTTTGCCAAGAGCAAGGACGGCGACAAGGCAGAATACTATGCTGCGGCCATGAAGTACTTCCTCATCTTTACGCTCTTAGCCTTCCTCTGTGTGGTGGGCTGGATGCCTGTATTACAATATATTATAGGTGAGGACTACCGCGAGGGCTTAGGCGTGGTGCCCATTGTCATGGCCGCTGAGATCATGATGGGCGTGTACTTCAACCTGTCGTTCTGGTACAAGCTCATCGACAAGACCATCTACGGCGCGTGGTTCTCGTTGGCAGGCTGTGCCGTGCTCTTCTTGGTAAATATCCTCTTTATTCCCAAATACGGTTACTGGGCCTGTGCGTGGGGCGGCGTTGCCGGCTACGGCACAGCCATGGTGCTGAGCTACATCGTAGGTCAGCGGAAGAACCCCATACCTTATCCTTTAAAGGACTGTGCTCTCTATATCGTGGGAACAGTCGTTGCCTTCTGTGTCATGCAGTGGGTACAGGACCGTCTGCCCGTGTGGGCATCGCTCACTATCAGTACGCTGCTTATCATCGGCTTTATTGGCGGGGTCGTCAAGTACGACCTGCCGTTGGGCAGCCTCCCCGTCATCGGCCGCTATTTTAGAAAGAAATAAAACAAAAAAAGAATAACAATCAAATTTTACCTATTATTTATGTGGACAAGTATCTTAACCATCGCCATCGTTATCAACGAATTTATGGCGTCGAATGCAGGCTCAGTGATGAGCCCGGCTATCAACTTTGACAGTTGGATTGAACTTTACAACCCGACGGAGCAACCCGTCGACCTTGGAGGCATGTACCTCAGCAACGATGCAAATAATCTGACCCTTTGGCAGATGCCCGACGACATGGGCACTATTCCTGCCGGTGGCTTCAAGGTCGTATGGCTCGGATCAAACAATATCAAACTCGGATGGGATGAGGAAGATGTGGGTATGTACCAGGCTCCCTTCAAGCTTGACTGCGACGGCGGCAACATCTACCTGAGTGACAAGAACGGACAGCTCATTGCCAGTGAGAAGTACCCCGAAGCTAAAAGCCGCACCTCCTACGCCCGTAAGACTGACGGTGGCGAAGAGTGGGGCTGGACAGACAATGCCACGCCCGGCGAGAGTAATGCTACCGCCGTTTTTGCTGATCAGCGGCTGGATGCCCCCAGCGTCAGTGTGGACAGCAAACTGTTCAACGGCTCATTGACCATCAATGTGACCATCCCTGATGGTGCCCGTCTCACCTATACCACCGACGGCAGTGTGCCCGTAGCACCCGACGCCATACCGACGGAAGACCCTTGGACACAATGGGTGAAGAACGGTGACTGTGAGGGTGAGGATGCCTCCTGCCTCCTCAGAAAGAATGGTGACAGCGGAAAAATCGAGAATAGCATCACAGACGGCATTGGCGTAAACAGCTCACGTGGTGTCACCGTACACTCCATCAAGAGCGCCAGTGACGACAATACATCCCAGTTCTTTGTCTATACCCCTGACCATATCTGGCAGACGGGTGAGCAATTCCGCTTCACCATGAAGGTCCGTGCCGACAAGTCCGCTAAGATCAAAGCCTTCGCCCAGAAGAAACCAGGCGAGCCCATCGAGAAAACAACCGGCGGCTGGTGGGGCGGCGGCGGAACTACTACCCCTATCAGCATTCTGGATGACTCATACAACGTTACCACCGAATGGAAGGAAATCAGTTTCCAGGGCGTCATCACGTCCGACCAGGCCGACGAACAGTGGGACTGGGGCGGCGGCGGCTGGGGTGGCGGCTGGGGAGGCGGCTGGGGTGGCGGAACGGCCACCTATTCCCTCCAGACCATCGCCTTCAACCTGAACATCAACAAAAGCGTAGACAACAACTTCTACTTCGATGACATCTCATGGGAGTCACTCCCTGCTGACTATTTGGAGTTCTCAACGAAGGAGAGCGAGGATGGTATATTCAACATCTCAGGTACTACGAACTACGTGTTCCGTCTGTTCCAGGACGGCTACTTGCCCAGCGTGCCCGTTACCCGCAGCTATATTAAGACCTCGAACCAGTACACACTGCCTATTATCTCGATTGTCGGCGACAAGAAGTACTTCACCGACCCGAAGATTGGCTTCGACTGCGACGGCGATGGCACCAACGGTAAGACCGGCAATGGCCAGAACCAGCCCAAGAACTACAATCAGGACTGGGACCGTCCCGTCAACTTCAGCTACCTCAGCCCCGAGGGCGAGATGCTGTTCAACCAAGACGTAAACATCAGTGCTTCTGGCGGTTGGACACGCGCTCAGACCCACCGCTCGTTCAAGCTGAAGTCAAACAAGATCTTCGATGGCCTGAACCAATTCGACTTCTCCTTCTTCCCGCAAAAGCCCTACATCCGCAGCAAGGTCATCCTGCTACGCAACGGCGGTAACGACATGTACACACACCAAGCCCGTTTCATGGACCCCGCCTTGGAGACTATCATCCAGCGGTCGGGCATTGATATCGATGTACAGTCGTATGTACCTATTATAGAATATGTGAATGGCGAGCTGCGCGGCGTTCTCAACATGCGCGAGCCAAACAACGACAAGTTCGCATACGCCAACTGGGGCTATGATGACGAGGAGCTCGATGCCTTCGAGAACATGGTCATGAAGAACGGCACCGACGAGGTCATCAACCGCATCTTCGAGTTAGGCCAGCAGGCCACCGATGACGCTGCCTACGAGGAACTGAAGACGATGCTCGACATCGACGAGTTCACCAACTACATGGCCGTCACCATGTTCCTCGACAACGACGACTGGCCCAACAACAACATCAAGGCCTACCGCAGCCAGAAGGACGGACGTTACCGCTTTGTCAGCTTTGACCTCGACTATGCTTTCGCACTGCGCAATTTCAACAAGGACAATGACGACCCCTTCACCTACTTCCTCCGATTCAAGGATGCTGAGACGGTGTATGACGAAAGCAACTTCAACCGCGAGATTGTCCGCCTGCTGCTCAACCTGTTAGGCCGCGACGACTACCGTCGTAAGTACATCGACACCTTCTGTCTGATGGGCGGTAGCGTCTTCGAGCCCAACCGTGCCAGCGACATCGTTGACGAGCTGTTGGCGAAGGTGAAGCCAATGAACGAGTTGATGAGACAGTCGGGCGTCAACGACGGCAACGACAACGAACGGTCGGCCAACACCATTAAGCAAAAGCTGAACGGCCGCTCGAAGAAAATGGCTACTTACCTGAAGAAGTTCTCGTATGCACAGCTTAGTAACGCCCCACAGGCCGTCAAGCTGACCGCCGACACAGAGGGTGCTCACCTATACATTAACGGCCTTGACGTGCCATACGCCGACTTCGACGGTCACCTCTTCGCTCCTGTGGAACTGAAGGCCACGGCTCCTGTAGGCTACAAGTTCGCTGGCTGGAAGAAAGGCACTGAAGACTACTCCGCAGAGGAGACCATCGCCCTTCCAGAAGATGCAACCGTCAGTCTGACCGCCACCTTCACCCCGCTTACTGAAGAGGAGTTGAAAGAAAAGAACACCGCACCCGTCCGCATTAACGAAGTGAGTGCCAACGACGGCATCTATGTCAACGAATACTTCAAGCGCAAGGACTGGGTGGAGCTCTATAACACTACGAACGCTCCTATTGATGTCGAGGGTATGTACCTGACCGACAATATTGACAAGCCGACGAAATACCAGATTACCAAGGGCGAAAGCTTAGCCAATACCATCATTCCGGCACATGGCTATCTGATTATCTGGTGCGACAAGGCGGATCCGCTGTCGCAGCTCCACACTTCATTCAAGCTTGCCGCTGAGGGCGACGAGCTGTTGTTAGTAGCTGCCGACGCTTCGTGGCAAGACCGCTTCACCTATCCGGCTCATAACTCCGACCAGACTGTTGGTCGCTATCCTGACGGCAGCGACAAGGTCTACGTCATGAACGTGCCGACGATAGAAAAAGCCAACATCACCTCGTCCTATGTCATCGAAGTCGAACAAGACAGCACAGCAGTTGGCATCAGCGACCTGGTTGCCGACAATACAATCGGCCTCACCATCCGCCACGCTGCAGACCGTCTCGTCGTCCGCAGCAGTGCGCCTGTTGCTACAGCTACGATGGATATCTGCAATCTGGCAGGTCGGTCGGTTGGCGTGAAGACGGTTGACCTGAGCAGCGGCTATGCCGAGCTATCTCTTAACGACCTGGCTTCTGGCTACTACATCGCCCGCCTCTCTGACGGCCACGGTCACAGTACTACCTGTAAATTTATTAAGAAGTAACACTCAAATCCAACACCAAACTCCTACTTAACATGAAAAGGAATGTTCTGTTTCTTGCACTGGCATTAACGGCGACCCTCGGCACTCAAGCTGACGAGGGCTCGCCTTGGATTGAATTCGTCCGTAACGGTAATTGTGAAGGCGATGACGCCAGCTGTCTCATCAGTTGTGATGCTGACGGTTCGGGAGACGTGGAACGCATTTTGGACGGCGTGGGTTACGATGGCTCACGTGGCATCAAGGTACACTCCATCAAAGAAGCTGGGAACGACTGGGATGCGCAGTTCTTCGTCTATACCCCTGACCACATCTGGAAATCCGGTGACCGATACCGTTTTAGCATGAGGGTGCGTGCCGACAAGGAGGCTTCCATATCGGTACAGTCACACACCACCCCTCACAACTATATTTACTGGTCGATACTTGGTGGAAATTACAATGTGACCACCGAGTGGCAAGTAATCAGCTACGAAGGAACCATTTCCGACCAGCAAGTGCTGAAAGACGGGGTGATTTGCGACCTGCAAACCATCGCCTTTAACCTGAACGTGTTAAGGGAGGACAACAACTACTACTTCGATGACATTTCGTGGGAGTTGTATTCAGAGGCAGGTTCCGACCCCGGTTCCGACCCTGGTACCGACATATCTTACGACGGCATTGTCATCAACGAGCTGATGGCGTCGAACGCAGGCGTGGTGATGAGTCCGGCCTTCAACTTCGACAGCTGGATAGAGCTTTACAACCCGACGGAACAGAACATCAACCTGGCCGGGCTGTATCTCAGCGATGATGCCGATAATCTGACACGATGGCAGATGCCCGCAGACATTGGCACCATCCCTGCCGGTGGCTTCCTCGTCGTATGGCTCGGATCAAATGACGTCAAAATCGGACAGGAGGAAGTAGAAGTAGGTAAGAAGCAGGCCCCCTTTAAGCTTGACTGCGACGGTGGCACCATCTACCTGAGCGACCCAAGCGGACAGCTGATCACCAGCATGACCTACCCCGAGGCAAAAAGCCGTACTGCCTACGCCTGTAAGACCGACGGCGGCACTGAATGGGGATGGACGGCAGAGCCCACGCCCGGCGCAACAAACGTCACTTCGACTTTTGCCACGAAACGGCTCGACGCACCTGTCGTCAGCGAGGGCAGTCAGATTTTCACTGGCACGCTGAACGTAAGTGTTGAAATTCCTGAAGGAGCCACGCTGATGTACACCACCGACAACAGCATGCCTACGGTCATGAGTGTGACCGACGATGACGATGAAGACCAGCAGCCGACATGGACCGAATGGATTAAGAACGGCGACTGCGAAGGCACCGACGTTACTTGTCTGGTGAGCAAGAATGGTGACGAGAACGGAGAGCTGGTTACCCATATCATCGACGGTGTGGGCTACAACGGTTCGCGCGGCATCAAAGTTCACTCCATAGACGATCCGTCGCAAGTCTGGGACACACAGTTCTTCGTCTATACCCCTGACCATTTCTGGAATTCCGGTGAACAATACCGTTTCCACATGAAAGTGCGTGCCGACAGGCCCGACCACATCACCGCACAGACACAACGGGAACCTGGTGGCTACATTCACTGGGAGATGCTCGACAAAAATGGCTATGATGTTACTACCGAGTGGCGGGAAATCAGCTACGAGGGAATCATTACTGATGTGCAGGCCGGCAACGGCACCATGCAGACCATCGCCTTCCACCTGAACGAAAGTGATGAAGCGAATAACTTCTACTTCGACGACATCTCGTGGGAGTCGTATAGTGTCCCGGAGGTCGTGAATAATGGTACGGATACAGGCCGGCAGAGCAAGGATGGCCAGTTCACCGTCAGTGCGACTACAAACTATGTGTTCCGTCTGTTCCAGGACGGCTACCTGCCCAGCGTGCCCGTCACCCGCAGCTATATCAAGACCGACCACGAGTACACCATCCCCGTCGTCTCCATCGTCGGTGACGAACGCTACTTCACCGACCCGATGTGGGGCATTGACATCAAGGGACAAAACGGCATTCCCGGCAATGCCGACGACAATGAGCCCAAGAACTGGAACCAGCCGTGGGACCGTCCTGTCAATTTCAGCTATATCAGTCCTACGGAAGGCATGCTCTTCAACCAGGATGTAAACGTCAGCATTTCTGGCGGATGGACGAGAAGTTCCAGCCCCCGCTCCATGAAGCTCAAATCGAACAAGATCTTCGACGGGCAGAACCGCTTCGACTACGCCTTCTTCCCGCAGAAGCCCTATATCCGCAGCAAGACCCTGCTGGTGCGCAACGGCGGCAACGACGTCTATTCCGGCTCACGTTTCATGGATCCGGCACTGGCCACTATCATCCAGCGCTCTGGCATCGACCTTGACGTGCAGAGCTTCGTCCAGGTAGTGGAGTATGTCAACGGACGTTTCAAGGGCGTGCTGAACCTGCGCGAACCAAACAACGACAAGTTCGTCTATGCCAACTTCGGCTATGACGACGAGGAAATCGACATGTTCGAGAACCAGACGTTCAAGAACGGTACTGCCGAAGTCTATGAGCGCCTTATCGCATTGAGTGAGCACATCAACGATGCCGGTGTCTATGATGAGGTGAAGGCCCTGCTCGACATCGACGAGTTCACCAACTACATGGCCACAGAGCTGTATCTCGGCAACGACGACTGGCCCGAGAACAACGTCAAGGCATATCGCAGCCAGAAGGACGGCCGCTACCGCTTTGTCTGCTTCGACCTCGACTATTCCTTCAATCCCTGGGGGCGCAGTCTTGCCTCGCTCGACGACTATGGTTGGGTAGACATGGTGCGCCTGTTCCAGAACCTGCTCACGCATGACGGATACCGCAAGAAGTTTATCGACACCTTCTGTATCGTGGCCGGCAGCGTCTTTGAGAAGGAACGTGCCACGGCCATTGTCGACGAGCTGGCCGATGCCATGCGCCCGATGTCGCAGTACGACGGCAAACTGCCCGACAATTCTGCCAATAAGATTAAGAACGAGCTACAAAACCGACTGGACAACCTGACCAATCAGCTGCAGCAGTATGCACCCATGCAGCTCAACGGCGTGAAGAAGCAGAACGTGCAGCTTGCCGCCGATGCCGCTGGTGCCAGCCTCTTCATCAACGGCATAAACGTGCCATACGCTGAGTTCAACGGCAAGCTCTTCTATCCCGTCCAGTTAGAGGCCAAGGCTCCCGCCGGCTATAACTTCACTGGGTGGCGGAAGAGTTCAGGCTCGTTTAATAAGATTATGAACTACGATGACACATGGAGGTACTATGACAATGGTGATGTGGCAGACAACAGCTGGAACACCGTCGGTTACGATGATGCTTCCTGGAATACAGGTGCGGCTCCATTAGGTTATACAATGGACGGTGTGACAACCACTGTCAGCTATGGTGACGACGACCAGATGAAGCATCCCACCACCTACTTCCGCAAGACGCTCAACCTCGGTGCTGCGCCGACGTCCAATGATGCCTTCCAGCTCAACTACTGGCTGGACGACGGATGCATCGTCTGGGTCAACGGCCAGGAGGCAGGTCGCGTGAACATGCGTCAGGGTACGGCCAACTATGATTCGTTCTCTTCAACCTACGCCGGAAACGACCCATTGACGGGCACGCTCGACCTGAGTCCGTCGCTCTTCGTAAAGGGCAACAATGTCATTGCCGTCGAGGTGCATAACACCAGTTACACTTCCAGTGACCTCTTCTGGGCTTGCGAACTGTTTACCTCCGTCAATGCCGGTAACGATGACGACATGCTGACAGAGCCTGTCATTGACCTGCCTGAAGGCAGTACGGTTTCGCTGACGGCCTGCTTCACCCCGCTTACCGCTGAGGAGCGGATTGCCCAGGGACTCGCACCTGTCCGCATCAATGAGGTAAGTGCCGACGATGGCATCTACGTCAACGAATACTTCAAGCGCAAGGACTGGGTGGAACTTTACAACACCACCGACGAGCCTATCGACGTCGAGGGTATGTACCTGAGCGACAACTTTGATAAGCCGAAGAAGTACCAGATTACCAAGGGTGAAAGCCTGGCCAACACCATCATTCCGCCCCACGGCTATCTGATTATCTGGTGCGACAAGGAGCAACCGCTGACACAGCTCCACGCTTCGTTCAAGCTGGGTGCTGAGGGCGACGATCTGTTGCTGCTGGCTGCCGACTGCTCGTGGCAAGACCGCTTCACCTATCCGGCTCACAGCTCCGACCAGACCGTTGGCCGCTATCCTGACGGCAGTAATGAGGTTTACGTCATGAACGTGCCGACAATTGCCAAGGCTAACATCACGTCATCGTATGTCGTCGAAGTCGAACAAGACAGTACAGCCGTTGGCATTAGCGACATGGCTGCCAACAATACGACCGGCCTCAGCATCCGCTACGTCGTTGACCGCCTCGTCATCCGTAGTGCCGTGCCTATGGCTGCCACCAAGCTTGACTTCTGCAACCTGGCAGGACAGTCGCTCAGCATGCAGAATGTTGACCTGAGCAGCGGTTATGCCGAGCTGACTCTCGAAGGTCTGGCTTCAGGCTACTACATCGCCCGCCTTTCCGACGGCCACGGTCACACCACCACTTGCAAATTCATCAAGAAGTAACTCCAACCCCAAACAGTGTGCCCGGCGGTTCCGCCGCCGGGACACTATAACACCTACCACGCATGAAGAAGAAACTCCTGTTGGCTCTATTAGCCCCGTTTGCACTATCTGCTGTCCATGCCGACGAAGGCATGTGGACACTCTACAACCTGCCTAACGCCGTGTACGAACGGATGCAGTTAGAGGGCTATCAGCTGCCCTACGACAAGCTGTACCAGGCTGACGACGCCATCATGAAGGCGGTCGTCAACTTCTCCGGCTATTGCTCGGGCGTGGTCGTCAGTCCTGACGGGCTGGTGTTTACTAATCACCACTGCGGCTTCGAGTCCATCCGCTCGCACTCCACCGTCGAGCACGACTATATGCTCAACGGCTTCATTGCCAAGAGCTACGAAGAAGAGCTGCCCAACGACGATATGTTCGTCTCGTTCATGGTCGAGCAGAAGGATGTCACCGAACAGATTCTAACTTCTCGCTTTGCCCAAATGAGTGACAACGACCGTACCGTATTTCTCGACTCTGTCGAGAACGCCATGTCACAGGCTGTCAAGGCCCAGGATTCCACCCTGCGCTTGGAGCTGAAACCCTTCTACGAGGGCAACCGCTATTTTGCCACTACCTACCGTGACTTCCGCGACCTGCGTCTGGTCTTTGCCATCCCTAAGTCGATGGGTAAGTTCGGCGGCGAGACCGACAACTGGATGTGGCCGCGACAGACGTGCGACTTCAGCGTCTTCCGCATCTATGCCGACCCGAAGACCAACGGACCGGCTGCCTACTCCAAGGACAACGTGCCCTACCATCCTGAGCACTGGGCCCGCGTGTCGGACGAGGGCTATAAGGACGGCTCGTTCTCGATGACGATGGGCTATCCCGGCTCAACCTCGCGCTATCTGTCGAGCTACGGCATTCAGGAGCGATACGTGCAGAACGATGTCCGTGCCCAGGTACGTGGCGTCAAACAGGAGGTGATGAAGCGCCACATGGACGCCTCCGAGGCCGTCCGCATCAAGTACGACTCGAAATACGCACAGTCATCGAACTACTGGAAGAACTCCATCGGCATGAACAAGTGCATCGACAGCATCGGGCTCATCCGTCAGAAGCAGGAGTTCGAGGCTCGCCTCCGACAGTGGCAGGACTCCACCGGCTACCTCTCAACTCTTGACTTCCAACTCTTGGAACGTCTCTACGCCCAGCGTTTAGAAGTGATAAAAGCCCTTATTTACTTTAGCGAGACCTTCCGCCGCACCGACGAGCTGTCTACCCGCGCCATGTTTGTCCACAACGGTGCACAGCCCAAGGGACACGGCAAGCGCCAGCACATCACCATTAAGGACAATTCGGAGACGTGGGACTACGACACCGACCGCGAAATCCTTGGCACGCTGCTCAAGAACTACCGCGAAAAACTTCAAACTTCAGAGTCGTATTTGCCTGAATTCTACAAGACCATCGACCAGAAGTTCGGCGGCGACTGCCAGGCTTACGCCGATGCCCTCTACGCCAAGTCGAAGCTGATGAAGAAGGGTAAGCGTTTCTATCCCAACAAAAAGTCGTTCCTGAAAGACCCTGGCGTGCAGTACGGTCTCGACCTGACCACCCTCATGGGTGACCTGCGGAAGAGCTATATGGAGACAGAAGACAGCATCGCCGAACAGGAGCGTCTGCTCTGTGCCGCCAAACTGCGCATGGAGGAAGACCTCCCCCACTACAGCGATGCCAACTTCACCATGCGACTGAGCTACGGACAAGTGAAGGAGTACAAACTCGGCAAGTGGAGCTCCGGCTACATCACCACTGCCAAAAGCATGGTGACGAAGATGAAACAGGGCGATACCATCGAGGATTACAAGGTAGAACCTGAGATGATTGAGCTCATGCAGAGTGCCGGCAACATGCCCCTCTGCTTCCTCACCACCAACGACATCACCGGCGGCAACAGCGGATCACCGATGTTCGACGGACAGAACCGCCTCATCGGACTCGCCTTCGACGGCAACTGGGACAGCCTCTCTTCCGACATCTTCTTCGACACGCAGCTCGCCCGCTGCATTGGCGTCGACATCCGCTACGTCCTCTTTATGATGGACAAGTGGGGACACGCCGACCGACTGATAAAGGAAATCAAGGCACAATAGGCCCCGCCTCTCTCATTTTCTCATTTTCTCAATTTCTCAATTTCCAAATACCTCGCGTACTCGCAGGCAGCCAGCAGGAATGCACCTACGCCGAAGTTGGCTTCCGAGTTCTGGTCAACGGTCTGGCCGGGAATGGCCCGCTCGCCGATGGGCTGCACATAGCCCACCTTACCCGATGGCTGCAGGGCGGTCTCCGTCAGGTAGCGCCACGCACGGTCGATGACAGGAGCAAATTCTTTCTTAGACAGGTAGCCGTTGTTGACACCCCACAACATTCCGTATGTGAAGAACGCCGTGCCACTGGTCTCGGGACCGGGAGCGTGCTCTGGGTCGGCCATGGAGCGCGTCCAGTAGCCCTCCTTCTGCTGCAGACTGGCCACGGAACGGGCCAGCGTCGTGTACTTGTTGACGAAGAACGGCTGGCGGACATACGTCTCGGGCATGTCCTGCAATACCTTCGCCAGACCGGCCAGCACCCAGCCGTCGCCACGTGCCCAGAAGTCCTTCTTGCCGTTGGCCGACTTGTGCTTCGGCCATACGTACTTCCCGTCGCGGAAATAGATGCCCGTTTCAGGGTCAAGCATGATGCCGTCGCTGTAACAGATGTTGTCGTACAGCTTGGCTAAGTATTTCTTGTCGCCCGTCAGCTTGTACATCTTCGTCATCACGGGCATCACCATGTACAGCGCATCGGCCCACCACCAGTAGTCGTTCTCCTTCGAGTCGGCCTCATAGCCCATCACCTCCAAAGCTCTTTGAACTTTAAACTTTGAATTTTGAACTTTAGGATTACCTTGTCCTTTTGTCAAATCATAAACTTCAAAATTCAAAGTTCCAAGTTCAAAGGAAAAAAGGTCGATGTATGTCTGGAAGCAGATTTGCCAGTCGCCGAAGAGCACATAGTCCTGACCCTCGCCGTACTGCTTGTACTTCCACTTCGCTGGATCGGTCTCCGTGGCACCCTGCCACTTGTTGTGCTCAGCCCAGCGAATGCTATAGTCCAGCATCTGCTTCGCTGACTCCTTCTCTCCCTGTCCGCCTGTCTTCATAAATAGTTTATACACCTCCATGTTGCCTGTGTGGTAGGCAGCATTGTCCCAAAACGAGCGCACCTCGGCCGGGTTGTTCGTCTGCCAGTAGGTATTCACGCGGGTTATAACTTCCTTTACCTGCTGGACATTCCAGCGGCGAGCCTGTACGGTCATGGCCGACAGCAGTAATAGCAGGAATAGCGTCTTTTTCATTATCGTTGTAGTTTTAAGTAATCTTCTGGCAAAGATATGAAAAATTCCCGTTACAATCTCCATTACCACGAGTTTTTTATTAATTATTATGTTTTGGTGGACGGAGTGAACCCAAGGAAAAATTAAAAAATGTGTAATACGGAAAGTTTTTTGAGTTAAAGGCGCGCTATGTTGCAAAAAACCACTATCTTTGCAACTATGAAGAATCCAATTAAACTCCAACAGATAGCCGCCCACTTCCGTCTGCAAGGAACGGTGACCGATGTTTCCCCCTTGGGGAATGGTCTGATCAACGACACCTTCAAGGTGACGACAAAGGGCGTCGAAACGCCCGACTACGTGCTGCAACGCATCAACCACCATGTTTTTCAGGATGTTGAGTTGTTGCAGCGAAACATTGAGATTGTCACCCGCCACATCCGCCAGAAGCTCTTGGCGACAGGCGAGCGTGACATCGAGCGGAAGGTGCTACAGTTCCTGACCGCCGACAATGGCAAGACCTACTACCGTGACGACGAGGGCAGCTATTGGCGCATGTCGGTGCTGATACCCCGCTCCTTCACCTACAACGAGGTCACCCCACCCTACTCCTACGAGGCGGGCCTGGCGTTCGGCCATTTCGAGAGCATGCTGACAGACGTGGAGGAACAGCTCGGCGAGACCATCCCCGATTTCCACAATATGGAATTGAGGCTCCGACAGTTGAGCGAAGCTGTGGCACAGGATGCAGCCGGACGTGTCAAGGAGACTGGCCGCGAACTGGACTTGATACGCGAGCACGCCAACGATATGTGCCGTGCAGAAGTGCTGTTCAGGGAAGGGAAATTGCCGAAACGCATCTGCCACTGCGACACAAAAGTCAACAACATGCTCTTCGACGAAGACGGCAAGGTACTGTGCGTGATAGACCTTGATACCGTCATGCCCAGTTTCATCTTCTCCGACTATGGTGACTTCCTGCGAACAGCGGCAAACACAGTGGCAGAAGACTCGCCGGCATCGGAGCAGATACAGTTCCGCGAAGACATCTTCCAGGCGTTTACCGAAGGTTTCCTGTCCGGCACGAAGCCTTTCATTACTCCTTTGGAAGTAGAAATGCTACCCTATGCCGTCGCCCTGTTCCCCATGATGCAAGCTGTCCGCTTCCTCACCGACTATCTGAACGGAGACACCTATTACAAAATAGCCTATCCGCAGCACAATCTCGTCAGAACTCGCAACCAGCTGCAGTTCTTCAGCAGGATAGCGGAACAGGAAAACAATATCCGCACATTCATAGACCAGAAGCGACTAACCTTGTAGTCTGGTCGGAAGCCCCCGCGTCCGGATGGCAAGCCCTCCCATCCCGATGGGAAGCCCTCCCGTTCGCATGGGAAGCCCTCCCGTCCCGATGGGAAGCCCTCCCGTCCCGATGGGAAGCCCTCCCGTTCGCATGGGAAGCCCTCCCATGAGACAGCCGCTGTAGGGGCAGGCCCTGTGCCAGCCCGCACGCCGGCCACGGCGTCCTTCTTCGCGCGTACATACTGCCTAATGGCGGTTCGGGCTGGCACAGGGCCTGCCCCTACACTGAACACCCCCTATGGAAGGCTATATCGGAAAATAGCTTGCACCCCTTGCACCTCTTTCACCTAACCGGGTGCAACAGGTGCAAGAAGTGCAACCATTTTTCCTGTTTCGGCTTCCTAATGTGTGCGTATGCGCGCGCGTTAGGTAGGTTAGTCGCCTTAGGGCACTACAACCTTTTTACCGTTAACGATGTACAGACCCTTGCGGAGACGGGCTGGCACGGGGCCTGCCCCTACACCTTCAATCTTCCGGCCTTGCATGTCGTACACCCCGCCTCGTTTCTCATTCTCTCCATTTCTCAGACGATTGGTACTCACCATCGTCTTCTCATTTTCAAATAGCTCTGCGTCGCTAATGCCCGTGGTCTCGTCATCCTCAAACTCGATGCCGAGCGAGAAATCGTTGATGCGGGTCGTGGCATACTCCGACAACAGCCTTGCTGGCATGTGCAGGTACATCTTCCCTGCTGCGTAGGTCTTAGGTGCCGTGTTCGGGAAGAATGCCGGCTGACCAGTCGTCTTCGACATTGCGAGGCTCATAGCTGAATACCCTCTTTCAGTACATTATATTTAAATAGCGATGGTGGTGCCTGCTCCCATTGACGTTTTGTGTATGAAAACACATTGATTTCTTCTCCAATACTCAAGCCTTTGTCCCAAATGGGATACTGAATGTCACCACGATCCTTTAGACTCAGCCTTGGCTTGTCAACAATAGCCAGCACATCCCAGTCGCTGTCCTCACGGGCATCCCCACGTGCACGGGATCCATAGAGAATGATCTGGGCCGTCGGCTCAGCTTCGCGGATGGTATCGCGAATCATTTTGATAATCTTTGTTCGCTTCTCTTCAGACATTTTTTAATAAGCAATCCGGTTGCAAAGATAAACAAAAATCTCCGAATCGCCAAAGGATTCGGAGAAAATGTTGCGAAAAAGGAACAGGGCCTTTGTCGTTTAGAGAATTATACATTATTATTTATGAGCTTTACAGCCCTTCTATTTCTTCAACGGAAAGGCCTGTGAACCTGACGATGTCTGTAATGGACATTCCACCATCCTTCATTTGTCTAGCTATAGCAGCAGCCTTTCTCTGCTCACCCTCGGCACGTCCTTTCTCCATGCCTTCCGCTCTGCCTTTTTCCATACCTTTCTCCATACCTTCAAGGTACTGACCCTCCATCACGGCCACAGTGTCTCGATACTTGCGCAGGTTCTCGTCGTAGGCCTCGCGCTCCTTCTTCGACAGTGAGGCCACGTCAGCAATGCTTGCCAGCTTCTGGAAAACGGCCTCCTGGGCCATCCACGGCATTCTCTTCAGTATATCCATGTGTTTCAATACGTAAATGATTTTTTCAAAAATAGTCTCACACTCTTCTGCCTCTTTCGTGAACAGCGGCAGCTGCAGGAACACCATTCGCTGCTTGTCGGAAAACGGCGTGCGCCGCTCCATGTCCATCAGGCAG
>Ga0310786_10002410_pt1 | contig 28654 bp, 21 predicted proteins | sample AusTroGonzalo_MG_FD_203881 | JGI IMG/M metagenome (GOLD analysis project Ga0310786, IMG submission 203881) | Bovine rumen microbial communities from tropical cattle in Woodstock, Queensland, Australia - Gonzalo_03 (v2) (version 2) | ecosystem: Host-associated > Mammals > Digestive system >...
ATCTTCTGGTTCGTACGTGGTAGGAAATGCCAACAGACCGACGCTGAACGACGGCTTGTCCTCAGCAAACTGATAGTAGACATGACTGCCGCTTCCACCCTCGTTACTACTGGCAAACACGGGAATGGCATGCTGGGAGAGGGCTGAGACGGCTTCGGGCACGGTGCCGGTTCCGTCGTGAGGCCCCATGTGACTGCCAAGGCTGGCGCTCAGCACCATGGGCTGGTCGCTCTGTTGAGCGTAGGCATTGGCAAAGGCCAGATTTTGTTCTAAAATCTGATGGGTTTGGGCATCCTGGGTGGGGTCGGGGTCCTGTAGTGTTTCGCTCTCTGCAGTAATGCCTGTATCGGTCTCCACGTCGTCCTCAGTGAAGAGTGTTCCCAAGGCCAGATAGACAATGTCGGCATCGGGAGCCATGCCGCCAAAGCCCTGCGGCGACAGCGAGCCGGCAGCGATGCCTGTGGTATGACCGCCATGGGCCGCGAGCTTGGTGTCATAGACCAGTTTAGAGATAAGCTCCGGCGTGTCGAACACGCTGCCCGGAAACTCTATGGTGCCGGCCACGGGGTCGTCGTACACGAACTTACGGCCTTTATCCGACAGCATGTTGTATACGCACTTGATGCGCGAGTGTCCCTGGGCATCCTTGTAGGCGGGGTGGTTGAAGTCTAAGCCTATGTCCATCACACACACCGTCACGCCTTTGCCCGTAAAGGGCGAGGGCACCGTGGGATGACTGCCGTTGAGGAGGTTGACGCCCGTCACCTCGCGTGCCATGTCGGTCTTCAGCTCCCCCTTATGGCCTACGTCCACGCGGAGTATGCCGTCCATCTGGGCGACGGTTTCTACCTTGTCGAGCGGAACCTGCATGATGGCCTGCTGCCCGATGCGTCCCCTGATGGTCACGCCCTGCTCTCTCAGACGGGCGTAGGTGTCGGCGGCGTTCTCGTCGGCCACTTTTACGACGAGTGTCATCGCAGGCTGCTGTGCCAGCGACATTTTCTTCCCGTCCACCGCCATACGCTCCACCTTGGCTTTCTGCTCAGCCACGCGAATCATCGCGTCGGTAGTCAGCACGCCCTGTGCCCAGGCTCCCTGTGCTATCAGTAGCAGGGCTGCCAGAATCCATTGTTTCATTCGTTTCATAATAATATTTAGTTTTAGTTATGTGATTATCAGCGCCTTGTAACGAAGAGGGGCGGTATGTCGCGGCGGATGACGAGCAGCCAGGCGTCGTCGCCGTCGGCTTGGTAGTCCACGCGGTCGGTAAAGTCGCTCATCACTCGTATCATCCGGCTGTCTATCTCATTGCCATTGTGGCGCAGCGTCACCTTCATGCGTTTGTCAGATACCGCCGCCGAGATGTCGCAAGTCCGGCCTTTCAGTTCGGCCACGGCAATCTCCACCAGCTGCTCCACGATGTGCAGCGGCTCGCGGTCGGACTGTTCGTTGACGACGCGGCGCACGAATTCTACCGCGTCCTCGGCAACTTCGGGCCTGTAAGTCTTGTCGTTGTGTGTCATTTGTTATATGTCTATTACATTATTATTTATTTGTTGTTTTCTTCGTTTCTCACCCACGCTGTCCTTCGTTTCTCACCCACGCTGTCACGCTGGTGCCCATGCGCTGTCGGAAGGCAGTATAGAAAGAGATGTAGCTGCGGTAGCCACACTCATGGGCCAGCTCGAAGACGGTGAACGAGCGCCGCGCCTTTGCTGCCTCACGGTAGAGACGGACGAAGTGGTCGATGCGCAAGCGGTTGATGTAGGCGTTGTAGGTGTCGTTATGTTCGTCGAACCAAGTGCCAAGGGCCTCGCGGCTCGTGCCGATGGCCTCGGCCAGCTCCGACAGCGTGAGGTCGTAGTGCAGATAGAGATGCGGCTGCTCGCAGTGGAGAAAAAGAGCTTTCCCCAGCAGACCCACCTCCTGCCCCTCCCTGTGAGGGAGGGGGGATGCCTCACCCCCAACCCCTCTCGCGGAGGAGAGGGGAGTGGTTCGTTCGTCCGTTAGCTTGTCATTTGCATACCTATCTTGCCTTTCCTTCGTCGGAAAAGGTGTGGATAGTTCTGCCGCTGAATCTCCGCCTTGAGGGTAACTACTCCCCTCTCCCCCGCGAGAGGGGTCGGGCGTGAGGCTAAGTTTTTGCAGCGCCTCCACGCGCCAGAGCAGGAAGGCGATGATGGCGATGGTCTCCACCTGTGCCAGATACTCCCTGACCATCTCGCCCGGATTGGTGAAATAAACCTCATAGACGACGAATAGGACGGCTGCGAACAGCAGGCTCTGCCACACCTCCTTGTGCTCGAGGTCGGCATAGTTGTCGCGCAGCCAGCGACCGTACTGCCGTAGTGCGTAGATGTAATACCCGACAAAGACGGTCATGACAGCCAGCTGCCAGTAAGTCGTCAGGTCAAAGCCGTAGAATTCGTCGCGCCGAGCAATGCCCACGGTAGCGGACACGAGGATGGGCACCTGCGTAAGAACCCACGGCCAGAGCCTGTGCCGGCGGTTCTGCAACAGGCGCAGCAGCATGGCCATGACGAGAGGTACAAGCAGGACATGGTCGAGCGTGACAGCCACGATGTTGCGCACCAGCCGGTCGTCCGTCAGCCAATAGACGCCCAGCACATACCACCACACGTGACTCAGTGCCGCCATCAGGAAGAAGGCTGCCGTCCATCGGCGCAATGCCTTTGGCGGGGTAATGTCAGGCAAGATGCCATTGCTGTGCCTCAGCCACAGATACAGTCCTGCCATGACGGCCAGCATAGCAACGCCGCCGTAAAGCAAGAGAAATAGGCTGTCTTGAAGACTCTGTTGCGCGTACATCTTTATTATTTACGATTTGACAATTTACAATTTAAGTGTTGAGCGGTAGCAAATTATTCACTCTTCACTCTTAACTTTTAACTTCCTGTACTCCGCCGGCGCCATGCCGAAGCGGGCCTTGAAGTCGTGGTAGAACGTGGTGGTGCGCTGGTAGCCGGAGGCCTCGCCCACTTCGACAAACGACATCGTCGGACGCTCCACCATCAGGCGGCAGGCATGGTTGAGGCGGCAGTTGCGCACAAACTCGGGCAGCGACTGACCGCCGCCCTGAGCAAAGGCTGCTCCCACACGGGTCGCCGATAGTGAGAAATGCTGCATGACGGCAGAGCGGTTGAAGTCGGGCCAGCGGTACAGCTCCTGTTCCTTGATGACCTTGGTGATATGCTGGAACAATTCCTCATCGGTCATCTTGCTCAGGTCTTCTTGACGGGAGGAAGACGTTCCTTCCTCCGCTAAAACCCATTGGCTCCGCTCCAGCTTCTTTTCAATGTCTGTCAGTCGCTGGGCAATCGTCTTCACTTCCTGCACGGCAGCATCGCGCTGCTTCCGCAGAATGTGGGCAATCGCCAGGGTCGCCCCTAATGCAACGAGCACAAAACCGGTGATGATGAGAACATACTCCATAGATTAGTCACAATTTTTGGCTTCAAAGTTAATTAAAAGTTCCCACTCCCACAATAGGCAAAACAAATGAGCAAGCCTTTATAGATAAATAAGCAAGGTTTGTGACAAATGAGCAATCCGCCTCCTGCGCACAACCCCGAAATTTCATAAAAAAGCCCTGCCGCGTGGCAGGGCTGAGGAGTATGTCCTTATATTCGACACAGCCGGATTACAAATCCGACTGAACGTTTCCGACTGAACGTTTCCGACTGAGCGTTTATTGTCGGCGGTACTCGGTGGGCGAGAGGTTGAAACGAGCCTTGAAGTCGTGGTTGAAGGTGGTGGGACGGCTGAAGCCGGAAGCAGCGGCGATGTCGGCCACTTTCATGTCGGTGGTCTTGAGCAGGATGCGGGCATGCTCTAAACGACAGTCGCGGATGAAGTCGGCCACGGAATTGTAGTCGCTGCCCTGGGCAAAGGCATTGCCCACCTGTGCGATGCTCAGGTTGTAACGGTCGCAGACGGCCTGACGGTCGAACTGCGTGTCGAGGTATAGCTGGTTCTCACGGATGTCTTCGCAGAGATGCTGGAAGAGTTCTTCATCGGACAGGCTCTTCAACTCGGCGGGTGCGGTAGCTTGGTCCTTCGACGACGGGCGGCGCACGACTGTCTGCAACTGCTGGAAACGCTCCTTGTACTTGATGGTCTCGTCAATCAGGCGTACCAAGCCTCGGTTCTTCTCATTGACGATGCGCTTCTGGTAGAAGAAATAGACGGCGAAGCCAATGGCCAGCAGGGCGATGACAGCCACGGCAAGGCTGACGATGTGGGAACGCTCGGCCTCGGCCTCCTTCTCCTGAATCTCTAATTGCTGCTCGTAGGCGTGATAGCGGGCGGCATAGTCGTGGGCCTCGCTGCGGTGCAGGCTGTCGCTGACCGCTTTCGAGAGGTCGGCGTAGCGGGTCATCAGGCTGTAGGCCTGATTAAGTGAAGAGTGAATAGTGAAGAGTGAAGAATTTGCTGCCGTTGTCCTATCCCCAGAATTTGCTGCTGCTTGGGCGTAGGCGGCGGTAGCACGGGAGCGGAGGATGACGGCATAGTCATCGTTGAGCGTATCGCTACCCATACGGCGTGCTTCCTCGTCGTAGGTAGCCAATGCCTCGTCGTACATGCCCAGTGCCATCTGCGTGGGAGCTATCATGCGGCGAGCCATGAAGGTCTTGCCGTAGTCGCTGTTGTTAAAGAGGGAGAGGTAATATAAAGCCAGACTCTCCCCCGACCCCTCCCTGTGAGGGAGGGGAGTAGATAGTTCTGCCGCTGAATCCCCGCCTTGAAGGTAATTACTCCCCTCTCCCCCGCGAGAGGGGTCGGGGGTGAGGCTATATGCCTGCGCCATAAATCCCCATGCCTGTGCTCGGCTGAAGTCTAAATAGCGGTCGCGGTCGTTAGGGTTGTTGCTCCACGAGAGGCGGTAACTGTCCTCAGCATAGTCCTTGGCGTGCTGCTCGTAGTGGTCGAGGCGGTCGAGGATGCGCTGCCCCAGAGTGATGACTTCGGCATAGCGGCCAAGGTCGTTGAGGGCATTGATCTTACGCTTCACGGCGACGATGAAAGCATCCATGCGGTCGATGCTGCCTGGGGAGTCTAGGCGACTGATGGCCTCGTCGAGCTTAGCAAGACCCTCGTCCACCTGCCCTAAACGGGTCATCAAGTATCCTATATCGGCCTCGGTGCGCCAGCGTTCATTCTCCTCGCCTTGCTGCTGACAGAGTTCGGCTTTCTTGGTGGCCCAATGCAGATAGGCTTCGAGGTCGTGCTTGACACGGGTGGCGGCAATGAGCATGTCGTAGATATTCTCCTGCTCTGCGGGGGCATTGCGCACGGAGTCGTGGGTGAGCAACGCCTTGCAGATGATGATGGCAGAGTCCAGCTGCTGCTCCATGAGCGACTTGCTGAATATCTTGGCACGGATGACCTGACTGCGGTAGTCGCTGATGTTGCCTAAGAGCAACGCTGAGTCGAGCAAGGTCAATGCCCGCTCAGGATTAGTGGCGTAAGTCACCAATATGGTGTCCTGCTGGTAGGGCGTATTGCCCAAGTGAGGCAACTGTCTCACGGAGTTGTCGCCCTTGCAGCCGGCTATTAGCAGCATGAGCGCAAATAATATAGGAGTACATTTCATAACACACGCTTTATTGATGGACAATGACATGCCTTGATTGCAAAAGTACGAATAATTCCGCGAATTGCCAAAGAAATCTGTCGGAAAATTTGCAGGTGAAGGAAAAAATAGCTACTTTTGCGCTATGAACATATCTATTATTGCTGCCGTGGCCCGCAACCGGGCTATCGGCTTCGAGAACAAACTGATTTACTGGCTGCCCAACGACCTGAAACGGTTTAAGCAGCTGACTACCGGACACACCATCATCATGGGGCGCAACACCTTCGAGTCGCTGCCCAACGGCCCACTGCCCAACCGCCGGAACATCGTGCTCACGAGGAAGAAAGAAAGTTCAAAGTTCTTTGCAGAGCAAAGCGGCAAAGCCGAGTGCAAAGTTCAAACTTCAAAGTTCAAAGTTCAAACTTCAAACTTCAAAGTTCAAACTTCAAAGTTCAAAGTGGAGTTCTTTGGCTCACTCGAAGAGGCTCTGCGCCATTGCGGCGCCGACGAGGACATATATATAATAGGTGGAGCAAGCGTCTACCGCCAGGCTCTGCCGTTGGCTAACCGCCTGTGTCTGACCGAGATTGACGATGTGCCTGAAAATGCAGACACCTTCTTTCCGGCCTACGACGACTGGAAAGAGGTGTACAAGGAAGACCACGGGACGGACGAACGTCACGCCTACCGCTATTCTTTCGTAGATTACGAACGGGCGGACAGCTAACTGTTCTCTTCGTCGGTATCCATCGTCATCTCGACAATCGGCAACTGCCGGTTGATGGCCGAGTGGAACGATATGAGCGTCTGGCTGCTGGCCAGTCCGAGGGGCTGCAGACGGTCGTGGATGATGTTCAGCAGGTGGTGGTTGTTGATAGCATAGATTTTGATGAACATGTCGAAGTTGCCCGTCGTGTAGTGACACTCCACCACCTCGGGAATCTTCTTCAGCTCCTCAACTACCGTGTCGAATGCCTCGGGGTTCTTCAGGTTCAGCCCGATGTAGGCGCACGTCTCATAGCCAATCTTCTCGGGGTCGATGATGAACTGCGAACCGCGCAGAATGCCGAGGTTCGTCAACTTCTGTATTCGCTGGTGGATGGCTGCTCCACTAACATTACACGCCCGCGCCACTTCCAAGAAGGGAATGCGCGCATCCTCGGATATCAACCGCAGGATCTGCTTGTCCAGCCTGTCAATTTTCTGTATGGCCATAATCTTATCGTTTTCTGTTTGATTTCTCTATTTTCTCTGTCGCCGAGTAGCTGACGTCCAAGGCATACGACTGGCGCAGGGCCTGCTTCACGTCGTTAATCAGTCCCATCGGCACATCGCGGTCAGCACGCAGGTTTACCGTCAGCCGCTCCTGGTCCTCAGCCGACATGCGATGGCGCTCCCGTTCTATGTAAGGGCCAATGTCGGCTACCGTTGCCACCTGGTTGTCAAGCTGTATCATGAACTCTTCCGACGAACCGTCGGCGGGCCGGCCGATGTAGATGTCGACCACCGCCGACTTATGGGCCAGCTTGCTGACCTCCGTGCCTGCCGGTACCTCATAGCGCACCTTCAAATCGACGTCACGCATGTGGGTGACAATCATGAAGAAGAAGAGCACCGTGAAGATCAGGTCGGGTAGGGCGGCCATGTTCAGTTCTGGCACGCTGTGATCACGACGGCGGAAGTGGCGGCGATTCATTGAACTTTGAAGTTTGAAGTTTGAAGTTTGAAATTTATGATTACTTTGAAAGGGTAGAGTTGATCGGCGGCAGCTTTATCATTTGTCATTTATCATTTATCATTTAGGCCGTAGGCCGCAGTCTCGGCTATGCGTGGCGGGCATTTCAGCCGTCGGTATGCCTTGACGATGGCGTCCTGCAACTGGAAGTAAGCGTTATAGCTGGTCTCACGGTCGGTCTCGACGGCAATGATGCGATGGCGCGGACTGACGGCAGCAAACTGTTCGACGGCTTTTCCCACACGTGCCATCGCCATGGTGTCGCCATCGACGGTCAGCCGGTCTTGTGCATCGAGTTTGACAGTCAGTATGTCCGCCTGTTTCACGTCCATGGGCCGCTCCTGCTCCTGAGGTGGCGGCGGCAGCTGTCGCCGCAGTCCCTTGTCACTATCCATCGACGATGTGACGAGGAAGAATATCAGCAGCATGAACGATATGTCGGCTGTTGACGAGGTGTTCAGCGACGGAATTTCGCCACGACGACGAGAACGGAACATACAATTATCAGCAGGATTGAGGTTAGGAGAAACATGTCTGTAAGCCGCAGCCAACGAGTGTCCGTAAAAGGTTGACCGTTGACGGTCAGCGGCTCCGTAGAGGCCAGCAGCCATGTCAACAACATGATGACGGCCACCCCGGCGGCCACGCCGAAGCCTGTATAGGCAGTATAGCGTGTATCTAAGGCAGAGCGTTCACGGGAATGAGTTCTGACACCATGCCACACGCCATAGCCAACCGCCACGACGGCTGCTGCCATCAAGGCATAGACGGCATAAAGCACCAGGTCGATATAGAGCGTCGGGTCAGACATTTTATTCTTTGAACTTTGAACTTTGAACTTTGAACTTTATTCTTTGAACTTTGAACTTTGAACTTTAATTTTAGAAGTTTGAAGTTTGTACTTTGAACTTTGTGATTACCACTTATATCTTTGAACTTTATGATTACCTCGCTGCGGAAAGGACCAGCTGCGGAAGGTATGGCGGCAGCAAACTCTACACTCTACACTCTAAACTCTACACTTAAATATTCTACACTATTCACTATTCACTCTTCACTTTCTTGTACTTCATGATGATGTCGAGCAACGTAACCGCCGACTCCTCCATCTGCGATGTCAGGTGCTCAATCTTCGAGGTGATATAGCTGTAGAACAGCTGCAGGATAAGCGCCACGACAATACCGAAGATAGTCGTGATGAGCGCCACTTTCATACCTTTTGCCACGATGGTGGGGCCGATGTCGCCCTCCATCTGTATGTTCTCGAAGGCCATGACCATGCCGATGACCGTTCCGAGGAATCCCAACGACGGCGCCATGGCAATGAACAGCTTAATCCACGAGCAGCCCTTCTCTAACTTCGCCGTCTGCACGGAACCGTAGCTGTAGATGCTGCGCTCGATGTTGTCCATGGTCTCGTTGATGTGCAGCAGTCCCTGGTAGCAGATGCTCGCCACGGGGCCGCGTGTATCACGGCACAGTTGCTTGGCTCCCTCTATGTCGTCGGCAGCCACTCGCTCGTCGATGTCGCGCATCATCTTCTTCGCGTTGATTTCCGACAGTGTCAGGTAGACGATACGCTCAATGCAGAACGCCAGTCCCAAGACCAGCGCCAGCGCCACCAGCGACATGAACAGGGGTGAACCGTCGACGAATTTCGACTTCAGCTGCATGTGCAGGGATTCGTCCTCCATGCCCATTTCGTCGATGTCGGTAGCTTCAGCCTCGTCTATGAGTGCCGAATCAGCCAGCATGGCTTCGGTCTGTGTGGAGTCAATAAGCGTAGAATCTGAGGAAACCGTTTGGGCAAAACCGTTCAAACTGAAAATAATTGCGAAGATAGCAATTAGCTGTCTCATACTCATAAAATAGATTGTGAAAGCGGAGAGACCGGGATTCGAACCCGGGATACGCTTTTGACGTATACACGCTTTCCAGGCGTGCCTCTTCAGCCACTCGAGCATCTCTCCTTTTGCGTTAGCGGGCGCAAAGTTACGCAGATTCTTTGAAATGACCATGAAATGGGGTGTGTTTTTAAAATTCTTTATAATTTCACTCCGAAGACGCGGGCCACGGCGGCATTTGTCTTGTCGGCCACCTCCTGCTCGCTGACGCCATAGGCTTCGGCCAGGCGGCGGAGCACATGGACGGTGTAGGCAGGTTCGTTGCGCTGGCCGCGGCAGGGTACCGGGGCCATGTAGGGCGCGTCGGTCTCAATGACGATACGGTCGAGGGGCACGGCGTCGGCCAGCGTCTGGGGCAGCGTGGCTTTCTTGAACGTGAGCACGCCGCCGATGCCGAGTACGAAACCTGGGAACTGCAGCAGCTGTTCGGCCTCTAAGGCATTGCCGGTGAAGCAATGGAACACGCCGCCAGGCAGTTCGTCCGCGTACCTATTTAATATGCGGACCATCTCGTTCTGTGCCTTCCGACAATGAATCATCAGGGGCAGGCGGGTCTCCACCGACCAGCGCACCTGTTCCTCGAAGGCTTCCTGCTGCTCGTGCTCGAACTCACGGCTCCAATAGAAGTCGAGGCCTACCTCGCCGATGGCGATGATGGGGGGTGTTGGTGAAGGGTGAAGGGTGAAGGGTGAAGGGAGGTATGACTTGAGGCGAGCTAATACTTCGCGCCAGTCGGCACGCACCTCTTCGGGATGCAGGCCAACCATGGGATAGCAGTAGCCGGGGTAGCGGCTACAAGTGTCGAAAACCGTCTGCAACGACTTTAGGTCGATGGCCGGAATGAAGACCCTGGCTACACCGGCCTCCTGGGCACGCTGCACCACGGCATCACGGTCCTCGGCATACTCCTCGCCGTCCAAATGGCAATGGCTATCTACAATTCTAATCATAAACTTCAAACTTCATATTTCACGCTCGGCTCTGCCGCTTGCTACTGAAAGGACGCAAGAACTTCAAACTCAAAGTTATCATAAACTTCAAACTCCCTATTTCCGTCGGGTCATCATTTCGTCGGTATAGTCGAGCAGCATTTGCTTGCGCTCGTCGCTGATACTGACCTTGGCCAGGGACTTGCGGCACTTGTCGAAGTAGAAATTGATTTTCTGTTCGCAGAGCTCGCGGATGCCAATCTCGTCGTAGATGCGGGTGACGGCCTGCACCTTCTCAGCGCGGTCGAACTCACGGGCTTCCGTCCATCGCTTCAGTTCACGGAGCTGACTATCGTTGGCGCGGTTGAAGGCGTTGATGAGCATGTATGTCTTTTTGTTCGACGTGATGTCGCCGCCGATAGCCTTGCCAAACACGGCCGGGTCGCCGTAAACGTCAAGCAGGTCGTCCTGCAACTGGAAGGCCATGCCCAACTGCTCGCCAAATTGGTAAAGCAGGTTGGCGTCCTCGTCGGATGCATCGCCAAGGATGGCACCAATCTTGACGGCACAGGCCAGGAGCACGCTGGTCTTCAGGCGTATCATCTCGAGGTATTCCTCCTCGGTCACATCGTTGCGCGTCTCAAACTCAATGTCGTACTGCTGGCCCTCGTCAATCTCGAGTGTGGTCTCGGTGAAGAGGTCGAGCACGGCCTTGAAGTGGCGCTCGTCGCATTGCTGCATGCGCTGGTAGGCCAACACGAGCATGGCGTCGCCCGACAAAATGGCCGTGTTGGCGTCCCAGCGACAATGAACGGTCTGGTGGCCGCGGCGGACGTCAGCGTTGTCCATCAGATCGTCGTGCAGGAGCGTGAAGTTGTGGAAGGTCTCGAGACCGACGGCCGGCATGAGTATGCGCTCCGGGTCGTCCTTATAGAGGTTATAGGCCAGCAGCATCAGTACTGGACGGATGCGCTTGCCGCCTAACGAGAGCACATACTTGATGGGCTCGTAGAGTGACGCCGGCTGGCGGTCGTAGGGAAGTTCGTCAATAAACTGATTGACCTTCTCGAGTAACTGTTCTGAATTATACATATCTCCTTTATTACCTTTTTACTTTTTTACTTTTTTACCTTTATTACTTTTTTACCTTTTTTACTTTTTCACCTTTTTACTTTTTTACCTTTTTACTTTTTTACCTTTTTACTTTTTTATAGCTTGAACACGATGGGTATGCAGACCACGGTACGACAGGGCTGCTGGTGCTGCTGGCCGGCCTTCCACTTCGGCATCATCCGCAGCACGCGCAAAGCCTCGCGGTCGAGGTCAGGCGAGACGGATGTGACTATCTCGATGTCGCTGACCGAGCCGTCCTTGTTGACGATGAACTGGGTAACCACCTTGCCCTGTACCTTCCGCTGTTGGGCCAACGAGGGGTAGCGCAGGTTCTTCGTGAGCCACTTCATGAACTCCACGGCTCCGCCAGGGAATTCGGGCAGTTCTTCCACAACCTTGAAGTTCAGGGGACGGTCCTCCAAGTCCACGGCATTGGGCTGCTCCGGATTCTCCATCTGGTCAACCGTCTTCAGTTCGGCATTGCTTTCGGGCGGCGGCAGGGGCTTTTCCTCCGGCAGTTCCTCGGCTTCGTCCACCACGTTCAGCTTCTCGGCCGACGTGGGCGTCTCCACCACGGGCTGCTTGATGAGCGGTATGCGCTCCTCTTCCTCCTTCAGCGCCTGGAGGTCGAGTTCCTTGACAATCTCGTCGAGCGTCTCATAGTCGGCACCGTCGCTGACGTCCCATCGGTACTCCAATGCCACGAAGAGTGCGGCCACGGCCACGACCACTCCCAAGAGGAAGTTTTGCGTGCGGCGTTTGTCTAAGTCGGCCCTCGAACTCTTCTTCGTTTCCATAATAATTTGCGCTTTTTTCCGTTATTATACCGAAGCGCAGGTGCAAAATTAAGAAATTATTGTCAATAATCGGTTGCCGATTCGCAAATAATTCGTACCTTTGCGCGGAATTTTAGGATATTTAGATGAAAAGAGTCGTTTTTGCCGCCGTTTTAGCATTCTTTGCGCTTTTGTCCGAGGCGCAGGAGAGCGAAACCGTGTTCAATTTCCTGCGGCTGCCCGTGAGTGCTCATGCGGCGGCTCTGGGTGGCGACAACATAACGATCATTGAGGACGACCCCTCGATGGTGTTCCACAATCCCTCGCTCATCAACAACGTGGCCGACAAATCGCTGAACCTGAACATGATGACCTACATGGAGGGAGCCGTCACGGCCAGCGCCTCGTTCACCCGTGCTGCCGGAAAGCGCGGCACGTGGGCAGCCCTCGGTCAGTTCATGAGCTATGGCAGCATGCGCGAGATGACCTACGACGGCCAGCAGACGGGCGAGTTCTCGGCCAAGGACATCGCCGTGGGCGGCACCTTCTGCTACTCGCTGACCGACAAGCTGACGGGCGGCATCACGGCCAAGTTCATAGCTTCGTACATCGGCCAGTACAACTCACTTGGAGCAGGTGTCGACCTGGGTCTGAACTACTACAACCCGAACGGAGAATGGTCGGCGTCGCTCGTGGCACGGAACCTGGGCGGACAGCTGTCGGCCTACGAAGACGACTTCGAGCGCATGCCACTCGACGTTCAGCTCGGCGTCACCAAGCGCCTCGTCGGCTCGCCCCTGCGCGTGTCGGCATCGCTCGTCAGGCTGAACGACTGGGAGTACGGCATCGGCAAGCATCTGGTCATTGGTGCCGACGTCATCCTCTCGCCGCAGTTCTACGTGGCCGCCGGCTACAACGCCATGCGCGCCTCGGAGATGAAGATCAGCGAGGAAGACGGTTCCAGCGCCCACGGCGCAGGTCTCTCCATCGGCGGCGGCGTCATGCTGCAACGGCTCAAGCTCAACGTGGCCTACGCCAAGTACCACCTCTCGTCAGCATCGCTTATGATAAATCTTTCCTATGCCCTATAATTCCATTATTCCCATTAGTCCCAGTCGCCTCAGTCGTCTCAGTCGTCCCATTAGCCCCAGTCGTCCCATTAGTTCCATTATCTCCCCAAATAACAATGAAAAAAATTACCATTGCCATTGACGGCCACTCCTCGTGCGGCAAGAGCACGATGGCCAAAGACCTCGCCCGCCGCGTAGGCTATATTTATGTAGACACGGGTGCCATGTACCGTTCCGTCACGCTCTATGCCCTGCGTCATGAACTGTTCCGCGAAGACGGAACCATCCTGGAAGAGCAGCTACAGCAGCAGATGCCCGACATCCACATTACGTTCCAGCTCAATGCTGAGACAGGACGTCCCGACACCTACCTGAACGGAGAGTGCGTGGAGCAACTCATCCGCTCGCTCGAAGTCTCGAATCACGTTTCGCCCATTGCCGCCCTGCCGTTTGTCCGCGAGGCAATGGTGGCTCAGCAGCAGCAGATGGGCAAGGACAAAGGTGTAGTCATGGACGGCCGCGACATCGGTACCGTTGTCTTCCCCGATGCCGAGCTGAAGGTTTTTGTTACCGCCTCGGCCGAGGTGCGTGCCCAGCGCCGTTACGACGAACTGCAACAGAAGGGCATGCCTGCTGACTTCGACGACATCCTGAAGAATGTACAGGAGCGCGACTACATCGACTCCCACCGTGAAGTGTCGCCCCTGCGCCAGGCCGACGACGCCCTGCTGCTCGACAACTCTAACATGACCATTCCCGAACAGAACGAATGGCTCATGCAACGGTTCCAGGAGCGCGTTTCAGAATAAACGCTCAGATTTTGTATTTTTGGAGTTAACGGGAGTTCCCGAAATTATTCCCCAAAAATTTCCTTCAGCTTGGCGTGAAGACCTTCCGCACGGAGTCCTCGCGCCACAATTTTTCCCTGCGGGTCAATCAGCAGGTTGTCGGGGATGGAGTTCACGCCATAGACCCCTGAGGCAACCGTATTCCAGCCCTTCAGGTCGGAGAGGTGTGCCCACGGCATCTTCAGGTCGGCGATGGCCTTCACCCACGGTTCCTTCTTGTTGTCGAACGACAGGCCAAGAATGTCAAAGCCCTTCGCATGGTACTTCTCGTAGGCAGCCACCACGTTGGGCATCTCCTGACGGCAGGGTCCGCACCATGATGCCCAGAAGTCGACGAGCAGCCAGCGACCCTTGCCTGCATATTCGCTCAGCTTGTGCATGTTACCGTCCACGTCGGCCTCTTCCAGGTCTGTGAACTGCTGGCCGACATAGGCCAATTTCTTTTCTTCTATCGCTCTTTGCTGGGCGGCAGCCTTCAGCTTGTTCTGCACGATGGGATGGCTGGCCCAGACGGGATTCGTGTTCATCAGATTGTCAAGCTCAGCCTGGCTGTGAAGCTGTAGATACTCCTCGATGAAGGCAGCCGGAATGACCGTGCCGCTCTCCTCCTTGAATATCTTCTCCACCTGTTCACTCATCTTCATCATGGCCGCCATCAATCCGGCTCCCAGCTCCATTTTCTTGTTCTCGCGCTCTTCCGGCGACATGTTCTGAATCTGCCGCTGCAGGTGACCGATGGGGGCGTTGGTCGTCAGGTCGTAGCGTACCAGGCGCTCGTTTATGGGCGAGCCCTTCAGCGTGCTGTCGTTAATATTGACGGTAACGGGCGTGCCGTCGTTGAAGAAGAGCGTTGCCCATCCGGAATCCTTGTCGCCGACAGCCATGAGTGCGTCCTTATCGGCTGTGCCACTGAGTGTGAACTTACCGTCGGCGACAATGGTGGAGCCTAACTGCTGGCGGGTCTGTTTGTTTACCAGCAAAATGGTGGCACCGTTGTTCTTATAGATGCCGTTGACGGTATACTTCACCTGCTGAGCCTCGGCGTTCAGCGTTGCTGCAATAAAAGCAGCCAAAATCATTACCTTTTTCATATTCGTGAATGTTATTATTGTTTCGACGGTACAAAGGTAAACATAAAATCCGAAGACGCTCTTACCAAATTCTAATCCTGTTTTCAGGTGCGAGATACAGCTTGTCTCCGGCCTTCACCTCGAAGAGGTCGTACCAGTCGTCAATGTTCGACACGATGCCATTGATACGCTCGCGGGGCAGCGAGTGAATATCTATCTTATTAGGTCTTTCCGGATCACCTGTACACATCAGAGCATGGTCGGCTGTCCACTTGCCACACCACAGATAGCCGTATGCCTCAAAGAAACGCTGCATCTGCAGACGAAGCTGCTCACCCTTGAATCCATCCTTCTTCAAGCGCTTGACGTAGCTGTCGTAAGCCAGTAATAATCCGCCGAGGTCAGCAACATTCTCTGATACGGTATATGCACCGTTGTTTTTCAGACCTGTTTCGAAGGGCATTATATCAAAGGAGCTGTAGTAGTCAATCAGCTGCTGAGCGCGGTTCTGGAACTCCTGTCTGTCAGCTTCAGTAGCCCAGAGCGTTCCTAAGTCGCCCACCTGGTTATAATTGGCTCCATTGGTATCGAAGCCGTGGGTAATCTCGTGTCCCCAAGACATCATGTTGGCATAGTTATGGGCATCGTTCTGCTGTGAATTGAAGGTGGGTGTTAACATGAACGCCGGGAAGATGTTCATATAGTTACCAGAATGCATATAGCATGCATTGACGATGGTCAGCGGCATTTCCAGAATAATCTGGTGGAAACTGGCTTTTTGCATGGTCATACCTGTCAGCTTGCGTTTCAGGTTCACCAGAGCACGGCGCAATGCAAGGACATCGTCAAGCAGCGTCTGCTCCTGGCTAAGGTCTGCAAGGCCCTCTTCGAACCACTCGTCAGGGGCACCGATGTTGAACACCATATTGTTGATCTTTTCGGTGGCGTTCTGTTTTGAGCCTGCGCTCATCCACGTGTTCTGCTGGATACGCTCCCGGAAGGTCTCGCGCAACTCCTCGGCATATTCCGTCATGCGCTGCTTCTGTTCAGCAGTAACGTAGGCTTTGGCAAACTCATGCGACAGCTCATATCTGAGGTATTTACTGATGAAATTGTCGACGGCATCCTTGCAGGTCATGTCGACGGCATCCGCAGCGTCGTTGTCGAAGAATACAGCATCATCCTGGATGGCATCGGTCAGTTCCGTTTTCCATTCATCAACACTCCAATTCTGTACGGTACCTATAGCGTTCGTGTAATCCTCCGTTAAGTTATTTACAATTACAGGGGGATAGGCGTCGATGGTGTAAACATCGTCGAGCGAGATGCCAAGCTCATTGAAGAAAGTGACCAGCATCGGCCACTGCCCGTTGTCAAAACCACGGGTGGTGACATTCTTCAAGGGACGTACACGGGCCAGCAGGTCAGGGTCGTTGGCCAGGCGCCATGACAGGCTTTCCTTCGACCAGATCTGGGGAGCATCGTAGTCCTTGTCAAAAGGGATATTCATCGCGATGACCATCTTTCCGTTTTTGGCGAAAATGATTGGCTTCAAAGGAATCCCATAGCCCTCCTCATACAGTTGTGCCATCAGCTGCCATGCCTCCTCCTTGGTGGTGAGGGCGTTCACACGGTCAATGGCGCTCTGCAGCTTCGCCTTCTGAGCATCGATGGTAGCCGCGTCCGTCTTGCCAGCATCTGACAGAACCTTCACTTTTGAGGGGAGTGTCAAGGCTGCCTCACGCTTGCTCATTTCGTCAACAATCTGATCCATAAACAACTTTTTTATCGGGGTTGTCTCACCCACCACGGTATTCTTCCAGTAGCCGCCGTTGCAGTACATGAAGAAGTCGTCGCCAGGACGGACGCTCTTGTCCATGATATCCTCTGTGACATACCACTTCCCGTTATCCACGGCCGACGGCTCTTCGACAGGAGTCACAGGATTGTCGCCATTGTCAGTACATGCGGTGAACACCGCCGTTGTCATTGCGCAGCATAGGACAGCAGCGAACTGAATGAACAACGAACGCAAAATCTGAAACTTTTTCATAACTAAATTCTTTTTGATTGTCAGGTAATTACAGCTTTCTCACGGACAGCCAGAGGCCGAGGGCGATGAGGATGAGCAGGATGATGAGGCCGATGTAGGCAACGGTCTCGGTGCGGTCGACGGATTTGGGGAAGAAGGCGAGTTCAACCTTATGTTCGCCGGGCTGCACGTTGAGGGCACGCAGGACGTAGTTGACGCGGCCCAGCTCAGCGGGCTGGCCGTCGACGGTGACCGTCCATCCGGGATAGTAGATTTCTGAGAACACGATGACACCACCCTTGCCGGATCGTACATCGTATGTGAGGTGGTTGGGCTCGTAGGAGGTGATTCGCACGACACTGGCCGTGTCCTGTACTTGACTGTCGCCCAGCGCATCGCGGAACTGCTGGTCGGCGACGGCCTCGTGGCGCAGGTTCATGCTTCCCAATGCGTCCAACTCTTCGTTGGCGTTGTCAGCATAGCGTATATGGTCGACGAACCATGCGTTACCGTATGTGTACGGGTTCTGCAGGGGGACGGTCTGTCCCGTTTGCAGGGGCAGAATGAAGTAGCGGGTGTTCAGCATGTTAAGCACGGGATAGATGCTGTCGCCGTTTACCTGTGTCATGTCGCCGGCAACTGTTGAAATAGCACGGAACGACTGCTGCATCTCAGGGGCGATATATGCCTCGATGAGTTCCTGATAGCGGCGCAGCTTGGCAGCGTGGTAGCCACCGATGGACTTGTGGTAGTAGCTGGTCTCGTTCTCGTTGAAGGTGTTCGACGCCAGGTTCAATACGCGGTAGTCGAGGGTGTTGTCCTGCAGCAGCAGCTCGTCGGTCTGTGTCTTCTGCTGTGCCTGATCGCGCTCAATGGCGGGCACAAACATCTCGTCGTTCAGATAGCGCTTGTTCACCTGCCAGAGGTCGAACAGGCAGAGCACCACGAGGATGCCCACCATGTAGGTCAGCTTCAGCTTCTTGGCCTTATACAGCAGCAGGCAGAGTGCGCCGATGACGATAATGATGAACGAGCGCCAAGCGTCGGCGGTGAACATAGCACGGCGCATTTCCGTGAGGTTGGCCAGCAGCGGCTGTATGTGCTCTTGCGGTAACTGGCTAAGTGCCTGCATCTCGCCCGATGATACGTAGTTGCCGAAGAACAGGTCGGGAATAAGGGCGAAGAGCAGGGCGATGCCGCCGGTGAGGGCGAAGGCTATCCAGAGTGAAGTTTGAAGTTTGAACTTTGAAGTTTGAAGTTTATGATTATCTGTTTCCACCCACTCCCGCAGTGCGAGCATGGCGAGGAGGGGAATAGTGAACTCGGCGATGACGAGGATGGAGGCCACAGTGCGGAACTTGGCATACATGGGGATGTTGTCGATGAAGAAGTCGGTGAACCCCATGAAGTTCTTACCCCACGACAGGAGGATAGAAAGCACGGTGACGGCCAGCAGTGCCCACTTCATAGGCCCTTTGACGATGAACAGGCCAAGTACGAAGAGGAAGAGCACGAAAGCGCCCACATAGACGGGGCCGGAGGTGCCGGGTTGCTCACCCCAGTACTGTCCTAACTGCTGGTAGACGGGCAGGTAGTTGTTGTCGGCATGGGCCATGGCCGTCTCGTTGGCCGTCAATGGCACGGAGGCACCGCCCTTGGCATTGGGCACGAGGAGGGTCCACGTCTCGCCGATGCCATACGACCACTGTGTGATGTAGTCGCGCTCCAGTCCGCTGTTAGTCTGGTTGGCGGTATTGGCCTTGCGCAGCTCGCTCTTGCCGCGCATGGACTCCTGTCCGTACTGCCATGTGTGGTAGAGGTTCGACAGATTGATGCTGAGGCCGATGGCGGCTCCCGCTATACAGACGGCGGTGGCTTTCAGGAAGTGTGCCAGCTGCTTTTGGCGTATGGCGTCTATGAACCAGGCTATGACCATGAACAGGATGACGAACAGGTAGTAGTAAGTCATCTGTATATGGTTGGCATGAATCTCGAAGGCGGTGAACAGTGCCGTCACGATCAGTCCCCATAGGTACTTGCCACGATAGGCAAGCACCATGCCCGCTATCATCGGCGGCAGGTAGGCCAGCGCCCACACCTTCCAGATGTGTCCGGCGGCAATGATGATGAGGAAGTAGGTGGAGAAGGCCCAGAGCACACTGCCCAAGGCTGCGAGATGCCAGCGGAAGTCGAAGGCACGCAGCAGGATGTAGAAGCCCAGGAGGTAGGCAAAGAGGTACCAGACATTCTCCGGCAGCCAGAGGTGGTAGACGTTCTCAACGTTGCTCAGCACGTCGGTCGACTTGTACGACGGTGCCAGCTGGTAGGTGGGCATGCCGCTGAATAGTGCATTGGTCCAGCGGGAGCGTTCGCCGGTGCGATGATAATACTCCGACTGCTCCTGTCCGGCTCCGATACCGGCGGAGGAGTCGTGCCGATAGAGGATGCGCCCCTCGATGTCGGCAGGGAAGAAATAGGCAAACGCCAACAATACAAACACCAGAACTACCAGCACGTCGGGCAGCCATAGCTTCAGTTTCTCCTTCATAACTTGCAAGTTTTTTCGTTACAGCGTGCAAAGGTACGAAAAGTCGAGAAAAAAACCAAATTTATTTCGGATTTTCCGAGACCAAAGTACTTTCGGCGCAGCCAAAGGGACGTAAAATAATAAGAAAAAACAAAAGTCCCAACTATCGTATGTTATAAAAGACCACGAATTTTACGAATTACACGAATTTCTCTAATTAATTGTGATTGCACAAATTCGTGAAATAGAAACAATTATTCGCAACAATAATTTGTGTCAATTCGTGTAATTCGTAAAATTCGTGGTAAAAAATGAATCGGTAAACTTCAGAAAGTTGAATAAATAACAAATAAAATGAGAAATATTTTGTACCTTTGCACCCCGGAAGGAGAGAGAATGAGAAATTGAAGATTATGGAAGTCATACAAAGTTTCACCATCGACCACACCCGGCTGAAGCCGGGCATCTACGTTTCGCGCGAGGACAAAGGTTTTACGACTTACGACCTGCGTATCACCGAACCCAATAAGGAACCGGCGGTGGCTCCTGCCGCCATGCACAGCTTAGAGCACCTGATGGCCACCTGGTTCCGTAATAGTGAGGTAAAGGAGGATGTGGTGTATGTAGGCCCAATGGGCTGTCTGACGGGCATGTACATCATTATGACCGGAGCATACACCGTGGAGGACATGCGGCGCCTGACCATCGAGTGCCTGAAGTGGATTCTCACGCAGACAGAGGTACCCGCCACGCAGCCGGAGTCCTGCGGCAACTATCTGCTTCACGACCTGCCGATGTGCAAGTGGGAGAGTGCCCGCTACCTCGACCGCTTAGAGCACGATTTTCACAGCGAGTACGCCAAACTGCAGATAACCCTCGACGACGGCCGGGTTTTTGCCGACGCTTAGGAAATAATAAAAAATATCTCTTACTCAACTTTCGTATGTTAATAAAAACCACGAATTTCACGAATTTCACGAATTTCACGAATTTCTCTAATTAATTGTGATTGCACAAATTTGTGAAATAGCTAAAAATTCGTGTCAATTCGTGCAATTCGTAAAATTCGTGGTTAAAAATGAATAGGTAGACTTCAGAAACTTGAATCTCTTATTTAATCACGATCTTGCGGCAACGGCCGTTGCTATACCTGACGATATAGATGCCCTCAGAGAGTGAGGCGGCATGCCGGGACACCAGTGTGCCGCTAAGGTTGTAGTAGCCTTGTATGGGTGAAAGGTGAGTGGCATCTGGTGAAGGTTGAAGGGTAAAAGGTGAAGAGAGAGTGGCGATGTCGAGAGTGGGAGCATACTCTTCGAGCGTCAGGTCAGCACTGGTGATGACGTTGGGCCGGTCGATGGAGGGGCGGTTCATCACATAGACCGTGTTGCTGCCGTCGGGATATCGCCCTACGGTCTGGACGCCACGGTGTGCGTAGTATGTCAGTTCGTCGGTAAACGATTTCATTTCCGGGTGTTTGGCGAAGTAACCGGCGTTGTTGCGCTCGAACTCGTCGCTGCTGCTGACGATGACCGTCTTTTCGTTAGAATTGCCAAGCTTGAAGCTGGCGTGCAGTTGTGTCATGGGTGTCAGACCGTCGGCCCAGATGATGCGGTGGCCGCCGGCGGGGAGCGTCAAAGCGGCGGGTGTCAAGGCGGCAAAACCGCCTTGCGCAGTAATTTGGTATTTCTGCGGGTTGCTTGGGTCGTCGCTGACGTAAAGTCCGGTCAGGTCGAGGTCGGTATCGGTGGTGTTGTACAGCTCGAACCAGTCGTTGCGCTTGAAGTAGTCGTTCACATAGATGCTGTTGGCCGCACTCACTTCGTTGATGCGCAGGGGAACCATGCCCTGTGCAGTTAGCTCGTCGGCAGAAAGTTTCTTGAAAGTGGCGGTGAGGCTGACGGCGGCATCGTCGGGCAGGTCGTATGTCGCATTACTGCAGACCGTTTTGCCGCTACCGTTCTTCCACCCGGCAAACTTGTAGCCGGCAGGTGCCTTGGCCTCCACCCGGACGGGAGCAAACAGAATGCCGTTGAAGTCGGCGTAGGGCACATTGACACCGTTGACGAAAAGACACGCACCATCGGTGTCGGCATTGAGCGTGACCGTTTGCTGCTGGGCATTGTCCAGCTCCAACAGCTGGAACTGCTGCATGCAGTCGGCCAGTTGTTCCAGTCGTCCCTGCAGCCTGGTCTTGATGCTATTTGCGGCACGGTCGGGAGTGTACCCGTCGTTCACCATCGTCAGCATGGGATGCAGACGGTCGGCCAGCTCGTCGACGATAGCCTCTACCCGCTGTTCATCGAACACGCTGCCGCCGATGAGGCAGAAGGAATCTATGAATTGCCGCCGGAATACGCTGTGCTGCAACAGGTTAAGGAATATCTTGCATGGCAGTTTACTGCTGTACGAGTTGACCAGACGGGTGAAGGTGTTCCTGACGGGGGTGCTTTGCCTGAGTCCGAAGCTGAAGTCGAGGTCGAAGAGCACGAAGCGGTAGCGTCCGTCGTCCTGACTGCGGTAGCCCTTGATATTGTTGTCGGGCCAGTCGTCGTTGCCGAGGTACAGCTCCACGGCTATGTAGTTGATGAACTCGTCGATGTCTAAGAGTGTCTTCATCTCGTCGTAGGCACCCTCGTCGTTGATGTCCTCGCTCAGTTCGCAGATGCGGTTGAACACGCTGTCATTGCCATTGGTGAACTTCGAGTTCTCGAACATGTCTATCTCGTCGTCGTCAAAGCCCCAGTTGGCATAGACAAACTTGTCGTTGTTCGGCTCGCGCAGGTTCAGTACGCCGCGGCACTTGCCGTTCACATATTCTATAATAGGTACGTATGACTGCTGGTCGATGTTGAGGTCGGAGCGCTGGATAATGGTCTGCAGGGCTGGGTCGATGAAACGCGCATGATTGATGTCCACATCGTTGCCGCCGTTTCTGACGAGCAGCGTCTTGCTACGGATATAGGGCTTCTGTGGGAAGAAGGCGTAGTCGAAGCGGTTCTGGCCGTCGAAGACCTTGCTCGACTTGAGTTTCATGGAGCGGGGACTTTTGCTTCTTGTCCATCCGCCGGAGATGCTGATGTTCACGTCCTGGTTGTAGGTCTCGCCGTCGGGCATGATGTAGCTGAAGTTGACGGGGCGGTTCCACGGCATGTTGTAGTTGCGCGGCACATTCTGTCCGTTGCCGGTCTTGCCGTTGGTGCCGTCGCCATTACAGTCGATGCCGATCTTCGGGTCGGTGAAGAAGCGCGTGTCGCCGACGATGCTGATGACGGGGAAGGTGTACTCGTCGTCGGTCTGGATGTAGCTGCGGGTGACGGGCGCGCTCGACAGATAGCCGTCCTGAAAGAGACGGAACGTGTAGCCAGTGGTCGTGCTGACGGTGAACCGTCCGTCCGTGCTCTGCATGCTGCTGCCTTCACCGGTCGCGCCGGTTTCCTGCGGCGCTGTCGGCAGGCTGCCGTCGGTAGTGTACATCAGTGTGGCACCTTCTGGAATGTCGACCGTGACCTGTAGCGTTCCCGTAAAGAGGCGGCTGTTCTCGCTGACGACAGGGGCGGCGAGCCGCTGGTCGGCAAACTTCGCCGTGGCGTTTGTAGCACCGGGGGTGGGAGTGTCCGTCCGCGCCCAGGTACCGCTGTCGTCAGTCTTACGTGCCCAGGCGGTGTGGCTCATGGCCACAGGAAAGTCCTGACTGATGACGTTCCCCTCCTCATCGCTGAAGTAGATGGTGCCGCCGTCGCAGTCGAGCTTGAAGGGTGCCTGGTCGAGCCTGATCTCGTCGGAGCCGAACCAGATTACCTTGAAGCTCTTGGCGGGGATGGTGCCTATGGAGAAGGGCAGTTGCCAGCGCTTCAGGTCGTTGGCATCGTTGCTGACATAGAGTCCGCCCACTCTGACCTCCTCATTGGTGGGGTTGTACAGCTCCACCCAGCCGTCGAAGTTAATGGCCGGACTGAGGAAGTCGCCCACATTTGCGGCCATGATCTCGTTGATGACAATCGTTTCAGCCGAGGCTACGGACAGCGTTCCTTTGTATTCCAGTTTGAAGTTGTCGGCTACGCTGTAGTTGCCCTGAGTCTGCTCGTTACACCTGATGCCGATGTCGATGGTGCCCTCTGCCTCGAACTCCATCGTGTTCCAGTAAAGTCCGTCTTCGAAGGCCAGTCCGGCAGCATCGCGGCCTTCGGGATAGTAGTGGATGCCGTCAGGCGACCAGCTGCGTCCGGCGGCGTTGTAGCTGAGCGACTGGGAAAAAATGCTCACCACTGGTTTCGCGTTGTCACCGGCATAGAACCACGCATCCAGGCTTTCCGTGCCGCTCTGGTGCTTGTTCCATGCCGACTCGCTGTCACCGTCGCGGTAGAACGACTGCACCGACAGCCGGTAGCGCCCTGCCGGCAGTCCGCTGAGCGTCTGGTGGAAGTCGAAGGTACCGTTGTAGAAACGCATGTTGCCCGAGCCGATGCCCGCCGTGCCGCTACTGGTCTCCCACGTCCAGCCGTCCTTCGTGTCGAACGCCGGATTCATGATGAAGTGCTTGGTAACGTCAGTCCATGTCTGCGCCCCTGCGGGGCTAAATGATAAATGACAAATGATAAATGACAAACCTATCAGCAATCTTGCCACAATCGTCGTGTGTAATACAGACCAGAACTTCATACGACCAGAACTCCTTAAACTCTCAAACCTCTTAAACCTCTTAAACCTCTTAAACCTCTATTTAATAACAATCTTGCGGCACCTGCCGTTGCTATACTTCACGATATAGATACCCTCGCGAAGAGAGGTGGTGTGCTGTGCCACCAGTGTGCCATCGAGACAGTAGTAGCCTATGATGGATGCTGGGTATTGGGTATTGGGCGTAGGGTAGGGGAGGTCGGCGATGTCCAAAGATGAATTCGTCTCGTCAGACGGCAGGTCGGCACTGGTGATGACGTTGGGCCGGTCGATGGTTGGGCGGTTCATCACATAGACTGTGTTGCTGCCGTCGGGGTATCGTCCCACGCTCTGGTTTCCGCTGTGTGCGCAGTATGTCAGTCCGTCGGTAAACGATTTCATTATCGGGTGTTTGGAGAAGTAGCTGGCGTTGTTGCGCTCGAATTCGTCGCTGCTGCTGACAAGGACTGTCATTCCGTCGGAATTGTCCAGTTTGAAGTTGGCGTGCAGCTGTGTCATGCCGTTCAGCTCATCGGCCCAGATAATACGGTGGCCGCCAGCGGGGAGCGTCAAAGCGGCGGGTGTCAAGGCGGCAAAACCGCTTTGCGCAGTAATTTGGTATTTTTGCGGGTTGCTTGGGTCGTCGCTGACATAGAGTCCGGTCAGGTCGAGGTCGGTGTCGGTGGTGTTGTACAGCTCGAACCAGTCGTTCCGCTTGAAGTAGTCGTTGCAGTAGATGCTGTTGGCTGCGCTCACCTCGTTCACCATGATGGGCATGGCCAGCTCTTTCTGCAGCTCCTCGTCGGTGTCAAGCCGCTCGAAGACAGCCTCCACCGAGTAGTCGCCGCTATCGGATATGTCCCACGTGTCGGCTGTGTTGACATAGTTGCCGTTTGCGTTCTTCCAACCTTTGAAGGTATAGCCCTTTGGAGCCTTGGCCTTGAGCACGATGGGTGGGAAGAGTTTTCCGTCGAAACGTTCTGCCGGCACGTCGCGGTCGTTGACCATCAGTCGGGCAGAGGTGATGTTCGACGAGAGTTTCACCTGCTGGCTTTTGACACCCGAGAGCTGCATGGGCGAATAGTTGGTCAGGACATTCAGCATGGTGTTCAGTCGGCCAGTCATATTCGATTTGATGGTGTTGGCCGTATTGCTGGGCGACTCGTTCGTCAGCATCATGGCCGGTCTGACCACGTCCACCAACTGGTCAACGATGGTGTTCACACGGTTCCGCTCAAACACGCTGCCGCCCACCAGACAGTAGGCATCGATGAACTTCTTGCGGAACGTATCGCTCTTCAGCATGTTCTTGAACAGCGTGACGAAGCGAATCTGTTCGGTGATGCGCCCTAAGTACCGGGGATAGAGCTGGTCGAAGGTGTAAATCTCCTTGTTCGCAAACGTGGTAAACGGCGTGCTGGTGTTGAAAGCATGGTCGATGTCGAAGAGTATAAAGCGGAACTTGCCGCCGTCGCGGTGGCGGAAACCCTTGACGTTGTTCTGCGGCCAGTCGTTACTGCCCAAGTACATTTCCACGGCCATGTAGTTGGCGTATTCGTCGACGTCGAGCAGTTGCTCAATCTCGGCGTAAGTGTCTGCATCGTCAGCGTATGGCGAGAGGTCGTCAACAAGGTGCACGAAGGCTTCGTCCGTGCCGCATTTCTGTACGTAGCCAGAGTCGGGCGACATCTCGAACTGGTCTATCTCGTCATCGTCCCAGCCGTAGTTGGCGTAGACGTAGTGCTTGTTGTTTGGCTCACGCACGTTCAGCACGCCGATGTACTCGCCGTTGATGAACTCATGCACGGGCTGGTAGCTTTGGCAGTCGACGTCGATGCCCGAGGTCTCGACAAGATACTGCAGGGCGGCATCCTTGATGCGGCAGTTGTTGTCATTGCCGCCGTTGCGTATCTGTAGTGTTCGGTTGCGGATGTAGGGCTTCTGGTCGAAGAACTGATAGGGCAGGAATTTCGTGCCACCCTGTTCCTTCGTGCCTTTCAGCTTGAACGAATGGGGCCTCCAAGCTCGGCTCCAGCCGCCGCACATCTCAAGGTCCACGTCCTGGTTGAGCACCATCTCGCCGTCGGCATCGAGATACGAGAAGTTCACGGGGCGTTCCCAGTCCATGTTCCAGTTGCAGTTGTTGCTCTGTCCGTTGCCGGGGCGTCCGTTGGGACCCCGCTCCATGACACCAATCTCCGTGCTATAGAGGAAGTCGGGGTCGGTGACCACCGACACCACGGGTAGTGAGTAGTCGCGGTCGCGGTAGATATAGGAACGGGTGGTGACACGCGAGGGGAGAAAGTCAGAGGTGAGGGTGGTGGGGAACAGACGGAAGCGGTAGCTGCTGGTTTCTTTGACTGTGAACCGGCCGTTGGCGCTGGTGCTGCCGTTCTTCAGTGTGGGCAGTGTGCCGTCGGTGGTGTAGCGCAGTGTGCAGCCTTGTGGTATGGTGACCTTAACCGTCAGCGGGTTATCAAACAGTTGCGAGGGCTGGTCGACAATGGGAGCATCCAACTGCTGTGTGGCAAAGGCCGACGTGGCGTTTGTCGCGCCGGGCGTAGCCAGGCTGGCCAGTCCCCATGTGTCACCGCCATCGGTGGTGCGGGCATAGCTGACGCGCTCCTTCGCAGCGGGATACTCTTGTGAGGTGATGAGCGTGCCCTCCTCATCGCTGAAGTAGACGGTGCCACCGTCGGTGTCAAGCTTGAAAGGCGCGTTCTGTTCGGCCACGTTGTTTGAATCGAACCAGATGGTGGCGAAGCCGTGGGCAGGCAGGATGCCTATGGATGAGGGCATGCGCCATTTCGTCAGGTTAGCAGCGTTGTCGCTCACGTAGAGTCCGGTGAGATTAATGCCCCGGTCGGTGGGGTTGTACAGCTCCACCCAGCCGTCGAAGTTGAAGGCCGGGCTGATGAACTCGTCGACGTTGGCAGCCATGATCTCGTTGATGATGAGGGCGTCGGGGCTGATGACGTTCTTCAGCACTTGTACGGTGACTGACGAAGTGAGGCTTGGATAGTCCTTGAGCGTGGCGGTGATAGTGGCCGTTCCGACGCTTATGCCGGTGACGATGCCGTCGGCGCTGACAGTCGCAACCGCATTGTTGCTGGATGTCCAGTTAACGCCTTTGGAAAGGGTATTGGCAGGAGTGAGGGTGTAGGACACGGTCGTATGGTCGCCAGAGATAATCTGGTTGTTGGCGATGGTGGCTGTCACGGCTGTCGGCTTGACAATCTCGCCCTTGAACTCAAGTTTGAAGTTGTCGGCGACGCAGTAGTTCGACCCTCTGTTGCTCTCACACCTGATGCCGATGTCGATGCTGCCGGAGGCGTCGAACTCCATGGTGTTCCAGTAGAGTCCGGCTTCGAAAGCCAGGCCTGCGGCATCACGGCCGTCGGGATAGTAATGCTGACCGTCGGGCGTCCAGCAGCGTCCAGCAGCGTTGTAGTTGAGCGACTCGGAAAAAATGCTGACCACCTGCTGGGTATTGCTGCCGGCATAGAGCCAGGCGTCGAGACTTTCATAATCGTTCTGGTGTGCCTGCCACGCATCTTCGCTGTCGCCGTCGCGGTAGAATGTCTGCACGCTGAGGCGGTAGTGGCCCTTGGGCAGGTTCTGCAGCGTCTGCGAGAAGTCGAACCTGCCGCTGAAGAAGCGTATGTTGCCGGAGCCGATGCCTGCCGTGCCGGTGCTGGCCTCCCAAGTCCAGCCGTCGTTGTTGTCGAAGCCGGGATTGGTGATGAATATATCGGTAACATCAGTCCACGACTGCGCTGCAGCATGGCTGATGAATAACGGACAGATGAATAAAGCAGAGAGCAGTAGGGTAGGGAGGACCTGCCACCTCTTGCGATTGTGTTGGTTATGTTCCATGATTTTTCTTCTAAGCGGGCGCGAAGGTACGAATAGTTTTCCCAAAATTGCAATAAATATCTAAAAATTAAGAGTCAACGGCCTATAATTAAGAATTATTTACTACCTTTGTCAGCAAAAACCGAACAACAATGAAGAAACTGCTGTCTCTGCCTCCAAACCTCGTGGACTGTTTCCACGACATTACCGGCCTGCCGGCCGACGAGTTTTTCTGTACCTGCGACCCCATAGGCCACCGTTTGGGCAGTGGTGGCGGCACCGTCTGGCTGCTGCAGCAAGCCCTTAAAAGTGAAAAGGTAAGAGTGAAGAGTGAAGAATTTGCTGCCGCCATACCTTCAGCGGAAAATGAAGAATTTGCTGCCGCCATACCTTCACCTAAAGGGACTCCGGAAGGAAATTCTTCACTCTTCACTCTTCACTCTTCACCGGCATTAGCCGATTCTTCACTCTTCACTCTTCACTCTTCACCGGCATTAGCCGATTCTTCACTCTTCACTCTTCACTCTTCACCGGCATTAG
>Ga0310786_10002411_pt1 | contig 28650 bp, 15 predicted proteins | sample AusTroGonzalo_MG_FD_203881 | JGI IMG/M metagenome (GOLD analysis project Ga0310786, IMG submission 203881) | Bovine rumen microbial communities from tropical cattle in Woodstock, Queensland, Australia - Gonzalo_03 (v2) (version 2) | ecosystem: Host-associated > Mammals > Digestive system >...
GTTGCAAAGCTTGGAAGCTTCACCCACTACAGTTGCAAAGCTTGGAAGCTTCACCCACTACAGTTGCAAAGCTTGGAAGCTTCACCCACTACAGTTGCAAAGCTTGGAAGCTTCACCCACTACAATTGCAAAGCTTGGAAGCTTCACCCACTACAATTGCAAAGCTTGGAAGCTTCACCCACTACAGTTGCAAAGCTTGGAAGCTTCACCCACTACAGAACAGTCCTATGTCGCGACAAAACGGATAGGTTTCAACCGCACAGCACGAAAAATGTTGCGAAAAAGGAATAGTTCCTATGTTGTGCTTTGTTCCCTTAGGGCTTGATGAGGCGTACGCCGTAGATCTCGCCCACCTGTTTGCCGGGCTTGGCGACGAACTTGACACGGATCTGCGACTTGCCTTTCAGCAGGTCTGCCGGGACGACGTAGTCCTCTGTCTTGAACTGTGAGGTGCGCCACTTGTGGGTATTGTTCACGCTGCACATCAGTTGGTCGTCAATCATAATGTCGAACTCGCAGGTGCGCCATTCGTCCTGTCCCCAGAACGTCAGACGGAGGGTGAGGTCGCTCTGTCCACCTGTCTGCATCAGGTAACTGAAATAATGGCCGTTGCGGGCATCACGGAAGAAGACATCGTTGGTGTTACCTGTGTTCGAGCGGTCGGTCTCCATCTTGTGGTCGGTCTCGGGCTGTTGTTCGCCTGGCTGCACCTTGTCAACGGTGCGGGCCTCGAGCGCCTGACGCTCCTGCTCCTTTTTAGCCAGGTCATCGAGATAGTCCTTGTAGCTATCCTCCGAGAGGGCGAGCCAGTACATCATATAGCGGCTGTCGTGAATCTCGAAGAAGGGCTGAAGCTCATTGACCATTGACGATTGAGCATTGACCATTTTTGTGTCCAGCTTGAAATGGAGGGGCTTGCCAGCAATCGGTGTCAGCCGGTTGGCGATGCCCTCGATGTTGTCGTTAATAAGGATGGGCGCTTCGTTGATGGGCAGTTTCTTGCCGCTGGCATATTGTCCGAAGCGGCTGTCATCAGCAATGAGGTGAGCCAGATCCTCTGTACCCGTCTTCATGCCGAGCAGGATGGGGCCGTGCATAATGGCAATGTACTGCGGAACATTGGGCAGGTACTTGAGCTGAGAGTGCATGGGGAACTCAATGTCTACCACGTCACCCTTCTTCCACTGGCGGTCAATAGCGACATACGACGACGGACCACTGATGAGCTGAACGGGCTTACCATTGACCTTCACCTTGAACTGCCCTGGCTTTACCCAACCGGGATAGCGCACAAGCAGGGGTGCCGAAGCCCCTCCTACTGCCCCCGAGGGGGCTTCTTTAGACTTTTTGGGAGCCTCCAATATGGTGATACGACTGGTCTCGCCGTAGGGGAAATTGGTCTCCTGACGCAGCACGAGGCCTTTCTCGCGCCAATTCAATTCAGAGGCAACGAAGAGGTTCACGTAGAGGGCGTTGCCCACATGGGTATAGACGAATTGTCCGTACTTGCCGTGGTTCTCCATACCCGTACCCACGCAGCACCACATAGCCTCGTTGGGAGCTGAGTAGTTGCGGTAGTGACGCGGACGGGCCGATGTGAAGTAGACATAGCCGCCATGCTCGGGATGCTGACTGGAGAGGATGTGGTTGAAGGTAGCCAACTCGTAGAAGTCAGCATAACGGGCCTCGGGGTTACGACGGTGCATGTCCTCGGTGAGCTTCAACATGTTGTTAGTGTTGCAGGTCTCAGGACCGTCGATGTCGTTAACGAAGTCGATACAGGCCTCTTTGCTGGGGAAGTGCTCGCGGCGCGAGTTGCCGCCGAATGCGAGTGACCGTTCCCCGGTCACTATGTCCCAGAAGAAGTCGGCGGCATGGTGATAGCTCTCGTCGCCAGAGAGTTCACTGATGCGCTCAAAGCCAACCACCTTGGGTACCTGCGTGTTGGCATGCATGTTGTCGAGGTTGTCCACACGTTGGGACATCGCTGTCAGCAGTCGGCGGTGAGAGAACCGTTTGGCCACGTCAAGGTACTTCCGGGCTGACACGGGGTCTGCCCCTACAGTTATGGCGTAGGCATCGGCCAGCACCTCGTTCATGCCGCCGTGCTCGTTGCCGAGCATATTTTCCATCTGTGCGTCGCTGAGGCCTGCCGTCAGGTCGATGGCCCAGTCGCAGAAGCCGAGAAAGAGCGTCTTGGCCTGTTCGTTGCCGCAGTAGAGCCACGCATCGCGCAGGCCCGCGTACATCTTATGCAAATTATAGAACGGAGCCCACGAACCGAAGTACACGCCGAAGTCACCCTTCTTGAAATTACTCCAGATGCGCTCGCTGTTGGGCATGCCACCCACGTAGCCCTTACCCCAGTCGGGGTGGTTCTTCACGTTGGCATCGGCACAAAGCTGCAACTCGCTGATCATGTACTCCATGCGCCGGCGGCACTCTTCATTGCCCGTGGCGGCATTTTGAGCCATCGCCGTCAGATAGTGGCCGCCCACGTGGCCGTCCAGACCGTCCCAGTTGGGATAGGTTTTGGCCTTGGGTTCCAGTCCCGCCTCTTTGCGGTAGGGGGCCAGCAGACGGTCGCAGTCGTACTTCAGCAGCGTCTGGATGTTCAGGTCGCGCGCCTTTTTCAGCGGACCGTCGAGCAGGGTCACGTCGCTGAGGGGGAACTCATCGGAATACAGTCTGTCTTGTGCGTTGCCGGCCACCACAGCGGTAGCCATGAGCAACGTCGTTACGATTTTCTTCATATTATTTCACTTCAAAGTCGAAAGCCTGGAGATCCTTATCGCGCGACGAGGTGCCGCAGAGAATCTGGTAGCGGCCGGGCATGACGGAAAGCTCGTCAATGGCCTCATCGTAATATTCGAAGGCCTCGCCGTCGAGGGCGATGGTGGCCGTCTTGGTCTCACCAGCCTTCAGGCTCAGCTTCTGGAAGCCCTTCAGGGCCTTGATGGGAGCACCGGCGTCGCCGAGGCGCTTCACGTAGACCTGCACGGTCTCGGTGCCCTCGCGCTTACCCGTGTTCGTGACGGGGACGGTGACAGTCACCTTGCCGTTCTTCTTCATCGACTTTCCGGAGAGCTTACCCTGACCCACGCTGAAGGTGGTGTAGCTCAGTCCGTAGCCGAAGGCATACTGCGGCTGACCAGTGAAGTAGCGGTAGGTGCGGTTCTTCATCGAGTAGTCCATGAAGTCGGGCAGGTCGTCGTTTGAGCGGTAGAACGTGACGGGCAGCTTGCCGCCGGGATTGTAGTCGCCGAAGAGCACGTCGGCCAGTGCCTTGGCACCGCCCTGACCGGCATACCAGGCCTGCAGCAGTGCATCGTACTGTCCCTCGACACTGCCAAAGGCGATGGCCGAGCCGGAGCAGTTGACGAAGATGACGGGCTTGCCGGTCTTGTGCATAGCCTGAACCAGCAGCTGCTGCACCTTCGGCAGTTCGATGGTCTGCTTGTCGCCGCCTTCACCCTCCATGCGGGCAGAGATACCGCCGATGATGATGATGGCGTCGGCTACGCTCACCTCCTTGGCCAGGTCGGTGAAGTCGGCCAGCTTGCGCTCGCAGATGTCGCCGCGCAGCATGGCAAACTGTCCGCTGCCGCGACGGTATTCGATGACCACGTCGTAGTCCTTACCCTTCTCAACGTTGAACGACTTGTAGTCGGGACCACGGCGTCCGAAGCCGAAGCCACCGCGACGGCCACCGCCGCCCTTGTTCTCTTCGACCACTTCACCGTTGACCTTCAGCACGTAGCCGTTGTCAGTAGAAAGTGTGTACTTCATCTCGCCCGTGAATGTAGCGGTATATTTACCGCTGATGCGGACGCAGATGTTGTCGTTGCTGACGCCCTCGGCAAAGCCCCAGGCACCGAAGGTCGAGAAGTTCAGCTCGTTATAGTAGCCAGTCTTGACGGGAGCAACAGCATTGCCCTCGAATGGGGAAGTCTCAGAATTCCAGAACTCCACGAGCACGCCCTTACCGCCGTTGAAGTCCTGCAAGTGGTGGATAGTGGTGAATTCGTCGTTCAGCTCGCAAGCCCTCTGATAGATAATCTTGGTGTTGGGCAGGGCGGCTTTAATGCCGCTGAGCAGCGAGTGCTGGTGGGCCTCGGTGGGTGTGCCGCCGTAGTTACCGTTCAGCAACTCCACGTCGTCGGCGTTAGGACCGAGGACGGCCAAGGTCTTGATGTTCTTCGAGAGCGGCAGCACGGCGTTCTTGTTCTCCAACAGCACCATTGACTCGCGGGCGGCCTGTGTGGCCAGGTCATTGTTCTTCTCGCTGGAGATTGTCGACGGAGGAAGCGTCGACCACGGCAGCATGTCGGCGGGGTCGAACATACCCAGTTCGAAGCGTCCCATGAGCGTCTTGCGCAGATGCTGGTCGAGGTCGCTCTCCTTGATGAGACCCTGCTTCAGACCGTCAGTGAGCGACATGAAGACCTTGCCGCACTCCAGGTCGGTGCCGTTCAGCACGGCATCGACCGAGGCAGAGAGTCCGTCCTTATGCGTCTCGTGCTGTCCGCGGTTGAAGAAGTTGTTGATGGCATCACAGTCGGTGAGCACGATGCCGTCGTAGCCCCACTTGTTGCGCAGGATGTCGATGAGCAGGCGGTCGCTGGTGCAGCAGGGCTTGCCCTCGAAGCGCTGGTAGGCGCACATCACCTCGCGCACGTTACCTTTCTTCACCAGAGCCTTGAAGGCCGGCAGATAGGTCTCCCACAGGTCGCGGTTCGTCGGCTCCACGTTCATGGAGTGGCGCAGGGGCTCCGGTCCGCTGTGTACGGCGTAGTGCTTGGCACAGGCGTGGGTCTTGATATACTTGTCGTCGTTGCCCTGCATGCCTAAAACGGTCTGCACGCCGAGGACGGCATTCAGATACGGGTCCTCGCCGCAGGTCTCCTGGCCGCGTCCCCAGCGTGGGTCACGGAAGATATTTACGTTCGGGCACCAGAATGTCAGCTCCGGGTTGCCGGGATAGTAGGTCACGCCCATGGGTACGTTGAACAGTTTCGGGTCGTTGTGGTCGGTGCGGTTCCAGTTGGCACGGGCTTCGTCGCTCACCTGCGAGAAGACGTCGTAGACCAGTTGCGCATTGAAGGCAGCGGCCATGCCAATGGGTTGCGGGTAGACGGTGTAGCCGCCCTGACGCACGCCGTGGCAAGCCTCGCTCCACCAGTTGTACGACGGGATGCCGAGGCGATCAATCGATATGCTCTTGTTCATCATCAACCCCACCTTTTCCTCGGGGGTCAACATGCTGAGCAGGTTTTCCACACGCTGTTCCCTGGGCAGCTGCGTGTTCTGCCATGGGTACTTCACTTCCTGGGCTGTTGCCATTGCTGAGCACAGCAAGGCCGTCATAGCCACCATCATTGTTTTCTTTGTCATAACTATGTCTTTTTAGGTTTCGTGATTATTATTTCAGTAATTTGCGGCCACCGCTGATGTAGAGACCCTTTTTAAGTGAAGAGTGAAGAGTGAAGAGTGAAGAATTTGCTTCCGCGCTGCCTACACGGCGGCCTTGCAGGTCATACACTCCTTTCTCATTCTCTCCATTTCTCATTTTCTCATTTTCCATTAGGTGCGAAGCACCGTCAACGCCGGTGGGATCGACCTCGCTATTGGCCTCGATGCCAATCTCGGCGGCGCTGGTCCAGGCGCGGCCGTTGATTTCACTCTTGGCGACGAACTTCAGGTAGCGGGCAGTCACGGCCGTCTTTAGCTTGGCCGTCTGCAGGGCGGTGGTGTTCTTGAACTCGCCGGTGGCCACAGCCGTTCCCCACGTCTTGCCGTCGGAGCTCAGATAGATTTCATACTCTTTCACCATGCCGTTCGCATTGCCGTCTTGGCGGGCGAGGTAGGTGACGGCGGTCACCTCGTAGTCCTTTACCATGTCGATGATGATAGTATGCGGACACGTAGGCTCGCTGCCTTGATATTCGGTGTGCCAGAAAGTCGACGTGTTGTTGTCGAAGGCCTTCGTGGCCTCGTTGCCGCTATGCTGGCTGTCGACGCTGACAAGCTTCCACGTACCTTTATTAATATATAGCGGGAGGTCGTAGGTCATCGCCGGGCTGTCTATCAGTCCTTCGTAGCTGCAATAGGTCGTGATGGTGCAGGCGTCGTTGTGCTGGATGGCAGTGGAGTATTTCTGGTACTCGCCGCCATTGAGGCTATACCAGATGGTGGCACCCTTCGTGGCGGTGCTCATCTTGATGCGGCCGTTCTGCTGACGCTCGCAACTGACGGGCTGGCAGACGGGCATCTCGACACGGGCCTTCGCGGCTATCTGTGAGCAGCGATTGGCTGCGTCACCCTCTAAGCTGAGCGGCATGATGAAGAAGCGGAAGGCAGTGTTCTCGGCCTTCAGCTCGTATTTGTCCATCACCTCGGGGCCGCAGCTGGCATTGCCGAGACCGCGGGTGGCGGCATCGAGGCTGACGACGGCGGTAGTGCAGCTCTTGAACTCGTAGGTATGCCTCTTGCGGTTGTTGCGGTCGGTGTAGTTGTCCTCAGGACGGAAGTGGACGGCGGAGGCGGCCATCTGGTCGGGGGCTACGAAGAGCAGTCCCTGGCCGTCGGTGTTGTAAAGCGAAAGCCAGCGTACCTCCTGTTTCGTGCCGTGCTCCTGCGGCATGATGTACTCCTCGTACTGGTCGGTGACGGTGCTTTGGTAGATACCGGGCAGACAGGCCTCCTTGCGGTCGCGGTAGCTGTCCCACGGGCCGCGGCCAAACCAAGCTAACTGCTCCATGGTGGCGGGCATCTCCAAGCGGAAACCAAGCTTGGGAATGACGGAGCCGGTCAGGACAGGCCGGATGAACGAGTTGACCATAATGGTACCGTCGGTACAGACGATGAAGCCCATGATGACATCGAAGGCGGTGCCGTTCTTGCCAGTATAGGTACTGCTCATGCTGATGCTGGCAATGCTGCCGTCATCGGAACGGGTGACGGTGGAGCCAGTGCCCTTGACGCCCATCTTGCGCAGTCCCATGTTGTCCCAGCTCTCTGCACGGTTGCCGTCGTTATCGGTGGGCAGACGGAAGGCATTGAGCAGCAGCGGCTTGCTTATCAGGGCGGTGCCGTCGAAGGTGTAGGCCGTCAGTGTGCCCTGCGTCTTGTTGAAGGTGGCCTTGAAGCGGGTGCCGGTGACGGTGATGACAGCAGTACCGTCATCCACAGTGAGCGCTTCACCGTCTTTGGCATCGGCAGGCTCATACATTGGCTTCTCGGCTGTCTGTACGGGCAGCTTCTCCTCGGCCACAACGTAGCCGGCATCGGCCCAGAGGGTCTTTTCCTTCTGCTTGGCGAAGAAGTGGACGAAGGCCTCCTGTGCCTTGTCGAGCGTATTAAGTGCCGAGAGGTCAATGCTAACTGTGGTGCTGTCGGCAGCAGCCACCTCGGTGGTGATGGGGGCAGTAGCCAGCACGTTACCCTCCTCGTCCTCAATGGCGTAGCTGACATCGTAGGTAGTCGAAGGCAGGAACGCCATCTTGTTCTTCAAGCGGAAGGAGTATATACTCCCCTCTCCCGAGGGGTTGGGGGTGAGGCTTTTGAACTCCAAGGGCTGGTAAACCTTCTTCGTGTTATAGGTCTTTGCAGTATAGCTCCAGTCGGGGTGTACCAGGCCGTTGATGCAGAAGTTGCCGCTGTTGGGGTTGTCGCCGAAGTCGCCGCCGTAGGCCCAGTAGTCCTGACCGTTGGCTTTGGTGAGCAGTCCCTGGTCCTTGAAGTCCCAGATGAATTCGCCCGTCAGGCAGGGGTACTTCTCGTAGAGGTCGAACATATCGCGGACGTTACCCATTGAGTTGCCCATCGAGTGTGAGTTCTCGCACTGGATGTGTGGACGGTCCTTCTGCGACTGTCCCTTTCCCTTGATGCCGTTGTAGTCCCAATACATCGACGAGGTAACGTCGGCATACTGGCTGCCGCCCTCGTAGTGGGTCAGGCGGGTCTTGTCGAGCGCCTTGATGGCCGTCTGTACGGCTGCGAAGTTGTTGCCGCCACCGCACTCATTGCCGAACGACCACATGAAGATGCACACGTGGTTGCGCATCCAGCGCACGTGGTTCTGCGAGCGTTCCACCATGGCGTTCTTGAATTTCGGCTCCGATGACAGGCCCCAGTTGCCGTGACACTCCACGTTGGCCTCGGCCAGCACGTACAGGCCGTACTTGTCGCAGAGGTCGTAGAACACCGGGTCGTTGGGATAGTGCGAGGTGCGCACGGCGTTGATGTTCAGCCGCTTCATGGTCTTAATGTCCTCTTCTATCTCCTCGGGGGTGATGGCGCGGCCGTTGACAGGTGAAAAATCGTGGCGGTTCACACCGTGGAACACCATGCGCCGTCCGTTGATGAGCAGGGCACCGTCGTTGCGGACGCTCACCTCGCGGAAGCCGACTTTTGCACCACGGATGTCGAGCGTCTGTCCGTTAGCGTCCTTGAGTGTGAGAACGAGGTCGTAGAGGTTGGGGGTCTCGGCGCTCCAGAGGCGCGGTGCCGTCACATTCATGTCGATGCTGCTGGAACCTGAGCTCACACCAGCTGTTCCCTGGGCGATGACAGTCCCGTTGTCTAAGACTTTAGCCTCGACGGTGGCGTTTCCTGCGCTGTTATTTCCCTCGACGGTCACTTTCACGTTAGCCATGGCGTTTTTGTAGCTTGCGTCCAAGTCGGTGGTGAAGAAGAAGTCGCGTATCTGTGTCTTAGGTGCCGACCAAAGGAAACAGTGGCGATGAATGCCCGTCAGGCGCCAGTAATCCTGGCACTCGAGGAACGAGCCACTGGTGAAACGGTAGACCTGCAGGGCAATGGTGTTGTCGCCCTCGACGAGGTATTCCGTAATGTTGAACTCCGAGGGCAAGTAGGAATCCTCCGAGTAGCCCACGCGCTCGCCGTTGACCCAGAGGTAATAGCCGTGGCCTACGCTGTTGAAGCGCACGTAGACGTCACGGCCCTGCCAGTCTGCGGGTACGGTAAAATGGCGGCGGTAGGTGCCTACGGGGTTCGGCATGTTGCCATTGTAAGTGAACCAGCCCGGACGCTCGGCCATGACGCTGAACGTCGTGCGGTCGTATTCGAACGGGTACTGCGTGTTGCAATACAGGGGCTTGTCCCACGACTTGTTGTTGTGCAGGCCCCACACCTGCCAGCTGCTGGGCACGTCAATGTCGGTCCACGACGCATCGTTGAAGTCCTTGGCACACCAGGCATCCTTGGCCGACGATGGCTGCTTCACCCAATTGAACTTCCACTTGCCGTCGAGTGACTGGTGGTATGGCGAGACGCTCATGTCGGTGTTGGCGGCATTGGCCTCAGAACCCATAGGTATGCTGACGGTATGTGCCTTCTCACGGTTCACACTGGTTTTCAAAGGGTCGTCCCACTCCTTGCCCGTCATCTGGGCACAGGCTGCGCCTGTCAACAGCAGGGCTGCGAGGCTAAAAGAAAATCTTCTCATCGTTAGTATCTTTTGGTTTCTGCTGCAAATTTACGGAAAAATTTTCAAACAGCACAACGAATCCGCCAATAAATTCGCCCGACCCCTGTTTTTTCCTTTGGCGGTTGCCGCATTGTGCCCGGATTACAACAATCCCGATACATTATGAAACGTTTTAGCGGGACGGAAATAAGGATTTCTTTGTACCTTTGCAGCGGAAATTACCAAACAACGCATAATTATGAAAAAGACAATCTTATCAATGATGCTGTTCGCCGCCATGTCGGCCAACGCTCAAAACCCGTATCTGCCTTTGTGGGAACATGTGCCCGATGGCGAACCCCGTGTTTTTGAAGACCCAGACAACCCTGGCAAGCTGCGTGCCTATATCATCGGCTCGCACGACGTGAACTACTCCGCCTACTGCGGTCCCGACATCCGTATGTGGTCGGCACCCGTAGAAGACCTGAGCCAATGGCGCGACGAAGGTCCCATCTTTACGTGGTATGTCGACGGACAGTGGGACACGATGTACGCCCCCGACTTGGTGTGTACCACCGACCGCGCTACAGGCAAGAAGACCTATTGGCTCTATCCCCACAGCCGCGGATGGCGCCGCACGCCGATGGTATGTAAGGGTGACCGCCCCAACGGTCCCTTCACCCCTGTCAACCTGACTGAGGACGGCCGCCAGTGCCTGCCCGGTTCGCTAATTGACTTCGACCCATCGGTGTTCATTGAGAACATTACCGACAAGAAGGACAAGGACTACGACATCGGCTACCGCGCATACGTGTTCTATGGCTTCCAGCACTCCACGGCGGTTGAGCTCGACCAGAAGACCATGTACTCGAAGCGCGAGGGCACGGAACCCATCGACCCGTTCATCCCCGCCAGCAGCGCCGACGGCCGTCTGTTAGACAGGGAGGGCAGCGAGTACAAGGCCCTCTATCAGGGACAGAATCCGCTGGACTTCAACTTCTTCGAGGCTTCCAGCATCCGTCAGGTGGGCAACAAGTACGTCATGGTGTTCTCGGGCTACTCTGGCAAGGAGTACGGCCTGGGCAATACTAACAGCGCCCTGCGCTATGCCTTCGGCGACTCACCCCTCGGCCCGTGGCGCTCTGGCGGCGTACTGGTCGACTCGCGTGGCGTTGTGCTGAATGAGGACGGCTCGAAGCTCATCACCACCAACTTTGCCCACAACACCCACGGCTCGCTGCAGGAGATCAACGGCCAGTGGTATGTGTTCTACCACCGTCCGCCGCGCGGCTTCGGCAATGCCCGTCAGGCTATGGTGGCTCCCGTGAAGATTACGTGGGACAAGAAGCCCGTAGCCAAGGGTGGTGTTGTTAGGATTACCGGCTACGACCCTTACGTGAAGGGTAATGAGTGGACGGCCAAGGCCAGCGACGGCAACAGCTATACCGGTGCCGAGGTCACCAGCGAGGGCTTCCAGATCTTCGGTCTGCCACCTTATAATTATTATAGCGCCGGTTATGCCTGCTTCGTCTATGGTCCGGGTGCCAACGACTGGATGCAGGACAACCACGACGTGTGGAACAACTCGATGGATCTCGCCGGCATTCAGAACGGTGGCATCGTCGGCTTCAAGTATTTCGGCTTCGGCGGTCTGGCTCAGGACACCAAGGGCGTGAAGGCCTTTGCGGGCACGAAAGCTGGTGACAACACCACACTTGGACTCAATCTGACACCCAGTGGCAAGGGTGCCTTCAAGATTCGCGTCAAGCTGGATGATCCTTGGAAGGGTCAGGAGATAGGTGTGATAGATGTCCCCGCAGATGCTGAACGTAAGGCATGGGTGTATTATGCAGCCGTTCCTGCTGTAGAGGGTCTCACAGGCAAGCACGCCATCTATCTTGTGACCGAAGGCCCGGAGGTGCAGCAGCCCCAGCAGCAGGGCTTCGGACAGTTTGGTGGCCGTCGTGGTCCCCAGCAACCCCAGCGTCCTCAGGGACTCTTTGACCTCCACGGACTCAGTTTCACAAAAGGCGCCGACCATAAGGCTCCCGTCGTGCCACAGGTCACCATCACCGCCGACGGCCAGAAGCTGAACATCCCAACGACGCCTGTACGCTTCACCGCCCAGAACGGCTTTGCCGAGCAGAACCGCTACCAGGTGTACGGCCGTCTGTTGAAGGGCAGCAAGCTGGAGGCCACTGCCGATGTGCCCGGCGTGAAGTTCGAGGTGAGCCCCATCGTTGAGGGCCGTGCCACCATCAAGGCCACCTTCAACGGACAGACTAAGATATTCCTGATTAACTAACTTCCACTCCCCCAGATTATGAACAAGAAACTCGTTAGCCTGTTCGTGCTCCTGCTACTCATGGCAGGACAGCAGTTGTCAGCACAGGAACGCCGCCCCATTGATAACCAGCACCCGCTATGGTTGGTTCACGTGGACGTGTGGAACACTGCCGACCCGCAGAAAATCATCGACCTCATTCCCGAGGACATCCGCCCGTATGTATGTATGAACCTTTCATTGTCGTGTCAGTACGACAAGGAGAGGAACATGTACAAAATGCCGCGCTGTGCCGTCCGCACCTACAAGTCGTGGGGAACGGTTTGCCAGCAGAACGGACTGTGGTTCACCTGTCAGCCGGCCAGCGGCGGACACACCCACATTCAGGACGACGACCTGGAGACCTTTGAGTATTTCTTCAAGGCCTTTCCCAACTTCCTCGGCTGGAACTACGCTGAGCAGTTCTGGGGCTTCGACGAGTCGGGCGACAAGAGCTCAAGCACGCAGACCTCGCGTATCGCCCTGTTTGCCAAGCTCGTGCCCATGCACCACAAGTACGGCGGTTTCCTGACGGTGAGCTTCTGTGGCAACATCTGGTCGCATGGGTTAAATCCGATGGGCATGATGAAGCGCAACAAAGACCTGCTGCAGGCATGCAAGGACTATCCCGAGGCCATCCTCTGGCTGTATAAGTATACTACCTCCAGCTGCTGGTACAACAACGAGAGCGTCACCTGGGGACCGTTCATTTCGGGACTGGCCAAGAACTATGGCGTGCGCTACGACAACTGCGGCTGGAACGGCGCGCTCGATGCCATCCTCGGTGAAAACCACGGCAAGAAGTACCCCGGTGCAGCAGGCATTGGCACAGTAATGGAACAGACGGCCATGAACGGTGGTGCCGTCTGGGACGGTCCGGAGCTGATTTGGACCGAAGACTTCCAGAACAAGGACAACTCGACTGTTGACGGCTACACGCGCCGTAACTGGGGCACGTTCCCCAACTTCCGCGGTGTTTGGTTAGACATGTTCCGCCAGATTATCAACGGCACAATCTACATTCCTTCCCGCGAGGAAGTGGTGGGGAAGACCAAGATTGTGGTCATCAACGACAAGAACTCGGGCAGCGATGAGGACAAGTACGCCGCTTGGGGCAACCTGTACGACGGACTGTACAAGCAGACCGACCCCTTCAACCGTGGCAATGGCCAGTGGATGGACAACTTCTGCTACTTCAAGAAGACGGGCCGCTATGGTGCTATTCCCATTGTCATCAGTCTTTACGACGATATCGCCAAGTCCATTCCCGTGCAGGTGAAGAAGTCGGCCTCCTCGTCACGGTGGAGCACCACGACTAAGAAGGTCAATGAGTTCAACGAGCAGTATCCCGAAGTTTCGAAGGGCGACCTCTTCGTGGAGCGCTTCCAGAACCAGCTCGTCACCTATACGCCGTATTCCTATCTGAACAAGAATACGAAGGCAACGGCCGAGATTCCCCTGCAGTACAACACCTGCGAGTCAATGAAACTGACATACGACAAGCTGTCGAGCGGACTCATCCGCGAATATGCCGACCACATTGACTTCTATCTAAACAACTACCGCAGCGACACCACCACTGTACGAACCGACACAATCATCATAAAGGGCGTCACCTCGGAGCCAACATACACGCTGACAAAGCACAAGGTGGCCTCCACTACCTACAACGCCACCGTGGCTACAAACTTTGAGGATGGTAACTACAAGCTGACCGTGAGGCACAATGGCCCCACAACCATCATCGTCAACTGTCAGGGTAACGCCGACCGCTCCGCTGCTGGCGACGGTATCCCCGTAGCCACCTCTCTTCCCCTTCCCCAGCAGCCCGCCGAGTACAATGGCCCCGTCATCATCGAGGCTGAGGACATGGACTACAAGAGTGTGAAGGGTGTGAACTTGAGCAACTCTGGCTGGTACTTCCCCGAAGTGCAGGAATATGCCGGCAACGGTTATGTGGACATGGGCACCAACACTGGTGCAGCACTGCGCCACCAGCTGAAGGTAAAGAATGCAGGCGAATACACCATCGCCATCCGCTACTGCAAGGCAACGAAGGCAGGCAACATTACCGCAACGGTCAATGGCGACAAGCAAACCGTCAGCTGCGAGAAGTCGGCACTCAACGACTGGCGCAAGGTTACCTTTACTGCCACGTTGAATGAAGGCACGAACAACCTCATCCTGACGAACACCGGTGGACTGGGCATGTACATTGACCAGATTATCTACACTCCGGCAGGCGTTGAGGCAGAGAAGTACCTTGTCACCATCCGTGAGGCTGACCACGGCACCATAACCGCTAACGTCAGCGAGGCTGCTGAGGGTGAGACCGTTACACTCACTGTCCAGCCTGAGCAAGGCTATGCACTCAAGCAGCTCCGCATCGTCAATTCCGTGTACTACACCATGGAGAAAACCATCAGTCTGGGTGATAACGGTAATGAGATTACTTTCACCATGCCTGACGACAATGTCACCCTGCAGCCTGTCTTTGAGGATATGACCGCTAAGTACAAGCTCGACTTCGCCAATGTCGACAACGGCACTATGCCTAAAGGCTGGCGCTGTGTGCAGGAGGACAACGCAGTACACGAATATCCTAACAGCTACTCTTCCGGCGCTCGCGTCATGGCTGGCTTCAACGGCTATCAGGGCAAGGCTCTCTACTGGCGTAGTGGCAGTGCCGAATATGGACGACAGAGTGCATACCCGCTGACCCTCGAGCCGGGTAACTACAAATTCACCTTCGCCATGGCCGCCTGGAAGGGCACGCCGAAGTACACTGCCCAGATACTTGATAGCGACGGCAACGCCATGGTGTCATCTGCGACTCTCACCGCCACACCCAATGCCAACGGCAACTCGTCGGCATCGGTCAAGTCGGCCAAGAGCCAGGAGCTTGAGTTTGAAGTCACGAAAAAGGGAAAGTTCTACATCAGCTTCACCGATGCCACCACCACCAGCGGCCTGCACGAGTTCCTGCTGTTGGAATGCCGCATCAATGAGGTGCTTCCCACTGACATTGCTGGCATCGACAACACTGTACCCGGCAGTTCCTCAGCCGGGAATCAAGCATCTCCCGTCACTATTTACAGTCCCTCAGGCGCTACGCTGAAGACGCTCAGACGCGGACTGAACATTGTGACCGGTTCTGACGGGAATACCCGCAAGGTTATCGTAAAATAAAGGGAAGTAATTCTGAATGGGAGGCCTCGCCATGCTGATGGGAGGCCTCGCCGTTCGGATGGGAAGCCTCGCCGTGCTGATGGGAAGCCTCGCCAGAAAAATCCCAGGCCGTGGGACAAATCTTTTTCCGTTCGGCTGGATTTGCAATCCAGCCGTAATGAATATTAGGATTTCCAATCCTGACTTTGCTCTGTTTATCGCATTACAAATGCTTATACTCAAAGCAGTCGGATTGCAAATCCGACCGAACGGGAATCCTGACTTTGCTCTGTTTATCGCATTACAAATGCTTATACTCAAAGCAGTCGGATTACAAATCCGACCGAACGGGTTATAAATCCGACCGAACGTATTACAAATCCGACTGAACGGGTGCCCATGAGACAAATTCGAAAGTCGTCCCCTATAGAATGCTTTATCGGAAAACACCTAACACTTCCCACACTTCTAACACCTGAACAAGTGTAAGAAGTGTGGGAAGTGTGGGTTCTTTTTTTGTTTAGCTTTACTTTACGCATGCGCGCGAGCCCGCATGATTCATATTCAAAATCCGCAAGCTTCGCTATCTATGGAGAAGTTGTGCTATTTTATAACAACCTTTTTTGCATTTTGAATGTAAATGCCCTTCGACGGCCTCCCCACACGACGACCCTGTAGGTCGTAGAGGGACTGTTCGGACAATGCTGATGACACAAACTGCTGGTCGATGGCCGTTGGCGCGGCAGTCTCGACGATGGGTTGCGTCATCTCAATCTCATTGATTACCTGCCCATTCAGCACATTGGTTGTGTAAATACCAGTCACATCATAGTATTTCTCGTTAATGTCCTTTGGAACGGATATGCCGGAGATGGAGAAGCTGTTATACAGTCGCACGCGCTTATTACCATACACAGCCCAGACACCACTGGCACGTTCGAGAGTGACAGTGTCGAGTGTGATATAGTCGGAATAGTCTGCCTCGGTGACTAAGGCCATGTGAACACGGCGCGGTGTCACCTCGCAGCCTTTCGTCACGCTGATATTCGCAATGTTAGTAGAGTTTTCCACAGCTTCCAACTGCGGTACGCCATTCTTCTTCGCCAAGCGTCCGTAGATGACACCGTTAAGGCAGTCTCCAGTTTCCAGGCCAAGGCCTGCTACCGCCAGCTTCAAAGCTCCTGACGCATCACGTACAAACGCCATATTATTGTTGGCAAAGACCACCAGCGCATCGTTAAACGCCAAGGCGCACTCGGTCTCATCGGGCTGTGCCTTGAAGGCAGCCACGTCGGCCAGCGGAGTCAGCTCTTCCACAAGCACATGGCATTGTGCTGTAAGCTCTGGGTCATTGTTGGCAACAACAGTGATGTCACATTCGCCCAGTTCTACCGCAGTAATCAGGCCTTTCTCATTGACAGTGACCACGGTAGAGTCGCTGGTACTCCATTCTAATGTGTAGGGAGCATAGTCGGGTACGCGTGTCTCCGTAAGTTGCATGCTCAAGCCTTTGCCAATGGACATTTGTTCGGGCAGAGAGATAGACTTCAGCAAATAGGCATCTATTACGTCAAACGAAATGATACCTTTATTCTCTTTGATATTTTCCAGCCCGTAATGACAGGGCTTCTTTGCCCATGACAGCAGGTTGGCCGGCGTCGTCACATTGTTAAGTGTTGTAACACGGCTCGTTCCGGGGAAGGGATCGCTGGCTTTGGCTATCGACGAATTGTTGAGCTTAGCTCGCAACAGCTCGAAATAGTTATGCTTGGGGTTGTTGTTGATGCTGTTGTCTTCCCACTTGTTCTTGTTATACTCTACACGGAAAACCAGCATGCCGTGGCCAGCCAAGTATTTGTCCCACTTCGAGGTTTTCTGGCGGTTCTCCAGCAGGAAGTACTCGTTCTTTGAGGGTGTGTTGATGCGGTAGCCCTGGGCTGTGTCACCGATTGCACTTAGCTCGAAGGTGCCTTCCTCGTCGATAACCTGTGGTTCGATAAAGCCGATGGCGGAGCGTTCATAGAGGGTGTAGCCTGCGGGGGTGCGGCCATTGTTGAGATAGCTGGCACCTGCCATGATAGACCAATCGCCAGGGTGATTGCTCTCGCCACCGCTACCCGAATAGTCCACGTCGTAGAGATCGGGCAGCCCCAGCACGTGACTAAACTCGTGACAAATGGTGCCTATGCCATCAAGAATCTTCCATTGCGGTGTACCGTAGAGTTCAGTGGAACAGGCATAGCGTCCCAGCATCACACCATCCTTCTCCACCACCCAGGGTTCCTTGTTAAGAAAGAAGTAGCTGGCATGTGGCCACAGCAGCCGCTCATCGTTACCCATGTGCGACCCATAGCCTGCGAAAATGAGATAGACCATGTCTACAACACCATCGCCATCGCGGTCGTACTGGCTGAAATCCACCTGGTCATCGGCAGCAGCGACAGCCTTGTTCATCAACTGCATTGCATTGTCGACTTTCTTGACGTAATACTGACTTACGTCCACCGTAATGGGACCCACGACATCAAACTGTGGTGCGAACATGCCGTATGAATTGTCGGAAAAATAGTCGCGCACACTGCCCGTAAAGCGCCCGTATGTAGTATTGTCATAACCGCTATAGTCGGGCTCGTTCACCATGTTGTCGACAATATCACGATAGTTCTTGCGCGTGAATTTCTTGTCGTTGAACTCAACGAGCAGGATAAGTCCCTTGAAGTTGCCATAATTGTTTTCAGGATCCTTGGCTATGGCATTTCGCGCTTTTTGCTGGCGGGCACGTTCGCTCTGTTGCTCGTTGCCGGCAGCAGCGGTCATGGCTGGTGCCTGGTATTTCCTGATGCCCTGTAGCCATGCCTCCTCAGCTGCAGAACGGCTGTCGGGGTCATGAGCCACGCGGCTGGTAGCCACCAGCAGACCGTTGGCATTCAGCTGTGCATAGCTGTAGAAACCATCGTCACGGCGTACCACAGTATAGCCGTCAATAGTGGTGCGGAAGTTCAGATATTCGTCACCATGCAATTGAATCGTCAGCGACGTACCGTCGGGCTGCTTCAGGGTAATGTTACCAGGATAGGCAGGAACAGACTTTGCCGTGCCTACGAAAAACATGGCAATGACTATCAGGAGTAGTTTCCTCATTTGCTTTCTTTCTTTATTGTTACTTAGTTTGAAGGTACAAAAGTACGGCAAAAAGCACAATCGGCCAAAAAAAATAACAATTATTAGAATCTTTTTGGGGCTACCGTAAAGAGGATAACAAAAATCCCCTTTCTCCACACACTCCTAACCCCTGACAAGGTAAGGGAAGTGTGAGGAGGAAGGGGAATATTCCTGTTAACCTACAAAAGAGGATTTCAGAGGTTAGAAGAGGATGGCGGCAGAGACAGACCAAGTCTTGGCCTTGGTGTCGTCGCTCTTCAATGCTGCATCTACTGCATCTTTCACAGTGGCATCGGCCGTCTTCCCCAAGGCGATGTTATAGGCAAAGCCTATTTCCAGATGGCTGGTGAGATAGACGCCTGCGCCAAGATTGATGCTGAAGTTCGACTTCTTCAGCTGGAAGGTGTTGTTGACTTCCTCCTTTGTTCCAGAGGTGTTGGTGGTCACCGACTTCCAGGTGAACTGGTCATCACCGACGTTGAACCCGAACTGCGGACCTGCAGCGAGATAGAGACCGGCCTGACTGGCCAATCCAATCTTGTAGCGGAGATTCAGGGGCACGATGACGCTTTGCTGCTTGATTTTCTCGTCGTTAACCTTGGCTTCCTTTTGGTCGTATAAAGCCGAGATGTCAACGCCGAGTCCGGGCAATGGCAAAGAAACCTGAAGTGTCGGACCAACAAAGAATCCAGCCCTGTTGGAGGTTTCGATTACTTTCTCGTCGAACGACATGTCAGTGACGTTCAAACCGCCTTTCACACCGAAATGGATGCCTTGTGCGCTGGCTGTTGTCGATGCCATGAGGGCCGACGCGAGCAACAGTGTGGAAAAAAACTTTTTCATAAGCTATTATTATTAAATAAAAACATGTTAGTGACGCTCGCGGCGCACGCTGACGCGGGCTGCAGAAGAGGCTGCCGATGACGAGCTACCGCCGCCAGAACGGCGCGAGCTGGCCTTTTCAGTCTTAGCCTTCTGTGCCTTCTGCTTCTTGGCCTTAGCCTTGACGTTCAGCGGGTGGTTGTCAGCTATGCTATCGAGGGAGTCCTTCTTTTCCTTGTCGCCGAAGATTTGGGTACGGAACGCCTCGAGTTCGGCTTCGATGCGCTTCTGCTCTTCAGACAGTTTCGTGGAGTCGCCGCCGGCAATCTGTGCCAGCGTTTTGCCGAGCATGTTGTTGGTCTTGTAGATCTTACCCTTGTACTTGTTCAGCGTGAAGTAGTCGTCCATCGACATGACGGCGGCATTGTTCACGTTCGACGTCATAATGGTCTGGCGGCTGAGGAAGGGTTCCAGATCGGCGTATTTTACCCAGAACAAGGGATACTGAGTGGCTTCGCCGCCAAAGTCGTCTTCACGCATCATGATAGGACAGAGTGCCAACGGCTTAATACGGAACGATGAGTTGGCTTGATCGTAGTAGGCACTCTCCTTGAGATAATACTTAGTGACTTCGGCCGAGGGGATGTCGCTGTTGTCGATTTTCAGTTTGCCGTCAGCCTCCTCGTAGAAGATGTGCTTGTCGTCCAGTACGGTCTTGAACTTCACCTTGGCAGCGTCTGAGAAGTCGTCGTTGCCGTCGTTGGCCACCGAATACTCATAGATGGGAATGTAGTCGTTTTGGGCCAACTTGAAGATATAGGTGAACAGGTTGAGCTGCTTACCCTGTGGCTGCACGGGGTAGTAAAGACCGGAATTGGCTTCTTCGTTCAAGTCAATCTCACGGTAGATGTCGCGGCGCCACACTACGTCTTCGGGCATATCGAGAGCCACGGGATAGCTGATTTGCATACGGCGCGTCATTCCCTGCGACTGCTGGGTGCCCTGTTGCTTCTGCTGCTGTTGCTTCTGCTGCGTTTGCTGCGTCTGCTGCACACGCGACTTCTTCGGCTGCGCTGTAGCTGAGCCGACAGTCAACGTTATCATCAATAAGAACAATAGTCTTTTCATATCTTTCTAATTTACAATAATTTCCATTGGATTCTGTAGCGTGCGCTGGATGCCGTCAGGGCCGACAGCAACGACACGTGAGACGTAGAAGCGGCGGTTGCGGGCCAGCTTGCGGAAGGTTTCCTTTTGGCGTTCGGAGAACTGCGCGCCGTTGCTGGGTATGGGCACGGCGTTACCCATGTTGTCGAAGAACACTGTCTCGAACGATACCACGCGGAAGGTGATATCGAGTATGCCGTCGTCAATGGCGGCGCCGATGCCGTCGATGCTCATCAGACTGCCTTTGGCCAGACGGCCGCCCTTGAAGCGCGAGGGGTTGCCCTGCTCGTCCTTCATGGCGATGAACGGGGTGGGGTCGGGCAGCTTGCGCACGCGGAAGGTGAACTGTCCCATCTGCTGCGGGCGACCCGTGTTGGTCGAGGTGACGGTGATGGTTACGTTCTCGCCTACCTTCGTCGGTCGGGCGATGTACTTGCCGGGGCCGGTAGGTTGCAGCGTGCCGCCGCCGCTCATCGAGGCCTGGATTTTGTTCAGGGGAACGCCCGGCACGGAGACGCTGATGGGGTTCGAGTAGCCGGCGTAGAGCATGTTCATCAGGTCGGCTGAGACTGTGGCCGAGGGATCGACGACGGTGTACTTCTGCGAGAAGTCGCGCTTGATTTTGTCGCCATTACCGTTGACTGTCTCAATATAACCGGCCAGTGTGAAATCTCCGGTTGCACCGCAGATGCGCTCGTAGAGGTTATCTTTCAGAGTCACTTTCTGGTTGCCGATGTAGATGTCGGGCACCTGTGTGGTGTCGACGGCAGCCATAACGATGTGTGCCGAGAACTTGTCACCGCGGACGATGGTCTGTGAGTTCGGGATGACGAACGCCTCAAGGGCATTCACACGGATGTCCTTCACGTCGATGTTCTGTTTCAGGGTGTGAAGTATTTCACCCTCAGTGTAACGTACATTACTCTGCAAGGTAGAGAGCAGGGTGACGGCTGCAGCAGCGGGCATCGACTCAAACATGTACTCCTGCCAGTTTTTGCCAAGGGTCTGCATGTTCTCAGGAATGGTAGTCGTCAAGATTTCGGAGATGGTGCGCTTTTGGCGCGTACCGATGGCCATGTCGAGCATCTGTTTCCTGTAGGCATTGATGGCGTCGAACAGTTCCTGCCCACGTCCGCGTCCAGGAGCCAGCATTACTTGGTTGGCAGCCTCCATGTCTTCCTTGTTACGTATGTTGTGCAAGTCGCCGTCCTTGCCGTCAGCCTCTTTGACGATGGCGATTTTCAGCTCGTCGCACATGCTGTAGAGCGAATCGCTCATCTGGCGCACCATCATGGCCTTGTCGTACCATTCCTTAACCTTCTGCGGGTTGGCCTTCATTTGCGCTCCGAAGTCGTCGTATATAGCCAAGTTCTCCTTTGTAGCGTTGGCCGTCGTGCGCTTCAGACTTTCCTCCACGATGGAGAAGCCGTTGAGCACCTCGTTCGAGACGTTCAGCGCAAGCATGGCCATCAAGACGACGTACATCAGGTTAATCATCTTCTGGCGCGGAGATACCGGTCTTTTCTTTATTGCCATAGTTGTTGTTTTATGGGGATATTGGGGCCTATGGGTCTAATGGGACTTAGGGGACTACAGGGGCTTTCGGCATGTTCACCGTCATAGCTTCGATCATGCGGGCATAAATCTTGTTCAGCTCGGCTATCTGATCGGCCATGCGGCGTGTCTGCTCGTTGATTTCGTCGATGGTGCCAATCTGCTGGCTGGCACCCTTCAGCTGCATCTCGTAAATTTTACAGATGCCGGTGAGCGTGCGGTTCAGGTTTTCCATCTCCTCGCTGTCGCGGGTAAGGCGCTCGCTCTGCTCCGATACCTTATGCAGCATCTCGGTCAGGTTCTTCAGCTCGTCGACGTAGTTGGATGTAGCCTCTTCCAGTTCGGGGTTCACCTCGGGCACTGGCGAGACGACCGTGCCGCCTGCCATCGTCGTAACTGACGACGACACTGCCGCAATGGCCTCGGTGTCGACCACCGGCAGCTCGCCAAGACCCGGCACTGCCTGTCCTTGCTCTGCGCTCTGTCCGCCCTGTTGCGGCGTTGCCGCAGCCCCACCGCCGCCACCGCCGATGATGATGGTGCCACCACCACCGCCACCGACAACGGTAGTTCCACCGTGGCCGGAAATCTCCGAAAGTTCCACGCCTTCCATATTTTCCGGCAGTTCCGGATTTTCCGAAGAGACAGGGACTCCCAGCACCTCGCCGACGTGTGTCGGCAGTTCCATACCGTCGGCAGTCTTGTCAAACGGACGGTCGAAGGCTGCAATGAAAAACACCACGACCTCGGTGCCCATGCCGAGGAACAGCATGAAGTTGGCACCCGGCAGGTGGGTCAACTTAAAGAGCGTACCCAGAATCACAATCGACGCACCCCAGCTGTAGGCATAGTTCATGAACGTCTGTCCCGGGACACTGTCGAGCCACTTCTGCAAGCGGTAGATGATATTGAATTTACTGTACTTTGTCATGTCTATTTACGGTTTTACGTTATTACGGTATGACGTTATTACGTTGTTTCGGTTCTACTTCTTCTTCGTTTTTGTCTGTTTGGCTTTCTCGCTCACGGTGTTGGCCAACGAGCGCACACAACGGAAACCGATGTACGAGCGGGGTTGGTTCTGGTACTCACTGCTACGCCATGCCGAACGGATGTAGCTCTCAGGGTCTTTCCACGAACCACCGCGCACCGACTTCTTTTTCAGGCGGTAGGGGTCTTCCTTGGCGGCGTTATACTTCAGCTGCGGGTTCACGTCGTTCATGGCGTCGACACCGGCTTCGGTGTAGATGGTCGAGGTCCATTCCGCCACGTTACCGGCCATGTCGTACAGGCCGTTGGTGTTCGAGGCATAGATGCCCACCTTCGACGTAATCAGGTTACCGTCCTTGGTGTAGTTACCGTCGTCGGGCTTGAAGTTTGCAAAGAAGCAGCCCTTGCCTGTCGTCACGTCCTCATTCTCCCAAGGGAATTCGTTACCGTCCTTACCGCGGGCAGCGTACTCCCATTCTGCCTCAGTCGGCAGACGGTAGCGCTGTACGAAGCGGGCGGCGGGGCCGAGGCCCTTCAGCAGGTACTCCGTGCGCCAGGCGCAGAAGGCGTTGGCCTGCTCCCACGTCACACCCACCACAGGATAGTCGTTGTAGGCAGGGTTCGAGAAGTAGTTACGCATATATACCTCGTTGTCGGAGTTGGGGAAGTCGTTCACCCAGCATGTCGTGTCGGGATATATATTAATAATGTACGTATTCAGGAAGTCCCACGGCCCGCTGAGTTCGCGATTGAGCGTCTCACGCACAATCTTGCCCTCGTCGTCAATGTAGGCCGTGTCCTTCGATATCCACACTTTCTCGTTGGGGTCGATGTTGACATCGGTGTTCAGGTTGCGCTCCTCGGGATTGAGGCGGTTGCGGCGCAGGGCAGCCTCGGTGTAGTCGTACACCTCGTAGCGGAAATTCATCTGACTGGCATCCAGCATTTTCTCGCCTGTCACGGGGTTGGTGACATACAGGCTCTCGATGGCGCGCTGCTCGTCCTCATTGGGCTTGCGCGGCAGGTTCTTCTTCCAATTCAGGTGCGGTTTCACGGGGTCACCGTTTTTGTCTTCCTCAATCTTGTACGTCTCGTCGCCCCCGTAGTTCGGGTCGGCCAAGCGTTCACGCAGGATACTGTCGCGCACGTAGTTCACGAACTGGCGGTATTCCGAGTTCGTAATTTCCGTATCGTCCATCCAGAATCCGTCCACCGAGATGTCGCGAACGGGTGTCTGCTTGCCCCACAGCGAGTCCTGTTTCTCAATACCCATGTGCAGGTGTCCGCGCTTGACGAGCACCATGCCGAAGGGGGTTGGTTCCGAGAAGGTGCGTCCGCCCGAACCTGTCACCTCGCCCCCCTGCTGCGATGCTAACTTGCTGCCGAAACAGCCTGTTAACAAAATGAGAAATGCGAAATGAGAAATGAGTAATGCGCTGCGCATCACCCGTTTCACATAACCATGCCTCATGCTATTGGTTTCTTTATTCATGCTCATATTTTTGTTGTTTTCTTTTTCAATATTATCCAACCGATAGACTAATCATATCTCTCATCTCTCACTTCTCACCTCTCACCTCTCATCTCTCACCTCTCATCTCTCACTTCTCAGAGTATTCTCACGCTTTGGTGACGGTTCCTGCCTTTCTTGTAAAGGTTGATGTCCGTTTGGTAGCCCACCACCAGTTCATGGCTTCCGTTGCCGATGTTAATGGCCGAGGTGTATGCCTCGTAGCTGTAGCCAATCATGATGCCTTTGAATGTGCCGCCCAACAGGAGGGTGACCGAGTTCGTGGGGCTGTAGGTCAGACCGGCATACATGATCCGATTCTCGTGCGTGTACTTCAGCCGTGCCGTCACGTCGCCTCGGTAGGCCACGCCGTCGGTACGTCCGAAGACAGAGGTATTCAAAGTAAAGAACGGATTTCTGAGCTTAATATTGTATCCGCCAGTGAAATAATATGTACGGCTCACCTCCAATTCGTTAGTCTCGCCCAGTTCCACGGTGGGTGCCGTAATGTGTTGCACCGACGCGCCGACGTACCAGTTTCGGTGCGTATAGTAAAGGCCAGCACCCAGGTCAAAGGCCGTGCCAGTGGCTTCTGACTTGGAAAACGCCGGGTCGCTCGAATCTTCCAGCTCAACGCCCGAACCGTCGAAGTTCTCGCTCAGGAACCCCACTTGCAGACCCGCGCTGATTGTGCCGCCCAGCAACCGGTGCTTGTAGGCATACTGTCCACTCACCTTTTTGTGCGAGAACAGACCTAACTCATCGTTCAGCAGTTGTATGCCCACAGCGTGATAGGCACCGATGGCGTAAAACGGCATGTCGCCGCCAATGTAGATGGTACGGGGATTATGCTCAAAGCCTACCATCGTCATGTTATACCCGGCAGCGACGTTTAGTTTCGGATCCTTGCCGGCAGCGGCAGGGTTATACGAAGGCTCCACCGCCCAGTAGTGACTGAACGATGGGTCGTACTGTGCCAGTGACGTTGTACAGGCCATCAGTAGCAGGGCCAATATCAGAAGATTTCGCCTTAACACGTTATTTATAACGCCAGAAATACTGATTTATTGCGTTAAGGCCGGAAGATTGAGGCAATTAACTGAAATTAGGTCAATACATGATAATTCTTTCTAAATAGGTGGTGGGAAGTTGCCTGACATGGGCGTTTTTTCTTACCTTTGCAGCATGTTCCGGCATTTCCTGATTTGCTGTTTTGCCGCGCTGAGCGTTACGGTCTATGGCCAGCGGCGCCTCGTGGTGGTCGACGTGGAGACCCGTGTCCCCATTCGTGGCGTGAACGTCATCAGCAGCGCACACCTCGCCGACACTACCGACTGGCAGGGGCTGGTTACCGTCCCCGACACATGCCGCACGCTGTCGTTTTCGCATGTGAAGTACGAGAGCCGCCTTCTGAATCTGAACGAGGTGAATGACACCGTATTCCTCATCTCGAAGCTTATGGGCCTGAATGAGGTGGTGGTTTTCGGGCATGGTAAGAGCGAAGACCAGCTGAAAGAACTGAAGAAGCAGCTACGCATGAACAAAACCGAGATGCAGCTGGCTGCCGCCGACCCCTCAGTGGCGGGCAGCATCAGCCTCGCTGGTCTGGCAGCATTTGTCAGAAAACTGTTCGGGGGGCGCCACAAGCTGACTAAGAAGGAAAAACTCCAGAAGATGCTCGATGATTATTAGCTTATGGCTCTAACGTTTTCCTACCATTGGAAATCTGAATGCTGTGAGCATTGGGCGTGACCGCCTTACGTCCCTGCAAGTCGTAAACCTCGCCGCGTTTATCTTGTGGTGAGCGCAGAGCGCCATCAACTCCTGTCGTGGCATCATAGTCGATGCTGACGAGTTCGGCTCCGTAATCGATATTGGTAATGTGGACGCGGAAGATGAAGCGGGCGAGTGCCTCCTTGTCGGCAGCCTGCTTGTAGCGCAGTGCCTGACCGATGGTGTAGTCAGAGCCTTGCTTCACCTTGCCAGGGTATTGGCCGATGTTGAAAGTCAGTGTCGAGGCATTCATCTCGCTGTAGAGATAGCCGTTGGGGTAGCTGCACACGGCACCATTAGCGTTGAACCAGTGACCGTACCCGTTGGCCGTGGAGCCGCTGTTTACGGTGGCAAGCGTCTTAGGGTTCAGGGGGTAGAACATGATTTTGCCAACGGCAGGACCGGCGGCATCGTAGCTGACCATCTTACCTGCAATGTCGGTTGTCTGCATCTGGAAGGCGGTGCCGATCTGTGCCAGTGCCTGTCCGCTGACGGTCACGGGTACGGCATCGTAGCTATTGAGCTGTGGCAGGTAGACATCGTAGGTGAGTGTGATGTCGCCGACGTCCCGCCCGTCGATAACTGATTGGACGTAGACCTTCGCCTTCGAGCCGAGACTGGTGCCTTCTAACGAGAAGCGGTAAGGCCACTGTTCGGCATTTGTCATTTTGTCGGTCCACTTGTGCTGTACGTATTTCTTCGGGGCGGGTACAACGATGAGCCACAGCCGGCTGACTCCCTCGGGGACGGTCATCTTGACGTCTTCGGTTGTCTCTTCCAGGCCTGTGCAGTAGACGGAATCCTCGTTGAAGTACTGTCGCGTGCCGTCGTTCATCAGGGCAACGTAACCCAGACGGAAGCCCCGGTTGACGCGGTTGGTGTTGTTGATATACGTGGTGCGCTGGGTGGTTTCCCACCTCGTTTCGCCGTCCAGCATCTCGGCCGGGTCGCCGGCAGCCAGGCTCTCGCTGTTTTTCAGGGCGGTGAAATGGGTGACAACTTCAGTGCCGGCCTCGGGCAACTGCAACGGAATGACGTTGAAGCCGGAGGACTGAGGGGTGGAAGCCAAGGCTACCTGATAGCTCTCTTCCTCCCCATCAGAGGGGAGTTGGACGCACTGATACTCGAAGTCGCCGATATAGGGATCGCGGTAGGGCTTGCAGGCCTCCATGTCCCATGTAGCACAACGGGCGCAATAGTCGTAGTAGAGGCGGAACAGGCTTGTAGCATCCAGCCCCTTCAGCTTCATCAGTGCCTGGTTGAAATCGGTGGCGTTGCCCTGAGTCTGGCCGGTCATGGGCTGATTCCATACCTGTGCCACGGTGGTGATGTCGTCGTAATAATCGTTGATGAAGTAGTGGAACCAGTACGACTGGTAACGATGCCACTCATGCGAAAAGGCGTAGTTGTGGGATTTGCGGAAGACGCCGATGCTCTGGTTATACATCTCGGCGGGATACGATTGGTTGGCCTGCCATTGAGCGGTCTGTTCCCAGATGGTCTGACCATTGCCGCACTGTAGGTGGAAACCTGTGTTGTCGGTCTGTGATTCCTTATGTCCGCTGTGCTCGGCATAGCACATGTAGTGGAACGAGTGCCCTACCTCATGGGCTACTGAGTGACCGACGGGTTTGCACGTCGATGGGCTGAGCCACAGGGCGCTGACCTGATAGTCATAGCCGCTGCCGTAGCACACCCAGTCGGTGGTGTGGTTCATCAGCACCATGACCTTGTATTTCGAGAGGTTCGAGTTCACGGGATCCACGAAACCGAGCTTGTTGATTTCCAAGTCGTAGAACTCCTCGCACTTCCTAAGCAGGTCCTGTTCGTCGACGCGGTAGGGCGAAGGTGCCTTTGAGGGTAACGTATTACCATAGTACTTGTCCCAGAACACGATGACGTTGTCCGACTCTACCGAGCGCGACTTCGACCACGTGTACTCGTTGTCGGGGTCGCTCTCCTTGTAAAGCAGCGAGTCGCTCGGCCATGGGTTGCGCCACTCATTAGGTATATACACTTTCTTTTGCGCGTAGGCAGAAAATGGGGCAAGCGTTAGAAGTAAAAGGAGCAAAAGGACGAAAGAGGCCTGGGTGACGGGTAAACGTTTCATGTTTTTATTCGTTGTATTCTGTAATTTCGGTGCAAAGTTACGAAAAAAGCTTGTAAAGAACAACGGATTTTGGAGAATTAACGCAATTCGGCCTAAAATAAAGGCAAAACGGGGAAGCTCCGCGTAGCGCCTGAGCACCTATAAAAAGAAAATAATGTGCGAAGAACGAGGAAGTTCAAAATACGAGGTAACGCAAAATTCGGAGGATTGGTGAAGGAGTCAGGTTTCCAAATCGTTACCCGAAATCACTCCGTGGGAAGAGTAAAACCATGAACCAAAACAGGGCAGAATATAGCACCTCTCACTGTCCGTTTCTTATTCCGCAAACTGCTACATTTTGCATAACGATGGATAACCCAAAAGACAGTAGTTTTGCAGCCCCAAATTAAAAAGGAGTAAGAAACAATGACTTTTCCGTTTATCTCAGCACAGAACGAGGGCTGGCTAATGCCACTATCTGGCAGCGTTGCATGTGGCTGAAGGGTGTCGTACTGAGAGCAAACTACAACGGCAAGATTCCCCGTAACCCCTTCGCACAGTTTCATATCAGCCCCAACTGTAAGGAAAGGGAGTTCTTGACTGAGGATGAATTGAAATCCGTCGTGACGCATGAGTTTGAGGACGATAATCTTGCCTTTGTT
>Ga0310786_10002412_pt1 | contig 28640 bp, 53 predicted proteins | sample AusTroGonzalo_MG_FD_203881 | JGI IMG/M metagenome (GOLD analysis project Ga0310786, IMG submission 203881) | Bovine rumen microbial communities from tropical cattle in Woodstock, Queensland, Australia - Gonzalo_03 (v2) (version 2) | ecosystem: Host-associated > Mammals > Digestive system >...
ATACAAAAATATTCAGAATATTTTTTTATACCCCCCAGTAAGAAGGTGTAATTTATGAAAAAACAAAAACTGAAATCTTTGGCTGAATTAAAACAGATTTTTACAGGAAATGAGACAAATTCAGTTTTAGCATTGAATCTGATTGACAAAGCAACCTTTATGGATAATACTTTAAAAAATTTGGAGGCTATTGTTAAAGCTGAAGGAGAAATAACATTAATGGATCAAGGCAGATATAGTATTGAAAGAGCAAATCCTGCACTAACATCTTATAAAGATTTGATTAAAAGTTATACAACAGTTATTAAGCAAATTAATGACATGATACCAAAAGAGAAAACTGTTGAGGGAGAAAACTTGCTGAACTTTTTGGCAAGTGATGAAAGATGAACTACATCAAAGAATATTACTCACAAATCAAAAAAGGAAAAATAGTTGCAGGAGCTAAAATAAAAAAGATATATGGGAAATTGGTAAGAGAGATGTCAAAATCTAACTTACCATTTTATTTTGATGAAAACAAGGCTTCCAGACCTATTGAATTTATAGAGAGATTCTGTAAACAATCAGAAGGCAATTTGGGAGAGCCAATAAAGTTAGAGTTATTTCAAAAGGCATTTATACAAGCTATATTTGGTTTTATAAACAAAGAAACCAAAACCAGAAGATTTAATGAAGTATTATTATTAATGGCTAGAAAAAATGGAAAAACAACTCTTTTGTCTGCTATAGCATTATACATGATGGTTGCAGATGGAGAAGGCAGTGCAGAATGTTATTCAGTTGCTACTAAAAAAGATCAAGCTAGCAAATGTTTTAAATCTGCATGTGCAATGCGTAGCCAAAGTCCAGAAATAAAGGCAGTTGTAAACAAAAGAAGGACAGACATGTATATGCCATTAACATTTAGCAGTTTTGAGCCTTTATCAAGTGATAGTAATACATTAGATGGTTTGAACTCACACTTGGTTGTTATTGATGAGTTGCACGCAATTAGAGACAGAAACTTATATGATGTTATGAAACAATCAACATCATCAAGGAGACAGCCATTAGTAATTATGATTACAACAGCAGGAACAGTTAGAGAATGCATATTTGATGATATGTATGCTTATGCAAATAATGTGTTAGATGGAATAGTAAAAAATGATTCTTTTCTACCTGTTTTGTATGAACAAGATAAAGAAACAGAATGGAAAAATATTAAATACTGGAGCAAATCTAATCCAGCAATAGGAACAATAAAACAATACAAATATTTAAATGAACAAGTGCAAAGAATTAAAGATGATGCTTCTGCTAAAAGAAGTATTCTATGTAAAGATTTTAATATTAGATCTACAACAGAAGAAAAATGGTTAGACTTTGACACCATAAACAATGAAGAAACATTTGATATTTCAGAGTTAAGAGGCACATATCGGAATTGGAGGAGTGGATTTGTCAGCAGTAACAGATTTAACATGTGCAAGCATACTTGTGTATAAGAATGAAAAGAAGTATTTAATACAACAATATTTTATTCCTAAAGATAAACTGGAAGATAAAAACAAAGATGATAAAGTACCTTATGATATATGGGCGGAAAAAGGATTGGTAACTCTTTGTGAAGGAGCAAGAGTAAATCCTCACTATGTAACAGAGTGGTTTTTAAAAATGCACAAAGAACATGATATTTCCGCTTATTGGATAGGCTATGATAGATGGGAAGCCAAATATTGGATTGAAGAAATGAAAACAGAGCGGATTCCAAATGGAAGAAGTAATACAAGGAGCTAAAACATTTTCTAATCCAATGAAAGAACTTGAAGCGGATTTAAGAGAAAAGAAATTAAATTATAATAATAATCCAATTACAAAATGGTGTTTATTAAACACATCAGTAGAAACAGATAAAAACGATAATATTAGACCTGTAAAAGGTAAAAAGAGAAATGAGCGTATTGATGGAACAGTATCAATGCTTGATGCTTATGTGGTGTTTTTTAGAAACTTTAATGAATATATAAATTTATAATGGAGGACTAAATGAAAGAGAAAAGAAGTCTTTTTGAATTTGTATTTGGTAGAGGAGAGAATCCAATACAACAAGTTTTAACTAAACTAAAAATGCTAAATGGAGATGATGTTAGATGGACTACATATCTAAATAATCCTTATGACATTAAAGTAGTAAGACAATGTATTGATAGAATTGCAACTCATTGTGCAAAAATGACACCAAAACACATACAAAGTTTAGATGAAAGAACATTGAATATAAATGGAGATATTAACTTTTTATTGCAACATAAACCAAATCCTATAATGACTAAATTTGATTTTTTATACAGAGTTATTTCAATTTTATATTCTTATAATAATGTTTTTATATTCAAAGCTACAGACAACATGGGAATGATAACAGGATTTTATCCTATTATGGCATCAGAAGAAAATCTATTAGAAGATAGGCAAGGAAACATTTATTTAAGATTTAAATTTATAAATAATCAAACATATACTTTGCCTTATGAGGAATTAATCCATTTAAGACTATTTTATAACGAGAATGATATATTTGGAGCTACAAATGATACTTTAAAAACAGACATAGAAACCGCAATAGCATCATCAGAAGGAATAAAGAATGCTATTTATACTTCAAACAAATTAAAAGGATTGTTGAAGTTTACAAATGCTATGTTAAAGCCAAAAGATATAAAAGATAGCAAAGATAAGTTTGTAGAAGATTTTTTAAGGCTAGATAACAAATCTGGAATTGTAGCATTAGATGGCAAAGCAGATTTTCAAGAATTAAACATAAAGCCAATAACATTAGATAAGGATCAATTAGAAAGAGTAAACTATAATATCTTTGATTATTTTGGTGTATCAGAAAAAATAATAAATAATTCATTTACTGCAGATGAATGGAATGCATTTTATGAAGGAGTATTAGAAGCCAGAGCGATACAACTATCAGATGCATTTACAAACAATATTTTTAATAAAGAATCAATTAAAGAAGGGCATAAAATAATTTTTACTGCAAATAGAATACAATATGCAAGTATAGATCAAAAAGTTAAATTATTAAGCACAATATTGCCTTATGGATTATTAACTAAAGATATGACATTAGAAATTTTAGATTTACCTCAAATAGGTGGAGAAGAAGGACAAAAAATATTGCAGTCTTTAAATTATATTAATTCAAATATAGCAGATAATTATCAAGGAGGAGGAAATGATAATGGAGAATAAACATTTAAAAGAAAACAGAATTGTTGAAATGAGAGCTTTAGATGAAGAAAATCAAATGGTATTGGAAGGGTATGCGGTTGTTTTTGATAGTCCTGCAACACATTGGGGATATACAGAAATAATTGATAGAAATGCATTTGATGGTGCAGATATGAAAGATATTTGCATGAAGTATAATCATTTAGATAGTTATCCTGTAATGGCAAGAACAAGAGGAGGCTCTCTACAATTTGAAATAGATGATTATGGAATGAAAATAAAAGCAAACTTGCCAAATACATCTTCTAACAGAGATATATATGAACTTGTAAAAAGTGGAGTATTAGACAAAATGAGTTTTGCTTTTACAGTATCAGAAGAGGAATATGATTATGATACAGACACAAGAAGAATTACAAGATTTGACAAAATATTTGATGTATCAGTTGTAGATACACCATTTTATGATGACACTAGCATAGTCGCTAGAAGTAAAGATAGTTTCTTGGAAGAGAGAAACACAAAAAAGGCTCAAGAGGTTGAATTTAATAAGAAAAAGTTAAATTTACTTTTGAGCTTATAAATTACACCCTTAAAGCAGAGAGTAGGAGACTACTCTCTTAATATATGTATATAAAACCGAAAAAAGGCTTGTGGTAGAACAAGTCTTTTTTAGTTGGTAGAAACTAAATAGGTATTTTATAGAAGGTTGGTAGAAACCTAAAAAAATAATAAAGAAAGGAATTTTAAAAAATGACTTTACAAGAAATTGAAAATAAGAAATTAGAGTTAAGAAAAGCTATTGATGAAGCTGAAACAGATGAAGATTTAGAAAAACTAAAATCAGAAGTTGAAGCAATCAATAATGAAAAACCAGATGGCAAAGAGCCAGAAGAAAAAGAACCAGAGCCAGCAAAAGATGGAGAGACAAAAGATATTACACCAGAAGAAGAAAGAAAACTACTTCAAGATGCTAAAAATCTTGAAGAAAGAAATATTAAAAATAATGGATTGAAAGGAAGAAAGAAAATGGAAGAGAAACAAGAATTTAGAAATTCAAAAGAATATATAGATGCTTATGCAAACTATGTTAAAACAGGAGATGATAAAGAATTAAGAGCCTTAATTACTACAGGAGGATATGCATCAAGCAACAGTCCAACAGTAGAAGTACCAGATTTAGTTTATGACTTTGTAAAAACAGCATGGCAAAGAGAAGATTTAATGCGTAGAGTAACATCTCTAGCAGTAAAGGGAAATTTCAAAGTACAATTTGAAGCATCAGCAGGAGATGCATCAGTACATACAGAAGGACAATCTGCAGTATCAGAAGAAGAATTAGTTTTAGGTGTTGTAACCTTAACACCAGCATCAATCAAAAAATGGATTTCAATTTCTGATGAAGTATTAGACATGAGGGGAGAAGAATTTTTAAGATACATCTATGATGAATTAACATATAGAATTGCTAAAAAATGTGCTGATCAATTAATTGGAATTATTAAAGCATTACCATCTTCATTATCAGCAAATGGAGAAACAGGTGTATATGATACAGTATCTGCAAACAAAATTGCATCTGCTCCTGCAGTTGGAACAGTTGCAAAGGCAGTTGCTAATTTAAGTGATGAAGCTGGAGAATATACAATTGTTATGAATAAATTAACTTATGGAAACTTCAAAGATGCACAATATGCTAATGGATATGCTGTAGATCCATTTGAAGGAATTGATGTTGTATTCAATAACTCTTTACCAGCTTATGATTCTGCTGATCCAAATGCAGTTTACATGATCGTTGGAGATTTTAGACATGGTGCTATGGCTACATATCCAAATGGAGAAGATATAACAATCAAATTTGATGATACAACAGATATGACAAAAGACTTAATCAGAATACTTGGAAGAAGATATGTAGGACTAGGTGCTGTAGCTGATAAAGCATTTACATTAGTTGCAAAACCAGCATCAGTTTAATTTTAAAAAGTAAAAGGAGATAAAGACATGACATTTGAAGAATTAAGAGATTTGCAAATAACAGATATTATATCTAATACAAGCGAATTTAAAACTTTAATGAAAAAATGCTTATCAATAGCAGAAAACTCAACTATTAAAGATGATGAAATAGTTATGTGGATTAATGCAGGAATATCAGACATGATAAGAAATGATATTGATGTTGCATCAAATATAAAAGATGGATTAATTCAAGGAACAATTGTAATGTATGTAAAATCTTGCTTTGGATTCATTGAAGATAGTGAAAAAGACAAGGCAGAGAAAAGATACAAACAAAATCTTGTGAACTTGTCTTTATCTCAAAAATATTTATTGAAGGAGGAAGTGGAAGAATGAGATATGTAAGTTGTATATTGCTATCCACTTCTCTTACCTCTGATAGTATTGGTGTACAGAAAGAAACACAGATTGAAAAAGAAATCCCTATTATAAAGCTAGAAGATATTTATGCAAATGAATTTTATTCAGCTAATGAACAGGGATTTAAGCCAGAATTAAGGTTAAGAATAAGCACATACAATTATGATGGGGAACAAGAGCTTGAATATGGTGGAGTCAGATATACAGTTATTAGAGTACAACATCCTAAAGCAGATGAAACAGTTTTAATATGTGAAAGAAAAGTAAAGGATTTTGAAGGAGTAGGTACAAGTGTCTAAAGAAAAGGTTAAAGCAGAAGATTTATCAAATGCAGTAATGGAATATCTAAATAATTACGCAGAAGATATACACGATGACGTTGTAGAAACAACTGAAGATTGTACTAAAAGAGCAATCGAGGAATTAAAAGAAGTAAGTCAAAGCAAATTCAAAACACACGTTAAAAGTAAGCCTTATTGGAGAGGTTGGGACAGTAAGATACAACTTAAAGGTAAACTTAAATACCATCGTGTTATATGGAATAAGACTAATTATCAATTAACTCATTTGCTAGAAAATGGACATCATACAAGAAACGGAGGTTGGGTAGATGGGAAACCACATATCGAGCCTATCGAACAAAAGTATAACCAAGAATTTGTTGATTTGCTAACTAAAAGAATTAGGGAGGGTAAGAAATGACATTAGCTGAATTAAAAACTAAATGCGAAGCACAGGGATTTTTATATGCTTATGGCTTATTTAAAAATCCTGTAAATCCACCTTTTATAACAGTAAGAGTTAGAGATACAGATAATTTTATGGCTGATGATAAGGTATGGCATAAAGATATACCAATACAACTAGACTATGTGTATGAAGATAAAAATATAGAAGAAATGAATAAAATTGAAGATAATATTTTAAGCGATATAGCTTGGAATAAAACAGAAGAAGTTTACTTATCAGATGAACGTGTTTGGCAAGTAAGCTATTTTTTCGATATTTAGAAAGGAATTATAAGATATGGGAAAAGTATTATATGGAATCAGAAATGTATATGTTGCAAAACTAAATGAAGATGAAAATGGAAATATCACTTATGATACACCATTTGCAGTAGCTGGAGCAACAGGTTTTTCTCCAGAGCCACAAGGAGATACAACTATATTTTATGCTGATGACAAGATCTATTTCAGAAAAGATAAAAACAATGGTTATGAAGGAGAATTAACTCTAGCAGTAACTCCACAAGAATTTTTAACACAAATTCTTGGAAGGCTTGTAGATAGTAATGGAGTAGTAATTGAAAATGCTGATGATGTATTTTCAAGATTTGCTTTATTGTTTGAAGGAGAAGGAGATCCAACAAACAGAAGATATATATATTGGGATTGTACAACCACAAGACCATCAAGAGAGCATACTACAACAGAAGATAGCATTGAAGTAGGAACAGATAGTTTAACAATAACTATAGCTCCTAGAAGCAGTGATAATTCTGTTGGGGGATATATTGAAAAAACAGAAGCTAATACTGCTATTTATAACTCTTGGTTTAATCAAGTATATGAGAAAAATCAAGTTGCATCAGTTTAATTGAGAGAGGGGTAATTTATAATGATTAAAAAAATAAAAATAGAAGAAGCCGAGTATGAGATTAATAGTAATGCTTATACTCGACTTTTGTATAAAAAGACATTCAATAAGGGCATTATGGAAGATGTAAAAGTAATAGCCGAATATGCCCTAGAAATACAAAATGAAAAAGATAGACTAGAAAAAGAAGGCTTATCACAAGATGAAATTAACACAGCAATAGGAGTGATTGCATTAGAAAAAATAGATACCTTTGTGGAAATAATACTACAAATCACTTATGTATTTATAAAATGCAATGATGAAAAATTTATAAGTTATGAGGATTGGCTAAAAACAATAGAAAAAGTTAATCCAAATGATGAATGGGTTTCAGAGGTAACGGAACTAGCCGTTTCTTCCTTTTATAGACAGTGAGCTTATAGAAGAGAGTAAACTAATAAAAAATAATAAAGTTGAAAACAACAGCTTGGAAGAATATCAATTTATTGCTAATTGTTTGCAGATTGGATTAAGAATTGAGGATTTAAAGATGATGGAATACAGAGATATTGCTAAAATCTTTATTAGTTTACTTCCAAGCGAGAAAAAATATAAAAAAGCAACAGCAGAAGATTGGCAAAATATAATGTAGGAGGCTAGACAGTGGCTAACAATATTAAAGGAATAATAATTGAATTAGGTGGAGATACATCTGGCTTACAAAATGCATTAAGCAAAGTAAATAAAGAAACTTATAGTTTAAGTAAAGAACTAAAGGGAGTAGAAACTTTATTGAAATTCAATCCTAAAAACACCGAATTGCTAGCTCAAAAACAGAAATTATTAAATGATCAGATAAAAAATACTGATCAGAAATTAAAAGCATTAAAAGAAGTACAGCAACAATATATTAAAGAAGGTAAGGATTTAAATACTCCAGAATATAGAAATCTGCAAAGAGAAATTGCAAGCACTCAAAACAAATTAAAAGGATTAAAACAAGAGGCAAAAGCAAGCAATCAAGATTTACAAATGTTAAAAGGAGCATTGCAAGGTGTAGGACAAGTAGGAAAAGTAGCAGGAGCAATTGCGGTAACAGCTATTGTAGCAATTGGAACTGCAGCGGTCGCAACAGGTAAGAAACTATTTAGCATGGCAAAAGCAACATCTGATTATGGAGATGAAATAGATAAAGAAAGCCAAAAGTTAGGCATATCAGCAGAGAATTATCAAAAATTAGATTATGCTATGCAAATGAATGGAGCAAGCATAGATGATGTATCAAAAGGTGTTAAAACTATTACAACTGAATTAGGCAAAGCAGAAAATGGAGTTGCAGGAGCTGGAAAGTCTTTCAAACAATTGGGAGTATCTTTAAAAGATAGCTCTGGAAAAATAAAAACAAGCGAACAAGTATTATTAGAAAGTATTGATGCACTTTCTAAAATGGAAAATGAAAATAAAAGAAATGCTTTAGCACAAGAAATATTTGGAAAATCAAGTGCAGAGTTAAAACCTCTTTTGAATAGTGGTGCAGAAGGAATAAAGGAACTAATGGAAGAGGCTCAAAAATATGGCATTGTAATGAGTGATGAAGCAGTGCAAGCATCAGCAACATTTAATGATAGTCTAACAAGATTAACTAAAACAGCAGAAGGATTGAAAAACTCTCTTGGAGCATCTGTAATGCCAGCAATAACATCTATTATGGATGGTTTGAGCATGGCATTAATTGGAGATGATGGAGCAAATGCAAAGATTGAGGAAGGTGTTAATCAACTTGCAGATAGCATAAATCAAGGCTTGCCAAAATTTATGGAATTTATTACTAATATTTCAAAAGTAATGTTGGATAATGCTCCAATGATCATACAAACATTGGCACAAGGTATTTTGAATGCTCTTCCAACATTAATTCCTTCAATTAGCAACATTATTGTAAATATTGTTACAACATTGATTTCTATGCTCCCTCAAATCCTAGAAATGCGGAATACAGCTACTTGTAGCTTTAATAAATCGGTATAACAGAGGCTTTACCTCAATTAATTGATATGCTTCCAGATATAATTATCGCAATTTGTGATACTTTAATAGATCATCTCCCAGAAATTATTGAGGCTCGGAATAAAGATTCTCGTAGCTCTAGCAGAGCGGTATCATCAAGGCTATTCCAAAGCTACTTGCACAATTACCAGAGATCTTTACGAAATTTAAAGATACCTTGCTTGGAATGGACTGGTGGGGAATTGGTGTTGATGTTATTAAAGGATTATGTGATGGTTTAACAGGAGCAGGCAACATTATTTGGGAAGCTATTAAAAAAGTTGGCAATTCAATGATAGATGGAATTAAAAGTTTCTTTGGAATTGCAAGTCCTTCAAAATTAATGAGAGATGAAGTTGGAACATATCTTGCAAAAGGAATTGGAGTTGGATTTGTTGATGGAATGAAGGATGTAAACAAATTAATTGATACCAATATTCCAAGAGATTACACATTTGATACTTCTCTTACAGATGGCAGAAATGGTGTTGCAAGAGGAAACACATTAAATATTTATACACAAGAGCTAGATAGTGAAAAACTAAAACAAATACTAACTTATGTAAATAAAGAATTTGGATTTGCTTACTAAAGGAGATGGAAAATGGTAAGACAATTTAATTTTATAAACGATAAAGGTCAAAAGTTTTCTTTGATGGATATTAATAATTTCTGTTTATTAACAAGTCCAACAGGATTAGGTTTTTCTTATAGAACAGAATATGAACAATTAGGGAATATTTTTATTCAATCTTTAAGAAAAATTGAACAAGGAAAAATTAATGCACAATTAAATTTTGCTAGTTATGAAAATTTCAGAAATTTAGTGGATTTTATTGCTCAATCAGAATCTTTACAAATTCAATATACAATTCCATACAAAACTGAAAATAAGTCATTTTACAGAGATATAGATATACAATTGCTTTCTAAAAGTGAAATTCAAGCAAATGGAATAATAAGTGAACAAATTGAAATCAATTGTAAATCATTATGGTATGAAAAAATAGCTCAACAATATGAGATAAGTAGCACATCTAATGAAGTAAGATGGGATTTTAGATTTGATGCATATTGGAGCGGTTATTCGGTAAGAGATTTGGATTATATTAATAAAGGACACATTGATGCATCTGTTGAAATCACAATTGATGGAGAAGTAATTAATCCTAAAATACAATTATATATAGAAGGGCAATTATTTCAAGAGATTAGCATAACTGATACTATTGAGGAATATGAAAAATTATTATATTCATCAAAAGAAGGAGATTTTTATATTAAAAAAGAATTGGTGGATGGCACTTATGAAAATATGTTTAATTTAAGCTATATTGATTTTGAAAATGATAATGTGTTAAGAATACCACCAAACAAAGATTGCACAATAAGATTAACAGCAGATGAAGATATAGCAAAAGCAACTATCACTATTTTTGTATATTACATTTCTGTTTAGGAGGTAGCTTATGAATGAATTAGATATGCAAGTTACCTTTAATGGAAGTGTATATGATTTAACATATAATCCACAATCTGGATATTATGAAATTGAATTAACAGCTCCTAGCACAGGTGGATTATATACTGCAGAATTAGAGTTTGAGGATTTACTTGGAGATACATACTCATTAAATAAAACAGTACAAATTTTAACTCCAAAACCATTAGAAATAGAACAGAACAAGGTATTTGTTTGGATATTTGATCATAAGGATTTTTCTGTAATAGATATATTAGAAATTGCAGATTATTCTATAGTAATAGATGAAGAAACTAATGGATCATCCTCAATAACAGTTTTAAAAGAAACATCTGCAACTGCAAATGATATAGTTGCTTTCAAAAAGAACAATGATGTTTTATATTGGGGAATTATTGAAGAAATAAACAATTCAAATGGAGAAAATGCATATATATACTCATTAAAGTATATAACCAATATGTTTAATGAAAAAGTGGCATTAGAGGAAAATGTAAATACTATTGAAGAGGGATTTTACAGATTTAAAGCAGTAATTGATAGTAACTTTAATTTGGCAGTAAGAAATACTGATGAATTGAATCAGGGATTAGTACAATTATGGGAGAAAAACAATCTTGAAAATGGTGTTTGGCAAATTATACCAAACGGAACACACTACAAAATTAAAAATATAAATACAGGATTTTATTTGGACACATTAGGAGGAAACACAGCAAATGGAACAGCAATTTGTCAAAGCACAAATGGAGTAGATTGGGATTTTGTACAAGATGAAACAGGCATCTATTATATAGCTTTAGCCAGCAATAATAATTTAGTAATTGATATTGAAAATGGAACAGTAGCAAATGGAACAAAAGCACAGATTTGGAACAATACAAATTTAACAGACAATCAGCCAAACAGAAGGTTTTATTTAGAAAAAACAACAGAGCCTCTGATTTGGTTGGAAGGAATTGAAGATTTTATTGCTAATGAAATTGATAGAAATTTTATAAACAATTCTGATACATTTGTTAATAAGGATTATTTAGAAATTGAAATATTAACTCATACTCCAAAAGATATTTCTGTAAGCAATGTTGAAAATGGAATATATAATTTGCATACCTCAATGTCAAATGCTACTCAAATGTACAATATAGTTTATTCTTTCGATATTGATACATCTGGAGAGACTCCAAAGCTAAAAATTAGTATTGAAAATAAATCTGAATCAAAACTTATAATAGACACTAAAGCAATGAATATTCCTAAATATAGCGAGGTGTTTCAAACAGATATAATTGCAAAAGTAGTAGTAATAACATTAACAAGTCCATATACATTATATTTAAAAACTGATAGGACTACTACAACTGATCCAACAGATGTGAATAGAGCAGAGGGAAAAACAGCAGTTGAATATACAGAAAATTATGAAGATGCTGAACAAACTGCTTTGGATATTATAAAAGGCAATCAATATAATCATAATATAAGTTTTAGTTATGACAAACATATTGGAATAGGTACACCTATTGCAATTAAAACTCAAAATCAAACAATTGAAAATACTTATATTTCATGTATTAAAATAACACCTCAAAAGTTTTATGAATATCAATGTGGAAATATAAGAATCAATTTTATAGAGAAGTTGTTAAAGGAGAAGAAGTAAAATGTTAAAAGGAGAAAATTATGCAAGCCAGCTATATGAAAACTGGAGCAACAGATTAGCAATTAATACTTTTTTAAAGGGTGTTTGTGGAGTTATCAAAGATTTTGATAATGAACTTGAAGTAACTGCTAGTGGATCAAATATATATGTTGATAGCGGAGTAGCAATAATAAAAGGCGGAATTGTAAGAAACACTACATCTGCTACTTTGCCTGTTCAATTAGAAGCTAATCAATATTGTATTGTAGTATTAGAAATTGATTTAACTCAAATCAATACAAATGATAATTTTAATCAAGGAGCATTAAAAATATTAACTAATAGTGGCTCTTATCCAGAATTAACTCAACAAAATATTGAATTAACACCATCAAGCGGAACTTATCAATTTGAATTAGCAAGATTTACAACCAATACTACAGAAATTCAAAATTTAACTGATAAAAGAAAGTTTTTAGATTATTATGCTACTAATGCAGAAGATGTTAGCTATGATAATGCAAATAGTGGATTATTAGCTGACAATGTTCAATCAGCAATAGATGAATTATCTGGATATTTAAATGAATTAGAAGAAATATAGGAGGCACAATATGAGTATTCAAAGTGCTATTGATGGCATAAAAACATCAAAAAACAATTTAAGAACAGCAATAAATAACAAAGGTGGAAACATTGGAGTCAATGATAAATTAAGCACTTATGCAAATGCTGTTGATAATCTTTCAACAAGTATGGTAATATCAAGAAATTTAAAAGCTAATAGTAGTAGTGGAACATCATTGACACAAGATGTTACAATTCCTGCTAATACTACTTCTGCATTTATTGTTGTAACCTCTGTTTTATCTGGAAATGATAATACATATTCTTGCACTAGACAAAGCGGTGCAACAGTATCAATTACTACTCAACAATCTAAATCTTCTAATAGTTGGAGTCAATATGGACAACTTATAGTTTTCCAAACTATAACATATAAGATAACAAAAGCCAGAGGATCAAGTGCAGTAGTAAGAGTAAAGGTAGATAATCCTTATGGATTACAAGGTTTATGTGTACATCTTATAGATAATTAATTAAGGAGTTAATTATGAGTAATAAAATTACAGAAGTTAAAATAGAGCCTATTCCAATTTATGCAGGGAAAAAATTTAAATTAAAAGTAAAAGCAATAAGATATTTAACATTTGATGAACTAAAAGAATTAACTTATAACCAAGTTAAAAATTTTACTTATGGAAATTTGAAAGGAGATTAAAAAGATGGCAAATACAACACATTATAATTTACCTTATCCAGATGATTATACTGCAATAGCTGATGTACCAGAAGCAGTAAAGCAATTAGCACAAGGAACAGATACAACACTATACACTATTGTAGGAGATTTAGAAACAATACTTAATACATTAGATGTTGGAAGTGGGGTGGAGTAGATGAGCATAGCAGATAAAATCACATCAATAATAAACCACTTAACTGATGATTATGTTGGAATTGCTAATTTAGGTGTAGATTTAACAAATGTTGATAAGAATATTGAGAATATTAAAGAGTGTTTAGATGGAATATATGCAAAATATCCTAAAGTATCAAATGAAGGCACACTTGTTACATTAAGTGGTACAAATAAAGGTAAATTAGGTATAGTAGAAAAAGGTAATAGTACACAAGAAACAACAACGGGAAAACAATTATTTAATAAAAATGATACACCTGCGTCGATTTCTTATTCTTCAAGCACTGCAATAGATACTGGTGTAAGAATAACTAGTATTAATTCTGGTACAGGTAGTCAAACAAGAATGGCATTTTTTAAATTAATAGACCTAACTAATTATGTTGGTAAAGTAGTAAGATTAAAAACAAATTTTATAGCAAGTAACAATACAATAAAGCCTTTTTATACAATGGGTTATACAAATGCAGATTTTACTAAAAGAAAACAAATTAGTGGAACTGGGCAATCTTTTGTATCAGGAACTACTATTTATTTTACAGTAAATCAAACAGATGTTGAAACAGATAATAAAAAATATTTAATGGTGGTTTTATATACAACATTTGGTACAGAAGTAAATTCTGGTGACTATGTAGATTATACTGATTTAATAGTAACAATAGATAATAGTGATATGAGTTATGAACAATACACAAATGGACCAGCACCAAATCCTTCATACCCTTTTCCTATTAAGAGTGTTACAGGTAATAATAATGTAGTAGTATTTAATGGTTCATTAACAGAACAGGGGGGAATAAATGACACAACAGGCGCGGAAAATTCAGCAACAACAAGAATAAAAACAGACTATGTACAAATACCGAATTATACCTCAATGCAAATAACTTCAAATAATACAAGTTTAGTTTTTAGAGCAATACATTTTTATAACAGTAGTAAAACGTGGGTTAGTTCTTCTGGTTATGTAGGAAGTGCTTTGCCTTATACTGTTACAGATATACCAAGCAATGCAAAATATTTTAAAGTAGTATTTCAAGGGCAAAATGCTTCTTTAGATTTAAGTCCAACAGGAAATTATTTAATAATAGGAACACCTCAAACTCTACCACTTAATTTAGGTTCAATAGAATTAAATAAAATAGGAACATATCAAGACTATATATATAAGAATAATGGTAATTGGTATAAACACGAAACTGTTGGAAAATTAATATTTAATGGTACAGATGATAGTTGGCAATTAAGAAATACAAGTACAAATGGTGTTAAAACTTATTCTTTAAATAGCACAGTGCCTGACTATTATAGAGAAGAAAATTTAACATCTCCAAATAATATGGCTTATTGTGATAAATTTGTTATAAACAGAACGGTTTTAGGTGCTTCAGCAATGTACACCGAAAATATTTTGTTAGATGTTATTGGTGTTTCTTTTTATTATAATAGTGAAAATACTAGCAGAGCATTATATATAAACACAACAGAAACATTACCTAGTTATTTTGAAAATAATAATGCAAAATTTTATTACAAAAAAGCAACAGCAACAGATATACAAATTACAGATACTACATTAATATCTCAATTAGAAGATATAGATAAAATGCAATCATATAATGGAACAACAATAATAACATCTACTTATGAAAGTGGTAATGCACAAATGAATATTAGTGGTAGTGCATTGAAAGGAGAATAAAATGCAAGTATTAGATTTTATTAAGAATTACTGGACACAGATTATATTTTTCGTGGGTTTACTTGCTGGATTTTATCGTTATTCTAGAGCTATGATTAGTGCAACAAAATGTAGTTTGCGAAATGATATTCTTTCAATATGGGATAGATGTAATAAGAAAAAGCAGATAACTAAATATGAGTTATCTGCTATTAATTTATCTTATGAACAGTATAAAAAGTTAAAAGGCAACAGTTTTGTTGATGACATAGTACAAAGAGTTAAAACTTTTGAAATAATAGATTAGGAGGTTATTATGGATTTTGCTGGATTAGTGATTGTAGCCATATTGGTTGAAGCAATATGGGAAAATTTAAAAATGACATACAAAGAGGGGAAATTTAGCATTAGCATGTTAGGAGCTTTACTTTTAGGCATATTAGTATGCATTTTAGCAAAAATAGATGTGTTTGAAATTGTAGGCATTGATATTTCAATAAAAATAATAGCATACATATTAACTGGAATAATAGTATCAAGAGGAGCTAATTTTGTTAGCGATCTATTTAAAAGATTAAGGGGGGAGTAATATGGATGACAATATTATTGTAAGAGAAGTTGAATTTGATGAAAAACTTTATCAGAAAAATATAAAAGAAAACACATTTAATACTGAATATGAGGCAGGTGGGGAAGATGGAAATAACAATAGTAAAATGTCCAACAAATAAATACTCTATTAAATGCCCTTATACAATGAATCCAGAAGGAATTACTGTACATAATACTGCAAATGATGCTTCTGCAATGAGTGAAGTATCATATATGATAGGAAATGATAAAAAATGTTCATTTCATGTTGCTGTAGATGGTTATAGAGTAGTACAAGGATTGCCATTGGATAGAAGTTGCTTTGCTTCTGGAGATGGAGCAAAAGGTTTTGGAAACAGAAAAACAATTAATATAGAAATTTGCTATTCTAAATCTGGTGGTACAAGATTCACAGAAGCTGAAAAATTAGGAGCAGAATATATAGCATATTTATTAGCTCAAAATGGATGGGGAATAGAAAAAGTTGGCACTCACAGAGATAGGAGTGGAAAATACTGCCCACACAGAACATTAGATAAGGGATGGCAAAGATTTTTAAATTTAATTAATAGTTATTTAAATGCTAAAACACCAGAAGATAAAACAGATAATGATGGGAGTGATATAGAAGTGAAAACATATAAAAATGGAAGCACGAGCGAAAATGTATATTCAGATACAGATTGCAAAAATAAAATAGGTAGTTTAGATCCAAGAGAAACCTGTGATTGTTTTGGAATATTTAAAAACAGAGCAATGGTAAGATACCAAATAGGAAATACAGATAATTATAAAATAGGATTCTGTAAATGGCTTGGTGGAGTTAAATAGAATATTATTATGAAAAAGAGAGGCATTTTAATTAATGCCTCCTTTTTTTGTTATATAATTCAAAACATTCAAATATGTTTTAAATATGTCTGGTCGAGGTGAGTCGAGCCATTGCATATTTAAAACATCATTAACACTGGTAAAAATGTATTCAATCTCAATTTTATTTTCAAATACAGTAATTCTTCTGATATATTTATTAATTAATTTTTTCAATTCCATTTTAGATCCGCTTTTTAAATTCTTAATATCCTTGTTTAACATTTCTTTTACCTTTTCAGAAGTGATTTTATTGTTTGCAGTAACATCTAAATGCTCAATTCTGAAAATTATATCATCTTTTTGAGATTCTAGTGTCTGAATTTTTGCGAGAATGGATTTTAAGGGATTTTCTTCTGCAAGTAATAAAAGATTATTAATCTTATCATTTACATTTCTTAATTCTTGCTTTAAGTCATTCAAATATGAATTATTTTGTTTGACTACTTTCTTATATTCAATTTGTATTTTTTCTAGTAAAATATCTATTGAATTTCCATTTAATATTTTTTCATAAAGTAATTTTGCAATATCATCTTCAATTTTATATCTATTTATTCTATGATTATTACATTTTCCAATTTTATTTCTATTTCCACAAACATAGTATGAAGAGGTGTATTCATTATTGTTTTTCATTTTATGTGTAGTCTGACCTGTATATTTAGATCCACATTTTCCACAAAACATTATGCCACTTAATAGATATACTTCATTAGCTTTATATTGAGCAGAAGATCTTTTATTTTTTTCTGTTTTATCCTGTACCTGTTGAAATTGCTCTTTTGAAATTATTGGAGCAAAAGCATTTTCAATTTTAATAATATTTTCATTTATTTTATGTCTATTATTACCACTAGATTTATTATAAATATAAGTACCAGTATATTTTTCATTGTGCAATATCTCATAGATGCTGTTTTTCTTAAATTCTTGACTTTTTTTAGTTTTATATCCATTTTTATTGCATAATTCTATAATATCATAATATGAATAGCCTTCTAAATATTTGTTATAAATAAATTGTACTATTTTGCTTTCTTTTTCATTTATAACATATTTTCTATCAATAATATCATATCCTAAAGGAGCAGTACCTCCATTAGATAGACACTGATTGGCATTATAATTTAAAGCTCTGCGAACATTACTAGCAAGGTTTTTAGAATAGTATTCATCCATACTGGCTAGCATTGTGTACATTAAGTTACCTTCTGGAGAAGAAGTATCTATAGGCTGTGTAATTGATATAAGATCTACTCCTAGTTTTTCAAGTTTCATTTTATAATATAGGCTATCCTGTGTGTTTCGAGCAAATCTATCAGTTTTCCAAACTAAAACAGCTTGTACTTCTTTCTTTTTACATTCGTTTACCATATCTTGAAAACTGTCTCTATTATCTTTTGTTCCACTTTTCGCTCTATCATCAAAGAATTTAACTATTGTAATATTATTAGATTTAGCATAATTTTCAAGCTCTTTGTGTTGCTGTTCAATAGATAATTCATTTTGATTTGAAGAGGAATATCTACAATAACCATAAGCGAACATTATATTTTTCTCCTTAATTCTCTAACAATTCCAATAATAGTAATAGGAATATCTTTTATTTCTTTATTAGTGTAAACTAGAGGTTTATAGTTTGGATTTAATGCCTGCAATGTGATGCCATTTTCATTGATATATACTCTTTTTAGGAATGCTTCATCTCCATTAACAGCAACAATACAATCTTCTCCACTATTGCAAGAATTACATTTTTCAACAATTAAAGTGTCATTTTCGATATATTTTGGAGACATACTATCTCCTTTTACCTTAATTCCAAAATATGTTTTATCAGAATTAGCCATTTTTTCAGATATTTCTTCTGTATCAACTATATTTTCTATCATTTCAGATAATATTCCAGCATGGACAGAAGAATAGACATTAACTATTTTATTTTTTTTGCTTTTAGCTTCAATTGAATCTATTGTTTCTTTTTCTGCCAAATCAATATAACCAGCTTTTTGTAATAATTCAATATAATTAACATCATAAACTTTGGATAATTCTTTCAAAATAAAGGGAGTTGCTCTTCTTGTACCATTTTCTATCATTGATAAATTGCTGAATGTAATTTCAGATAAATAATCCACTTGTCTTAAAGATATTTTTTTAGATTCTCGAATATTTTTTATATATTTTCCAAATTCTTTCAACTCCATATTTTCAACTCCTTTCACATACATTATAAAACATGCGTTCACAAAAGTAAAATTATTTTTTAAAAAAGTGTTGACAAAAGAGAACATTATGTATAAAATTACAATAGTCGAAAGGAGTAAAAAAATGGTAGTAGTTAGAGACATGGAAAAATTAAGAAATGATACTGCAAAAGCAGGATTAACTTATTCAAATCTAGCAAAGAGCATTGGTGTAAGCAAAACAACTATAGGATCAATATATACTGGAAAAAGAAATCCAAGTCCTAAAGTTGCTGTTAAAATTTGCGAGATTTTAGGAGTACAATTTGAAAATATTTTTTTTGTTTCTACTGTTCACAAAAAAGAACAGAGAGAGGAGTAACAATGGATGATTTAGCAAAATACATATTACAACTTTATTTTATAGAAGAGGAGGAGAATAACCAATGAAAAAATTATTAGTTTACTTATTAGCTTTTGGAATGGTAACAGGAATTATTCCAATATTGATGTTAATTTTAATGGAAAAATCATTATTATTTACTATTTTAGTTGGAATTACTGCATTTGCATGGACTGCAAAAGAATTGTGTTTTTAGGAGGGAAAAATGGGATTTTTTAGAAAAATGAAAGAAAAAATTGAAAACAAAGAATTAAAAAAAGATATTGAATATCTTGAAATGAAATTGGAAGCAACAGAAAGAGTATTAGTTGCTAGAAAAAAAGATGTAACAAGATTGATGGGAGAAAAAGAAGAACAAAGACAATTGATTGAATACATGGAAAATATGTTTAACAGGATAATTGAAACTGCACATGATAACACTTATGGCAACACTGATTACAAGCTAAAAAAAATAATAGAACTTGCTAAATTTGAAGATCACACAAGCTCTATTAATAAATAATATTAATCTAATAATACTACTTTTTAATTTTATCAAAAGTAAAGTTAAAAGTCAAGAAAGAGGTAAAAAATGACTAAAGAGGAATTGATAAAAAAATTGGAGGAGAAATCCGAAAAGCTAAATAATTACAAAACCAACAGGAAAGCACAGCAGAGCTTTTTTGAGAATATTGTGCATGGAATAGAGGAAGATATAAAGAAAACAGAAGATAAAATTGCAGATATAAATATTCAATTAGATGCTTTATACGGATATATATGGGATTAGATGTTTTGTAAAAATTTAGTTAAAAAAATGAATGGTAAATTTAAATGTAAAAAGGCAAAAATTGATATTTCTCTTTGCTATTGCAATTGTTGCAGTGATTTTGAAACAAAAACAGTGAAACCAATAAAAAAGAGATCTAAAAAACAGGCTAAATTAGAACGATATAGAGACAAAAATATAATCAAAATGGGATTTTGTGAAGCATGTGGAGAATATTCAAAAAGATTAGATCCTCATGAAGTATTTGGAGGATGTAACAGAAAAAGAAGTATATTGAATAATTTTGTTGCATTAATTTGTAGAAAATGCCATGAGAATCCTGCAAAAATTGAAGAATTGAAAAAGAAATATCAAACTGAATTTGAAAAGACACACACGAGAGAAGAATTTATAGAAATAATAGGACAAAGTTATCTATAGAGAGGAGACACAAATGGCTGAAAGAAGAATGTTTGCTAAATGTATAACAGAAAGTGATGCATTTTTAGATATGCCACTTTCAACACAAGCACTATATTTTCATCTAGGGATGTTAGCAGATGATGATGGATTTATTGGAAGTCCAAAGAAAATAATGAGGAGTATTGGTGCTAGTGAAGATGATTTAAAAATACTTATAGCAAAAAGATTTATTCTTGGATTTGAATCTGGAATTGTTGTAATGAAACACTGGAAGATGAACAACTATATTCAGAAAGACAGATATAAAAAGACAGTATATCAAGATGAAATGAAAACTCTACAAGTCAAGAATAATGGCAGTTACACCGAATTGGATACAGAATGTATACAAAATGTATACACTTTGGATACACAGGTTAGGTTAGGTAAGGATAGAATAGGTAAGGATAGAATATATATAGATAATGCTGATGTAGATATAGAGGAAGTGTTAAAATTTTACGAATCAGAAATTGGTTTAGCAACATCAACAACAGCAACAGTATTTGAATCCTATTTAGAAGATTTACCAAAAGAAATGATTATAAAAGCTATTGAAATTGCAAGTAGTAACAACAAAAAATCATTAAGTTACATCAAAGGTATTTTGAATAGCTGGATGAATAAAGGTTATAAGGTATTAGCAGATACAGAGCAAGAGCATCTGATGAAAAACAATATTAGTGATATAGAAACTAGAGTAAAGGAGGCACTCTATGGAAGAGAAGGATTTAGTTAAGGTAATTGAATTTATACAAGGTGCATATAATAGGACATTATCAACAGAAGAAATAAAAGTATTACAAACAGAGCTTAAAGGATATGACTACCAAAAATTTATGGATAATTTAAAGTTTCCATTGCTAAAAAAAGTGGATTATTTCACAGTCCAAGCATTGCATAAAATAATACAAGATGACATAGATCTACAGCATTTAAGAGATAGTTTAGGAATAAGGAGATTTGAAGAATTATATGAAAATTAAGTGTATAGATTGTATTTATGTAATGACATGCGAAAGCCAGAATGAACATAGAACAGAATGCGAGCATGGACAAAAAAGAAAAGGAGAAGTGATAAAAATTGATAATTCTGGAACTATTTGCAGGAACAAGAAGTGTTAGCAAAGCATTTGAAGAAAAAGGACATAAATCATTTAGTGTTGAATGGGATAAAAAATTCAAAAATATAAGTTTATATGATGATATAAACAATTTAACGAAAGCTAAAGTGCTTGATTTACTAGGGGGGGAGAAACCAGATGTAATTTGGGCATCTCCAGATTGCACAACATACTCATTAGCAGGAATATCACATCATAGGAGGCTAATAGAGGGAAAATTAATTCCTATAAGCGAATATGCTAAATTTTGCGATAAAACAAACAAACACGTTTTGGAACTTATAAGAGATATAAATCCTAGATTTTGGTTTATAGAAAATCCAAGAGCTTGTTTAAGAAATATGGATTTTATGCAAGGCTTGCCAAGATATACTGTAACATATTGCCAATATGGAGATACAAGGATGAAGCCAACAGATATTTGGACAAATTATCCAAATCCGAATTTTAAGCCTCCATGTAAAAATGGAGATAAATGCCACGAATCAGCTCCACGAGGGAGCAGAACAGGCACACAAGGATTGAAAAATAAAGCTGAAAGAGCAGTTATACCTAAAGAATTATGTGATTATATAGTTAAAATATGTGAGGAGGCAAAAGATGAGTGATCAAACATATGAGATAGATTTAAAAATTAATAAAGATGCATTTTTAAAAGATTTAAGAGAAATTAAAGCAGAAGTTAAATCAGTTTCTAAAGACATAAACATGGAAGTCAAAAAATTAAGATTAAAATGGAATGATGTTTTAGTTATTAGAATTGATGGTCTTATAAAACTTTCAGAAAGAGAAGGAATACAAAAAAGATTAAGTAAACAGCTACATAGAAAAGTAATTGTTTTAGATAGATTTGTAAAAGATATTGAAGTAATTGAGAGGTAATTTGAAATGAGTGATCAAACAGATGAGGAAATAGTTGCACAAAAATTAACACAAGGGAATATGAGTATAAGCCAATTATTTGATTATTGGCACATGAAATATGGAATACCAGTATTTGAAAGAGATTTTGCAAAAGATTATTTAAAAAAAATAGAGGGTAAAAATGAGCAAACAAAACAAGATTGTTAGAGAAGAACTAGAGAAAATATATGGGCATATATGTATGCTCCATGATGGATTAAATATAAAGGGATATAGTAAATCAAAAATTAAATATACAGGGAAAGCAATAGAAAGGCAATTAACATTACATCATATTAAGCCTAAATCTAAAGGTGGAGCAACAAGTGTTGAAAATGGAGCTGTTTTATGTAGAGGTTGCCATGATTATTTAGAATTAACAACTCCAGAGAATAGAGAAAAACTAAATGATTTGCTTAAAAGATATAAAAAAATAAGAGTTGAACAAACTGATGAAATAGAGACAGATTTTGAAATAGATATAATAGAAATAGAGCCAACAGAAAGAGATTTAACTGTAAAAAAATTACGGAAGATACAACAGAGCAAAAGTCAAAAGAGAAACAAGAAAAGCAAAGGAGGAATACCAAAGAGATGATTGTAATCCCTAAAGTGTATAGAGTAAAAGTAAACGAGCATGCGAAAGTCAACAAAAAATATTGGACTTATGATTATTTATACACTACAAAAAATTTAGTTGTATATAAATGCAGAGAAACTGGACACACAGAAACTTTCCAAAAGAAAGATTTTTTTAAAAAAGAGGAGGAAAGCACAAATGAATAGAGAAGATTGTATTTTTTTGAGTCCACATTATAAAAACTGCACGATATTAGATAGAACATTAGATAGCAAAATGTATGATTGTATGAATTGCAAATTTTATTTAACAGAAGAAATGAAACAGAAGAAAGCAGAAAAGGTTGAAAAATGGTATAAGGACAGAGGTATGGTTAAATGATTAGATTTAGAGAAATAGAAAACAGGAAAAAAATAGAAAAAGAAATAGTTTGGACAACCATAATAGAAGGAACAAATGTAAGTAAAGCCAAAAAGAAAAAGGAATATGAATACTATATTTGTGATTATTGCCAAGAGAAGATAATTCTTAATAAGAAATGGGAAAACAATTCTGGAGGGATAATAAAGATAAGATTGAATGATTTTAACTGGATAACTTTAGCTTTACATAACAGATGTTTTATAAATGCAACAAAAGAAATAAATGAATATTATAAATTAAATATATAAAAGGGGGAAATCAAAAATGTTAATAGTATCAGAAAACGAAAAAGGATTTATAAATTTTGACAAAATACTTGCTATTGTAACAGTAAAAGCAGATGATAGATTTAAATTGGTAGCTGTAGCATTAGATGGATTACATGAAATAGAAATAGGAGAATTTGATTCAACAGATCAGTCAAAAAGAGTTATTCAAGAAATAATAAATAATTATTGTGAAGGAAAGAAAGTATTTTATGTACCATAGAAGAGGTAATTCTAGTTAAGCTATAAGTATAAAGAAAAGAGGTAGAATAATATGATATATGGAAAAGCAATACAAAATGGAGAGCCTAGTCCTACAACACCTATACCAATAGAAACTAAAACTAAAATTATAGTAAAAGACGAAGATGGAAACATACAAGAAATATATTTTGGAAAATTAGAACTAAAAGGAAAAGACTATGTGTGTAAAGGCACAGATGGGAAATGGTATTTATATAAAGATAAGGAGTAAATATTATGGAAGAAGAAAATGAAATAATTAGTAAAGAACTAAAAGAACATATAAAACAATTAATTGTATTATTATATGTAGACCAATTAACAGATAAAGGGAAACGAGAATTAGATGCACATATTAAAAATATATGGGTAGCTTATGAAGGACAAACAAGACTTTTACACGAAACAGAAGAAATGCATAATGAAGAATGCGAAAAAGTCAAAAAATTAGAACACGAAATATGGCATAAGGGAAAACAAATTGATTATTTAATAGATTTATTACAACAAGAAGGCTATTTACAATTTGATTTAAAACAACAAGCATTAGATTATATTGATAAATTACTTAAGTTAGAAGATAAGGAGTAAATATATATGAGTGAAGAAGAATTAAAAGCTATATGGTATTTTCAAGAAATATCAGACAATAAATATGATACAGAAAATTGGTACATAGTTGAAAATCTAATAGATAGACTACAAAAAGAATTAGAACAAGAAAAAGAAAAAAATAAAGAATTAGAAAAAAACAATAAAATAATAGCACAAATATATAGAGATGATTTACCAAAAGATACGGAATATATAATAATAACAAAACCTAATTTTGAAAGAATATATAAACTAGAATATATTTCAGTAGATAAAATAAGAAATAAAATAAAAGAATTAGAAGAAATAGAACAAAAAGATAGTGTTATAAATGAAAATGGAGTTTGTTGCGTACCAGCTTATTGGTTGGCTAAATTACAAAAAGAAGTTTTAGAAGATTTAATAAAGGAGAAATAGTATGTTAGAAATTTTAAAAATATTAGGATTTATAATAGTAACTTTATTAGCAGTAATTGTAATAACAATATTATTATACATAATTGTTAGAGTATTGATTTACATGTTTAGTAAAGAATAGGGGGAAAAATGAATAGACAAGATCTAATTGATTATAGAAATAATTTGAATTATTTAAATGAAAAATTCAATGATATTATAGCAAGAAGAGAAAAACTATATAAAATAACTCCAACATATATGGATTCAGCAGGAGCAAGCAGTCCAATACAGGATAAATTTGTAGAGGAATTAGTAAAAATAATAGATGAAGAAGTAAACTATTTAAAGAATGTAAAAGAGAGTTTAAATAAATTAAGAAAAATTGAAGAGGCTTTAGATAAAATTAAAAATACAACATATAGGAATATACTTTATGATTTATATATAAGTGAAAAAAGATATAATTTAACACAAGTTGCAAACAGAATAAATAAGGAGTATAAATATACCTGTGTACTACATGGAGAGGCTTTAAGTGAATTTGATGAGATTTGTGCAAATATTTGGTAAAAAATATTCACGATAAAAAAGGTTGAATCACGATATTGAAAAATGATATGGATATAATGAACTCAAAAGATAAAAAATAGAAGCACAAAAGATAAAATTCATTTTTCATATAAAATCTCCTTAAAATAGATTTTATAAAGGGCAGTTTAAGTTAGGAAATCCTAAAACTAGACTGTCTTTTCTAATGTTTATTTTAAAGAAAGGGGTGTAAGTAAAATGAAAGTTATAACTACAGGAGCATTTAAGAAAAACAATGTACCATTAACAGAAACAGGAATAGTACATAATGAGGGAGAGGTAATAGAAATACCAGATGACAGATATTTTGTACTAGGAACAAAAAATAATCCTTTTGGAGATATTTTTGTAAAACCTTATGTAGAGGAAAAGAAAGAACAACCTTTTGAAGAGGCAAAAAAAGAAAAAACTATTGAAACAGCAAAAAAAGAAGATAAAAAAGAAACAGCCACTCAAAAAAATAGAAAGAAAACTAAATAATGACATATACAGATGATCCAGAAATATTTAAAAAATATAACTCTAAAAAATGGAAAAAAATCAGAAACATGAAACTAGCACAAAATCCATTTTGTGAAAGGTGTTTAGAAAAAGGAAAATATGAGCCTGCATATATAGTGCATCATAAAGAATATATAACAGACAAAAACTATATGGATGGAGATGTATTTTTAAATTTAGATAATTTAGAAAGTTTATGTATAAAATGCCACAACACTGAACACTTTAAAGGCAAAGAAAACAAAGAGTATGTATTTGATATTAATGGAAATGTAATAAAGAATAAACATTATCAGAAGAAAGAGATTGTATATGAAGTTTAGTATAGTAATACCAATTTATAATAATAAAGAGTGGCTACCAAAATGTTTTGATAGTATATTAAATCAAACATTTACAGATTATGAATTAATCCTAGTAAATGATATGAGTACAGATGGAAATGAGACAGTTATTGAAGAATACAAACAAAAGTTTGCAGACAAATGCAAAGGTATTAAAATTATAAATAACAAAACAAAAAGATTAAATGGTGGAACTAGAAATGTTGGAATAGCAGAAGCAACAGGAGACTACATAATATGTATTGATTGTGATGATTGGTTTCATGATAACAAAGTATTTGAGGATATAAACAAAAAACTAAAAGATGAAGATATAATGTTTTTAGATTATGAAATAAAAAACCCTGATTTTAACATGAATTGTTTTCAACATTATAATTCTATTGAAGAGGCAATAAGAGGATATACATGTGCATTATGGACTAAAGTATGCAAAAGGGAATTATTATTAAATAATTTACAAAAAGAAGGCACATTATTTGAAGATTTAGGACAGCATTATAGAATATGTTTAGCTTGTAAATCATTTACATATTTAGGAAGAGTAACACATGTTTGGAACAGATTAAATACAAACTCAATAAGTAACATGGAACAATATGAATTTTATAGGTTTAATTTTTGTGGAGAAATGTATGAACTAATAAAGAAATTACCTAAAGGACAAACAAGAGAATATTTAAAGGGAAAGCTAAACGAATACTTAAAAAGTTGTAATGCAATGGTGGTTGAATTATGATAATAAAACATGCCAATATAATATATATGCCTCACATTAGTCAATTAGGCGGAATAGAAACTTATGTGTATGAATTAGTAAAGAAATATAATAAGTTAGATATAGCAGTAGTAACAAAACAAATAGAGTTAAATCAGAGAAAGAGATTAGAGCAATATTGCAATGTTTACATTCATACTAATGAAAGAATAGAGTGTAAAGTAGCAATAATAAATTATGATCAGACAATAATCAACTACATTAATGAAGAGGCAAAGATATATCAGACAATACATGCAGATTATACGAATCCAATATATATAGAGAAACCAAAACCAAATCCAAGAGTATATAAATTTATAGCAATAACCAATTATTTAAAAGACAAGATGAAAGATATGTTATATCCAAATGATGTAATGTTATCTTATAATCCATTAACAATAGATGATGATAAACCAATAATATTAGTAAGTGCAACTAGGCTACATAAATTTAAAGGCAAAGATAGAATGCAATTATTAGCAAATGAATTAGATAAACAGAATGTTAATTATTTATGGTTTATTATTTCCAATGATAGAAATGTAATAACAGGAAAGAACATAATATTTATACAGAGCAGAGATGACATACCAAAATGGTTGAGCTTTGCATCTTATGTTGTATTATTAAGTGATAGTGAAGCATGTTCATACACAATCAATGAAGCATTATATAGAAATATACCAGTTATAGTAACTCCATTGCCTTATTTAGAGGAGATTGGAGTAAAAGATAACGAGAATGCGTATATAGTGAAGTTTGATTGCTCAAACATAAAAGATGTAGTAAGCAAGATTAAAAATGTTCCTAAATTCAATTTCGCAAGACAATCTGATAAATATAATACAATATTTGCAAAAGATAAAAGTAAATTTATTCCAGACAATAAAATATTTGATTATGTAAGAGTAAAGGAAAAGGTTGGACATTATTATGATACCAAACTATGTAGAGATGTTTATTATGAAGAGGGTAAGTATCAAGTAACAAGAGAGAGAAGAAAAGAATTGTGTGGAGCAAATGTTTGTGATTGGATTGAAGAATAAAAAATAAATTTTTTTTAAAAAATTTTTATCCCCCCCATTCATTTTTAAAAAACTAATGTGGGGTATAA
>Ga0310786_10002414_pt1 | contig 28629 bp, 32 predicted proteins | sample AusTroGonzalo_MG_FD_203881 | JGI IMG/M metagenome (GOLD analysis project Ga0310786, IMG submission 203881) | Bovine rumen microbial communities from tropical cattle in Woodstock, Queensland, Australia - Gonzalo_03 (v2) (version 2) | ecosystem: Host-associated > Mammals > Digestive system >...
CAGAGAAGATTGGGAGTATGAAGAAATGCAGGAGCAGAAAGCGCTCGAAGAAGAAGAGCTGGAGTGGGAACGCGAGCGTGAGCGCCAGCAGAATATGGTCAAGGACTGCATCAAAGGGCAGATGTCGCTTTTCGATGAGGAGGACTACGAATGACCGCGGGCCACTTTGAGAAAATCAGTTTTAAGCAGTATTGCGAGGATATGCGCGAATACTGCCCCGACCCGCTTCAGCTAGAGGAAATCCAAGATATGCTCCGCACATGTTGGGAGGAAATTGAACTCCCGACAAGAGCCACATCTGGCTCAGCGGGATATGATTTCAAAGCTCCGTTTGACTTTGAAATCGAACCCGGCGACGACCTGAAAGTCCCGACCGGAATCAAGGCGTATATCGACGACGGGTGGTTCTTGGCAATCGTACCGAGAAGCGGACTGGGCTTCAAGTACAAACTGAGGCTCGCCAACACCGTCGGCATTATCGACAGCGATTACATCAAGTCCGACAATGAAGGGCACATCTTTATTAAGCTCTGTAACGAGGGAGGAAGGGTATTATCCGTTAGAGCGGGCGATGGCATTGCACAGGGCATCTTCCTTCCGTACGGATTGGATTCCGCGGATGCGGGCGAATCTCTTGCAACCAGAAATGGTGGATTTGGATCAACGGATTGAGTGCACAAAAACGGAGCGAATTTCCGGCTAAATGTGCACAAAACCTGGGCGAATCCTCGGCAGTTCTCTCTCCTTTCCTGCCGAGGAATATATTGGGGGCGGGCTATATGCCCGCCCCGTTATTTTTATATACGGAGGAATATTAGTGAATTCACCAGTAAACATACCAGTATGGGAAAAGTATATGCTGACAGTAAGGGAAGCGTCCGCATACTTCGGCATCGGAGAACATAAACTTCGCGAAATACTTGATTCAGACATGGCTCGCAGATATTCTGTGTGGAACGGAAAACGTCAGCTTGTCAAGCGCAAACAGTTTGAGGAGTTCATTGACAACTGCGACCGCCTAGATTGATATTTATATTAAGGTGTGGTAAACTTAAAAGGCTTACCATGTCCCTTTCTGAAAGGAACGACTATGTCAGAAAAGAGACGAGATAACAAGGGTCGCGTACTTAAAACGGGCGAGACCCAACGACCAGACGGTCGATATGAATTCAAATTCACGGATTTGGGAGGGAAACGACGGACAATATATAGTTGGAGACTCGTCGAAACAGACAAGATTCCGACAGGCAAACGAGATTCTATGGCGCTACGTGACGCAGAGGCAAAGATACTGCGCGACATACAAGACGGAGTCGATCAGTACATGGCAATGCGCATTACCCTTAACCAGTATTGGGAATCATATTTGAAAGAGCGGTGCGACATCAGGCCAACAACGCTCCGACAATATCGTGGATTATACGGCAAATATATCGAGAGCGAACTTGGCACCAGACCACTGGCAAAGATTCGGTTCGAGGACATCAAGAGTCTTTATCTACGATTATTGGGCGACGGGCGCAAACCGTCATCGGTGCGTGCGATACAGGCAATGCTCCACCCAGTATTCAAGCAAGCGGTTCGGAGTGGGTACATGCGTATCAACCCCACAGATGGTGTGGTTGCTGAGCTACGACGCACTCACAATTGGACACAAACCAAGCGACATGCTTTGACCGAACAGGAACAAGAGGCGCTCGTGGACTTCGTTGCGACTTCGGCTCAATTCTCACGCTACTTATCACTGGTCACAGTATTACTTGGCACAGGAATGAGAATCGGCGAGTGTACCGGATTGCGGTGGGAAGATGTAGATTTTGCAGGGAATACCATCAGCGTGAACCATGTGATTACGATCTATAAGTCGGACGGAGAAACAAAGCAAAGAGCGCACATCGGCCCGACCAAAACACAAGCGGGAACACGCAAGATACCGATGCTCGCAGAAGTACGGAGCGCATTACTAAACGAGCGGCTTTATCAAATGGAGCACGGCACGACGCCGGATGTCATCGATGGATATTCGGGGTTCATATTTCAAAACACAAAGCGACGCGTTATGATGCCGTATGTCGCGTACAACATTCTGCGCGATATCGTCAAGACCTATAATGCCTTGGCGGAGGCTAACGGCGATCCGCCATTGCCTCGGTTTTCCGCGCATAATCTGCGGCACACATTCTGCACCAGATTCTGCGAGAACGAGACCAACATCAAGGTGATACAGGAGATCATGGGTCACGCCAGCGCTCAGGTCACCATGGACATTTACAACGAGGCGACCAAGGAGAAAAAGGCCGAGGCTATGAAGAATCTCGAGGGCAAAATGAAAATTGGATAGTCTGAATGTTTTACGACAAAATCTACGACAAATAACCCGTCACGATTTGAAATGATAAGTAACGCCCTGACACGATTTGGCTAATTGGGCAATCTCAAGAAACCTTGAGGCCATAACGATTTGACGCGATATGGCACGATAAGTGACACTATAAATGTCACTATAGTGGCATGTTACACTGATTTAATGTAGGTAACGTAAAAATCCTTACACACCAACACTTTGCAGATCGATACACCCATAATTACGACACTTTTACGACAAATGAAGGGGCATGGTAAGCATTATACCAATCATCGGCCAAAACGCGTTTTTGTCCTATGACTAAAGAAGTTTGCACAAGTTGGACAAACAAGTTTGTTTATAAGAACACCGCAAAACGCGACGCTGTTATAAGCGAACTTAACCCTTTTAACTTTTTTAACTTTTGATTAACAATACCCGCTGAGTAAAATCGGCGGGTATTTTTTTTGCGTTTGCACTTTCGCGTAAAAAAAATATAGGCACCCTGCATTCACAGAGTGCCTATAATACAAAACTATACTAAATTGACATATAGATATCCATTAGCGGAATCGGCAATATAGATATTAGAACTAGCGTTGGCCTCGCTCGTATCATTATTCATCGCATACCCTGCCACTGTTGCGACTGCCCATTTTTTGGATACTTCCGAAGCATATACTGCATTTGTCACAAGTTCGCGAATGAAATTTATATCGCCAGTTTGCTGATCTATATATACATACTGCATATATACCGTAATTCCCGCCATTAAAGCATCATATACTTCCTGCCATGTCTTGTCATATTTATGCGTGCTCTCATCATATATAGCAATCATGGTGGCCTCGCCCTTTGACCATGCGGGGACTTGGTCAATCACGTCAAGAGAAACGGTATATGTGCCCGGGGTCATGGTTATGAACACTACACCGGCATTGTCCAAGTTTACAATTCCGAAATCTCCACCCGGATCGGCCCATCCAACGCTACCATTTGCTTCTATCATTTGTCCCGTGTACTCAACGTCATTAATGATCACCGCGACATCTTTACCAGCAACAAAGGCGTCAGTATCGGCATTTACTAGTGATACCGGAGCATCTACAAAAGTTACAGTCTGTTCGGGAACAGCAACGGAGGCCGACGGAGAACCCTGCACTTGAAGAATTTTGCCAATATCGGCGTCAGTTATAGCGGGCAGACTATTGTTACCGCCTCCGCCTCCGCCCTTCGACGAACCCTTCTTCTCCCACAGCTCACCCTCATAGCCATCGGAGTGTCTGCGGTAGATAGTTCCATCAGGGCATTCGGCTACATCGCCTATACCGCAATCGTATTCGGCCTCGATTGCGTCCAGATCGGATTCGTCGTCTATATAGAATGTGCGCTGTTGCATGTTGAATACGTTGTTTTTCTTTGCGAGTTTAACAGCCAATTTAATCGCCTCCTAACGCCCGAGGGCGATGTCTATTACTTTTTGAGAGTTCATGCGCTAATCTGAAACGGGATAGTCGTTCGGGGAGTCGGCATAATATGTTGCGTTACCATTGCTGACGGCGTAACTACCTTCGCTCCATTGAATATTTACAAGCAAATATAAGTCTCCCCAGTTTTCCGCATCTGACGATGACCCTATAAAGCATACCCTGTTAGACATTACAGCATCGTATATTTCCTGCCATGTTTTATCGAGTGTTCCCTCTACATCATGCACGACAAGCACGGAACTATCACTTCCACCACCGCCACCGCCGGATTTGCTAGAGCCTCTCTTCTCCCACAGGTCTCCATCGTACCCGTCAGAGTGACGGCAGTACGTAGTACCATCGGGCAGCTCCGCGAGGTCGCCGATACCGCAGTCGTACTCTGCCTCAATGATTTCTAAATCATCGGCGGAGTCGATATAGAACGTGCGGCGCTGCATGTTAAACTGGTTGTTCTTTTTCGCTAATTTGATACCCATGAGACATCACTCCTTCGGCGCAACGTTAACGACTTTCGACATTGCTACAAGCGCGTCTATCATGTCGCTAAGAGCATCTTCGTCAAAGGGGTATTTCAGATATTCGGCAGACGCCTTGCACATCTTCATAACCCACTCTTTTCTCTCTGCGCCGGTCGCAAATAATCCTTCGGCTTCTGAGATAAGAGTTACGAGCAGACCCATAAGTGCGCCCCAGTTTTTCTCTTTAATTGCCTTTTGTACCCACTTCACAAGTGAAGAAACGAGGGGAATCGCAAATGCCAGCCCCACAAGAAGGGATGCGATCAGTTCAATCATATCTTTATCCATTTCTTACCCCCTAAAAAACATCTTTTTTGTCTTCGTCAGACAGTGGCTCATCGTGGCGCGGCCTTAGCCGTTCGGCTGTATTCTCTACGCCGGACTTAATAAAATAGCCGCTCGCACCAGCGACAACCTCGACCATGATATATCGAGACAGCGTTTCCAGATTCGCGGTCATGCCGCGATATGCCAGATAGTACGAAGTGCCGCTCAAGATAGTACCAGTCCATACCATCCACAATACAAGCAGATGTGATACTGTGAGCTTCTTGTTCGTTGCAAGCCACTTCGTGATCCACCCGAATATCGCGGCGGAAGTTACCACGAATAGGATGAGCATTGCCTCAAGCCCTAAAAGTCGCAATATGGCATATACCGCAAGCGCTACGAACAGCACCGCCACGGCAGTCCATATAAGCTGTTTCATTATCTGTACTCGTCAGGGTCACGACCGACGGCTCTGATAGCGTCGTCATAGCACCCCGCCCTGTAGTTGATTACGAAGATACGCACCATGTCGTGAGACAGGTCGATGATATCGTTATTTCCGGTGGGGTCGGAACCGTCGCCGTTCAAGATTTTCGCATCCATGAGCATATTTATAATGTCACGGAAATGGCTGTTGGTCGGGATGTCGTTCTTTCTCTTGTATCTAACCACGTCGTCGTCATCTCCTTCATCTTCTTTTTCATCGGGGATAACGGACCACTTGGGGCGCCCGTATCCTCCGATAAACCACGAATTGAGAGGATACCACTTCCTATGGCAGCCGCCGCCATTCGGCTCCACGGTCGAACCCCCGGAAGTATTTCCCTCAATGGTATACACCCTGTTCTTGTCGACCTTTTCAACGATACCAGTGTGATATTCGTCGCCATAGGAATCGATGAAGAATATCTGGTCGCCAGGCTGGGGTGAATTGTACATCGCGCCGTTGTTCCTGTAATACCGTGCCGCATAATAGCATGATGCTCCGAGTGATTCAGAGGGAAGATAAAGCATCTTGTGCGTTGCCTCTGCGCCGAAACAGTACAGGAACATTGCGACTACGAATGTTGCGCACCAAGCATAGCCGTTCTTATTTCCATTAAAGAGGTCAGTTTTGGCTACGTCGCGTGCGAATTTCGTGTAATTGTTATAACCGGCATTTGCCGTCTTGTCATCAAGCTGGGAGTTGGTCGCCTTTTCCAGATAACCAATATTCTCCCGCGCCTTTTCTAAAACCCTTTCTACAGCGGTCATTATCTACCTCCGTATCACAAAAACGACCTCTCCTCCATACAGTGAAGGTAGGTCGTTTGTATGTTTTGCGCCGCGCTTGCGGTCACATTATTCTTAAATGCCTCGTGCGTATTGCAGTATTGGTCATACGCCGTCAGATCGAGCAGGATGCTGTCAAAGTGGTCTTTGGTGTGCTTGACACCATGGAGCAGTTCGTCGTTAAAACGCTGGATGCGAGCACGACAGGCGCGAGCCGCGTGCTCCTCATCATCTTCGATGTGCTTATCCAGTTTGGCGTCAAGTGCGGATATCTGTGACTTGAGGTCGTCAGAAATCGTGTTCAGTTGGTCTGATAAAGCCTTGTACTCTGTGCGCTCCTGTTCGAGTAGTTCTTCTTCGTGGTCTTCTTTTTTCGCCTTGCGATTGGCTTTGAATCGCCACTTTTCAAGGCACAAATTGATGAAGGCCGCCCCCGCAGCGCCTCCCACAATGCAAGGCACTACGGCGACGACTATTTCCTGAGCCGCTGTCATATCATCAGCCCCTATTTAGTTTGTTTCCTTTCATGCCTTGCGCCCGGTGATAATATCCAATACTTCCTCGGCGGTCAGTTCGGCTTCTTCTATAGATTCGTCAGTTTCCTCGTAGGTATACCGACATGGGATGATATCGACCGCATCATCATAGATGATGCCAGTCTCGATTTGTCTGAGTTTCTTCAGGCGGTCGGAATAGTGCCGTACGCAATGTTCACTGACTTGTTCTTCTATAACTGCCATTTATATTCCTCCATCTATCCTTTTAGATAGTGTGTATTACTATCAAATACGTTTGTAAGATTTGTTTGTTCTACCCATGTGCCGTTGACTCGTTTATATGCCTTAGTCGCCGCCACCCATGTGCCATTGTTTTTGAAATATAAAGTCGTTGTGGCCGTTCCAGTAGTAACAACTATCGTATGATTACCTTGTACGTTGGAGATGGTGTATGTATACACCTCGCCGTCCAGAGTATAGGTAACCGTCATAGTCACACCGTATACATACATCGTTCTCTGCGTACTTGATGCGCCGTTGTATGCCGTCAAGTAGAATCTAGCATTTGCAAGTTCGCTTGCCGTCCAAGTTCCCGGACTCAATGTAAAAGTCGTTTTAGCCAAGTCTTGTGCACTAGAAACCACTGTCGTGGATGTGCCTTTTGTACTGGTTCCACTATACATTTGACAAGATGATGTAAAACTAGAAGATGAGTTGTTTCGGCTAAACTGTAATGTTGCCTGACAACTTACGCTGATATCCGTGGCGGTGCTTGGCACATTCGGATTCTGCAAGTCAAGATACAGATTGCCAGTAGTTCTGCCCGCCAATGTCAGTGTCGCGGAAGTGGTGCTCGTTGCGTCGGTATACGCATTGCTTATGTTTGTTACATTAAAGCCAGAACTTGTATTGGCGTACGGCACACACGTTTTCGTACCGCCGGTATCTCTGACTAACTGTGACGTAACGTCGACATTGTTGTCCGTCACTGTCGGATTGGTTACATTGATTGACAGCGAATAGCTGTCACCCTGATATACCGATGTCGTACCGTCGGGGTCTATCGTCCCGCTATTCGTGGACGCGGTGATATTGTAGGCCGTCGGAAGGGTGTACGTAACTTCGATTTCCGCGCCGTAGACATAGACATACGGATATTGCGACGATGATGTTGATGTATTTCTAAGCGGAATTTCAATCGAGAATCCCGCACCAAAACCAGACAACTGGCTCCACGTCATGCTTCCCGTGGGGATTGTAATATTGTCTACAGTCGTACCTATATCCGTTGAGGTAGTCGTGCCGCTTATTACGGAGTTGTTAGATGCGGAACTCGCAAGCCTTAACCTGTAGGACGAGCCTGTATTTTGGTTTGAGTTACGATAGCAGCGGATTTTCACCGTAAACGACGACACCGTGGCGTTTGATGGAACATCATCAAAATTAAAGCCATTTATAAACGCGTAGTAGGTCGAGTTGCTGTTTCGACCGCCACGACCTCGTACAGAAGCATAGTTTGTCGTGTGCGAGGTGTCGTAATACATATTGCCGGGGTTGGTAACAGTCACATAGTTCGCGTTGCTAACCGCATAACTGCTCGGGACAAGTTTAATAGTCGCCATTCATTCCACCTCAACTCGTGCGCAAATAGATGTCGCCGTTTGATCCGAGGGAAGAAGATGGCGCCCCTGTGCCAGTATAGTATGTAACGAAAGTCACGCTACCTGAAACCGATGCGATTCTATCGTCGTCGTTTGCGTCGCCGACCTTGACAGTCGTTCCACTGAGTATCTTCGATGCATCAAGCCCACTGACAGTGACGGCCTTAATGGTCTGCGTACCGGTTAGATAGGTGCCAGACGCAATGGTCTGGTCGCTGGATGATGTATTGATAGTAGCAGCAGCCTTAGTAGTAACACTTGCAGTTAATGCAACAGTTGCCGTTGAGGCTGTTGCAGAACTGACATAACCGGCGCTCACCGTCGGCGTAGTGGTGACGCCCGTCTTCGTCAGAGTAATGGTGTTTGTGCCAGTCGATACTGTCGCACTCGAACCAGACAAACTAGACGGGCCGGTTGCGCTACCATTTGCGGTGGCATTTATTTTGTAATACGATGCTGTGCTGTTATATCCCGTGGGGATATTGATATACTGATCGGACGTACTGCGACTGATTGTGGCCTTGGACGTGCCAGAGGATGTCGCTGAGGCCGCCGTTGGCAACGTCATGGTGCTAACCGATTTTGTTGCATCAGCAGTATAATAACCAGCAGGTGCGGTTACAGTAGCACCACTAGCAGTTAATGTTGGATTAATCGTCGCAGTTGCGGACAGAGTTACAGTTGCATTGCCTGCCGTACCAGTGGTCACATATCCTGCTGTTGTTACGCTCGGCGTGACTGACACCGTTTTTGAAAGCGTCAGAGTGTTGGTACCCGTGGATACTGTTGCCGCAGTTCCGGTAATCGTACTCGGAGCCGTAACCGTACCCGCAGGAGTCGTTAAAGCAACGGCTTCCATTGCGTCATAGCCCGTGTCCGGGGATATTGTCGTACTACCGCTCGCGGATACGGTATACGCCTTGCTCGATTGGAGCGTTGGCGTAGTCATGTCCTCAACCGCTTGCGTCATTTCGGCGATGGTCAACGGAGTTGGCTCGCCGGTCTTTGCACTTATTGCATCGGCAAGCCCGTCAAGCAGTGTATCTGTTATTGCTACTTTGCCCATTGAGCCACCTCCTTATGATGTTACTTGGGTCGCGTTGGCTTGTATCCAAGTAATTAAATCAGCATTAGTTGCGTCAGTACCACCCGTGATAGAAATAGTACGATATGCCTCGGATGACCAAGCACCGTTCCAATACATACCAAGAGCGTCATAAGTCACAGCACACACGCTTTGGCTTTTGTATTCCACCATTAGATTGGAGTAATTTTCGCTATTACTCGTAAAATTTATCCAACAATCCAATAGATATAATTCAATCGATATGGTTGGATGCTCGTTAAAATACCAAGTCGTTCCCGTAAGGTCACTTAAAGTTCCATATCCCAACTCATCGCCGTCGGGATATGGGGTATACGACCCCTGTACCTTATTGCCATCTGCACCCGTGGCCTGTACACCAGAAAAAATCGTAGCCGATGTTGGATTGTCTTGCGTAACATCCATGAGCGTTACGCCGTTTAGTGTGATTTTGCTGAATGCCACGCTTATTCCTCCTTATTCCAGTGAGATGTCCCGATGCCTGGGTTGCTCTCAGACCTCAATCGGTACCTCATCCCAGCCCCAAACTCCGGGCTCGTACTCGTTATCGTCTTTGCCGACATTTATCCAGTGTTTGCCGTTGTGGCTAACCTTTGCGCCCAAAGCATATCCGGTTCCAGCGCCAATAGGCTGCCTCCATTCAGGCCACTCTTCGGTGGGATTGTCTATCTTGTACCACAGGCTGACAGCGATATCAGGCGTATAATCGTCTTGGGATGTATGGCTCTGCAAGCACTTGTACAGATAATCGCCATACTGTACTCTGGACTGCGGATGTACCGAATCGTTCGGCCCGTAATAGGCTCTGCCGGTTGCCCAAACGGGAAACAGTTCGGGTACTTCAAGTGCCTCGTCATCATCGAGCGTAACGATAACGGAGTCAAGCTGGCTTCTAAATCTTCTTGCTTCAGTCGGAGTCATTATTCAGCACCTCCTGTTATAATTGCGAGTATCTCCGCATCGGTCGCCGTGCCCATCATCACAGACACAGTACCATCGCGGTGGTCTGTTACATCGCCAGCAACACAGTACTCGGAGTTGTCGTACTCCACCTGTACTGTTTGCTCTTCTTCGTCTATATATTCGTCGACAATGCTCCAAGCTACACCGTCCACAAAGAGCGCCTTTGCGGTATCGGCGCTCATTGTGAGGTGTATGGTCTTAGAGGCACGGTCACCCCATTCGTAATCGTGGAGCCTGCCACTGATATCGGCGGGGTAAAGCGTGTTGTTTATTTTGACATATGTCATGGTGACCTCCTATTTATTCTTCTATATACGTGTATGTCGAACTGCTAGGATAATTCGTTGCTCCAGTGTACGCCGACAGATAACCTGCCGGAACATAGATTTTGCAGGTGGTCGGTAGGGAGGCAAATACAGTACTATCAACGGCGGCGGGCGGTGAGGTTGGCTTGAAGTGCAGCTCCTCTAAACCATATAGATAGCGAAATGATGTTTTGCCTATAGATGTAACAAGTGACGGGACTGTAACTGTTAAGAGCGACCTACAACCCTCAAATACAGCATTACCAATACTTGTAACGGAATTAGGTATGCTAATGGATTCAAGAGTATAACAATTGTAAAACAGACTGTTGCCTAAAGTTGTAGAGTTACTCGGAAGATTAAAAGATTCAAGACTAGAGCAACTGTTGAACACCCCCGTACCAATACTAGTAATAGTACCTTGGACCGTTAATGTTCTAAGAGAACTACAAGCAGAAAAGACGCTATCTCCAAGGGTGTCAACATTACTCGGAAGAGTAATAGACTGAATAGAATGGCACTGTACAAATGCGCTGTTGCCTATCTTTGTAACACCACTAGGGATGGTAACTGATTTCAGAGAATAACAGGTGCTGAAAGTTTGATTGCCTATTGTTGTAATACTACTTGGAAGAGTAACAGATTCAAGAGCGGTACAACCGCTGAATGTACCATTACCCATGCTGGTAACTGTATTAGGAACAACTATTGATTCAAGGTTAATACAACCGCTGAATACGTTATCACCGAGACTTGTTACAGTATTTGGTATGGTCACTGATTTAATCGATCTACAATAGGAAAAAGCACTGTTTGGAAGACTAGTAACGCCAGTTGGAATGTTTATAGATTTTAAATAATAACAGCTAGTAAATGCACTGGTACCAATAGTTGTAACCGTGTCTGGTATGGCAGCCGACTCTAGCTTATGACAACCACTGAATGCGGCATCAGAAATCCTAGTAACACCACTTGGAATATTCACATTTTTTATACTATAGCACAGATTAAATATATTATTATTTATTTGAGTTACACCGGTGGGTATAGCGGCACATTTAAGCCGCACAGCTTGGTAGAATACATTACTACCCATTGTAGTAACACTGTTCGGGATTGCAACTGATTCCAACGCAACGCACATATTAAACATGGAGCCATCCATCTTTGTTACCCCGCTAGGGATGCTGCATGATTTAAGGAAAGAGCAATTGGTAAACATATTTGTGGAAGCGTTTGATACTGAACCGGAAGCAAGTGTAACATATTCTAAACATGTGCAATAACTAAAAGCATTTGAACTTATCACCATGTTGCTGCCCATTCGTATTGCTTTAATACAGGACGAGTATATCGCTGAATAAGATGACGACAATGAGTTACTTGAAGCATCAGATAAAATTCCCGATGCCCTCGTATTTTGCTGCTGAATATAGAATGTTCCACTTGTTACTTCAATCTTGATGGTATAATCACCAGCGGTTGCATAAACATGCTGAGAGGCAACATAATTTCTATTAGCACCCGTACCGGTTACCGTGGTCGTTGAAGAGTTGTCGCCCCAATCAACCACAGCAACATCGCTAGACGAACAATATAAAACTAAGTATGGCGACAAATCCGTAGTCAAAGTAATATCGATTTGCGTAGTACCATCACTTGTAACATACATCTGCCCTACTGTCAGCATAGCGTTCGGATAGCTCGTCATGTAGGTCTGGATATCGGAGAGCGTCCAGTTCCACCCCTGAGCCGTCAGGCCGGTGTGCGTAGGATTGCTCGGCAGTGCCGACTTGCCGGCCACCTCAGACGTTTGCCATGTCTCCACAACGGTTCCGTCGTAGTCTATGAACTGGACACCTGACGGAGCAGAAGACCCACCGCCACCGCCACCGATAATAGCAGTACCGGTAATAGCTTCTCCGGACGAATTGTGGGCAGTATATCCCTGCCCTAACACATCTGCACGTACTGTATCGTTTGCAAGACTAACTCCGCTAATATGCCGAATCGTACCACCGGCGGCGTCTAGCTCATCCACAATAGATATAGCAGAGCCGCCACCACCACCGGTGATAGCGGCTATATCATCTGGAAAGTCTTCAAATCCATGGCCAGTAGCGGTGACTCCCTTGTCACCAAGCGCCTCAATGATATCATCGCGAGCCGAGGACAATCGTGTCAGTTTGTCAGCTATACTCATGAGCAATCGACCTCGATTATTTCATCCCAGCCCTCGTCCAGTGTGGGCTTTTTGAAACCGCCTCGGCATATGTCCACAATGAACTTGGGCTTCGACTTGCGGCTGATGCACACTTCATACGGAGTGGTTATCAGCACACACACTTTCTTATCCTGATTTTTTGCTGCCGCAAGCAGTTGTCTACGCCTTTCAGGAGAGCCATATACACCCTCAACACAAACATCGCCCCGAGCCTCAGCTACCATCTTGTGGCAGTTGGCGAAGTGCTCTTCGAGCGTCACATGTTGAACGCCATCGAAGTGAATGACGTTCTCGTAGTTTCCTGAATACGTGGTCTTTCCCGAATTCGGGAGACCGCAGATAAGTGTAAGCATGATAGACCTCCTTTAAATCACGACGTTCCTTCGAGCAGTGTAGTCAGCACTGACTCGACGTCTCCTATTGTGTCGTAGAACAGCTTTGCGCTCGGTACTTGCGTATTGGTGGACGAAGAACTAACCGATGTAGCAATATCTGTTTTCGGGATCGCAGCGCCGGCAAGATCGTAGGCCGACTTTACCGCGGACGGGGTAGCGGCCAACGATGTGCTTGTGCTACTCGTAGATGTGCTAAGCATGACATCTCCGTACTCAGTAGTGGTGGCGCGACCTCCGTTAACCATAACCCAATAAGAGCCGTCGTAAACGAACGTGATAACCTCTCCGTTACTCCACGCTCCAGAAGCAGCGGCGCTAGTACTGTTGCCACGTATTCGATAAATTGTTTTAGCCGCCGTGGTGCCAACTTTAAGCGTTGGGTTAGTGGCGGTATTGCCATACGAAAATCTCACCACCACAACCATACCCGTCGACAAACTACTTGGGAAATTTACCGGGGATACGGTCTTTGCAACCGTCGAAGCGGAAGTAGTACAATAGCCGTAATATACTGCATGCACATTGGGGTTGCCTATAACGTCTGGTTTCTGCAATATATTACTCCAATATACACTGATATTGTTTGGAAGAAAATCTTGGTTAATGACCGATTTGAGTGGATAGTAAACGATTTTTAATGGATAACTGCCGCATGGAAGATTACCATATATATCTAAAGTTAGTTCATCCGGATCATAAGTTATCTGGATACTATGGCCGTAGTTATCCCACACGGCCGCACCAAAACCAGTACCATAACTACCGGAGGTCGCCGTTCCTATAAGCACATAATCGCCATAATGTACTTCTATGCCGCCGTCGTTATTAAAAGTGTAACCACCCGTACTAACATTACTGATAGTTACCCACATACCTCCCTCATAATCTGTCTCCCATGCGCTTGCTGTCGGAGTGGTTGTTTCGATTACTGTTTGAGGAGAATAATAATAACCAATACCTCCAAGTTGTGCGGCGTTCGCTAAGATATCGCCATAATTAATAAATTCTGAGTTTATTTTTTCCGCTCGATCAAATGTTTCGCCGACAAGACTAATAGCAACTGGTATTGTGGTTTGCGGAGGAGAGTCTATATACGACTCATTGAAAAGACAATAGTGGCATCCATCCACTGCGTTAGCAGTTGAACTTTCACATGAAATACCGATTAGCACTTTCCTTATGCTTATTTCTATTGATCCGGGCGTGGTTTCGTACTCTACGCAAATAAATGGTGTCCCACCAGTAAGTGTTGCTACCTGGCCATCGTAAGCATAACCGACCGTGGCGTGACAGTCCGCTCCCCAAATTATCGCAGTTAAAGATGTGCCGTCGTCGTAAACAGCCGATGTGTATAATGCACCGTTGATAGTAATAGCGACTTGATCATTGTTGGTAAACAATGTTTTATCGAAACTGGATATATAGTAGCTTGGCACCGACATATAATTGCTAAGCGTAGCGTCATATATTGCCGTTTGTGTAGTCGCAATTGTACTACTTTCGAGTGTTAGAATACATGTGCCGTCCGGTTTCGCCTCGGCAACGGTTTGATATGTACTATTTCCATAAGACACAGAATATGTTTTACCGGATACGACAGGGGTATAGGGTCCTCCAAAATCAACGGTCCCTTCATTACTCCATCCAAAGGGCTGGAGATCCACTTCTGATAATATAACATTGCTTTCGGTGATATACCCTATACCGCTATTGTCGATCGAGTTATCGAGAATCTCCAGATTGTCGATATCGGTCGATGTAATATCATGCGCGGGTGAGGCCGTGAAAACGGGATCGGTCTCAGTCGTGAGCACGGAAATATCTCCGCTACCCAAAATCGACTCGTTATTTATTGTTTTTATGTTTGTCCCGCTCACGAGCGTGTCTTGCTTGTTGGCAAGACCGCTCCGAGCAGTTGCGTCTTTTAAATCGTATTCCGCATTATTTGGCAGGGTGATCTTTGATATATCTGCCATGAGATCACCTCCGTATTATTAAGTTCCGGTATCTGGCTCAACCGTGATAGTAGCCTGCGTACCAGAGAAGCTTGCGCTAGACGGTACAGAAATATTGCCAGTTACAAGGCGAGCGCCAGTGCCAGTAAACGAACCAGACACAGAACCACTCGGCGTGCCAGTAACGCTTACATCGTCCTCGGCGCCACTAAACGATGCGGAAGACGGCACCGAGATGTTCCCAGTTACCAGCCTGGCACCAGTGCCACTAAACGTGTAACTAGCATCACCAGTCTTAACAGACACGTCCGAAGTCGAAATGCTATCGCCGGTATTATAGCCTATCTGGTAAAGACTCAGAACTTCATTAGCCACCGCATAATATGTAAGCGAATTGCTCGGCGCGGTTGCGCCAGGGGCCGCTACGGTCACGGCGGTAGTAACGGTAGCCTTGGTGGGATTGTGTATCGTAGTCGTAGACCCAGCTCCATTGGTTGCAACCGCAATCGTACCGGCGGGCGTATAAGTCGCATCGCCAGAACCAGCCGCGGAAACCGTAGCCGTGACGTTTGAGTTTGTCAAGGACACAGAGCCGGACGGTGTAAACTTACCCGTAGAAGTCGTAGACGAACCCGTGAACGATGCGGAGATCGAACCGGCGGGAGTATAGGTTGCGTCGCCAGAACCAGCCGCGGATACCGTCGCGGTTACGTTGGAATTAGTAAGCGAAACCGAGCCCGCGGGCGTATAATCCGTGGACGCAGTATCCGCATAAGCAAGGTCGCCGAGAGTAGTAAGCGACGGGCCAAGCTCTGACCATGTGTTGCCGTTCCAGATGAACTCATCCGTACCATAGAAATACAGGTCGCCCGTATCAACGGACTGAACTACCTGCCCGCCGACAGTCGGCTTTTCAGTACCGCCATCCGTAAGCGCGGTGGACGAAACGCCCTTGAATACTATCGCGCTGCCGCCAGTGATGGCCTCTATCTGAGTCCGCGCCCATGAGTCTTTTAAGTCATATTCTGAACCGCTCGGCAGTTTGATTTTGCTGATATCAGCCATAATGTGTTATTCCTCCTTTTCAGCCCGTAGTAAAGGCCAAGAGATACTCATCAGTGTCTATTTCGGTCACGTCGCAACTGACCTTGTTATTCCATTTCAGTCGATCCTCCGCGCTCACGTGGATGGTTGCATCCGACATGTGAGCAATAAGGGTAACCCGTAGGTCATCGCCAACATACGGCAGGTCTACCAAATAGGCAAGACCGTCTCCAACCTTGAAGTTGGGGATATCAACACCGTCAATAGTTGCGTAGTCCGAATAGGCAATTATCGCGCCGCGAGGCGGGACATAATCTAAATGTGTGCGCCAATTCTCCGTAGTATCGTACAATATTTCGGGAATTGTGCTGAGAGCTTCCTGCAGACCGGTAATTGCACTAATCGGGTGCTGGTCTGCCAAGTCTCTATTTATTAATTCATTGTGGTCGCTCGTGGTAACCTCAATAACCGAGCCCATATCGAGACCAAAATCGTTGTCTGTGTTAAAGTTAACAGGTACGTCTTCGGTTGAATTAAAGGTGACGTTTAATCTCATGTGAACACCTCTTCGTTGAGGACGCGTTCGACTGAGACTTCAAAAATATCACTCGCGAGGGCATTACCATCGGGAGTGAATACTCGTACCTGTATTTCAACTGGAACGTTCTGCCGAAGGGAAAGCGTCTCCTCCTGCGTTAACCGAAACCAGACTTTATTATCTTCGATAGTCATGGCGTCTTTTGTACGCTCAAACATAATAGTGCCCTTCTGCGCATATGTGATAAGAATCTCAGTCATATTGGACACATTAGTAAGCTCAAGAATGAACGTCTGTTTGGGCGTGGTCGCTCGCCGAATGTGTTGCTGTTTCGGCTTATTGCAACACTCTGCCATATCGAATCACCTCCCCGTAAATTGCTTGCAGAAACCGCCTGACACTCCCTACAAAAACACCCCGCGTGGAACGCAGGGCTTCGGGAGTGTGAGGCGGCATATTAATATATGGAATTATTTCCAGCCAACTATAGTATTGCCGGTTTCGGCGTCTTTTGCAACATACAGAACCGCATGCCGGGTCATGTCCATAAACGCTTCGGCCTTCTGCGTGGGCGAACCGCCCTCGGAAGTCGCAACATATGCGTCGAACAGACCACCGAACTGGATAACATTTATGAGTATTTCGGGATCGGCCTCTTGCTGACCCGGCCCACCAGTGGACAGCGTTGCGCCTGCAACCATGAAAGTGGTCGCACGGGAATAGTTCGTGCCATAACCGAACACGCCGATATGAAGCGGGTGGTCTTTAATTGCATCAACAAGGGTATCGAAATCGCCCTGAACGAGGGTTGCGGTATTGTTACCGGAATCGACCGTGGGCTTGCTAAGACGAATAACCGCGTCATAGGGATATGCTAAGGTCCAATCATAGGTAACGGGAGTAATCATTGTTGTAAGCTCAGCGACACATTTTCCCTCTTCATCAAGGAAGTCGGCATCAACCGTGATCATAACAACATGATTTGGGTCGCTAGAGTAGTAATCAATTATTGCTACCGTTTCACCGTCTTCAAAATAGGCTTCGATTACTCCATCTCCGATATCTACAAAATCGGTTGAATACGTATCCCCGCTTATTCCAAGCGTAACGTGTGTCCCAGGCTGAATATACTGCGTCTCTACATCTTGAAGTACAATCCCTCCAGCCGTCTCCTCGCCCGAATAGTCAACCGTTTGTTCGGGTACAATAACCTGCTCATACGGTATGCCTTCGGCTTTCTTCCCAACCATCGTACGATAGCGACAGCGCTCGGTGGGGTATGGAAGCGTGCTAACATGGGACTCCTCAACCCACACATCGTCTTCTCCCGATGTGGCGTATCCGGCCAATGTGTGTGCCTTTCCTTTGTGAGAAAGACTGTCTAAGGCTTGGAAGACTACAATATCATCATCGGCCTCAGATAATAAATATATCTCCCCATCGTCAGCCACATACACAACCATTGCGCCATTGTATGCCGCCTGAACCAATTCTGCGACAGACTTGGTCATCTTGCCATCGTCGCCCTCTGTCACAACCATCACAGAGCCGCTAATCTTGCCGCCTCCGCTTATCTTCTGTTCCCACAAGTCTCCTTCGTAACCATCGGAGTGGCGGCAGAATATCGCGCCATTCGGCATCTCGGCGAGGTCACCGATACCGCAGTCCCACTCGGCTTCAAGAGTGACAAGGTCGGATTCGTCGTCGATGTAGAAGTGGCGGCGCTGGATATTAAATTGGTTATTTTTCTTTGCAAGTATGATTGCCATTCAAGTCACCTCGCTCATGTCGTAATCCAAGACACATCGTCATCGTTATATATGTGAATGGATGTCTGGTTATTCGCAAACGAAACCTCACCTTCGTGACAGACTCCAAGATATACGATCTCGGCCTCTGTGGTTAGATACCCGAAAACGAATGTGCCGTTAGCAAATGCAGTCCATACTTCTTCGGGTGTTTTGTCAGCAACAACAGTCTGTGCTCCAGGGTCAATGGTAAAACTAACCCTCATCACATCTGACGAACCTCCGCCCCCACCGCCGCCACTCGCGGCCCTTGCGGCCATTCCTCTCGCTATAATATCTCTTGCCATGGCGCACCTCACACTACGTTGTAGTAGACTTCGCCCGCAGTAAACGTGAACTTAATAAAGTCGAGACCCGTCAGGTCAACCATATAAAGGCCGTTTTCGCTAATAGCAGTCACAACGCTATAGTCCGCGAGTTTAATTGCCGCGATGTCCTCGTAGTTTGTATTTTGCTGAGTTCTTGCTTTTATTGTAACGGACGGCGCGTCATCACGCCCGCCCTCGGCTTGTATAGTCATGGCACTCCATGTGCCGCGAATTTTTATTTCGGCTCCATTGGTAGCCGTAAAATGACCTAACATTATCAGCCCTCCTTTATGAAATTGCCGAGAAGGCATATGGATTGCCAGCCTCGTCGACATAGTTCATCGCATATATCCAAATGCGATATGTTGACCCGCCAAGCGTTTTAGAATATGTTGAACTATAACGTTTATATAACTCACATGAGCCGGCAGAAGAAATGGAGTATCCATACAATCCATATCCCGTTGTTCCGCTTGTAGGATAGGAATATCGGTCACCGGATGATGTATAGCTATGCGCGATACGCATAGCACTTGTCAGCGTGGTTGTTGCGCCGTTAGCCGGGGCGGGGTTAAAGAAAAACGTATCTGACCCGGCGAAGTAACCATTGCGCGGACCGGCCTTGTCTCTTATCTTTACATATATAATTTGGTTGGATGTGAATGCGTCCGCTCCAAGGTTATACGATGTCGCTGAGGCTGCCGATGTACTTGTGGTGCTGGACAATGTAAAGTCCGCCATACGCAACAGCGTAAAGGTTGGTACTAAAACGCCCGATATCTTTTCGCCATCGGCCCCAGTAACTTGCGTCCACCATTCAACACTCTTCGCCACAGGGTTGTCATCCGTCACATCCATACGTGTCACACCGTTTAAAATTACTTTACATATTCCCATGTTTATTCCTCCACGTAGGTGTATACCGACGCACTGGGATAGTTGGTCGCAGATGTATACGCGGACAAACATCCAGCGGGCACGAAAATTTTGCAATCTGTTGGCAAGTCAGCCAACGCAGAACTATTTTGTATGGTCGGCGGCGTAGTGCGGGTAAAGTGAATTTCTCCTAACCCGTAGCACCCACTAAAAACACTTGCACCCAACGAACTAGCTGTATCCGCAATAGTAAAACGCACCAAGCTTGTACAATCCGTAAACGTCCCAGATGCAAACATAGTCGCGGTAGGTATTTCGATACCGGTCAACGAATGGCATCCTTCAAAGACCGTTGCCGCAACTATACCAATACTTTTTGGCACGGACATCCTGTTCAACGAAGTGCACCCAGCAAACATATCTGAAGTTAGCCATGATAACCCACTGGGCAATACAATCCCGTGTAGCCCACAACAATCATTAAATATACCAGCCGCAGTAACAAAGGACATGCTGGTCGGCAGCGTAATTGATGTTAGATTGTGACAGTGCCGCAGCGCATACATGCTTAGTGTCATACCGCTACCCATCTCGATCTTTTGAATAGCACCCATATAAACCAAACTAGCATTACCAGCCCGCGTAGCCCCCGTATCACCCATACATAAAAGATACTGTTCATTCTCGGCGTCTTCACTAAGTCTTACCGTGCCAGTTACTTTAAGACTAATTATATAGTTACCAGCAGAGGGGTAGGTATGTGGATTAGTTTGCACTAATGTTGTATAGTCTGATCCGGTAAGTGTTGTCGCGGCGCTGCCATCGCCCCAATTCACCGTTACCGAACCGTCGACACCCACACAGAGACATGGCGAAAGACGCCCACTATCCAGGTGTATGTATATTCGAGTATCACCATCATCGGTGATATATGACTGGCCTATCCATAATCGTTTATATTTTGCCACGCTAGCCTTAGCGTCTTCTAACGTCCAGTTCCATCCCTCCGAAATAAGACCGGCGTGTACCGGGTTCGTTGGGTGAGATGATAGCGCCGCAAATTCATTTGCCGTATATGAATATACAATCCGGCCATCATAATCAATATAGTTGACATCTTTCTGCGGGGCATCCGCAATATTTACAGATATCGGGTTATATGCATATCCGTTATTCCCCGTATATATGCCATCCGCAGTAATATTTAACGGGCTAACTATAGTTACATCGTCAGAGTATGTGATTTCCTCGATAGTGCCGCCCTGTACATCGTTATAAAGCAGATTAGCATCGCACCATGCTTTAGTTGGCTCGTTGCCAGCACCATAATACTCCGTCAAGTCAACAACAAAGATATCTCTAATTGAGATAGTATCGTCGGCGGTGCACGTGTCAAGACCAAACGCAATAGCCTCCGACATGTACGTATTAGAGGTCGAATATGTGAGCGTGCCACTCATCACGTGCCAGTTATTATCATTTAGCGCCGTACCGGTTTTACCATCTACGGCAAATAAATCTACATAGCTTGCGGACGTGCTGCCATCCATGAAGTACCTCAGATATACCGATGGGAAGGATGTATTGCTAGATCTGCCAAAAACTGAGGCTTGGCAATAAAGCGTGTGTCCGTTGCCAGTCGTAGCACTACTGGAGCCAAACACTTGCATCAGCGGATAGGTGCCAGACGTTTCGGTGTTCATGCCCTTCATGCCCAAACCCTCGGCATACGGTGTAATAATATACTTTACGACACTCAGCGGTTCCCAATAGTAATAGTTGCCGGCACGCAGACTGCCATTTTTTATCAGGCTTTGCATCCTATCGGTGTGAGTAACTGTGACGGTTCCGCCGCCACTACCACCCATTTGTCCGTCAATAATACACTGCATCTCCGTCACCTCCTTTTTTCCTACTCATGCGTACACCGCCACTTTTACAGGCACGTCCACTGTCGGAGCGGCCTTAATACATTTTGCAGTAAGCGTGTTTGTGCCTGTGTCAAAAATGTTGATTTTGGAAAACCCCTGCAACGTGGCATAGTCGTCGTCTTTATTGGTACCAGTTAAAACGCACGCAACGTGCGGCGACGCTGAATATGAGGCCAACAGTCCAGTCACGCTGATTGTCTGCGAATAGTAGCCGTTGCTGTCTGTAACCCAGTCATCCTTATCAAAGATAACGTTAGTCGAATATTCTACGACTTGTACAGCGCCAATATCTGTCCGTACCTGCGACGGCGTTTTCTCGGAAAGAGCGCTCGTTCCGTTGCCAACGAGATAATTACCCGACGTTACAGAAGACTTGCCGGTACCGCCGCGGCTCACACTCAGTGTGCCAGACGTAATGTTTGATGCGGCATGGTTGTGCGAGGATGCGGCTTTCCCAGACAGGGCAGTATAAACCCCGCCGCTAGTAACCAAATTGGATGAATTGTTGGTTGGCGAAGAGTCGACCGTAGCCTCTGTAATGGTTCCACTGCCATTGCCTTTCAATATACCGTTAGCGGTAATCGTTGCCTGTTTTCCGGATGTTGCGGTGTTGATAGTATTCAGCGCCGCATCTATTTTGGTCATGTTTGAATCTGAGGTGGCGTTCATGGCCTCACGCCACGTCTTAAATGTTGTACTCGGATCATCCGTTACAAACAAGTTGTAATTTGTTGTGTAAGCCATATACCCCTCCTTACACTGGCTTTCTGCCAGAAAGTGTGCCGATGGTCGAGTTGTCCATATCGCTCAGGAGATACTGCAGGTCGTCGGCATAATCGCCGATAGTCCACTCATCCATACCGCCAAGCGCCAACGCACTTGCAACAACCTTAACGATTGCCGCCGTGCTCGGAGTAAGAGTGCGGGAGCGATACAATCCAGTCGTCGAGGGTTTAACAGCGACCTTGGCACCCAAATCACCAAGATTGATATATACCGCACCGGACGAGCGCCTGAGTACAATGGTTCCCGTAATGCCCTTGGGCATAGTCGCACTATATACATGCGCAACGGGAGATGACGGTATCGTGACATTGTATTCCTTTACTGTATAACCCTCAGGAATAACCACATCGTACTCTTGTACCTCGCCGGACATCGGCACGGTAGTATCGAACTCGTGTTGATTTTTCAGCGGTATTGTTACGACATCCATAACATCACCCGCTTAAGTATCTGTAATATTTATTTGCAGAGCGCCTTGCGCCACACGCGGTATGTCGCCAACTACAATGGATTTGCTCGATGCCAACGGGCCGGATATGAGCAAATGCCCGCCAGAAGACGCGTCGTATACCACATAATGGTACACGGTGCCCCAGCTTCCGGTCGCCTCGCCAAACGTTATAGTCGCGCCAGTCGCGCTATTCGAGACGACGCCAGTCGAGCTGTTAAATGACAGCTTGCCAGACAGGCTGACACGAGAGTATCCGTTGCCGCTTGGCTCGGACACATTGCCGCCCGCGGCGGTCGGCGCAGAGCTTGTCTTTGATAACCCGAGATACAGCGTAGAGGGGAGGGTAGATGAACCGCTGACACCAAGTAATTTCTCGGCAACAAGCTGTTTAAAATACGTAGTAATCATAGCCCCTCCTTACGCGCCCGAATGATCGCTTATAAACGCAGGATTGACATTACCAGCAATATGCATAAGTCCCTGATTGGGTATCTGGAACTCGCTGCCATCGGCATCATAAATCGATATTTGATATATATATTTGCCCGACAATCCAACCGTATCGGTGGCTGGTATCGTCACGGTTATCATGGAACTGCTTTTGGTCGGGGTAAGCGTCACTATTGCCGTTGAGTTTCGGATGGAATAGTCGGAGATAGAGAAGTCGACCGTACAGTTAGATAGATCGAACGCCTCTCCAGTATCGTCCTTAAGATTAAACTTCAATATTTGTGTCGCTCCTCCGACAAACGATATCTCGGGCAATGTGTAAAAATTTGTGTACATTGCATCACCCTCCAATATTTATCGGAAATTCGCATATGATTTTCAAGAGACTGCTCGACCCGCCAGTAACCTTAAGGTCGTTACGTCCTGGTAATAGGCGGAAGAATCTCATACCATCTAAAGAGTCATACAGATTAACTCCTTCATCAGATGTAATAACCTGATTCTCGTTATCGATCACAACATTCTGAGATATAGTTAAGCCGTTAAGAATGAATGTGCGACTGGCGCTATTGGTCTCAGAGAGATTACGCACCTTCACATTGTTCTTAAATGTGTCCATATCACTTTGATTTGGCGTATATGCAAGCTCGAATCGCGGATAGTAAATCACGGGAGACTTGCTCCATATCGTTAACGTCGGTGCGTTTGGAAACGAAGCAGCGGTCGGCGTAATCTCATACTCTTCTGGACGCAAATACGCAAACGGCGAATCACAGGTAACTGTGCACCTAAACGCCCACGGTATCTGCCCCCATGTCACATACGAAAGTTCCGTTATAATACAGCGATACCGCATGGCCTCCATGTCGGGCTGGGCGATTTCGAGATATCTGTATCCGTCCTGTCCCGTCAGCCACGCGGCAACCACTGCCATGTCATAGCGATCCAACGACCTCCCCTTATCGATGTCGTTGGGATGCACCCCGAAAGTCATCGTAAAGGTGAGGGGAGTGTTCTGCTTGACTCCGTAAAACAGCGGTTTATATCGGCGCGCCGTCCTATCCTCGACTATCTCAAGGCCGGACGAAAATGTGCCGTCCTCGACGATGCCGCCGATATCGTAAAGCATCAGCCCGTACTGCGAACTCGGAATTCCGTTAAAGCTAAACTCGCAGCCATAGAAGGCCATGGTATCACCTCGCTTTTAATCTGGTTCTTTAAATTCAATGATGCCCTCAAGCGCCTCAAGGTCTGCACCGCTAATCGTTTGAGGGCAATCGTCTATTTTGTATGGCTCAATGTCTACCTCGACAGAATTGAGCTCGTTATGCTTTGAGACAAATTCGGAAATGTTAGCATCCGCAACACGGAATTCGCCTTTGTCGCTGATTACTACATCGCCATTTTCGTCTCGTTCGGCATAGGTCTCGATCAGCTCGCGCTCTTTATCGCGATAAAAATCTACGTTCGACTCGAGCTCCTTTTTGATCTTGGTAAGACTGTAAGCCATTTTATAAGAATTGGATTGCTGCATGAGGCGCTCAAGGGCGTTCCATGCGTTCATGATTTTTATAAGTGTCATATTGCGTCCTTTCGTTCATTGCGCAAGTTGCGCCTCGAGGGCAACTATGCGCTGTTCAAGCTTCTTAATTTTCAACGCGTTAAGAGCAATGAACTCCTCATAACGCAGGGCGTAATTGTACCCCTCTATCTGATGACCCTCTTCATCATATCTTGGTGACTTGATAAACCCCGCGAAGTCAAGCGTGGACATTCCCAATCTATCAAGCGACTCCTCAATGTCCTGCGATATAAAGCCTGTGTGGTATCTGTTGGACGTGCCGTTATTGAACTTGTACTTTACTGGTTTCAGTTCATCAAACAGATACTCGTAGTCATCAATGTCGTAGGATATATCGTGCTTTGCCTGTCTGTCTGAAGTATTGATAGTACCCGACATTGAGTAAATAACGCCCCACCGCAAATCAGACGTGCCGAGCGATATATCGCTGTCAATACTTGGACGGAACGCGATGGAACTTGTAAGCAGACGTAAAAGAACCGTGTGCGTCGCGTTGCCTACGACTCTAAACCCCGCACCTTGACTATCCGCGAACACTTCGCCCGCGCTTGTTTTTAACGCCGCACCGCCCGACGTGGCGGCAACAACGCCCGCAGATGAGTACATACCAACGCCCGTCGTCTGAAAGGTCTGCGCACTACCAGTAAAACCGCCCAAGTAACCATAACTACCAACATCCAAAAACCCCTCTAGTGTAATACGGTTGGTGTCGCTATTTGACGATAAAGTACCGGCCTTGATAGTGCCGCCGCTTATCTTGGGCGAAGTAATCTCTACCCCAGCAGAAAGAGATCCTTTAAATGTCCCAGTGACACCGCTTAATGCTCCATAGAATGTGGCGCCAGAAGAGTTTACTACAAGCATACTATTACCCGCCCCATCCTTAAGCGTTAAGTACCCTGCGTTAGTGACAACAAACCTTTCCTGTCTAGCAACAGACCCAGTGGAATATGAAGTTCCGATACTGAGGCGCCCGGTACTCTCAACTTTAAAATGATAGTATGTATCCCCGCCATACGTATACGGGCCCACGTCCAACGTGCCGCTATATGAACCATTAAATGTCAGGTTACCGCTACTGTCGGCGGAGAGCTGAACATTGCCATTATCGTTGAGAATAGTTAGATATCCATCTTCATCAACATTAAAATGGTAGTTACTGCTCGAACCAATTTTACCGACCTGTAACTTCCCATTAAACGCGCCAGTCGCGGCCTCAAGTTTCCCTTTAAAATGAGCATTGCCATCATTATCAATCCACAGAGTAGTTTTGGTGGTATCCCATGCGCCATTAGATATTATGCTTTGCGATGCGGTAGCCTTGCCGATACCAAATCCCAATTCTGGATCGATAACGATTTCGGACGTACCGTTCTTAACCTTAAAGTTTGCGTTGTACAAACTTGCGCCGTTTCCATCCACGCGGAATACCGACGTTCCGCCATCCTTCTTCTCGCTCTCAATCACAAGATTGTTGCCCGCAATCATCGTGCCGACAATATACGGCGCACAAATACCATAGGCGGTAGCACCGAGTGATTTTTCGTACAGATTCTGGCTCCACGGAATAGAACCGCTCGGATTCCATACGGAGAATGTGCCGGTCTCCTCGTCGCGCACATAGTACGTCTTGCTTGTATCGCGAGACATATCGGTAGTAATGGTATATCCATACGACCGTTCGTAGAGTGAAGTGCTCCACGGAGTCGTGCCATCCCACACGGTGCCCTGGTCGTCGGTGTAATACGTTTTGCCCTGTACCTGCGACAAGTCCTCAGTCGGTATATACGAAAGCAAGTTCTCATCGAATATCTCACCAAGCGCCATTTCGGATGTGTTCCATCCGTCCTTCGTGAACGCCATGACATTGTCGACAATCCATATCTGGTGCGGGTCGTACGCCTCATGCGAACTATCCGTCCATTTGCGGATACGCAAACCGGAATCATCCATTGTGATTGCCTGCATACCCGTAGACATCACCGAGTTCGTAGCAATATCCAGAGCCGAGGTCATAAAATCGTGTACCTTGGTCGATGCTCCGCTTGCTACAAACAGTTCGTACGAATTACCCTTGGTGCTGAGAGTCTTGCCCATCGACACGCTCTGCGACAGCAAGTCGGCCAGATCGAACGAATTATCGAACGATGTATAGGAATCGCTGAACTTAATAGTGAACGATCCGAAGTCCTCATAATCCATCGTTACGCTCAAAACATACGGCTGTAACGGCGTGGTGTTCTCCTCGAGCTGCAAATACACTTTGCGCCCGAGTTCCAACTGATTCTTAAACGATACAAAATCGTCGATAATCAGGAAGTTGCCGCTGTTCACCGTAAAGTTATATGTCGGGTTACATTTCCTCTGCAGAACGAGCGAGCCATATTCATACAGTTCATACTCGATTTGGTGCAGCTCATACTCAGTTGTGTTCTCGGTAAAATAGAAATCGCCCGAAGTGACAGTAAACGACAGGGCAGTATCGCTCGCGGTAATCGCACCCGCCGTACCCGCAACGGTTATCGTAGCAGATTCAAATACCGCCGCATCAAGACCAAGTCCAATCGTACCGCTACGTAAATAGGCAGTCAGCACGGTGTCGCCATTAGCATCGTCGTCTATTGTCGCCGAAACAACATACCCGCGAAAATCGCTAAACACCAACTGACCGCCTTTGCAGGTATACACGGTGTGGTCGCCACGTGTTGCGGGGTCGGCAATCGCGCTTCCGGTAATAGACAGCGCTTGATTGGTAACCGCAGAATGAGCATCTTCATTGACATACGTCTTGGCGGTCTCAGCGACAAACGTACCGTCCTGTATAGAATCCTCGAGGAAGTAACGCCGAATCGCCGTCATTTCCGCCGCCGTGAACCGTGTATCCAATGCCAAGTCTTCGTTGATATCAATGAGGTCGGCATGTAAAGCGTCTGCCGAAGCCTGCATCGCATCGACCTCGGCCTGTTTTGCAGCAATCTCGGCCTTCTTTGCCGTAATGCGAGTGTTTACGTTAGTTAGGTCGGACTGCTTCTTGAGCTTCTGCTGAATGCCCTGTATGATAACGGCCTGCTCGTTTTCCAGAACGAGAAGATCGATGTTCAACTCATCGAGTTCGGCCTGTTTCATCATGACCTGCAGAAGCTTCATATTATATTGAATGGTAATGTCGTAGTAGTCAGACTGCGCAGCCGCAACATCCGCCTTCCACTCGTTCCATTTTGTTATTATTCCGTCGGCCTCATTACCGCCGGGAAAGTTGGTTTCATTCATGAAGTAGTCGAGATTGTAGATGGTGTTCGTTCCGGTCGGGTTGACCGAGCGAATCGTAACTCCATCCGCGCCGCTAACATCTAAAGCGGTCACAATCTTGTCGCTGTCTTCATTGATGTCTATCTCTTTTATAAGCCTTTCGGGGGAGAGGAAGACGCGGCGCTTATCAGTCGCAGACCGATCTTCGGTAACGTCGATAATGTCAATCGTGCGATTAACGGTATCGAACTCAAAGATACAGCCGTATTTCTCCTGCACCTGATTCTTAATAAAATCATATGCCTTGCACTTCTGTTCATCAAAAGTACGATAGCGACCGGGGAGAGTCGGACTGATGCTGTTAATAGACCAATCGGGCATGACCTCGAATATTCTGTCGAGAATCGTGTTCTCCTGCGAAAGGGGATTGTAGAAATTGTATGTGCCTTCCTCAAGGAAGAAATCTTTCTTCGCAAACTCGTACTCCAGAGAATACGCCTTGCATGACTTCACCTTACGCACACCGTCGTCTTTTTCCTGCGGGTCGATAAGTATAAAGCGGGCGCACGGAGCACCATCGTTTCCAAGCAGATCGACTTGGCGCATA
>Ga0310786_10002415_pt1 | contig 28621 bp, 21 predicted proteins | sample AusTroGonzalo_MG_FD_203881 | JGI IMG/M metagenome (GOLD analysis project Ga0310786, IMG submission 203881) | Bovine rumen microbial communities from tropical cattle in Woodstock, Queensland, Australia - Gonzalo_03 (v2) (version 2) | ecosystem: Host-associated > Mammals > Digestive system >...
CAAGACGCTGAACATCGATACGGCATTCATCTGCGCATCCGGGTACACCGACGCGACGGGATTCTCCGTTGGCGGCCAGCACGAATGCGTGCTGAAGCGCGCGGTGATCGCATCGGCGCGGCGTGTGGTCATGCTGATGGACAGCTCGAAATTGAACTCGATCCTGCCGTTCACGTTTGCGCAGCTCTCCGATGTCGATACGTTCGTGACGGATTCGCAGGCGCCGGAGTCGATCAAGGCGACGTTCCGGGCGGCGGGAATCCGCGTAATCTGACCTCAAACACAAGGGGGCCGGACCTGCGGGTGGATCATGACGTTGAAGCTGATCAAAATGCCTCAGATGGGCGTTTCCGACGAAAGCGCGATCCTGTCCAAGTGGCTTGTGCGCGAGGGGGACCGCGTTCGGAAGGGCCAGCCCGTCTTTTCGCTCGAAACCGACAAGGCGACATTCCAGTATGAGTCGGAGTCGGACGGGATCCTCATGCGGATCCTGACCGGAGAGGGCGAAGAGGTCGCGGTCGGAAGCCCAGTCGGAATCCTGTCCGATACCGAGGAAGAAGTCGATGAATCCGAGCTGACCGCGCTGCTGATTGAACGGAACGGGAAAACGGTCCAGGTTCAGGTCGAGGCGGAGAGCCGCAGGCCGGGAGAACCGGTCATGGAACAGAAATCGGCGCGATTGTCCTCTCAGAACCTGACCGGGGGGATGCGCAAGGTCTCGCCACGGGCGAAAAAGAAAGCGTATGAGCTTGGCGTGAACTTGGAAACGATCCGTTGCGGCAGCGGTCCGAAGGGGAGGATCATCGAACGCGACGTGCAGAACGCGATGCAGGCGACCCGGCCCGGAACTGAAATTGAACTGAAAATAGCCGGAATCTGGTCCGGACGCCCTCTGACAATCGAAAACCGGATCAATATGAGGCAGATCCGTGCGGAATGCGCGGGACGGACCGGGCTGGTCAGCCGAACGATCGACGCGCGAAAGATCCTGGCGGCCAGCACATCTCAAAACAAGCTCACGTCCGGTACGGTGGTCTGCCATGAGCTGGCGCGGCTGCTCGCCGTGACGCCCGAGCTGAATGCACGGCGGCACGGAGACAGGATCTACGAATACAACACGGTGCATCTGCGCCTGAACGTGAAAACTCCATCCGGCACGCTGAAACCGGTCATCCGGTGTGCGGAAACATACACCGCGAATGAACTGGCCGAACTGATGCGCAATGCGTCCGAACGATGCAGCCGGTTTGCCTCGAAACCGCAGGAGTTTCAGGAGGGGACGTTCACCGTGGCGGATTTGGGCGGATCCGGCATCGACTTCTTCACGCCGGAGCTCACGCCGCCGGAACTCTGTGCGCTCGGGATCGGGACAGTCGCCATGCAGATAAAAGTTGACGAACGAGGCGGGATCGAGGCGTATCCGGCAATCCGCCTGACGCTCGCCTATGACCGCGCGGGCATCGACGCGATCCGCGCGGCGGAATTCCTGAACGAACTGGCTGTCCGGCTCGAACCGGGCGGAATGATACAACACAACAAATGAACTTAACATAAGGATAGAAACTATGACATACGATCTACTGATACTGGGCGGCGGGCCCGCTGGATTCCGCGCGGCGGAACGTGCCGGGCATTTCGGGCTGAACACGGCCATCTTCGAGGGAAAAGCGCTGGGCGGAGTCTGCCTCAACGAGGGGTGCATCCCGACCAAAACGATGCTGTATTCGGCGAAGTTGTACGACTACGCGAAGGGCGGAGCGGCGAAGTATGGCGTGACGGCGAAGGAGGCGGTGCTGGACCACGCGTTTGTGGTGGCGCGCAAGGACAAGATCGTGAAAAAGCTCGTGGCAAGCGTGGAAATGCAGATGAAAAAAGCCCGTGCAAACATGGTGCGCGCACAGGGCGTACTGGCGGGCAGAAACGAGGTGGGTGAGTTCGTGATCGAGGCGAACGGCGAGAAGTTTGCCGGAAAGAATGTGCTGATCGCGACCGGTTCGTCCGCGGCGGTCCCGCCGATCCCCGGTCTGAAGGATGCGCTGGCGGACGGATTCGCGCTCACGAACCGGGAGATCCTGTCGATGACGGAGGTGCCCGCGAAGCTCGTCGTGATGGGCGCGGGCGCGATCGGGCTGGAAATGGCGTCGTATTTCTATTCCGCCGGGTCGGACGTGACGGTCGTCGAGATGCTCGACCGGATCGGCGGACGCATCGACCGCGACATCGCTTCGCTGCTGCAGCGGAACTACACTGCACGCGGGGTCAAATTCCTGACTGGAAGCCGGATCATGTCGATCGGGGCGGGACGCTTAAGCGGCGTGAAGTCGAACGGGGAGGAATTCGAGCTGGAGGCGGACAGGATCCTGGTCGCCGCCGGACGCAGGCCAAACGTGCAGGGGATCGGGCTGGAATCGCTCGGGATCGAGCTCGGCGCGAACGGCGGAATCCGCACGGACGAGAAGATGCGGACGAACGTGCCGGGCGTATTTGCCGCCGGGGATGTGAACGGCGTTTCCATGCTGGCGCATACGGCGTACCGCGAGGCGGAAACTGCCGTGAACGTGATCCGCGGCGTTGACGACACGATGTGCTACGACGCGATCCCGTCGGTCATCTACACGAACCCGGAGGCGGCGTCTGTCGGCGAAACAGAGGAAAACGCGACGGAAAAGGAGCTGAGCGTGAAGACGGTCAAACTGCCGCTGCTTTTCAGCGGGCGGTATCAGGCGGAAAACGAGGGCGGGAACGGCATCATGAAGCTTGTGCTTGACGAGGAGAAGCGCATTCTCGGCGCGTGCATGCTCGGCAATCCGGCGTCGGAAATCATCCCGGCGATGGCCGTGGCGGTCGCACAGCACATGACCGCCGCCGAACTCGCGCGGACCGTATTCCCGCACCCGACCGTGGCGGAAGTCCTGCGCGACGCCGCCCTGATGGAACTCTGACGCGAGGGGGACGCGATGCCGAAGACACAGATCATCCATCCGGCGGATTTGAGGCGGGCCGGCCGGCTGGAGACCGCCGAGATCCCCCTGAATCAGTACCGCAGGAGTTTCGAGGAGGAACTCAACGCGTTTTCATCGGAGGAACTGAAGGGGATCTACCTCGACATGCGGTACATCCGCGAGGTCGAGACCATGATCTACGGCGTCCGCACGGTCAAGAACTACAACGGAATCGAGTACTGCTACACCGGCCCGGCGCATCTCTCCACCGGGCAGGAGGCCGCGGCTGTCGGCATGGCATTCACGCTGAAGCGCGACGACATCATCTTCGGGTCGCACCGGAGCCACGGTGAATTTCTGGCGCGCGGATTCCGCGCCATCCGGACACTGAGCGAGGGCGAGCTCGACGACATCATGAAGGAACGGTCGGACATCCTGCGCGTCGCAGAACAAAACTGCATCGGCGGGAGTATCCGCGAGCTTGCGGCGGATTTCATGCTCTACGGGTTCATCTGCGAGGTCTTCGGACGTGCGAACGGGTTCAACCGCGGACACGGAAACTCCATGCACGTCTTCTTTCCGCCGTTCGGCATCTTCCCGAACAACGCCATCGTGGGCGGTTCGGCCGGAATCGCGGCAGGCGCGGCGCTGTACCGGAAAGCCACCCGGAGTGGCGGGCTGGTGGTGTGCAATTTCGGGGACGGCGCGCTCGGGCGCGGCCCGGTATGGGAGGCCATGAACTTCGCCGCCATGGACCAGTACAGCACGCTGTGGGATGAGGGATACCGCGGCGGCCTGCCGATCATCTTCAACTGCATCAACAACTGCTACGGCATGGGCGGGCAGACTTCCGGCGAGACGATGGCCTACGGATGCGCCGCACGAGTGGCCGCGGGCGTGAACCCGGAAGCCATGCACGCGGAGCGGATCGACGGATACGACCCGCTGGCCGTGATCGACGCCTTCCGGCGGAAACGCGCGCTCATCGAGGCAAACCGCGGCCCGGTCTTCCTCGAAACGATCACATACCGGTATGCGGGGCACTCCGCCACGGACGCGAATTCGTACCGCTCGCAGGAAGAGATCGAGGAATGGCGCAAGGTGGATTCGATCCTGGCGATGCGGAAGAATCTGGAGGCTGCCGGACTTGTTTCTCCGGCGGAATTCGAGGCGGCGGACACCCGGATCGTCGAACACGTCACGCGCCTCACGCGACTGGCGGCGGACACGGCGGTCTCGCCGCGTCCCGACCCGGTCCGCGAACCCGACACCTTCCGCAAATACAATTTCTCGAACGGGCGCACCGAGACGCATCCTGCCGTCGCAGGATGCGACGTTACGCAGCCGATCGAGGAGAACGCGAGGCGGAAGAAACTCGCGGAGAAAACGCGGTTTTACCTTGACGCCGCCGGCAATCCGGTCTCAAAGGTGAAGGCGTTCACGTTGCGGGATGCGCTGTTCGAGGCGGTCCTGAGCCGGGCATACGCCGACGATAAGCTCATCGTCTACGGCGAGGACAACCGCGACTGGGGCGGCGCATATGGCGTATATACCGGGCTCACGGAGTCCCTGCCTTATCACCGGCTTTTCAACGCGCCGATCTCCGAGGCGGCGATCGTCGGCACGGCGGTCGGCTGCGGGATGTGCGGCGGGCATGTGCTGATCGAGCTCATGTACAGCGATTTTATCGGGTGCGCCGGGGACGAGGTGTTCAACCAGCTGTCGAAATGGCAGGCAATGTCGGCGGGCATGCTTCAGATGCCCGTAGTGCTGCGGGTGTCCGTGGGTGCGAAATACGGCGCCCAGCACGCGCAGGACTGGTCTGCGCTTTGCGCACACGTCCCCGGACTGAAGGTTGTTTACCCGGCGACCCCGTACGATGCGAAGGGGATGCTGGCGGCGGCGCTTGCCGGGACCGATCCGGTCGTCTTTTTCGAAAGCCAGCGCCTGTACGACACGCCGGAGATGTTCCATGCCGGCGGCGTACCGGAAGAGGATTACGAGATCCCGCTCGGGGCGCCCGACGTGAAGCGTGCCGGAAACGACATTACGATCCTGACGATCGGTCCGGCGCTCTATCCCGCGATCCGGGCGGCGGAACGTCTCGAACAGGATTTCCATCTCTCCGCAGAGGTCATTGACGCGCGGTCGCTTGTGCCGTTCGATTTCGAGCCGGTCGTGCATTCCGTGCGGAAGACAGGGCGCATCCTGATCGTGTCGGACGCGTGCGAACGCGGTTCCTGGCCGCAGACGCTCGCCGCCCGCATCGCGCGGTACTGCTTCGACGACCTGGACGCGCCGCCCGTCGTGATCGGCGCGCCGAACGAGATCTCGCCGTGTCCCGAGCTGGAAAAAAGCTATTATCCGCAGCCGGACTGGATCCTGGATGCGGTCCATACGCTCGTCCTGCCTTTGGAGGGCTACACGGCGCACATGGATTTCGGCGACGCGGAGCTGATGCGGCAGGACCGCCTGGGCGTTTGACGGCGGCGGAGGGATCCATCCGCCCGCCAGCAGATTACGCCGGGATCAATCGTTTTGTGTGTCCCGGTCATCTGTTTCGCCGTCAGACCGGTCGAGCGCCTCGGTTTTCCGGGGGGGCGCATGTCCCGTTTCAAGATCCAAAGCGGCGGAATCTGCTTTTTTTTTGATTTTTTCCGGTTTCGGTTTGCATTTTCCGAATCAGGAGTGTATATTAAATCTCATGCAAGAAATTGCGGGGGCGTAGCTCAACTGGTTAGAGTGCCACCCTGTCACGGTGGATGTTGCGGGTTCGAATCCCGTCGCTCTCGCCATTTTTGTATCTGCACAATACAAAATGGCGTTTTTTTATGTCTTGAATCCGTGCCGTCGCGAAGCACGGCACAACCGCAGTGAAGGCACTGCCTTCCGGGGGGCGCATGGAAAAGATTCTTCAGCATTTCATCGGCTATCTGACGGCCGAACGCGGCCTCAGCCGGAATTCCACGTCCGCCTATTCCTCTGACCTCGAAGACTATATCCACTGGCTTCACGCGCAGAATATCGAATCCTTCGACGACGCCGGGCGCGATGCCATCATCGACTACCTGGAATACTGCCGTGACCAACGCGGCCTGGAGACGGTCAGCATCGCGCGCCGTCTGGTCGCGATCAAGATCCTGTACCGGTATCTTTTCCGCGAGCGCCTGATCGCGGCTGACGTGACGGACGTGATGGATTCGCCGAAATTCTGGCGCATCCTGCCCGATTTTCTGAGCGTGGCCGAGGTTGATGCCCTGCTCAACGCGTTTCCAGTGCGTGCGCAGGACCCGCTCGTCATCCGCAACCGCTGCATCCTGGAGCTGCTGTATTCCTGCGGACTCCGCGTCAGCGAATGCGTGAATCTGCGATTCGGTTCGGTCCGGTTCGACGAACGCACCATCCGCGTGCTCGGCAAGGGGTCCAAGGAACGCATCGTGCCGATGGGTGATGCCGCGATCCGCCAGCTGAAACGCTACCTGGAAAAGGCGCGTCCCGAACTGGCCGGAGACGGCGCTGCGCCGCAGCTTTTCCTGTCCAACCACGGCCGCAAGCTCGACCGCGAACGCGTCTGGATGATCGTGAAGGAGGCGGCGCGCCTCGCGGGAATCACGAAAAACATCCATCCGCACACGCTCCGCCACTCCTTCGCGAGCCATCTGCTCGAAAACGGCGCCGACCTGCGCGTGATTCAGGAAATGCTCGGGCACGCCGACATCAGTACCACGCAGATCTACACGCACGTAGATGAAAACCGCCTGCTCGGCGTCTTCAACAAATTCCATCCGAGAGCCTGACCGCCCATGAAGCTGAAAGAACTCCTCAACACCCCGATCCGGCGCATGGTCGCCCGCAACATCGCGCTGTCGCTCGTCGTCGGAATCTGCCTGCTGTACGTGGCCCTGCGCGACACCCGCCATCTGCACACCGAGACCATCATGTTCTCCACCATGAGCACGTTCGGGACGGTCAGCCTGGCCCATCCGGAAAAAATGACGGTGAGCAATGCACTGACGGCGGCGCACGAGGCGGTCCGCGAAGTGGAGAATACCTGCAATATCTTCGACCCGGAAAGCGAACTTTCCAAGCTCAACACATCTGCGGCGGACGAGCCCTTTGCCTGCAGCGACCTGTTGTGGGAAGTGCTCACGCAGGCACGGACATTCTGGCGCGACTCCGGCGGCGTCTTCGATGTGACAATCGACCCGCTGATGAAGCTCTGGGGGTTCCACAGCAAACGGGAGACGCTGCCCTCGGAAGAGGAAATCGCCGAAGCGAAGCGCCTCACCGGGCTCGACAAGGTCGTGTTCGACGATGAAAAGCATACCGTGAAGTTCACCGTGCCGGGTATGTCGATCAACCTCGGCGGGATCGCGAAAGGCTATGCGCTCGACCATGCCGCAGACGCCGTCCGCGGGCTCGGCGTGAAAGTCGGCTGGATCGAGATCGGCGGGAACATCCTGGCGCTGCCGAAGAAATCCGGCGGCGGAAAGTATGCTGCAGGCATCCGGAATCCGTTTTATAAGGAGGATATCCTCGGCAAGACCCCGCTCAGCGATGCCGCGATCAGCACCAGCGGCAACTACGAACGATACGTGGTCATCGACGGCAAACAGTACACGCACATCATCGATCCCGCGACCGGATTGCCGGTGTTCGGCATGGACTCCGTGACCGTGATCGCGCCGACCGGAGTTGCCAGCGATGCCCTCTCCACCTCGATTTTTATTGCCGGACCGGATGCCGTGGCGGGCTGGACGAAGAGGTTCCCCGGCCTGCGCGTGCTGATCGTCCGCGGTCCGGCGGACAAGCCGGAAGTACTGAAATACGGCAAAGGCTGGGACGACATCCCGTCGGCCCTGCCTCCGCAGTGATCCGGTCAGCGGTCCCTTCTGCGGGGAATCCGGTGTGCGCCGGGTACGACCGGAATCGTGTTTCCCGGTGCGTTCGGACGAACTGTTTCCAACATGCGGGAGGGTGAAAATATGCCGGGACGCCCTGATGAAATGGAAACGGAACCGTTGGGTCCGATCATCTCGTAAAAGTCATAATGCCCCGGATAAACGGGGAGGAATGGCGGCGGCGGGATCCAGTCCGGCGGTTCGGGCGGGCGCGGCAGGCGTCTGCCCCACAGCCACCGGTCGGAATAGTAGAACCAGCCATTGTAGTACGGGACATATTCGCCGAAGAAGAAAGCGTAGTAGAACGACGGGTGAGTCTCATCGGCATCATCATCGTCGGAGAATTTCTTTTGTTCGTCGTTTTTTTTCACGGTGTCATTCGGCATGGTCTTCGCGACCGCGGTGTCCGGCACGTTATTCGGGGAGGCATCGGAATCGGGGATAACGATATCCGGCATGGTCACGACGGGGATGGTCGTCACGACGGACGGCCTGGAGTTGGAGTCAGCTGAGGCGCCGGCCCGCCTGACGGAAACGGCGCGTTCCGCGGGCGAAGCGAGGACAGGAGCCGGATCCGGGGCGAAAACTCCGCGCATCAGGTTCACGATGTCCGCCGCGCGCCGGAGGCTGCTGTCCGGAACCGTCTGTCCCTCCATGTCCTGCGCGAAACCCGGGCACAGGAAACCCGCCGCGGCAGCTGCCGTGGCGCAGAGTATGCACATCTTTTGAAAAGCACTCATACGGAATCCCATGCGGATTGATTACAGACCGGTTTCCTGTCTTAAGATAGCACGGAAAACAGGTTTGTCAAATAAAAAACAAAGCGCAGGCGCGCCTGCTCACTACAGGTGTGCGCGCGGTATCCTTATTCAGCGAAGGAAGGACCCGTACCCGGCAAGTCCGGCGAGGATGCCGGAGACGATCTTGTTCTGGTAATCCGCCGAGGCGATTTTCTTGACTTCGGCGTCGTTGGAAAGATAGCCGACTTCGACCAGGACCGCCGGGCATGTGGCATTTCCGGTCACATAAATGGCCTGATGGCGGATGCCGCGGTCGGTGCCTTTGGTCGCGGCGAGCATGCCCTTCTGGATCTCGTAGGCCAGACGCGAATTATTGGCGTCGTATTCGTTTGCAGACTGTTTTTCTGTCTTGACCTTGGATCCTTTCGTTTCGGTGCCGCCGACGGGAACCGCGCGGTAGGTCTCGATCCCGGCGGGAGTCTTGCTCGTGGCGGAATTGCAGTGGATGGAAATGAAGAGGTCGGGTTTGTATTTCTTGCACAGCGCGGAGCGTTCCTGAAGCGTGGGATAGGTGTCCCCGGTACGGGTCATGATCACGCGGAATCCGAGTTTTTCCAGCTGGGTCTGAAGGCGTTTCGCGATCTGCAGGGTGTAGACTTTTTCCTTGTGGGAGCCGTTGATCGCGCCCGGGTCGGAACCGCCGTGTCCTGCATCGATCATAATGGTCTTCATGCCGAGCTTGACCGGGGTCTTGTAACGCAGGAGCGGGTCGAGGCAGGTCAGGAAATCGACCTCGGAGATGTACGGCTCGTTGTTTTTGAGGAGCATCGGATAAAGGAAATAGACCTGGACGCCGTTGACCGTGCCGTCGCGGTAGGTGGAGGAGAAGACAGCCTTGCGCGTCTTGTCGTAGATGACCGCGCCGGAGATCTTGTTGTTCTTTTTCGTGTAGGCGAATGTGAGGCCGTAGTTGACGGCGACGTCGCGCAGATGCACATAGCGGACCTTGTCCTGCGTGATCCTGCGGAGTTTCATGGTTGCGACGTCTTTGTCCTTCGGGGAGGTAGTCTGGGCTGTTGTCGTCGTGGCGGCGGCTTTTTTCTTCGCATCGGCTGCCTTCTGCGTCGCGATCGCCTTTTCGATGGCCTTGGCTCGTTCGATCGCCAGCTGGCGCTGCCGCTGGAGTTCCTCCGGGGAGAGGTTCCTTGCGGCGATCGGGTCGTCCTTGGCGGGCGGCGGGATGGATGCGGTGGACCCGACCTTCTGTACTTCGGCGGCGGCTTTTGCTTCCGCGTCGGCCTTTGCTTTCGCGGCGGCAGCGGCGGCTTCCTGCTGACGGCGTGCGAGGTCGGCTTTGTACTGCTCCAGCGCGGCACGTTCAGCGGCCAGCGCGGCGCGCATGCGTTCCAGCCGTGCCCGCTCGGCGGCGATCTCCTCGGCCGTCGGAAGCCTTTTCGCCGCTTCGGAAGCCATACTCTGAACCGCGGACTGCGCTGCGGCCGCAGGCATCGACGTGACCGGGGCGTCGGGAAGAGGGACGTCCGTCACGGTCTGCGCCATGACGGAAACGGATGCGAGGATGGCACAGGCGGCGAAGAAAGAGAGGAGCAGGGATCTTGGCATGGTCATTCCTCCTTTTTCTCGCTGGACGAGGCCGTTGCGGAGGTGAGCGGGGCGGCGGTTTTCAAGGTCTTGACGGGCGGCTCCGCCAGAAGCTCCAGAAGTCCGGTCTTCAGCAGGAATACGCGTCCGTTGGCGGTGCGCTTTTCGTATTCGGCGCGGGCTGCGAGCTGTTTCTTGCGGTGTTCGAACGCATCGTCCGGCTCGCCGATGAGGCGGTGGACGTTTTCCGGATCGAAGGAAACGGTCAGGCGGCCTGCGTAGACGTCGGCATCGGTCTCCTCGGAGATGGAGTCGATCCTGGCGAATTCCAACAGGTACGCGAACCCGTCGCCCATGACAGTCTGGAACAGGTCGTTGAATTCCAGGTCGTCCGGCGGGAGGTTCATGAGGTCGACGGAGAATGGTGCGGCGAGCGCGGAGTATTTCTGGGAAAACGCCTCCATGTCAAGTTCGCCCTGCGGGAAGACGAGCTGGAACTTGTCTTTCGTGGTGTTTACGAACCAGACGACCGAGGACGTTTCCGCGCCGGGGCGTCTGCGCTGGAACCGGGCATACACCGGGTTTTCCGGCTTGGACAGGAACAGCGGCTCGATCCACTGGCGCGGGTTCGGCACACACTTTTCAAAAACGCGTGAAATGAGGAAGACACGGCTGGATTTGTCGGGATACCATACGCGGATGTAGCGGCCGTCGTATCCCTGCACTGCCAGGTTGCCGATGCGGTCGGCGGCGAGGCGCGTGTGGCCGCGTCCGAGCATGATGCGCAGGAGTTCCGCGCCGTTCCCGTCGCGGAGGACGGCGAGGATGCCTTCGGAATTCTTCAGGGCTGGGTCCGCGTCCGGCGCGGCGATCTCTTCCGGCGAGACCAGGTTCAAATCCTTGTAGTCGCCGATGCCGGAGATCTCCAGTTCCTTCAGGGGCGCGGCTTTCGCAAGGCCCTCCAGCAGGTCGGCGACCTGCGCGGACGCCGCCTGCGCTCCGGCGCGTTCCTTTACTGCCCAGTACTGGCCGTCCGATACGAAGTCCAGTGTGCTTTTCTGGGTGCGCCAGGAGATCTCAAGCGAACGGACGTCCTCCGGGCGGAATTCCGGCAGGGCGAGGCGCGCGGAGGGTGAATTGGAGGCGGATTCGCGGCGGAGACGCAGCTCGGACACCACGGCGAGCGCCGTGACGGCCGCGAGGAAAAGGACGATGACGACTCTGCGCTTTTTCATGAGATGTGCCGTTTCCATTTGAGTTTGCGGGCGATGCTCCAAAGAATGCCGCAGAGGATGACGAAGGCGGGGATCAGGACGATGTTGATCAGGCGGACCGTATTGTTGATGCGGTCGAGGTCCTGCCGGAGCTGGAGGCGGATTTCACGGATTTCGCGTTTGAGCGCGGCGTCCTTCTGTTCATAGGTATTCAGCAGGTCGCGCTGGTCCTGCGTCAGCCGCGCCGCGCCGCCGCTCACGATCAGCTGCTTGCGGATGGACTCCACGCGCTGTTCCAGCCGCATGGACTCCTCGGCGAGCGCGAGGATGCGGTCTTTGAAGGCGAGGTCGGCGCGCATCTGGCTTTCGTTGATGCGTGTGAGCGGGCGGGACATGGGGATGCGGCTTCGGAGCGAGGAAAGGCGGCCGCCGCCGCAGAGGGATTCCACCACGTTCTCCATGAGCGTGATATTGTCGTTGATGCGGACCACGATGGTCTGTCCGAATTCGTCCTTGGATTGTGCGACGCAGGCGTCGTGGAAGAGCATGTCGGAGTCGCCGAAAAGGTAGACATCGCCGGGCTTTCCCTCAATTTCCTCCGACTCGTACGCGGCCGGGAACTGACCCGTGATATGCATCAGGAGATTGAGCTTCTGCCCTTCATGCCGGCCGGGCGCCGCGAAGTCCGCCAGGATTTTTTCCGGCTGGTCCGCCACGTCCGCGACCATGGAGTAGTCGGTCGTGTAGACCAGCGGCTCGAACGTCAGCGTACGCGCCGGGCTCCGCAGGGAGAAGAATCCGGCATAGTTCATGCGCAGGGCGGTCAGGCCGCCCGTGACCGGGTTCCCGCGGTCGATGCCCGCATCCGTGATGCACAGCGCGGTCGGGATCGTCCGCCGGACGCCGGATTTATCCAGCTGGTCGTACTTGAAATTCATGTCGGCGGCGAGGCGCGAGGGGGAATACGCCACGCCCCATTTCGAAAGGAGCGGCTCCAGCGTGGAGTCAGTCATGTTCACATAGGAGTAATCTTTTTGCGCCGAAGCGAGGGCGTAGGCGGAGAGCGGATCCACAAACACCGCCATGCGGCCGCCTTTCACCAGATAGGCGTCGATCGCCTCGAGGGTCCGGCGGTCGAAGTCATGCGGATGCACCACCAGCAGGGCGTCCAGGCCGTCCGGGATCTCCTTCACGTCCGTCGGGATTTCTGTCAGCCTGTAGTCCTTGTTCAGCTCGGTGAAAAGATACCAGGCCGCCGCGCCGGAACTCCCGGTCTGCGGCGACGGCGAGCGTCCGAGCACGGGGAACGGGCTCATGACGCCGACCACAGGACGTTTCGGGTCCTGCACATGCATCACGCGCCGGAGAAGCTCATATTCGAGCATGGATTCATTTTTCGGGGAGAGGAACGGCACGGCGAGACAGAGCTGTCCGGCGGAAACGGTCATGCCGAGGAAGAACCGGTCGCCGCCGGCGTTCTTTGCGGGCTGGAGCCCTTCGATGATGGCGGCCTCCTCCTCGCGGGTGTCCGGGCCGGGCGAAATGATCTCAAGCGTGATCTTGCCGCCCGCCTCTTTGCTGAACTCGCGCAGGAGCCATTTCACGCGTTCGGCGTATCCCAGCAGGTCTTTCGGCGTGTCCGCGCCCGGCGGCGAGACGTACAGGCGCACGGTCGCGTGGCGGTCCAGCGAGCGCGCCAGCGCGCGTGCCTCCGGCGAGAGCGAATACGCCCGGTCGGCGGTGCAGTCGATGCGGATGCGGAACGCCTCGGCCGTGAGCGCGAGGCAGATGAAGACGTAGACGGCGATCACGAAGGACAGCACCATGGACAGGACGTTCTTCCATGTGTAGCGGTCTCGAAGCGCGCCGGGGAGGAAGAGCCCTCCTCCTCCCGATGCCGCGTAGGCCAGCACGGTCCGGGCGAAGTACAGGAAAAGCAGGGTGATCAGGATGCTGTAGGTGAGCTCGGATGTGTCGAAGAGGCCGCGCTGGAACGCCTGGTAGTGCGGCACGACGGTGCAGTAGGAGACAAGGCGGCAGATACTTTCCGGGAGCCACTGGTACAGCAGGCCCGTCACGCGGTCCCAGCCGGTGAACATCAGCAGGGCGCAGAGCAGGAGCGCGAGCAGGAAGCTGGCTGTCTGGCTTTTCGAAAGCGCCGAACAGAAACTTGAAACGGCCAGAAACGCCGAACCGACGAGCAGCGCGCCGGCATAGCCGCAGATGATCGCGCCGGCGTCCGGCTGCCCGAGCACGGCGATGGTGATCGGGACCGGGAGGGTCAGGGCGAGCGCCATCGCGACGAGCGCCATGCCCGCGAGATATTTGCCGAAGACCAGTTCCCAGAGCGAGATCGGGTAGGAGAGCGTGAGCTCGAACGTGCCGACGCGGCGTTCCTCCGCCCAGAGCGGCATGCCGAGCGCGGGCATCAGGAACATGAACAGCCACGGCATCCAGTTGAAGAACGGGCTGAGCTCGGCCTGCCCGAGCGCCAGGATGTCGCTGAAGACGAACGTGCAGACGTTCGCCATCACGAGGAAGATCACGAGGAAGACCCACGCGGCGGGCGAGGCGAGGCTCGCGAAAAACTCGCGCGAGGCGACGGCGAAGATGCGGCGGAGGGATGCGATCATGCCTGTTCTCCTTCCGTCATGACGGCGAAGAGCCCGGCGAGGTCCGTACGGAGTGCGTTGGCCTTCGCCCGGAATTCGTCTTTTGCGCCGTCGAACAGCGTTTTTCCCTTGCAGAGCAGGAAGACGCGGGAGCAGACGGCGTCGACCTCCTCCAGGATATGCGTGGAGATGATGACGGCGGTCTCCTCCTTGAGCGAGAGGATCAGCTCGCGGATCTGGCGTTTCTGGTTCGGATCGAGGCCGTCGGTCGGTTCGTCCATGATGAGCGCCTTCGGATCGTGCAGGATGGACTGCGCCAGGCAGACGCGCCGTTTGTAACCTTTCGAGAGGGATTCGATCTCCTGCCCCGCGGCTTCCTTCAGTGCGCAGCGTTCGATGGCGCGGTCCACGCGGCAGGCGAGTTCGCGCCCGGAGAATCCGTGCAGACGGCCCGTGTAGGCCAGGAACGCGCGGACGGTCATGGTCATATGGAGCGGGGCGTTTTCGGGCAGGAATCCGATGCGGGATTTCGCGAGGCGCGGTTCGGCCTCGATGTCAATGCCGTCGATGCGGACCCGGCCCGCGTAGGGCGGCATGACGCCGCTGATCATCTTCATGGTGGTGGTCTTGCCCGCGCCGTTCGGCCCGATGAAGCCCAGCACGTCGCCGACATTCACACGGAGCGAGAGGTCGTCGACCACGAGCCGCGTGCCGTAGCGTTTGAAAAGGTGTTCCGCTTCGATCATCATGTCGGGACTTGCTCCATTCTTAAACTCAGCGGGTATCGCGGGCCAGTTCGCTGTCCTGGAACAGGAAGAAAGCCCAGCCGATCCAGGCGGCGCAGTACAGGACGGAGTAGACGATCGTCCAGACGAAATACGATGCGGGGATGACAATGCGGTTCGACAGCACGTCGGCCATCCAGAAGAGCTGCCAGTTCGGCACCAGCGAGGTGCAGAGCAGCGCGCTCACGGAACCCGTGCCGAACACCCGCGCCGCAAAATAATGCAGCACCATCCCGACCAGGAAGAGGACCAGGCACACCATCAGGTTGCCCACGATCTCCATCCGGGTCGCCAGCGCCGAGCTGATCACGCCCATGATCCACACCGAGAAGAACAGCATGCACAGGGCCGGGACCAGGACACGCGCCGCCATAAAGGTCTCCGTATCCGCGAGCTGATAGTCGGACAACGTCTTCATGCGGATGACGTGCGAAATCGCGGCAATCACCGGAAACAACAGGGTCATGGCGGCGACGGCATTCGACGAGAATGATTTCTGCGAGATGAAGTTTCGGATGCCGCCGAACAGCGCCGCTGCGCAGATCGCGCCGGAATAGCACCAGATAAGGGGCTTGCTCAGTTTGAACTGGTCGATCGCGATCAGGACGGAAAGCCAGGTGGCGGCGTTGCAGATGAAAACGAAGATCGTAAGGGAGATCAGGATGCCGCATATTTTGGAGATCACGAACGCAAACCGCGACACCGGCTTCGACATCAGCAGCAGGACCGTGCCGTTCTTCATTTCACGGCTGATCGTGCGAGCCGAACAGAGAACCGCGGCGAAGAGCCCGAACAGCATGGTCGTGGCCATGGAACTGTCGCACACCAGGCGGATCTGCTGGCGAAATACGAACATCGAGAAGTACGGGAACAGCCCGATCATGATGAGCGCCGCCAGCAGCATCAGGTAGTACACAGGTTCGCGCAGGCACTCCCGGCAGGCGTTCATGGAGAGGCGGAAGATCGTAAACATCGTGGATCACTCCGCGTTGTGCCTGCCCTGGTCCTGCAGATAGTCCAGATAATGGTCGGAAACGTCGGTCTTCAGCGTCCGGCGGAAGAACTCGTCAAGGCGGACGGTGTTGACTTTCCATTCGGAATCGGAGAATTCGACCTTGCTTATGTTCTCCGGGACGGCCAGGCGGTACACCGGGTTGATGTAGGATTCATCGCCCAGGAAGATAACCGTTTCGGGGCGAAGGTAAGCGATGAACTGCGAGAGCTGCGGCGCGGGCAGGGCGACTTCAAGGTCGCCGGAATTCTTTTTGCCGCCGCTGAAGTAGACCTGGTCGTCCTTCGACGGCTTGCCCGAATCGGACGGCAGCAGGATGTACGGGACATCATATTTCGTGCGGAGGTATTCGGCGATCACCTTGCGCGGGATGCGGTAGTTTGCGACGATCACGAGGTAGGGAAGCGGTTTGTGCTTCCGGTAACCCCAGAACGGTTCCTTTTTCTCCTTTGCCGTCCTGACGTATCCCGCCTCGGTTTTGGTGTCGGGCTTCATATACTTCTCTTCCAGCTCAAGAAGCTGGTCCGAGCCGATCAGGCCTTCCTCGAAATCCTGCTGGGCGATGAAAAGGCGGTCTTCCCGAGCAGTCTGAAGCTCAAGCCTCTTGTCGGTCAGAAGCGTTTCGTTCTCCGGAGTGGGGACGGCGGCAAGGATGGCTGTGTAGTTCGTAAGGAACTCGATCTCGGCATCAAGCTTTTCCGTTTGCTTTGCATTTCCGGCGGCTTCGCGGGCCATGACCTCGTTGAGTGCTTCGGAGCTTGCCATGAGGTTGGCGGAGAGCACGTCGACCTCGGATTTCTGTTCGGCGGAAAGGTCAGCGTCGGCGATTGCCTTCGCGAGCTCGGGGAAACGTTTCTCAAACGCCGTGGCAACTTTTTCTTCCGCCGCTCTCTTCTTCTCTTCAGCGGCTGCCTTGGCCTTAGCTTCGGCTTCTGCTTTCGCCTTTTCGGCGGCTTCCGCCTCGGCTTTCGCCTTCTCCGCGGCTGCCTTGGCTTCGGCTTCCGCTTTCGCCTTCTCCGCGGCTGCTATCTCCTCAGCGGCCTGGGCTTCAGCCGTTGCTGCTTCCTCTGCTTTTTCAGCATAATCGGCCTGTTCCGCGACAGGGACCGCGATCGGAGTCGGTTTGCTGGTCTCATCATCCTCGGCAAGCAAGGAGAGTGCGGACGTGCAGAGGATCAGACAAAGAGAAACGGAAGCATATTTTGTAAGATTCATAACGGGTCTCCGGAAATACATTTTTTGAATAAATACGGAAAAAGTCGATGAAACGATTTGCGAAACGAAAATCACCGTTTATATTTTAAACATAAAATCGTAAAAATCAAATGAAAGAACGCCATGTCCTCCACTTTTTTTCAAACTTTTCCGGAAAAACCGGCCGCGGCCGTGTTTTTAAGCGGGACCGGGACGAACGCCGCCAAGCTGCTTGAAGGGTGGCGATCCGGCGCGTTTTCAGGCTGGACCCCGCGCGTCCTGGTGACCGACAAACCCGAAACGAGTCGCGCCCGCGCCCTGGCGGCGCAGTACGGCCTGCCGCTGGTCGAACACGATATCGCGAAATTCTACCGTGAACGCGGCCTGGAAAAGATCGCACTGACCTCGGACCGTGCGCTTCAGGTGCGCGAAGAATGGACCGGCGCGCTGATCCGCCTGCTCATGCCGTACAGCGTCCAGTTCGGCATCCTCGCCGGATTCGTGCCTCTTTCCAACATCACATGCGTCCTGCCGTGCCTGAACGTCCATCCCGGCGACCTCACTCTCGAGGAGGACGGACGGCGGTATCTGGCGGGACTTCAGCGGCTCCCGGTCGAAACCGCCCTGCTTCGCGGTCACACGAGCCTCCGCAGCAGCGTGATCATCGCGCAGGCGTTCACCGGCGGCGCGAAGGAGATGGACTCCGGCCCGGTGCTGGGGATATCCGCTCCGGTCCCGGTCGACCTCATGGGCGCGACCGTCGACGAGCTCAGGGTGTGCCAGGCGGCGCGCCAGGGGAAGAAGCCGGCGGAATACCGCGGCGACCTGCTGATGCAGGCGGCGGAACGCAACCTGGAAAACCTGAAGGAACACGGCGACTGGGTCGTCTTCCCGCAGACGGTCGACGATTTCGCGCGGAACAAGTTCTCGCTGGATCCGGACGGCACGCTGCGTTATGAGGGGAATCCCGTGAAGACGGTGGAATATTCGGAAAGCGCCGCGCCGCGTCCGGTCGCCCTTTGATTTGAGAAACTCTACAAAATTTAGGATAAAACACCCGCAATTCCGCTTGTAAAAAGGCGGAAGAGAGTGTATTATTATTGTTTGACAACTTACATGGAGACTGCCATATCATGATTACCACTGCCGCTCAACTTCGCGAAAAGTACCTGCAATTCTTCCAGTCCAAAGGCCATGCGGTCATCCGCAGCGCCTCCCTGGTGCCGGACAACGACCCGACCGTCCTCTTCACGACCGCCGGGATGCACCCGCTGGTGCCGTACCTCCTCGGCGAAAAACACCCGCAGGGGACCCGCCTCACCGACGTTCAGAAGTGCATCCGCACGGGCGACATCGACGACGTGGGCGACGCCGTGCACCTGACGTTCTTCGAGATGCTGGGCAACTGGTCCCTCGGCGATTACTTCAAGAAAGAGGCGATCGCGTTCAGCTACGAATTCCTGACCTCGCCCGACTACCTCGGGTTCCCGCTCGAAATGCTCGGATTCACCGTGTTCGCGGGCGACGAGGACGCCCCGTTCGACGAGGAAGCCTACAAAGAATGGCGCAACCACGGCGTGAGCGAGAAACGCATCGCCAAGCTCCCGAAGAAGGACAACTGGTGGGGACCCGCCGGCATTACCGGCCCGTGCGGCCCCGATACCGAGTTCTTCTACTGGACCGGTCCGAAGCCCGCGCCCGAAGTCTTCGATCCCTCCGACAAGCGCTGGGTCGAAATCTGGAACAACGTCTTCATGCAGTATTTCAAGCAGGCGGACGGCACGTTCACCCCGCTGGCGCAGAAGAACGTCGATACGGGCATGGGGCTCGAACGCGTGACCGCCATCCTGCAGGGGAAGGACAACTGCTACGAGACCGAGCTCTTCACCCCGATCTTCGCCAAGCTCGACGAGATCCGCGGCGTGACGCATGAAGAAGGCACGTCCAGGACCGCGCCCGAACGCATCGTGGCCGACCACATCCGCGCCGCCGTCTTCATCATCGCCGACGGCGTCGTGCCCGACAAGAACGGCCGCGAGTACGTGCTCCGCCGCATCATCCGCCGCGCCATCCGCGAGGGGAGCAACAACCTCGGCATCAAGGAGGCGTTCACCGCGAAGATCGCCGAAGTCGTGATCTCCATCATGGGCGGCTTCTATCCCGAACTGAACGCCCAGCGCGAAACCATCCTCTCCGAGCTCAACCGCGAGGAGGAGACGTTCCAGCGCACGCTCGAACGCGGCACCCGCGAGTTCGAGAAAATGGTGGCGCGCGTGCCTGATTTCGTGACGAACAAGGTCATCTCCGGCAAGAACGCGTTCAACCTGTACGAAACCTACGGGTTCCCGATCGAGCTCACCGTGGAAATGGCGAAGGAAAAGAACTTCACCGTCGACATGAAGGGCTATGAGGAGGCCCGCCAGAAACATATCGCCGACTCCCAGACCGCCGAAAAAGGCCAGAACAAGGGCGGCCTCGCCGACCACTCCGAAGCGTCCGCCGAACTTCATACCGCCACGCATCTGCTCCACAAGGCGCTCCGCCTGGTGCTTGGCGACCATGTGGCGCAGCGCGGTTCCAACATCGACGGCATCCGCCTCCGCTTCGACTTCTCCCATCCCGAAAAGATGACGCCCGAACAGCTCGCTGAGGTCGAACGCATCGTAAACGAGCAGATCAAGGCCGACCTCCCGGTCGTCTGCCGCGAGATGTCCCCCGACGCCGCCCGCGCCGAGGGTGCCATCGGCCTCTTCGGCAACAAATACGGCGATATCGTGAAGGTCTACAGCATGGGCGACTTCTCCAAGGAGATCTGCGGCGGTCCGCATGCCACGCATACCGGCGCGCTCGGCGGCTTCAGGATCCTGAAGGAGGAAAGCTCCAGCCGCGGCGTCCGCCGCATCAAGGCCGTTCTGGTGAAGGACGGCGCCGCCGAACAGAAATAAGGAGACCGTACCATGGAACAAGGAGAAGTTTTCATTTCCGAGACGGACGGGACTACCTTCATCCGTGTGAAGGGAAATGCCTCGTTTGCCAGCGCGCCGCCCCTCCGCGAACTTGCTAAGAAGCTCGCCGCGGAGCCGTTCGGCGGCCTGAAGATCGACCTGGAGGAGTGCACCTGGATGGACAGTACGTTCATGGGTATGCTCGCCATGCTCGGCCTGAACGCAAAAAAGAAAAACATCCCGGCCGAGATCTGGAACGCCTCCGAGCAGAACGAAAAGCTGCTCTGCGGCCTTGGCCTGAAGAAGGTTTTTGCGTTCGAGAACGGAACGTTCGGCGGTGCCGATGACACTGCGGCGGCGCCCAATGCCACCACTGCGGAGAGCAACGCCCGGAACGTGCTGGATGCACACCAGACCCTGATGGACATCGACGAGGCAAACGTGCCGAAATTCGAGAAAGTCGTCGAGTTCGTCAAAAAGGACATCGACAGAATGGAGCAGGACAAGAAGGACTGAGGCGGAAACCTCCGCCGACATATCTTCCTCCGAAGCCCCTTTTTTCAAACACGAACCGAACAGGATTACGCCCGATCATGGCAGAGCGCATTGAAACCGACAGCATGGGGGCGATCGCCGTCCCCGCCGAACACTATTGGGGCGCACAGACGCAGCGTTCCATGATCCATTTCAACATCGGGGACGACCTGATCCCGCGCGAAGTGATCCGCGGTTTCGCCGTCCTGAAAAAGGCGTGCGCCATTGCCAACCGCGGCCTCGGCAAGCTCGATCCCGCCCTGGCCGACGCGATCTGCTCCGCCTGCGACGAGATCCTCGACGGGAAGTTCGACGGGGAGTTCCCGCTGAAAGTCTGGATGACCGGCAGCGGCACGCAGTCCAACATGAACGTGAACGAGGTCATCTCCAACCGCGCAAACGAACTGCTCGGCGGCGAACGCGGCACGAAGAAGCCCGTCCACCCGAACGACCACGTCAACCGGTCCCAGTCCTCCAACGACACGTTCCCGGCGGCCATGCACATCGCCGCTGCGTGCGCCCTCGTGCAGACGCTCCTGCCCGCCCTCCGCGAGCTCCGCGATGCCGTCGCGAAGAAGGAAGCCGAGTTTGCTGACATCGTGAAGATCGGCCGCACGCATTTGCAGGACGCCGTACCGCTCACGCTCGGGCAGGAATTCTCCGGCTACCGCGCCCAGCTCGATGCCGCCATCGCGCGCGTCGAAGGCGTTCTGCCGGAACTCTATGAACTTGCACTCGGCGGGACTGCCGTCGGGACCGGCCTCAACGCGCCGGATGGCTTCGCCGAAGCCGCCGCGAAGGAGATCGCCGCGCTGACCGGACTGCCGTTCGTCTCCGGCCGCAACAAGTTCGCGCTTCTCGCCGGACATGACGCAATCGCCGCTGCCAGCGGGACGCTTCGCACGCTCGCCTGCACCCTCATGAAAATGGCGAACGACATCCGGTGGCTCGCCAGCGGCCCGCGCTGCGGCCTCGGCGAGCTGATCCTCCCCGAAAACGAACCCGGCTCCTCCATCATGCCCGGCAAGGTGAACCCGACGCAGTGCGAGGCCATGACCATGGTCTGCGTGCAGGTGATCGGGCTCGACACCGCGGTCGCGATGGCCGGAACGCAGGGCAATTTCGAGCTGAACGTCTTCAAGCCCGTGATGATCTTCGACCTGCTGACCGAGATCCGCCTGATCGCGGATTCCTGCCGGTCCTTCACCAAATACGCGCTCGACGGTCTCCGTGCCGACACCATCCGCATCGGCGAACTCCTGAACCGGTCCTTGATGCTCGTGACCGCGCTGTCGCCCGTCATCGGGTACGACAACGCCGCCGCCATCGCGAAGACCGCCCACAAGAAGGGCCTGACGCTAAAGGAAGCCGCGCTGGAGAGCGGACTCATAGACGAAGCCGCGTTCGATGCCGCCGTCCGCCCCGAAAAGATGGTCGGCAAACATAACGCTTCCCCCGATAAGTGATTAGAACAGGTGCCCTCATGAACGATACGATCGCCCTGCTGGAAAAGCTTATCCGCACTCGCCCCGTCACCTCCGATCCAGCCCGCGTCAATGCCGCGACCGCCGTCATGCGGGAATACCTGGGATCGCACGGCATCTTCTGCTGCGAGGAGGAATTCGCCGGACGCCGCATCCTCTACGCCTCGAACCGTGAAAGCGGCACGCCGGACATCATCCTGAATTCGCATCTGGATGTCGTGCCGGCCGAGGAAGAGCAGTTCGAACCGGTCGTCCGCGAGGGAAAACTCTTTGCCCGCGGCGCATGCGACTGCCTCGGCAATGCGGTCTGTCTGGCAAAGATCCTGTTTGATGCAAAACGGCATGTCGCGGCGGTCTTTTCCGCTGACGAGGAGACGGGCGGCGAAACCACGAAGCACATGGTCGATCTCGGATATACTGCGAAGCACGCCGTCCTGATCCTGGATTCGGGCGACCCGACCATCATTTACGAGCAGAAGGGCGTTCTGGTGGTGCATCTGACCGCGAAGGGGCGCGACGGGCACGCCGCGTACCCGTGGAACTGCGACAACCCGATCGACAACCTCATGGCCGGATTCGCGAAATTCCGCGCGAAATGGCAGAACCCGACCTCGGAAACCGACTGGCGGAACAGCATGTCCGCCTGCATGATGTCAGCGGGTACCGCACCGAACCAGATCCCGCGCGAAGCCTCCATGACGATCAATTTCCGCATCGTGGACGAGGCGTCCCGGGCGGCTATCCTGCACGATCTGGCAGAAATGACCGGATGCGAGGTCACGCTCGGCGAAGACATCCCGCCCGTGTCGTTCGACAAGGACGATCCGATCTTCAAAAAGCTTCAGCAGTCGCTCTCCAAACACGCCTACGGCGGACAGGAAGTCCCGCTGGCGCGTCTCTGCGGCGCGACCGACTCGCGGCACTGGCGCGCGCTCGGGATCCCGGTTCCCGTGCTCGGCGTGACCGGCGGCAACGAGCATTCCGCGAACGAGTATGTTCTGCTGGATTCGATCGGACGCTATGCGGACGCGATCGTGAAGTTCGCGGACGATCTCCCGGCGGATTGAATTATCAACCGCCGACGCAGGAGCGTTCTGCCATGACGACAATGATCTGTCCGACGCCTTTGGGCGAGGTCCTGCTGGCGACCTCCGGCACAGCTTTGACCGGATTGTGGTTCACAGGGCAGAAACATTTCGCGCGCACGTTCCCTCGTCCTCTGCCGTCGCCCGTAGATTCCACGTCGCTGAATGCGGCGAAACACTGGCTGCAGGCGTACTTCGCGGGGAAACGTCCCTCGCCAACCGAGCTTGAACTCGCGCCGGACGGAACGCCGTTCCAGCTGGCCGTGTGGCGCGTCCTGCTCGGCATTCCCTATGGTTCGGTCGTCTCCTACGGTGAAGTTGCTCAGGAGGCGGCCCGTCTGCTCGGACGGGAAACGTGGTCGGCGCGTGCCGCGGGCGTCGCAGTTGGACGGAATCCCATCTCCATCGTGGTCCCATGCCACCGCGTGATCGGCGCCGACGGGTCGTTGACGGGCTATGCGGGCGGGCTGGCACGTAAAACCGCCCTGCTGAAACTGGAGGGCGTTGATTTGCGGGATCCGTTCCGGCGAGGGCTGATTTATCCGTAGACGGCGAGGGGGAACGATGCGGCGACGAGGGCGCGGGCTTCCGCCGCGTCTTTCAGGTCGCCGCTGGCGATCATCTGCGAGAGGATATTTCCGATGGCGGTCGCCTCGGTCGGGCCTGCAAGCACGCGGCGTCCTGTCATCCGTGCAACAAGCCGCATGAAGAACCTGTCGCGCGTGCCGCCGCCGAGGATATTGAGCGTGTCGACCTTCTTGCCCGTGATGGATTCGAGCTGCTCGATGCGCTTCCTGAAGCAGTCGGCGAGGGAATCGTAGATACAGCGGACCAGTGCGGCATCGCTCGGAATTTCGCCTTGGCCGTGTTCGCGGCAGTAACGCCGCACGCGTTCCGGCATATCGCCCGGCGGGAAGAACACTGCGTCGTCCGGGTCGATGCGGAACGGCTGTCCGTCGAGCGGAGCGGCCATCGCCTCCATGTCCGCAAACGAGATGTCCTTGCCCTGTTCGGTCCATGTGCGGCGGGTCTCCTGCAGGAGCCACGTGCCCATGATGTTCACGAGGAACCGGAACGTATCCTCCACGCCGCGTTCATTCGTGAAGTGGCTTTCCAGCGCTTCGGGCGTGAGGATGGCGGTGTGGAGCTCCGCGCCGAGCAGCGCCCATGTGCCGAGGCTGATGTAGAGCGCCTTCTCCGGGTCCATGCAGGGCATGGCGAGCACCGCGCTCGCAGTGTCGTGGGAGGCGCATTTTACGGCGGGGATTTGCGGGATGCCGAGGCGCGCCGCCGTTTCCGGTTTCAGACATCCGGCGGACGAGGCGGGCGGCACGAGTTTCGTGAAGAGACTTGCGGGAAGCCCGGCGAGCTTATTCAATGCTTCGGTGTCCCATTCCGGCGAGCCTGCTTTCAGCAGCGCACCCGTGCTGGCGATTGTGACCTCACTGGTGGCGGTTCCGGTGAGCATGTAGTGAAGCGCGTCCGGCATGAGAAGCATCGTTGAGCCGTCCAGCGCCGCCGGATCGTCGCGCAGCTCGGCGCAGAGCTGGTAGATGGTGTTGAATACGAGCGGCTGGATGCCGTTCCGGGCGTAGAAATCCGCCTTGGAAACTTTCTTGTGGAAATCTTCGATCGCGGCCTCGGTCCGGCTGTCGCGGTAGCAGTACGGATCGTGCAGAAGCTCCCTCCCTCGAAAGAGCGCGTAATCGACGCCCCAGGTGTCGATCGAAAAACTCGCCAGGTCCGGGGCGGCGGCGACCGCTTTCTTCAGCCCGGCTTCGAGCTCGCCGAGAAGCGCGCGGAAATCCCAGAAATAATGCCCGTCCTTTTCGTACGGATAGTTTTTGAACCGGTGGATCTCCTCCAGTTCAAGCCTGCCGTTCCGCACGGATCCGAGGATGGCGCGTCCACTGCTTGCCCCGAGGTCGAACGCCAGATACTGTCTGTTCCGCTCCATTGCCGTATCCTTTCCTTCCGTCACGCGCGTTTCGAGGTCACGTCCTGTTCGTACTTGCGTACTGCATCCAGCACGCCGGTGGCATCCGCGGGCACGTCGTTTTTCAGGCAGAACCACGCATAGACCGCTTCCCACGGCATCGACTTCAATTCTTCGCTCAGGATAAGGCGTCCGGTATAGTCCCCGGCGGCCTCCATCCGCTTCAGCGCGGGCGGCTCGAGCAGAGCACGGCAAAGGGCCTTCTGCATGGCGCGCGTGCCGACAGCCCAGGCGGCGACACGGTTGATCGTGGCGTCGAAATAATCCAGCGCGATGTTCACGCGGTCGCGCCCGCAGCGGACGATCTCGTTCGCGATCGCCTGGAGCTCGTCGTCCAGGATCACCACGTGGTCGCTGTCCCAGCGCACGGGGCGGCTCACATGGAGCAGGATTTCGCCGAGGTAGAGCAGCACGGAGCTGATCTTGTCGCTGATCGCCTCGGTCGGGTGGAAATGTCCGGAATCGAGCGTTAGCATCACATTGTTTTTCACGGCATAGCCGAGGTAGAATTCATGCGAACCGACCGTGCAGCTTTCCAGTCCGATGCCGAAGAGCTTGCTCTCCACCGCGTCGCGCATCAGCGTCGGGTCCATGGGCACGGACAGGATCTCGTCGAGCGATTCCTTCAGCAGGCGGCGCGTGGCCATGCGGTCCACGGGGATGTCCTTGAACCCGTCGGGGATCCAGATGTTCATCAGGGAGCGTTTGCCGAGCTTGCGTCCGAAGTCCTCCGCGATCCGGCGGCATGCCTGCACGTGGCGGATCCAGTATGCGCGGACGGCGTCGTCGCGGCTCGACAGGGTGAACCCGGAGGCGGCCATCGGGTGCGAGAAGCAAGTGGGGTTGAAGTCAAGCGCGATGCCGCGTTCTTTCGCCCAGGCGGTCCAGGAGACGAAGTGTTCCGGTGTCAGGTCGGCGCGGTCTATGCCGCCGCCCGTCTCCGCATAGATCGCATGGAGGTTCACACGTTTCGTACCGGGGATCATCGACATCGCCTGGTCCAGATCCTGCCGCAGCTCGGCGGCGTTGCGGGCGCGGCCGGGATAATTCCCGGTCGTGAGGATGCCGCCGGAGGCCCCGCCCGCGTCGTGTTCGAATCCGACCACGTCGTCGCCCTGCCAGCAGTGGATCGAGATCGGGATCTCCTGCAGCGCGTCGAGCACGACTTCGGCATCGACACCGAAATCTCCATAGTAGTCTTTTGCGATTCTCCAGGTGTTTTCGATGCGGGCGGTGCTGTTCATGACGGGCCTCCGTTTCTGGGGTTGATTCGCGTTCCGGCGGGGTGGGTGTGCAGCATGGCAATTCTTTCCCGGCGGACGCATGTTTCTTGCTGATTCGGCCTATATTTTAGCACTTCAAAAGGCGGTTTTCAAGTTTCTTTCCGCCTTATTTCCCCGTTTTTTCCGCATACACCTTGATTTTTCTTTTTTTTCGAGTATTTTATTTACCTTCCGGAGCATTTCGTATGGGAAAACGGCGGGATGCGTTCCATGCGGAGAGATGGTCGAGTGGTTTAAGGCATCGGTCTTGAAAACCGACGAGGGGTAACCCTCCGGGGGTTCGAATCCCCCTCTCTCCGCCATTTTTACGCTCGGATTCCGGGGCGTTTCCTCTTTTATCCCCGTTTTACCCGTTTTTCAGTATTTTTTTACAGAAAAAAACCACGATTTCCGATAGGAAACCATGGTTATTATTCAGAGACCGTCGAAAAACTGAAAACAGCTCAGTTGCTGATCTTAGTCGGATCCTCGTCCCTGCGGATGTCGCTGATCTTCTTGCTGATCTCGAACGCGTTCAGGCCATCGATCGAACGGATGTTCGTCATGTTCCTGTTGTTCCAGGGATTAAATCCGTATTTCGTCATCTGGGCAGTCAGGACCGTACGCTTTTCATCGCTCGGGATGCTTCTCAGGACTTCCGCAAGAGAGGTGTTGAAACGTTCCTTACGGGAGGCATCGACTCGGGGCTGAGTGTCGCGGACCTGCTGGATGTCCTCGAACACCTCGTCCGCGGTCTTTCCATCCAGCTGGGAAACAGCCTCATAGGCATCGACGGAATAGAACAGAATCATATCCAGACCGTTGGCGAACTCCATCTGCCGCTCCTCCCCGGGGATGGACTTCATGACCTCGCCCGAAGACAGAAGGTACTTTTCCATGGACGAGCCGTTGATCTTTTTTGTGCAGGAAGACGCAAAGCAGAGCGCCATGATGCAGAGCACGGCGAGCGTGAACCGGCGATAGTTCATAAGCAGATTCCTTTCTGAAAACAGAGGAGTCGGGTCAATGGATAGTCGTAATAAAGATACTTTATCACACGGGGAAGTGTTTTTCAAACAGAATCCATGAAAAATACCCAAAAAAAAACAGTTTGAGGTCAAGGCGTGCAAAATTATCCGGCGCGGCACAGATTTGTCCATCGCCGGAGCGGCAGTTCCAGACTGAAAACAATTTGACCACACAGGATTGATTCCGCCTCGCGGCGGGCGCATTTCATCCTTTTCCGGCCTTTTTTTTCATTTGATGCTTGATTTTTTTCCGTTTCCATGCTAAAATTTGTGTAAGATCATGCGTCTAATCATCGAACACAGTTCAAAAAAAACACTGGCTTATCGAAAGGGCTTCAACATGAAATACGCCATATTCCTGGCTGCTGCTGCAGCTTTTTTCGCGGCGTTCCGCCTCGCTGCCGCCGACACCGTCCTCGAACCGAATCTGCCGAACCCGGGCGACCCCGTGGAAATCCGTGTGACCAGCGGCGACGCGAACAAGGAGGTCAAGGTGAAAGTCGGCGAGATCATCGTGGTCGAACTGGACAGTTACGGCGCGGACAACTACTACACGTGGACCGAAACGCCCGGCCGTTCGGATTCCGTGCTGGAAGCCGAGGGCAGCGATTCCAAGATAAGGGATATTGCGATCGGCATGGTCAGAGTCGGCGACAAAACGACCTTCCGCTACCGCGTGAAAGCGCCCGGCAGGACCGAGCTTGTATTCGGCTGCGGCCGTCCGTGGGAGCAGGACAAGCCCCCCGTCAGCAGTTTCAACGTGAAGATCGTCGCGGAAGCCGCCGATGCGAAATCCGCGCCCGCGGCCGATTCGAAGGCCGACGCGAAAGCCGAAAAAGCCGCGCCCAAGACCTACGAAATGACCAGGGACGACAACGGCAAGACGCTCAAAGTGAAAGTCGGCGACGTCATCCGCGTCAAGCTCAAATCCAACCGCACCACGGGGTATTCCTGGGCGCTGACCGGCAAGACGGACGCTAAGGTCCTCAAGTCCGGCGAAGTCGAGTACAAGGTCGACGAGCATCCGGCGGGCATGGTCGGCGTCGGCGGAAACGATTTCTGCACGTTCACGGCGCTCGCACCGGGCAAGACCGACATCTCGCTCGGCTATGCCCGTCCGTGGGAGAAGGACAAGGAACCCGCCCAGGCGTTCAAGCTGACCGTCGAGGTCGAAGCCGCAGGGGCCGAGCCCGCCGCCGAAACCAAGGCCGCCCCCGCCGCTGCGAAGGCGGAGGTTCAGCTCAGCGACAAGGACAATGGCAAGACTGTCAAAGTCGCCGCCGGC
>Ga0310786_10002416_pt1 | contig 28603 bp, 25 predicted proteins | sample AusTroGonzalo_MG_FD_203881 | JGI IMG/M metagenome (GOLD analysis project Ga0310786, IMG submission 203881) | Bovine rumen microbial communities from tropical cattle in Woodstock, Queensland, Australia - Gonzalo_03 (v2) (version 2) | ecosystem: Host-associated > Mammals > Digestive system >...
CAAGGCCGAATTTCATTTCGAACATGCGGAAAAGTTCGATGTCTGGCTTCATATAAGGGGTGTCGCCGCTGACGATAATGTTCGAACGGTCGAACCAGCGGTCTAAGCCAAGCATGTCGACCTTGTTCCATTGATGCTTTGATTCGCCCGCGGTGAGGATGCCGATCTTGATGGAAGGGTCAGCGGAAATGGCATCAAGGATCTTGGCCATCTCATCGCTTACCTGCATGTGTGACTGAAGCTCGAGGTAAGTGTCAGCTGCGTTGCCGCCGTCTTCGGGCTTGTAGGGGAGACCTAATATGCGGAAAGTCTCGTTGTAACGCCAGCCGTTGATGTCATGGGTCGAGAGCTCGCCAGACTCCAGCATTTCCATGTTGACGTCGCTCTTTTCGTAGTAGATTCGCATGAATTCCTGCCAGTCGGGGATCTTGAGCCCTAAGACCATCTCGGCAGCTTTGATCAGCATGACCTGTCTGCAGTAAAGCGTATCGTCTATGTCGAAAACTATTCCTCTCACCCCGGGCCTCCATTTTAAGGTAACAATAACAGTGATATTATAATCAAGTTATTTCAAAGAGGAATTAGGGAGATTAACTATGAAAATGATCAAGAAGAGTCTGGTACTCGTTCTTTCTGTTCTCATGATGCTCGGATTGCTCTGTTCATGCAATGCGGCTCCTAAGAAGGAAGAAGAGGAGAAGAAATACGAAGGAACCCACGAGCAGATCATCAACGCTTTCTACGAAGACCATAAGGATACTGCCGCAGGAATGATGGTCGGTGTGTTTGACAAGAACGGCACGATCTACGAAGGCTACTACGGCTATTCCGATATCGCAAACGGTACCAAGGTTGACGAGAACACGGTCATCGACTGGGGTTCGACAACCAAGACTTTGGTCTGGGTCAGCGTAATGCAGCTCTGGGAACAGGGAAAGATCGACCTCGAAAAGGACATCAGGGAATATCTGCCTGAAGGTTTCCTTACGAACCTCAGATACGACAAGCCCGTGCGCATGATCGACCTTATGAACCACAGGGCCGGTTTCCAGGAACTGTATACCGATATGTTCCAGAGGTCAGGAGTCAAGATCAAGAGTCTGGAAGAAGCGCTTAAGTTTGATGAGCCCGAACAGGTATTTGAGCCTGACACCATCACCGCTTACTCCAACTGGGGCGTAGCGCTCGCAGGTTACATCGTTGAGCGCGTATCGGGACAGAGCTTTGCTGACTATGTTCACGAACACATTTTCACTCCTTTGGGAATGAAGGATTCCGCGCTCGCACCGGATCTCTCTGACAACAAGAGCGTCAGGGAAAGAAGGGATAAGCTCGTCTGCTATTCAGGCACGACTCCCGTAGGCAGCGCGTTCTACATCATCCAGCTATATCCCGCAGGTTCCTGCGTGTCCACGCTCAAGGATTACATCAAGTACGGTTCATGCTTTGTTCAGGATAAGTTCCCGCTGTTCGAAAAGCAGGAGACTTTCGATGCCATGATGACCGCGACATCGTATTATGCCGATACCAAGATAGCCAGAAACGCACACGGCATCTGGGCTCTTCCTTACGGAGAATCCGTTTACGGTCACGGCGGAAACACACAGGCATGCTCGTCATACATCACTTTCGATCTTAAGAAGCAGATCGGATGCGTTGTCATGACGAACCAGGCAGGTGAACAAAACTTCAATGACAAGATGTTTGAACAGATCTACGGAGTAAACGTCTGGGCTTTCATCCCGTCCGATAAAGCGAAGGAAGGCTTATACCATCCGGCGAGAACGGTCCTTAAAGGCCACTTCCAGATAATGGGTGCAAGCTACGTTACCAAAGACACATTTAAGGGATGGTACTGGACTTACAATGAGAAGAACGGGATCCCGAAGATCGAGCATATGTATGGCGACTACTACCTTGCTACCAATGCACGTGCGATCTTTGAGATCGTAGTTATCTACGGCTGGGCAGTCTCTCTCATGTTCGCGTTTGTCAGCCTTATCGTTAAAGGTATCAGAGCGATCGTACGCAAGGTTAAGAAGAGCACAAGAAAGATACTTCTGGGTAAAGAGACCGGCTTTATGTCACTGATCATCCTGGTCTTGGGACTCATGGGGCTCATAATAATGATGCTTGTGACGATGTGGTTCCCTCAGGCTTCTTACATGTGGGCATTCCCGACATGCGGTATCCTGGCAGTAGCACTTGCCGCTTTGACGGTCTTTTCGCTCATCAAGTTCTTTAAGACGCCCAAAAAGGAGTCTTCGGTCATACGAAAGATCTATAACATCGCAGCGATCCTTTTCGCGGTCATAAACGTCGTTTTCGTGTTCTATCTGAACCTCTGGCATTAAAGCGGCCGGGATGGAAACGCTTGATAAATGGGGCAGTCCGGGAGGGCTGCCCTTTTTGTAACAAGATAGTAATATTACTTTTTTGAAAGAATTCAAGAAAATCAGATATTTAGTAGTAGAATAACGAAAACGCTAAGGGGTGAATGTTATGGAAGATATGCATTCTTACGATAACAAAGTCGAAAGCGAGCATAGTGACCCTTCAGGCACACGTGCCATTGTTGTTTCCCTTACTGAAGAAGTCGAGCTCGACAGAGTCGACTATGAGACGCTCCTTGAGGAAATAAGGATCTGATTGCACAATAGCACGATCTGAAAAGCGTGCAAATCCCAACTACAAAATCTATCAGCCGGTTCTTATAGTTAAATCATAAGGACCGGCTTTGCTTTGCGCTTTTTGAAACGGAGGCTCTTATGCTGAAGGATTTTGTAAAGGTCACCAGGCCTGATGACGAGGAACTTTCCAAAAGACTGGACGAAGAACGATCGAAGCTTTTTGCAGCACAGATGAAGATCAAGGACGCCGGCCTTCCCGTAATGGTCACGTTCGAGGGATGGGGCGCTGCGGGAAAAGGCAGCGTTTTGGGCAAGATAATCAAGAATATCGATCCGAGGTTTTTCAAGGTCAAGACCTATGCGGCTCCGACTGCCGAGGATAAGAGATATCCATTCCTGTACAAATACATGAAGGACATCCCCGAGAAGGGAAAATTCGTGTTCTATGACACGTACTGGATGGAAGAGATTACCGACGCGCGCATCAGCGGCGACATGGACGATAAGGATTACGAGGAGAAGATCGATTCGATCAAGCGCACCGAGAGGTCTCTGGTAGACAACGGCTACCTTGTTATGAAGTTCTTCTTCCAGATAGGTAAGAAAGAGCAGAAGAAGCGGCTGGACCAGCTCCTGGCCGACAAGGACACCAAGTGGAGAGTCGACAAGAACGACCTCAAGGAAAACAAGTATTACGACGAGAGCCTTGAGGTTTACGACAAGTATCTCAAGGATACCAACAGCCCGACTGCACCGTGGTACATCATTGACGCGAAGGACAAGAAGTTTGCCGAGCTCCAGGTCCTCGAGTTCCTTAACCAGGGCATAGAGACCGCTCTTAAGAACAAGGGCCTCGCTGCGCCGATCCTGCAGAACACGTTCCCGCTCAAGAAAACTCCGCTCCTTAAGGAGATCGATCTCAAGGGCAAGACCATTACTGATGAGGAATATGACAAGAGATTGGATGACCTCCAGGATGAATTAAGCATCCTTCACTATAAGCTCTACAGGAAAAAGATCCCGGTCATCATCGCTTATGAAGGCTGGGACGCAGCAGGCAAGGGCGGCAATATCAAGAGGATCACGGGAGCTTTGGATCCGAGAGGATTTGAGGTCCAGCCGATCGCAAGTCCCGAGCCGCATGAAAAGGCCAGACATTTCCTTTGGAGATTCTGGACGAGGCTTCCCAGGACCGGCCACATCGCGATCTTTGACCGCACGTGGTACGGACGCGTCATGGTCGAGAGGATCGAGGGTTTCTGCAGCGAGAACGACTGGCAGCGCGCTTATAACGAGATCAACGAGTTTGAAAAGGAACTCACGGACTGGGGCGCGGTCGTTATAAAGTTCTGGGTACAGATCGACAAGCGCACCCAGCTCAAGCGTTTTAAGGAACGGCAAGCTACTCCCGAGAAGCAGTGGAAGATAACCGATGAGGACTGGCGCAACCGCGAAAAGTGGAACCAGTACGAGCAGGCGATCGACGAAATGATCCAAAAAACTTCTACCGAATTTGCTCCATGGTACATCCTTGAGTCGGTCGATAAGAAGTACGCGAGGATCAAGGCACTCGAGATCGTCGTTGAAGAACTCAAAAAAGCTTGCGAATCTAAGTAAATCAAGGGGTCCGGGAGGACCGATTGTCAACAGAATAGTGATGCCCGGGGTGTTTTTTTGACAAAATGCCCACGGGCATTATTTATTTGCCGTGATACAATAAAAATTAGTTATTATACCCCTAAATTTTCGATTTACAAATAGTTTTTTCTGAAAATGTCAAAAAAATTAAAGAAAGGTGGTCTATATGGGCTTTAAGGTTGGAGACAATATTGTTTATGCAGGCAGCGGCGTCTGCCAGATCGACGCAATCAAAGATATCAGCTTTTTCCGTGAGAAGCCCCAGAAATACTATGTATTAAAGCCGCTTTTCGTAAGACAGTCTCAGGTCCTTTATGTACCTCTTGATAATCAGGCTCAGGTAGAAAGGATCCGTCCGGTCCTTTCCAAGAAGGAAGCCATCGCACTTATTGATAAGCTCCCGTTCGGCGATTCTCTCGAGTGGATCGATGACAGGAACGACCGCAAGGATGCTTTCGCTGACATCATCGTCAATGGTACGCGCGAGGATATCATGAGAATGATCTTTCTTATCAAGAGTCATGCCGCTAAGCTTTCAGAAGAGGGCAAGCATCTCAATGCACAGGACGAGCGTGCGCTGAATGACGCAAGGAGCAGGATGAATAATGAGATCGCCCTTGCACTCGACATCGAACCTGATGAGGTCATCGAACTCATCCAGGAGAAGACCGAGATGGTGGATTTCGCCTGACACCTTGACAGCAGTTAAAGATATGTGATTTAATTACCGCAGTTTTTCTAAAGGAGATTCCTGATTTGAAGACTGCGGTTTTCTATTTTGCGTTTAACTATTATTACTACTTCGGTGATAATGCCTGAAGCGGCTTTTGTTGCGCGAGAAAACCTTAATAGATTAAGTTAAGAATAAACGCTGCAAGGGTACGCAAAGCCCGGGCAGCGTTTTTGTTTTAAGACCAAATGGAGGAGAAAAGGAAATGATTGCAGTACTTAAGAACACAGCTACAAAGGAACAGATATCGAATCTTGTTTCATGGTTTGAGAGCATCGGTCTCAAGGTAAATGAGTCAAAGGGTGAATATTGCACCGTATTGGGTCTCATCGGAGATACTTCGGCAATTGACATCAATCTGCTCCAGGGTCTGGATATCATTGAGAGCGTTACGAGAGTTTCTGAGACATTCAAGAAGGCAAACAGAAAGTTCCATCCTGAAGATACTGTTGTTGATGTCGGCGGAGTAAAGATCGGCGGAGGCAATTTCGCAGTAATCGCAGGACCCTGCTCTGTTGAAAGCGAAGAGCAGATCATGAGCTGTGCAAGAGCAGTCAAGGCTGCAGGCGCAACGATCTTAAGAGGCGGCGCTTTCAAGCCCAGGACTTCTCCTTACGATTTCCAGGGCCTTCACGAAGAAGGCATCAGGCTCCTTCTTGAAGCAAAGAAGGAAACAGGCCTTCCCATCTGCTCCGAGATCATGAGCCCCGAGCAGATCCCGGTTTTCGAGGACGTAGATTTCCTTCAGGTCGGTGCACGCAACATGCAGAACTTCGACCTCCTCAAGGCACTCGGTAAGACCGGAAAGCCGGTCCTCCTGAAGCGCGGTCTTTCCGCTACCATCAAGGAGCTCCTCATGAGCGCTGAGTACATCATGAGCGAAGGCAACCCGAACGTAATCCTTTGCGAGCGCGGAATCAGAACATACGAGACATACACGAGAAATACTTTTGATGTTAGTGCTATCTCCGTTCTTAAGCAGATCACGCACCTTCCTGTCGTTGGTGATCCTTCTCACGCAACAGGCAAGTCAAATCTCATTAAGCCGATGTCAATGGCAGCGGTCGTTTCAGGCGCGGATGCACTCGAGATCGAAGTTCATACATGTCCCGAGAAGGCACTTTCGGATGCGGCACAGCAGCTCACTCCGGCTCAGTTCACTGAGGTTATGAGTGCGATCGATAAAGCAAGAAGTATTCTGTAATCTGTGACGCCGGATTTCCGGCGTCTATTATTTGAAAAGGAAGTTAAGTTTATGAAGATAACAGTCGGCATAGTTGGATTAGGTCTTATCGGTGCGTCTTTTGCAAAGGCTTATAAAGAGAATTCCGAATCAACGGTCTATGGCTGGAACAGGACTAAGACAGTTACACAGATGGCTCAGATGCAGGGCATCATCGACGATGAGCTGACAGATGAGAATCTCAGCAAATGCGACCTTGTTATCCTTTCACTTTATCCTGAGGCGACCATCAACTGGATGGAATCTCATAAGGATCGTTTCAACAAAGAAGGTATGGTCATCGATGCGTGCGGTACCAAGAGACTCGTCTGCGAAAAGGGTTTCAGGATCGCTGAAGAAGCAGGTTTCTTATTCGTAGGATGCCATCCGATGGCAGGCACTAAGTTCTCCGGCATGTCATACGCAAGAGGCGACATGTACAAGGGCGCTCCAATGGTAGTCGTTCCGCCTGTCTTTGATGACATGTTCCTTCTCGACAGAGTTAAGGAACTCCTTGAACCTTGCGGATTCGGAAGTTTCCATCTCGCACACGCTGACGAGCACGACAAGATGATCGCCTTCACGTCACAGATGGCGCATCTCGTTTCAAACGCATACATCAAGAGCCCTTCAGCAAGAAATCACAAGGGTTTCTCCGCAGGCTCATACAAGGACATGACGAGAGTCGCATGGCTCAATCCGACCATGTGGACTCAGCTTTTCCTGGAGAATAAGGACAATCTCATTTTCGAGATCGACCATCTTCAGGAGGAACTTTCAAAGTACAAGAAAGCGCTTGAGGCTGACGATTTCGACGGTCTTCGCGACCTGCTCGATGAAGGCAGGCAGATAAAAGAGGAGGTTGACGGAATATGAGAACAGTCCGTTTTCCGGCAGCTTCAAAAGAATACGACGTAATAATCGGAAACGGTGCTGTATCAGTTCTCGGTTCTGAAGTTAAGAAACTCTGTCCGGGTGCTGTAAAGGCTCTTATCGTATCAGAGACTAACGTTGCTCCTCTTTATCTTGAAAAGGTAAGGGAAGAGCTTACTAAGGAAGGACTCGAAGCAGTAGATTATGTTTTCGAGGCAGGCGAGAGATCCAAGGGCATCGAAGCAGTCGCAGCTATGTGGAACAAGATGGCTGAAGCCGGCTTTACGAGAACGGATATCGTTGTCGGTTTAGGCGGTGGCGTTACCACCGACATGGCAGGCTTTGCGGCTGCTACGTTCCTTCGCGGGATCAACGTTATCCAGGTTCCCACTTCGCTTCTTGCAATGGTCGATGCGTCGATCGGAGGCAAGACCGGAATCGACATCGCCATGGGCAAGAACCAGGTCGGCGCATTCTGGCAGCCTTCTGTAGTAATAGAAGATATATCTTTTCTTAAGACGCTTCCTGATGAGGTCTTCACAGAGGGTATGGGAGAAGTCACCAAGCATGCTTTCATAGTCGATCCCGAGCTTCTCGAAAAGCTTGAAAAAGCAAACGGCAACATCAGGGATGACGAAGAACTTTTGGAAGAGATCGTCGCAATGAACGTTGCTGATAAAGCCGGTGTTGTCAGGGAAGATGAGAACGACAACGGCAGACGCCAGATCCTTAATTACGGACATACTATAGGTCACGTAATCGAGCGTGACAGCGGATATACAAAGCCGCACGGACTTTGCGTTGCAAAGGGCATGGGCATAATGATCGATGCATGTGTAAAGGCCGGCACCCTTGACGTTAAAACCGCTGAAAGAATGAAAGACCTTCTTAAGCTTTACAAGCTTCCGGTAAGCGACGACATCACTCCCGAGGATATCGTCAAAGGCGCGATGAACGACAAGAAGAAGCGTGGCGGCACCATTTCGGTTATACTTGTAAATAAGATCGGCGAAGCCGAGATCAAGAAGATGACACCCGAAGAATTCATGAGGTTCCTTTCAAAATGATAATAGCCTGCAAGAACATGATGCTCGACCTCAAGGCACCGGCATCAAAATCGGCATATCACAGAGAACTCATCGTTAATTTCGTTCTTGGCGCGAGAGGCGGATATCTCGATATCAGGAAGGATGACAACGATGACGTCATAGCAACGAAAAGGTGTCTGGCTGAGCTTTCAGCTGCATCAGAAACCGGTGATGACGATATAGTCCTCCCTGCAAATGAGAGCGGTTCTACGCTGCGTTTCATGATCCCTTTGGCGCTTGCGCTCAAGGGTTCTCCCGAAAGAAAGATGATCTTCACGACAAAGGGCCGTCTCGTAGAACGCCCCATCGATGATCTCGCATCATGCCTTGCGCCTTTCGGAGTTACGATCGAAAAGGATCTCGAAAAGAGAACGGTCACTGCCAAAGGTTTCCTGATGGCAGGTAATTACACGATAGACGGCAGCGTTTCTTCACAGTACATTTCAGGCCTTCTGATGGCGCTTTCAAACTTCAACAGACCTTCAACTATCACCGTTACCGGCGAAATGTCTTCGATACATTACATCGAGCTCACGGTTTCCGTATTAAAGAAATACGGCATAGAAGTAACCAGAGAAGGCAATGTTTTCAACGTTCCCGGACGTTCAGGAGTTGCTGCTCCTTCAGGTAAGTTTACTGTCGAAGGCGACTGGAGCAACGGAGCGTTCCTGCTCTGTCTCGGCTCACTCATGAAGAACGGCGGCGCCATGATCACAGGACTTGATACGGAATCTGTCCAGGGCGACAGGGCGATCGTAGATTTCCTTGAAGGACTTGATATCGAAGTCGATACAGAGGACGGCGCGGTCTCGGTAATGGGACCTGACGGCGAGCCGCCTGTTGATGAGATAACGATGAGCTGCAACGACATCCCGGATATCGTTCCTTACATGGCGGTAACGGGAGCTTTCAAAGCAAAGAAAACTGTCCTCACAGGAACAAAGAGACTTCGCGTCAAGGAATCCGACAGGGCATCCGCGGTCTGTGAAATGCTTGCATCCTGCGGCATTAAGACTGAACTTGAAGAGGATTCCATCACGGTCTACGGAGCAGTCAGGAGCGATATCCCGGAAGAGATCTCGCTGACTTCTTCAAACGATCACAGAATGGCTATGGCGGCAGTCCTCTGCGCGGCGGGAACGGGAAGAAAGATCGAGATAGACGATATCTCATGCCTTTCAAAATCTTTCCCTGAATTCAAAACGATAATCGAAAACGGAATGGCGATCTTATGAGCATGCAAAGCACCTATCACGGCAGCAAACTGGAACTTCTGATCCATGGCGAATCTCACAGCGAGACCATCGGCGTATACATCAAGGGACTGCCTTCTGACGTAACACCCGACGCTGAATTCATAAAGGAATTCATGGCAAGACGCGCACCCGGCAAGAATGCCTGGTCGACTCCCCGTAAGGAAGCCGACGAGGTCAATTTCGAGACCAAAGACGGCGCTCTTCACGGATTCATATACAACACGAATACCAAGCCCAAGGACTATGCTTCGATAATGAACTGTCCGAGGCCTTCGCATGCAGATTACACCGCAGGAATCCTTTATGGTGAGGAAGCATCAGCTTCAGGCGGCGGAATATTCTCAGGAAGAATGACCGCACCTCTTTGCATCGCAGGTGCCATCGCTCTTACCGAACTTAAGAAGATGGGCATTGAGATCCACGCGCATCTTAAGTCCGTATTCGATGTTGAAGATGATACTTATTTCGCTCACGGACCGAGGGACGAGAAGTTCCTTAAAGATCTCGCGGCATGCTCGAAAAAAGACTTCCCCGCGATCTCCGATGAAGCTGCTGAGAAGATGAAGGCAAGGATAGAAGAAGCACGCATGGACCAGGATTCAGTCGGAGGCGTCATCGAGTGCGTTATCTCAGGTCTCCCCGCAGGCATCGGAGGTCCTATCTTTGACGGAATAGAAGGAAAGATCTCACAGATAATCTTCGCGATCCCGGCTGTAAAAGCAATCGAGTTTGGTGCAGGATACGACAGCACGATCCTCAAGGGATCTGAGAATAACGATGCGTTCGTCTTTGATGACGAGGAAAAAGTAAGGCTCAGGACAAACCGATGCGGCGGAATCCTGGGCGGAATAAGCGTTGGTGAAGCAGCTCCCGTAGTCTTTGACTGCGCATTAAAGCCGACTCCGTCCATTTCCAAAACGCAGGATACCGTTGACCTTTCGGCGAAGAAGAACACTACGATCAGCATTGAGGGAAGACACGATCCTTGTGTCGCCCCGAGAGCGGTTCCAGTCGTGGAAGCCGCCGCTGCGATAGCGCTTTACGACATGATCCTTTCGCAAAAATAAGATGAAAAAAGAGCCGGGAACAGCCCGGCTCTTTCTTTGGTGGGGGATGATTCTATCTCATCCGAGCTGTGAGAAGTTGATCTCATCAGCCAGTTTCTCAATGTCTGCCTTTGTTAAGTTGTTAAGTTCCAAATCGTCGTTCCACGGAAGGACATTTACTGATACAAAGCTCTTTTCAAGACTAACGGAGATGATCGCTTTTTTGAACTCACCGCCTTTGTTGTTATAAGCAATGTTAACTGTTACGCCGCTCTTTGTCTTATAGGTCCATTCTTCATATTCCTGCTTGTTTCCGATGTTGAGATATGTATTATCGAAATAACCTCTCATGCGTCTTCCAAGCTGGAAATGCATCCCGTTATAAGTAGAATCCAGACTAAAGGAGCCGCCATCGTACATGTATCCGCCTCCGGAAGCACTGCTGAAAAAGACGTCTATGCCTTCCTTTTCCTTGAGGATCTTCTCGTCACAGTCGAGAGGACCACTATGAAGCTTAAGGTTGTATTTTGCAATTATCTCTTCGAGTTTGTCTGCCATCTCCTGAGAATAAATGTTGTAACCGGGGTATTTTTCACCGAACGGATCCTTATGAGTGCGTCTGGTCTCCGCTTCGGCTTCGTTTAGGATCTTCCAGTCACGGTCGTAACTTGATTCGAATTTCAGCCACTCTTCAGTTGCCTTGTATTCGGGGGAATCGTTATATCCCACCAGCGAAATGAACTCCCTTGGCGGCACTGAATTCTTGATGTCTTCTTCGATCGAAGGACCCCAGGAAGACCTTCCGAAGGTCTGGCTTTCGAGCCCCTTTATTGCGGCATAGACCGAGAGTCCCAGTGCGGATACTATTGCAGCGACCAGGATGACCGTTACGGCTTTCTTTTTCGTACTCTTCTTAGGCATTTCTGTAACTTCCGCAGGAGCGGACATAAGCATATTTCTCATTTCCATCTTTCTTGATACTTCCATTCTTATTTTGTCTGAGGTGTCTCTCATAGATATTCCTCCAGTCCTATCCTCATCAGTGCCTTGCCTCTGTTGATCCTTACGGCAACGGCTGATTCGGTTATTTTCAGTATTCCGGCGATGTCTTTGTAAGAGTAACCTGCATAGTAATGCAGATAGATAGGCATTCTGAACTGTCCGTCCAGGTTCATGAGTTCATCAAAAACCGCCTTGTTTCTTTCGTTGAAATCATCGAAATACTGCAGTTCGTTTTCCGCAGACTCGAGATCGACTCCGGTCTGACGTGATGCAGATTTGAGATAATCCTTACATTTGTTGGCCGTCATGGTAAGGAGATACGTTTTCTCCTTGTTAGGTTTAAATTCGACATGATTACCGAGGAGTTTCAAAAACACGTCCTGAACTATATCTTCAGCGTCGTGCTTGGAACCCGAATAATAAACGGCGAACCTGTAAAGATCATCAGAATAAGCATCAAATAATCTGACTACATCTTCGTTTTTCAAAATTCTCTGCCTCCGGTGTTATTTGAGATCTCACCTATAAGACGATTCAAGTAACGGTTTTCTTACAGGAGTATATCGTAATTTTTTTCAGGATAATAATTTCGGTCAGTCATCAAAAAGAGTAAGAAAAATGATATGATTCTATAAATAAGGGGGTAATAGCCATGGGAGATCTTGATAAGCTTCGCAGCGAAATTGATTCCATTGACCGTGATATCCTTAACGCCTTCGAGAGAAGGACGGCGGTCTCGCGTAAGATCGGTAATCTGAAACGCGCTGAAGGTATGGCCGTTGTTGACGGCGCCCGCGAAGAAGTTTTATTCGCAAAGCTCAAAAAGGCATCAGGCTTTGAGAGCAGACCTTATGTAGAAGATCTTTACAGAGAGATCTTAAGACTTTCCAAGGCTCACCAGAACAAACCCGCTTACGGCGTATTAGGCCGTACTTTGGGACATACGTATTCCCCCGAGATCCATAATCTCCTGGATCCTTCTTATACATATTCGGTTATCGAAAGAGAGCCCACAGAGCTTGACGAGCTTTTTGAGGGCAAAGTCTTCAAAGGCTTTAATGTAACCATTCCTTATAAGAAAGAAGCTGCGGCACGTTGCGACGTTCTTGACGAGGCGGCACAGGAGTGCGGAAGCGTTAATACCGTTGTTTTCGGAAGCGACGGAAAGACGTACGGCTATAACACCGATTACTACGGTTTCATCTACATGGTAAACCGCAAGGGCATCGAGATCGCCGGCAAGGACGTTCTGGTCCTCGGCACTGGCGGTGCGGCAGCTGCGGTAAATTATGCACTCAAGACTTTGGGCGCAGCTAACATCCTGTCATGCGGACGCACTTCGGAGATCAACTACGAGAACGTCTATGACATGGCATGCAACGTACAGGTCATCGTAAATACAACACCTATCGGCATGTATCCCAACGTCAACGAAAGACTTATCGATCTTGACGGTTTCCCGAGGCTCGAAGCTTGCTGCGATCTTATCTATAACCCTTCGCGCACTAGATTCCTCCAGGATGCAGAGGACTTAGGTCTTAAGATCTGCGGCGGACTTTCGATGCTCGTTGCACAGGCTTATAAGGCTTCAATGCTTTTCAAGGGCGATACGGAATCTGCAGCAAAGCTCGGGTTTGAAAAGAACGAGACCATTGAGCAGATAATCAGGACTTTAAAACTCAAGATGAGGAACATAACCCTTATCGGAATGCCGGGATGCGGCAAGACAACCATGGCAAAGCGCATTTCAGCCATCACGGGCAGAAAACTCGTCGATCTTGATTTCGCATACAGGGATAAATTCGGAATGACGGCAGCCGAGGCTATTTCGGGACTCGGCGAAGACGCTTTCAGGGACAACGAGTGCGAAGTTGCAGCAGAGATCCTTCCCGAGAGCGGACTTGTCATATCATGCGGAGGCGGCATAGTTACGCGCCCCGAGAATAAGTTCTTTGTAAGATGCAATTCATATGTCATCTATCTTGAAAGGCCTTTGGAAGCGCTTTCAGATCACAACCGTCCGGTATCGATCCAGCACGGCGTAGAAAAGCTTTTCAGCCAGCGCAAGGAAAAGTATGAGACATGGTGCGATTACAGGCTTCAATTGGATGCATATCCCGACAAGCAGTCTTATATAGACAACGGGCCGCTCGAGGCAATGAAACTCATAGAAAAGATAGAGAATAACGCATGAAGATACTTGTATTAAACGGTCCTAACCTCAATATGCTCGGGATCAGGGAGCCCGGAATCTACGGGAGCTCCACTTATGACGACCTCGTTTCTAAGATCGTTTCCCATTGCAGCGAAAAGGGAATAGACGTCGAATGCAGCCAGAGCAATCACGAGGGCGACCTTGTCGACATGATACAGCAGGCTTATTTCGACAAGGTTGACGGAATCGTCATCAACCCCGGTGCATACACGCACACATCTGTAGCCCTGCTCGATGCTCTCAAGGCCGTATCGATACCGGCTGTTGAAGTCCATATTTCTCAGGTCAGCGAGCGCGAGGCGTTCAGGCAGATCTCATACGTTTCCTACTATTGCTTCAAGACGATAATGGGCAAGGGCTTTGACGGCTATATCGAAGCGATAGACCTTCTCGAGGAGAAGATCAAGGGGTAAGGCAATTCACAAAGCTTTGCCACGGCCTTCTAAAGAATTCCATATTGATTTGTGTTAGAATTCTCAAAGAATTCTTTATTATATTTATATCGGAGGCTCGATATGGCATCTAATTTCTGCCGTAACTGCGGCTTTAGGATAACCCCGGGAAAAGCTTTCTGCGGTAATTGCGGAACAATGGTCAGCACACCGGTTCCGGTTCAGGCACCTGTTGCTCAGGCCCCCGTTTATGCTGTTCCCGTAGCGCCCGCAGTTCCTGCAGCTCCTGTTATGCAGGCGCCCGTTGCTGTTCCTGCTGCACCGGTGACACCTGCAGAGCCCGCTCCGGCTATGCCTGTTTCTCCTGCAGTACCTGTTGTTTCTGCAGAGCCGGTCGCTGAAGCAGCACCCGTACAGAGTGTGCCCGCCGCGCCCGCAGCTGAACCTGTTGTACCGGAAGCACCTCAGCCCATGCAGACAGTAGTTACTTATCATCCGGAAGAATCCGTTACCAAGCAGCTTCCTTCTGATGCTCTCCGTCCGCTTCCCGCAGTACCGGAAGCACCTGCTGAAACAGCATTGCAGGTTAGTGAGGCAGCTCCCGTTGCTCCTTTTGCACCTGCAGTACCGGCAGAACCTGCTCCCGCCGCTCCCACAGCACCCGCCGCTCCTGCGGCTCCTCAAAAGAAGAAGCACACAGGGCTCGTTATCGGCCTTATCTGCGGCGGTGTCGCAGTACTCCTGATCATCGGCTTATTCGTGATGCAGTTTGCCAAATATCTTGGCAGGGTTAACGATGCGAAGAACGGAATCACTGTACTTGACCGCATCGAGGTAATGGAAGAAGTTGCCTCAGGTAAGAACTATACGGTATATGACAAGAATTTCGAGAAGAAGATCGAAGAGATCAGATGGTGGGATTACGACGGTGCAATGAAGAGCCAGGGCGTCTATTACCTGGAAGCGAAGAAGATTGCTTTTTCCATCAAGGTAGATGAGAAGACGACCGATAAGCTTTATTACGCGTTCTACTACAGCAAGGACGAGAACTTTACTGCAAGCGATCTTTCCAAGGCTGAGAAGAGCGATACCATCACTCCTTCTTACTATAAGGACGGCACCGCTTATTACAACATCGAATGCGAAAAGTCCTTAAAGCCCGGTCATTACTGCGTAATAGTAAGCAAGGATAAGTCTTTCAGCAAGCCTTATGCAGTTGCTTATGCAAAGATCTTAGACGAGAAGAACACGGCTGATTGATCTGTCTGAAATCAAATAAAAAACCTGCTAAACCGCAATTTGGTTTGGCAGGTGTTTTTTTGTTCTGATCCGGCTTAACTTTTAAGGATGCTCGCAGCCGATCTCTTTGCAGAGGTTGTCGATCTGTCTTTCGATATCGCTCCTGTTGTCGCTTGCCATCATGATGATCACAGTCCTGCCCTTGAAATAGAGGGCATCGTGATAGGCGGTATATGTCTTTCCGTCGCTTTCGTTGAGCTTGCCGTTGATGAGAACGTAGCCGGAAGTTTCGCTTGAGTTCTCGGAATAAGCGCCATGGAAGCCTTTCGTAGCCCAGACATCCTTGTATTTATTGTAGAAATGGTTGAAAAGCAGTTTCGCGGTAGCCTCTTCCGAGCAGCGTACATAAGCGAAATAGTTCTCATTGTCTGCTGTTGCTTCAAGGCAGTATTCGTAGATATATTCGGTCTCGTCATCCGGGAAGTTGAAAGCGTGCTCTCTGTGGATCGTATGCTTATCCTGTGGGATGCCGACCGTTACCAGCGCCTTGATGAATGTTTCTTCGCCGCAGTCGGTGAATGTGGACATGTCGACCGTGGGCTCGCTTCGCTTTAAGAAGCACCCCGTGAATGCCGCTAGCGAAAAGATGCATATTGTGAGTATCGCAAAAAGCTTACGCATCAGAATTTCCCTCTCTATAATTAGTTCCTGCGGCATTATAGTAGAAATAATAACGATAATCAAATAGGGCAGGGCTTTTTATTGTCAAGGCAAAATGTCTGTGATATACTTCAAAGGCTGTTTAAGTTCTGCCCCTATAGCTCAGTAGGTAGAGCGCATCCATGGTAAGGATGAGGTCGCCAGTTCAAATCTGGCTGGGGGCTCCAGAATATCCCGTTCGCTTAGCGGACGGGATTTTTTTATCGCTGAATGATCATCATTACGCCGGTTGCAGCGAGCGTTGCAAAGCAGGCACCGAGCGCAACCGTGAGCAGGGACTTTTCCATGAAACTGAGAGCAAGGGCTACCACAAGACCTGCGCATGCCGTGGGCAGCGATCCCGTTGCGTAAAGGATCGCGGGGAAAGTCATTGCTGAAAGGACCGTGTAAGGTATCAGATCAAAGAATGCCTTAACGCGCGCGTTCGTGATCTTTCTGCGGAACAGCGTGAAGGGGATGGCTCTTACCAGATAAGTAGTGAGTGCCATTGTAAGCGCGAGGGGAATGAAGGTCTGAAGATTCATCAGCTGACCTCCTTACCGGATTCCGGTTCCTCATTATGAGGGAAGCAGAATACGCCGACGAGAGCCGCGAGCACCGCGGAGATTATGATCGCAAAGCCGGATGAAATATGAGCCTTCAGCCACGGAGCATAGTAGAAAAGACATGACAGGGCACACGCAATGAGAGCGCAGATAGCGATCATGCGGCTGTGCTTGGCCTTGGGGATCACTATCGAAATGAACATGCCGTAGATTCCTACTGCCAGAGCGTTCGTCAGGAATTCAGGGAAGATGCCTCCGAGAACAGAGCCGAGAAGAGTTCCCAGGACCCAGCCGGAAACAGGGAGAACGGTAAGCCCGAAGAAATATTTAGATCCGACATCATGTTCCTTACTGACGGCAACACCGAAGATCTCATCTGTCAGTCCGTAGGCGAGAAGGGCGCGCGAAACGGTATTCATCGACTTGTCGGTCTTCTGCGACAGAGCGATCGCCATGAGGGAATAGCGCAGATTGATAACTATCTGGGAGATCATCATCTCAACAAGTCCGCCCGAAGCAGACATTATTCCGACGCCTGCAACCTGTCCTGCGGACGTTATGTTGGTGAGTGAGACCAATACCGCCTGCCACCAGGAAAGACCTGAAGACACAGCTAGAATGCCGAAAGAAAAAGAGACTGAAAGGTAGCCTAGACCGATCGCCAGGCCGTCTTTTAATCCTTCGTGAAAAGTCCCGCCGTTTTTCGCGGCGGGAACTGAAGTTTTCTGATTGTTGACGTCAGATTCAGGTGCCATACTTAGCCATTATCTCGTCAAAGGAGAAATACATGTCGAGTTGCTTCTGCTTTGCCGCAGCTTCCTTTGTATTGAGCTGGACTACTTTATATACGCTTGAGGTGTTGAAATCGAGCTTGTAGACCATGTTTCCTGCGATATAGTATTTCTCTACGGGGTCGTAGTTTCCGTCATTGTAGACAGTTGTCCTGGCCATGAACATAGCGTCCTTGAGGTCGAAATACTCGTCCATGACAATCTTGTCGTCATATTTCTTCTCCTGCTGGAGAACGCGGTATTTATCGTCGGGAGAAACCGTAAACCTGCTGTGGCAGGCTGTTCCGCCGAAAGTCTTGTCATCGATCTCCTTCATCTTGCACTCTTTCATATGTTCGTGCATGTAATCGTTCAGAGCAGCATCATATTTGGAAAGAGTCGTTGCAAGGTCGTTATATGCGATTTCACCGGGAGTGGACTGCCTGACGGTAGTTGTTGTCATATTAGGATCGGAATAGATCTTTTTTCCGCAACCTGAAAACAGCATGAGAGATGAGGCAAAGGCCAGTATTATAGCCGTAGTCTTTCCTAAAAAGCTTGCTTTCATAGATCACGCCTCCGTATATTCAGAAATAAACCGCTCAATTATAACACGAAATAAGTATTCAAGTTGACAAAGCCAGGTAAAGATTATAAAATCATTAAGCATTTTTGTTGGCATCATTCAACAAAGCTTATGGAGAAGTCGCCTAGCCTGGTCGAGGGCGCACGACTGGAAATCGTGTAAACCCCAAAAGGGTTTCGAGGGTTCGAATCCCTCCTTCTCCGCCAAAGAAAAGACCCGGAGCACTTGCTCCGGGTTTTTGCTTTTTAACTTTAGATCAGTTCGATTGCTTCTTCGACGGTCTGTGCTTTATCTTCCTTAAGAACCGCGATCAGCGAGGCAACCAGCTCGCTCCTGCGGTACTGCTCGGGAACGAGGTCTTCATAAATAAGCATCTTATGTGCGTTGCTGGTATGAAGATCGATCATCTTCTGGTTCAGCAGACCTTTCTTATATCTCTCTGACAGTTCTTCGTTTACCATTTCGGCATTCCTGTTGATAGCTGCCTGTTTGCTCTTGGAGACCTTAATGCCGATAAAGACGACAGCCAAAGCGACGATCGCACCTACGACCATGCCGATAAAATAATCGCCCATCAGCGACATTTCCATATCGCTCTTGCTGAAGCTCGTCGTATAAGGATTGTATGAGTTGAAACGCGAATAAGTCGAGATTGCAATTGCAAGCAGGTATACGATGTAGAATCCGCCGACTGCTCCGATGATGTATGGCCAGAAGTATCTGATGAACGTCCTCTTCTTGAAAGGCGCAACATCTGTTACAGGGAAATTCTTCTGAGGCTTGATCATCGTCTCAAGCTCTTCATTCTCCGAAAGAAGCCTCTGGTAATCGGTTAACTTGTTGATGAGTTCTTTTTTGTTTTCCGCTTCGTTTTCTCGTCCGACAACGGTTCCGCATTTCAGACAGACGTGATCGCCGTCCTCCATGGGACCGCCACATTTTCTGCAAAACAGCATGTTTTGTTCCTCCTGATTAATCTATCCGTTTTTCCTTACCCTTTTCGAAAAAACCTGTGCTCACTGACACAGGTTTTCGATGCAATAATCATACAATAATCAATTATGATTTACAAATGCTATTCCCAGCAGACTTTGTTCCTTCCGGTTTCTTTTGCGGTATAAAGCCTTTCGTCAGCCTGGCTGATGTTTTCCTCTATAGACTTATCCGGATCGAAACGTGCACATCCGAAACTGAGCGTGCACCTGAGGGTGTTGCCGTCAGCCTCGATATCGGAATTCATGAGCTTGACCCTGATCTCTTCAGCCTTCTTCACGGCACCTTCAAGATCGGTGTCTCTCATTACCATGACGAATTCTTCGCCGCCCCATCTGTAGACGCTGTCCTTATCGGAGCATGTGGATTCGATCAGATGCGATGTGAATTCGAGGACGTCATCGCCTGCGTTATGTCCGTATGTATCGTTTACTCTCTTGAACTTGTCGATGTCGCAGATGAAGACGCACATGGTCAGACCTGATCCGGAGATGAGGTAATCCTTGTACTTCTTCGAGAAATCGTAATAGAAGCCCATTCTGTTCTTGAGGCCCGTAAGCCTGTCATGGTGGGAATCCTCGAGGAATGTCTCGGACTCCAGTGCAATGCCGCAAACGAGAGCCGCAAGAGAGAGTTTCTTCGGATCGATCTCGGGATCAAAGCCTTTATCACCATTCTTGTTTATGAGCTGGAGGGCACCGATGAAGTCGCCGTTTACGTCAGCGACAGGGAGGACCAGAACGGACTTTGTCCTGTATCCGGTCTTGGTGTCGATGTCCTTGTTGAAATCGGGATCCGAGTAAGGATCGTTAACTATGAGGGCTTTCTTGTGCCTCAATGCTTTTCCGACAAGGCCGGAGTTATCGGGAATGACTATCTTATCCACGCCGGTTGCGGACATCGTCCACAACTGCTGCTTTCTCTTGTCCCACTTCCAGAAGCTTGCCCTGTCAGCGTCAACGATAGTCTTTCCGAGTTCGGTAAGGTAGGTGAACAACTTGTTGTGATCCTTGTTGTTGTTCGTGCACATATCCTGGTAAAGACTGTCGGTGATATCGAAAATGCCTGCGAGCATCCTGCCGGTATCTTCCATCGTGAAGCCGCCCTGTCTCAAAGGAGCGAATTCAGCACCTGTATCCTTCATTACCTCGGCGATCTTCTTTTCGTTATCAAGATGCATCAGATATACATGGATCCCTTTGGCAACGTAACCGCGGATCGTATCGTGTATCTTTTCACAATTTAAATGAACGGGTGAATTGGAAGACGACGTCTCGATATAGGCATATGAGCTTTCCTGAATATATTTGTCGAAAGGCTCAAGAGTATTGGTATCGCCGGTATATACGACTCTGTTTCCGCCGATGTTGAGGATGTAGCCGAAACATTTTCCTTTGAGTTCTTCAGTGTGGTAGGTCGGGATCGTGCGCTCAAGCCAGCCGATCCGGAATTCGTCCGTGTTAGTCAGGTTGTACCATGAATCGTTGCAGCCCTCTATCCTAAGGAAATAAAGGTGAAGATCCGTTTCGACTTCCTTGGAAGGAGCAATTATCGTAATGGGCGTCTTGTAGACAAAATAGAGCAGATCGATGAGCATTCCGATGCCACTTATATGGTCGCCGTGAGTGTGGGTGACCAGAACATATACATGCTCGAAAGAAGTAAGATCGATATCGTTCTTATCCTTGTTGTTGAGCTTCTCGAAAGAACTCATCGGACAATCGATAAGTACGAGATTCTTGCCGTCGATAAAAAAAGCACTGTTCTGCTCATCCGTAAAAGCGGAACCTCTGCCAAGAAATGTCAGCATCTTTATTCCTCCGGTCCGATAAGGCGCAGGATCTCAAATCCGTCAGCCTTACCTTTAAGTTTTATAGGCGTCTCAAGCGGTTCACACTTCATTCGGCCTTTAAGGGCATCCGCAACCACACGGCTTACGTAGACTGTGCTGCCGGGGGCGTTTGCCTCGAGTCTTGCGGATGTATTTACTGTATCACCAATCGCCGTATAATCCATACGTCTTTCGGAGCCCATGTTGCCTACGACGGCGGGACCGTAATGAACGCCGACACCGACGTGGATCTCTTCGTTGATCTCTTTCTTGAGCTTTTCGGAAAGCTCTTCCGCGCCCTTAACGATATCGAGGGCAGTGCAGGCTGCGTGATAGATGGCCTCGTCATCCTTGATGGGCGCGCCCCAGAATGCCATCGTAGCATCGCCGATGAACTTATCCAATGTTCCCTGGTATCTTTCAACGCATGCGCTGGTCATGGAGAGATACTGGTTGAGGATGAAAACGACTTCTTCAGGAGAAAGTCTTTCGGACATCGTGGTAAATCCTCTGACGTCTACGAAAAGAACTGCTATATCAACTGTCTTTCCGCCGAGCTTAAGGCTTTCCGTACCTTCCTTGAGGATCTCTTCTACGACGTTCGGAGCTACGTATCTTTCAAAAGTCCTTGTAACATTCTGTCTTTCAAGAGCTGCTCTGATGTAGTTCTGACCGACGCTTATGATGAATATGATCAGAAGGCCCAAAGGGATCCACAAAGCGTGAGTGATGTAACCGAGCGAGAAGAGCCATACGCTTACACCGATGGCAAGAGCCTCGCCAACTACCAGCACGGGAACGGTGAAGATGGGCTTTCTGTTATTGCAGAAGAGGAAGAATGCGAAGCAGATGATCCACATTGCGCCGATCTGGAAATATTCGGGAGCATCGCCCTTGTAATTGCCGTCCAACAGGCACTGAATAACATTTGCCTGATACTCTACGCCGTACATCATGCCGGCCTTTTCGATAGGTGTGAGGTAAGCGTCCTGGAGACCTACGGTATATGGTCCGATAAGAACGATCTTGTCTTTGAAATGCGTGAGGCCAACTTCTCCGTTGACTAACTTGCTGAGGTTGATGCCTTCATAGAAACCGCCGGGCCTGTTTGTGTAGGTAATGTAGAAATGGCCTCTTTCGTCGGTCTTGGGTTTTTGAATCTGAAAACCATGTTTTTCCGCATAGAGCTTTGCAGATTCATAAGGCATTGAATAAACGCGCTTTCCTTCGGGTTCAACGTAAAGGAATGCGTGACGGACAATGCCGTCGGTATCGTACATGACATTGATAGAACCCTGGGTCGTAACGTTTTTCAATTCCTCGTAAGGTTCTTCGTATCCGAGGACCGCAAAATAATCGATTACGGCTGAAGCACTGCCGAAGAAAGTAGTCTTTTTGCCGAAGCTCGCCTGTGTAGCGGTAACGACGTTGCCGAGTTTTTCGGCGGCTTTTGCAAGCCTTGTGTCGCCTTCGGCGGTCGATGTTCCGGAATACATGGTATCTACGGCGACTACCGCAGGTAGATTGTCGGGATCTGAAGCAAGCTTTTCCAAAGCACTTGCCATGACTGATCTGTCCCATCTGTTGTAAGGACCGAAATTCTTTATGTCTTCATCGTCGATACCGATAATGACGATAGGGCTCTCTGCATATACCGGGCGCTGATAGAGTTTGTCTTCGAGCCACAATTCGGGACTCCTGAAAACCTTTGCCACACAAAGCACGGTCAACAACGTGGCAAGTAACAGCGCGATTAAAAGATTTTGGGTTCGCTTACTCATAGTTCGATCATCAGCCTATTACACCGTTATCCGACAGAGTGGACGTGTAGTCAACGTAGTATGTTTTACTTCCCATCATGAAAATGATGACCGTTCTGTATCCGCCTACCGAAGAAATATCATAGGTAAGTGACTTCCAGCCCTTGGAATATCCGAGAAGCTTCATTTCTTCATCCTCGGTCATCTTGCCGACGATATAGACCTTGTGTCCGTCGTAGGTCTTGCCCCAGACGATCTTTTTATATCCGGCAGGAACCTTAGGTTCTGAAGAAGTCTTTTTCTTCTTTTTCGCGGGCTTCTTAGTAGGCTTCTTGGTAGGTTTCTTGGTAGGCTTCTTCGTCGGAGCCGTAGTCGGTTCCGGAGTAGGAGTCGGTGTCGGTGCAACGGTAGGAGTAGGTGTAGCCGGTACGGGAGTAGGAGTGGGAGTCGGAGCAGGCGGATCGACGGTTCCGGATCCGATTCCGCGGAGGACATTCCTGAGATTTTCCTTATCCCATTTGAGGAAGTTGCTCATTCTGTTAATGAGATCATCGTTGTCGGCCATCCAGCCAAGCATGAATCCCAACAGATCTTCTTCTACGATATCTGTGAGTTCGAATTCAACGCTGTCGTGCTCACTGTCATTCTCGTAGAAGTAGACTTTGACCTTCTTTCCGCCTTCGACTTTGACAGTTCTTGTGACGTTGTCTTTAGGGTTTGTGGCGGATACTTCAACGGTTCCGTCAGTGACCATTACCGATTCACGGTTGTTGTCCTTGGAATCATAGTAGACGATGCCGGAGGTTCCCCTTATACCGGCTGTCATTGTTGAAGTCTTGATCTCAAACTTCTCGTCTTCCTTGAGCTTTTCGGTGACGTTGAAGAACACCGCGCCCTTTGTAAGCTTGAGCTCTAACTGTTTTTTCTTTTTCTTGAATTCGGCTCTGCTGTCATTTTGGAGAGTAACGATCTTTGTGTCATCCAAGCCGATCGAAGCAAGTCCGTCAGCACCGGTGTTCAAAGCATCACCGGACTGGAATCTGAGATTCTCGATGACCGGTTTGGTAACGCCCTTTGAGTCCTCAAGATTAACAGTTCCCTGGATCCTGAGGAGCCTCATCGTGTTCGCGAGCATATTGTTCCTGAAAACAATGAAGCAGATAACTGCAACCGCAACAACAATGATGGCCGCTATGCTGGAAACCGCGATCTTTTCGTTTCGTGAAAGACTCTTTAACTTGCTGCCTATACTCATAAGAACCACCCTTCTCGATAAAAGGCCAAAAGTTAGCTTTTATTATATCAGTTAAAAAGTTAGGGCGCGAGAGTACAGAAGAAGGTCAGTTAGTCCAGCATCCTCCGTTGCCGCCCTGAGAAGGCGAAGTCGTAGTTGCACGCTTTGTTGACTTCTTTTTCTTAGGCTTTCTGGTAGGTTTTCTTGTCGGTCTCTTAGTCGGCTTCTTGGTTGGCTTTTTAGTAGGTTTTTTGGTAGGTTCGCCCGAAGTCTCGCCTGAAGTTTCCTCAGAGGTTTCCTTTGAAGTCTCCTTGGAAGTTTCAGTAGTGGTAGTGGGTGTTTCATCTCCGTTTGCGATGCCCTTTAATGCGTTCCTGAGGGCATCTTTATTCCAACCGGTGAATGCACAGATCCTGTCGAGGAGTGCATCATCGTCAGCAAGCCAGTTAAGCATGAACTGGGAAAGCTCAGCTTCGGAGACCTCGTTGAGCTCGAACTCAACGTTTTCGTGCTCCTTGTCGTTATTGTAGAAGTAGACTTTAACGCACTTTCCGCCTTCAACTTTGACGGTCTTTGTATCTTTGGTATCGGGGTTGGTAGCGGAAACTTCAACAGTTCCGTCGGTTACGATCAGTGATTCGCGGTTATTGTCTTTAGAGTCATAGTAAACGATGCCGGAAGTACCTCTGATGCCTGCGGTCATCGTGGAAGTCTTGATCTCGAATTTCTCATCTGATCTGAGCTTTTCCGTAACGTTGAAGAATACGGCGCCCTTAGTGAGCTTGAGCTCGAGCTGTGTGCCGTTCTTAACGAATTCCGTGCGGCTGTCATTCTGGAGGGTGACGATCTTGGTCTCATCAAGACCTACGGAAGCGAGTCCGTCAGAACCCGTGATCAGGGCATCTCCGGACTGGAACTTAAGATTGTCCATGACAGGCTTAACGTTGCCCTTTGAATCTTCGATACTTACAGTTCCTTCAGAACGCAGGAGCCTCATCGTGGTCGCGAGATTCTTGTTGTTGCAGGCCGTTGCGAATACAACTACGGCAGCTGCAATAAGCGCTGTAACGATAAATATGTTTCTCTTGGAAATGGACTTGTTCGCAGTATCCTTCTGGGTCATAGGGATCACCCTTCCTCTCATTTGACTTAACAGTATTTTATCACGAAGAGGTTATTTTATTACCCGATATTGATCAAAAATCTTAACTAATTAATTCCAAAGAAGCCCTAAAATCAGCGTTTTTTGACTAGGCAAATTGATTATTACGCTTGACAGGCTAATTTGGATTAGCTATACTTCGGCTAATTTGAATTAGCCAACACCCCGGGAGGTGGATCATGGATACAAAACAAAGGATATTGGATGAGGCTCTTACGCTCTTTTCCGAAAAAGGATATGCAAATGTTTTCGTGGGTGAAATAGCTGACCGCGTCGGCATAAAAGCTCCGTCGCTCTACAAGCACTATAAGAACAAGAGGGCGATCTTTGACGCGATAATCGATGAGATGAACGGAAGATTTGCCGAACAGGCAAAGGCCATGAACATCAACGGTTCAGACGCAGCTGCCGATGCAAAGGTCTACGAGAGCATGTCCGAAGAGCACCTTCTGGGCTTGGGGCGCCGCTTTTTTCTCTACTTCCTTCACGATGACTATAACAAGCGTTTCAGAAAGATGCTCACGATAGAGCAGTTCAACAATAAAGAACTCGCGGACATCTACACAAAGCTTTATGTTGACGATCCGCTTTCGTATCAGGGCATGCTGCTGGGAATGGTAGCTGCAGCAGGACTTCTTCATACAGATAACGTTGAGATAATGACGCTGCATTTCTATGCTCCGATCTATTATCTCCTGACCATCTGCGACAGGGATCCTTCGAGAGAACCCAAGGCCCTTGAGACATTGGATGCGCACATAAAACAGTTTGACCGCATTTACGGGAGGGAAAGATAATGAAGATAACGGTAATAAACGGAACCGAGAAACACGGAATAACATACAGGCTAAAGGAGTTGTTTTTGGAACCCTTCAAGAGTTGTGCAGATATAACGGAATTCTATCTGCCCAAGGACGGGCCGGGTTTCTGCATCGGATGCACACAGTGCTTCCGCACCAAACAGGATCTTTGTAAGGATGCGGCCTGTGTTCAGAAGATCGAGAAAGCCATGCTCGAAGCAGATCTTCTCGTATTTACATCGCCGTCTTATGTCATGCACACGACCGGCGCCATGAAAGCACTTCTTGATCATTTCGGTTACAGATGGATGCCTCACAGACCTTTAAAAGAGATGTTCGGGAAGCGTGCACTGATAATTACGCAAGCGCTCGGCGCAGGTGAAGGATCAACTGCGAAAGACATAAAAGACAGCCTTTCATGGTGGGGTATCAGCTATATCAAGACATGCAGTTTCAAACTCTTTAGTGAGATCCAGTGGGACAGGCTGAATGAGAAGAAACGCCTTGAACTGACAAACGGAATGGCTAAGATGGCCGGGAAGTTCTCGGGGATTGACTACAGCAAAAAAGCACATACGAATCTCATAACAAAGGCCAAGTTCTACATGGTGCGTATGCTGCAGACAAGACTTGGGAAAGAAGACCCTGAATATACAGACTTTAAATATTGGAAGGCCAATGGCTGGCTGGATAAAGTAAGACCGTGGAAGTGAAGAAATCAAAACTATTGAATTGATTTATAATAATTCACTTTGATAATATTAAATCACGATTGTTTTTCTTTATTTAGAGGGGTGAACTAAATATGACAAAGTGGATTATTGTCGTTGACGATGATACGGCCAATCTTAAGATGGCCGGACATATCCTTAGTAAGAACAATATGCGAGTAACTGCCCTCAAATCAGGCAGTTCTTTCCTTGAATACGTGAACGAGAACGGCTTGCCGGATCTCGTTCTTTTAGATATAAAGATGCCGGTAATGGACGGCTTTGAGACATTAGGCAGATTAAGACAGATCGAGAACCAGAAGGGTCTGATGAAGACCCCGGTAATCTTCCTTACTGCCGATGAGGACGTTGATACCGAAACAAGAGGATTTGAGGTAGGCGTATCAGACTTTATCAGAAAGCCCTTCAATCCTGATGTCCTCCTTCGAAGGATCGACAATATCATGTCGAATTCCCAGGAAATGCATGAGCTTAAGAGCGAAGCAACACTCGATAAGCTTACGGGATTCCTCAACAAGAGTGCGGCTGCCGTTGAACTGTCTAAGATGTGTTCCGAAAAGACAGGTTGCCTCATGATGATCGACCTCGACTCGTTCAAGCTCGTAAATGACATTTACGGCCATGCGATGGGCGACAAGGTCCTTATAGCATGCGCTGACATTATTAAAAACGCTGTCCCTGAAGGCAGTAAATTCGGCCGACTCGGCGGAGACGAGTTTGCGACTTTTGCAGTCGGAGTTTCCAATGAACAGGCAGTATCAGGTATTGCTGAAAAGATCAACGAAGAAATAGGCAAGAGCGCCAAGGCTCTGATGGGAGATGACATGAGCATTCCGCTCGGCGCATCAATCGGAGGCATTTTCGTGCCCAGATACGGCAACGATTACAATTCTCTCATCAAGCTTGCGGATAAGTCGCTCTATATCGTAAAGAAGAACGGCAAGCATGGGTACGGACTTCATAACGATGACCATGACGAAGGTCAGGAAACATCCGTGATCGATATTCATGCATTGTCAGAGATCCTTGGTGAGCGCTCCGTTCAGGACGTCGCTCTCCAGCTCGACAAGGAATCATTCTCGTCTGTATACCGCTATGTAATCAGATACATACTCAGGCACCACATAAACGGATGCAAAGTTTTATTCACGCTCGATCCGGCCAACGGAAAGAGAGATGCTGAGTTCTACGAGAACGTTGACGGATTCGGCCAGAGGATCAGAGGTACGCTGCGCAAGTCAGATATCTTCATGAGGAACAACAAGAACCAGTATTTCGTTTTCCTCACAGACATAAGGGCGGATTCTGTTGAAAAGGTAATCAACCATCTCGTTAATGACTGGAACAGCAGTACTTCGAAAGAACTCGTGATCACTTACGAGACAGAACTTATCGGCGATAAGCCCGATCTTTCAAAGTCAAAGGCAAACAAGATACTCGTAGTCGATGACGACGTGCTGAATCTCCAAATAGCAGGGAAGATACTGAGCTCCGGCGGAATGAGGGTAACGGCGCTCAAGTCGGCGGATGCGCTTTTCGATTATCTGGCAAAGGAAACCGAGCTTCCCGATATGATCCTTCTTGATGTTAAGATGCCTGTAATGAGCGGGTTTGAAGCTATCAAGAAACTGCACTCCCTTGAGACTGCAGCATCAAAGATCCCCGTAGTATTCCTTACGGCTGATGAAAGTGAAGGTGCAGAACGTGAAGGTCTTTCTCTCGGAGCGATGGATTTCATCAGAAAGCCTTTCGTACCGGAGGTCCTTCTTCTGCGGGTAAACCATCTTGTGGAACTCGTAAGGCTTAAGAACAAACTTTACGATGAAGTCGAACAAAAGACACATGAGAACAAGGCTCTTCTGTTACAGGTCGTCAGCGCACTTTCGGCGGCGATAGATGCCAAGGACGTATACACGAAAGGTCATTCAAGCCGCGTTGCCGAATATGCCAAGATGATCGCAAAGAGGAGCGGCTATGCGGATGCAAAGCTTGATGATATCTACATGGCGGCATTCCTCCATGACGTGGGTAAGATCGGCATTGCCGACGGCATACTGAACAAACCGTCCGTGCTTACACCTGAAGAATATGAACAGGTTAAGGGCCACTCGAAGATGGGCGCTGCGATCTTGAAGAACAT
>Ga0310786_10002417_pt1 | contig 28598 bp, 29 predicted proteins | sample AusTroGonzalo_MG_FD_203881 | JGI IMG/M metagenome (GOLD analysis project Ga0310786, IMG submission 203881) | Bovine rumen microbial communities from tropical cattle in Woodstock, Queensland, Australia - Gonzalo_03 (v2) (version 2) | ecosystem: Host-associated > Mammals > Digestive system >...
ATCTTGAACGCTTCCTTGGTGAGTTCGTTGCCCTTGATGTCCTCGCCGCCGACGGAGATCAGGCCGATGCGCGGCTTTTCGATGTTCTGGAACATCTGCGCATAGACTTCGCCGAAAATGGCGAACTGTGCGAGGTTCAGCGGCGTGCAGTCGGTGTTCGCGCCGGCGTCGACCAGGATGAACCTGCCGCCGACCGCAGGCATAAAGGTCGCGATGGCGGGGCGGTCGACGCCCTTCAGAATGCGCATCTTGACCTTGGACGCCGCCACGGCCGCACCGGTGTGACCGGCGGAGATGACGGCATCGGCCTTGCCTTCGGCGGCAAGCGTGGCGCAGACCGTGATGGAGGAGTGTTTCTTGGCGCGGATCGAGGTGGTCGAGGGTTCGCCCATTTCGACGACTTCCTCGGCGTGGACGAGCTGGAGATGCGGCCCTTCCTTCAGATGTTCTTTCTGAAGGTAGTAGGCGAGCTTGTCCAGATGGCCGACGAGCAGGATGTCCACATCGGGGATCATCCGCAGGGCGTCGGCAACAGCTTCGACCACAACGGCGGGCGCGTAGTCGCCGCCCATCGCATCAACCGCGATCCTCATGGAAACGACTCCGGTCGAGGTGAATGGTTACTCGGCGACGGTCAGGACCTGACGGCCTTTGTACATGCCGCAGCTGGTGCAGACGGAGTGCGGGGCGACAGGCTTGCCGCATTCCTTGCAGAACGAGGCCTGGACGCCTTCGTAACGGTTCGCAGCCTGACGCTGGCGGCGCTTCATTTTCGAGACTTTGCGTTTCGGAACAGCCATGATAAGACTCCTTGTTTGGCAGTTATGTGTAAGTTATGGATAACTTCATGAAATCAATAATATACCACGGATTTGGAAATTTGCAAATCCATTCCGCTTTTTTTTGCCGGAATTGCCGCATTTTCCCGCGAATCCGCAACCTGATGCCGCAAAACCGGTGCTGCGCCGCGCAACCGCCCGGCAACGGATTCCGTCGTACGCGAGCGGAGTCGCGGCAAGCTAACGCCTGCACTGCAGATGTGCGCGGCTCCGCTCGCGCACAAAAAAACTATGCGGGCAGGATCAGTCGGCAGCGGCTTTCCGCATGACGTCCACCGGGGCTTCCCGTCCGGTCCAGATACGGAACGATTCCGCGCCCTGGTGCACAAGCATGGGGAGGCCGCCGGAGACGCGGATCCCGCGTGCACGGCAGCGGACCAGGATGTCCGTTTCGCGGTAGATCGTGTCGAACAGGCAGGCGGACGCCGGGATCAGGCCCGGATCGACGGGCGAGCCGTCTCCGTCGCGGAGTCCGAGGCTGGTGCACTGGATGACCAGATCCGATCCGTCGAGCGCTTCCTTTGCCGCCGGGGCGTCGCCGATGGAGGCATAGCCGCAGTCCAGGGAAGGGGCGTGGGCGCGAAGTTCTTCCGTGAGCTGCGCGGCTTTTTCCAGGGTGCGGTTCAGAATGCGGATGCGGGCGCAGCCGGCGTCCGCGAGATGGAAGACGAGCGCCCGGACCACGCCGCCGCAGCCGAGGATGCAGACGTTTGCGCCCTTCAGCGGGAGCCCGAAAACTTCCATCACGGCACGTTCCAGCCCGGTCGGATCGGTCGTGTCGCCGAAAAGCTTGCCGTCGCGGACGGAGACCGTGTTGACGCTGCCAGCGAGGGCCGCGCGGGGCGTGACGCCGTCAAGGAACGGGATGACGGCGTTCTTGTGCGGGACGGTGACGTTGAATCCGCTGAGGGATGTCCTGGCAGATTCAAGGAAGACGGGCAGGCCTTCGCGCGTGACGTGGATCGCCGTGTAGTCGGCATTGATGCCGAGCGCGCGGAATGCCGCGTTGTGCATGAGCGGGGAGCGGGAATGTCCGATGGGGTCGCCGATGACGGCGAAATGAAGCGTGGAGCCGGAAGACATGGGACTTGCCTCGAATCTGCGCGGGGATCCGGCTGCCGGGCAGCGCGGTCCGCGCGGGTCAGTTGCGGAACATGCCGCCGTAGGGATTGGTTTCCCATTCGGCGGGGGAGTTGAACGGCCTGGGATTGCGGCCTGAGCGTTCCTGCGGAGTGGAACAAGCGGCGACGCCCAGGAAGAGCGCCGCCGCGAGAATAGCGAGCATGAAGAAACGGAGGTTCATGGTCAGAACATCATGAATTCCCGCATTTCCATGACCTGCATGACGATCGTGGCGATCAGAATGAGGAGAGTGAGCACCGCGACTGCAAGAAAGAACTTGGATCTGAACATGTGAGTGCCTTTCCCGTGTTGTGGTGTTATTAATCGAAATCGTCAAAACCGTCATCATCCCCGTTGCCGGACATGTCGAAGGCGTCGCCGTCGTCATCGTCACCTAAGAGGTCGTCGCCGAAATCAATACCGGTATCGTCGGCCTGATCATCGCCGATGTTGCTGAAATCTTCCTCGGTCTTGGCACGTTCAGCCTCGCGTTCTTCCAGTTCTTTCTTGCGAATGGCTTCCATATGGGCGGCCTGCATCTTGGTGATGTCGCCCAAGGAGAAATAGACCACGTCGCCGACGCTCGGATAAGCAAAGGAGCCGCCCGGGGATGCCAGGATCGTGGCGACGGCGGCCTTTGCGCGGAGGCGGATGACCTTGGCCTTGCAGACGTACTTGGCCGTTTCGGGATCAAGGCTGGTCGCGACGGTGAGGAGCGCGCCATCGGGTACGGAAGCGCGGAGGTGTTCGCCGGAGGAGCGGACGACTTCGCTTTCGGTTCCGATATCGACGGTGATGTAGCCGTATTCTTCGTTCACGGAGACGACCTTGCCGACGAGATCCTTCAGGACGGTGAAATCGATGATCTTGGCGTTGTTGCTGTTGTTGGGGTCGATGATCGCGTGCAGACGGTCCACTTCCTTCCGGAGTTCAGCGACTTCTGCCTGTGCTTTTTCGGCAATTTCCTTATACTCGGAGGTCTGGCCCTCGACTTCGGAGAGATGGCCTTCGGCGCGTCTGATGCGTTCGCGGAGTTCTTCGTTCTGCTTTTTCGTTTCCTGATACTCCTTGACGTGGTCTTCGACCGCGGTCATATTCTTCTGGAGAAGCTGGTTATATTCCTGGGTGTCCAAGTCGATTTCGGGAGCGTCGGGATTGAGTTGATTCGAAACAGTGACGATATGGCCGCGGAATGCTTTCATGCGATCGACCGTGTCGTTCGTCTTGTTGAGGAGTTCATCAAGGGCATTCTTGAACTTCTTGGTGTCGGCGGAGAACGCATAGCTCCGGGAGGACATTCCGAGGTTAACGCCGTCCTTGGTCATGAAATCGGAGAGGTAAGCATCGCGATCATAGAAATACTGCATGCGGTCGCCGATATGGGTCTTGATCTCGGCGAGGGTTGCGTCGGTGGACCTGTAGCCGGTGACGCTGCCGACTTCCAGGATGTAGGGCTCGTCTCCTTCCCCGTAGTAAGCCTTTTCGAGCACAGTGTTGGTCACGTCGGTGAGATTTTCAGCGATGGCGTCGCGCTGCTTGACGATTTTGTTGACTGCGGATTCCAGCTTGACCATGGCTTCCCGGACTTCTGCCGGAGTCTTGCTGATCTTGAGGTCGTCGGACTGAATGGTCGCGGATGAATCAATCAGGCGGGAGACCTTCTCCACCGTGGTGGCGATATCCGTCCGTGCCTGCGTGATCTGCTCGCGTTTCTGGAAGAGAAGCACGCCGAAGACGACCACGACGATTGCAAAGACGAAAATAAAAATATTGATGACCTTGCTGGCTTTGCTCATTACCGGGACTCCTGAAATTGCGTGAATTTAATTGATACTATATGTACACTACATCCTGTTTGCCGAAATTTCAAATCCGAACGTGGAAAAAAGCGTGTCTTTTTTTAGAAAAAAACACAATTTTCTAAAGGAAACGTGGAAAACCGGGGAAAAAGCATGAAAAACGCCAAAAAAGCGGGACGGCGTCGAAACGGCGCCGTCCATGCAGTGTACGCGCTTCCGCGCGGGTCAATCCATCCCGTAGGCCGCCTTCGCGTCGTAGTTGTACTGCGCGTTGAGCGAGAGCAGAGTCTTCGTATGGGTGATGCCGGGGATCTGGTTGCACATCTTGTCGGCGATGATGGAGGAGAGCTGCTGCTGATCCTTGACGCGGGCGATGGCGGCGAGGTCGTATTCTCCGACGACGGCATGGACTTCGACGATGCCTTCGACCGAGAGGATCTCTTTCGTCACGGCTGCGAGACGCTGACGTTCGACGTTGACCAGAATGATGGCGGTGATCATGATTCAGGATTCCTTTCCTGCGTTGGTTTATTGATGAATGTCTGATGTGCGTTGAAGAATGCTGGCGGATCGCGCCGGAAACTCTTGCATCCGCTAAAATAGCCCATTGTTCGGGAAATGCAAGCCGGAAAGCACGAAAAATGCTGTTTTTTTCCGGGAATGATTGCATTTTTCGCTAAAACAGGCATATTATCTATGCCGGGGCGATTCCTCGCTCCGGGATTCGTCAAGTCAAGTTGGGAATCGGCACGGGGCACGTCCTGCGCGTGCCGCGGCAATACGGGAGTCGGCATCATGGAAATCACGGCGGGGAGCGCACTGGGACTGAAACTGGGCGATCTGCCCGAAGGAAACGGGGTCCGACCGACCTCCGTTCGGGCCCGCAGGGCATTTTTCGACAGCATCGGCTCCGTCGCGGGCAAAACGTTTGCCGACCTGTTCGCCGGGTCCGGGTGCATGGGGCTCGAGGCCGCCAGCCGGGGCGCCTCCACGGTCGTTTTTGCCGAGGAATCGCCGGATGCACTCGCCCTCATCCGTCACAACATCGCGCGTTTCGAGCACACGAAATCGCCCGCGCATTTCCAGGTCGTCCCCGGGACGCTTCCCGCTTCGCTGAAAGTGCGCGTGCTGCCGTTGTCGCCGGACATCGTCTTTGCCGATCCGCCCTACGCAAAATCCATGGAAATGCTGGAGGCGCTGACTTCGGATGACGCGTTCAACGCATGGACAAAAGGCGCGGTCTTCTACTGGGAGCTTCCGGATTTCCAATGCGTGCTGCGTCCGCCGTCCGGCCCCTGGAAACTGACCGGGATCCGCCAGCTCGGGGCCGCGAATTTTCTCCAGATCGAGCGCACGGACAAAGCCGCCCGCTGAATTGCCGGACAGGGGAGCTTAATCCTCTCCATAGATTCGGTCATCCTTCGGCGACATGATGAGGTAGCATTCCTTACCGATCAGGAGCGAGGCGGGGATGCGCCACGGGAATCCGCAGTAGTACTGGTCCGCCACGAGCTTGCCGTCCGCGTAGATCTGCGCGACGTCGTACACTTCAGGAAACTCGACGAAGCCGTTCGGGTCGCCGTGAGCCTCCAGTTTCCACCATGTCAGCGGCAATACTTGACTTGCGCCGCTCAATTTGAGTTCGGCGGCGAACATCTCCGGTATCTCGAACGGAGCCTGGTTCAAGCGCCATGCGGTGAGCACGGGCCGGTTCGGGGACGGGGGCTTGCCGACCCGGAGGTCCGTGAACTTTCCCTTCTCCCCGTCCCATTTGCGGGCGTCGTATGTCCCGATCTGGACCGGGCGCACCCCGGACGATTCACCTTCCACGCGGATGAGGTCGCAGTCCCGCGAGAAGTAGAGCTCGCCGCCGAGCCGCCGGAGCCCGAGCGCGTCCTTCCAGGGGAGCGTGCAAATCCGTATCTTTCCATGTTTGAAGATCGGGCCGGCCTCGCGCGTGCCGTCTGCGAACTTGTATTCGGTCATGACGCCCGGGATGGCCGCGAAGAAGAACGTGTCGCCCATGCGGCAGACCGGCTGCGCCGTGGCGTATTCCAGGAGCTCGCCGTCCAAGTCCATGTTGAACGGCAGGAAGAACGCGATATCCCCGATGACGTCGATGGCGGGGAATGTGACCGCGCCCGTGTCGAACACGACGTTCTCCAGGTCTGCCAGCTTCGAACGGCGCTGGTAGTGGTTCACGAAGACGAAGCCGGACTTCCCGTCTGTGCGGAGCCCCGCGCGGATCGTCGTCGTGTCGTCGCGCTTCACCGGGATCATGGAGTCGAACGCGGGCATAGGCGCAAGCCTGTCTCCGAAGTCTTCCAGGAAAAGGTGCATCATGTTCAGAAGTCTGTAGGACGGGCGGATTTCGCCGTACTCGGAGACGGGGGCCTGGAAGTCGTAGGACAGCATCGGGACGTCGTTCGGGTAGCCGGATGCCTTCGATTCCTGGAAGGTCGAGAGCTTGCCGACCGGGTTCGTGCCGCCGTGGTACATGTAGTAGCCGGGCAGATTGCAGCCGCTTCCGACCTTGATGAGCGCGGGGGCGTAGACGTCGAACGGGCGGATGATGTAGCGGCGGTGATGAGTGCTCTCGAGGCCGCCGCCGATTTCGCAGGCCGCGAAGGGGTAGCGGTCATAAGGCAGCTGCCAGCCGTCGCGTCCCGTCCGCTGGATGGGCATCAGGTCAGCTCCGATCGCGGTGTCGTTGCGCATCCGGTTGAAGAAGAAGTGGGGCGAGGGCGGAAGCGGCCGGGTGCCGCCGTTCCACGGGGCGTCGCAGTAGCCGCCGAAGACCGGCACCACGCCCGTGAGAGGGATGCGCGCGCCCTCGGCGGCGTTCCAGCCGGTGACGGTGAAGATCGGCGGATTCATGCCGCATTCGATGGCGATGGAGCGGAGCGTTTCGAGGTGGGCGGCGTTGCCGGTGAGTTCATTCTCCAGCTGGAGTCCGATGACCGGACCGCCGTCGGAGTAGAAGAGCCCTTGCAGTTCTTTTCCGATCGCGCCGTACCAGCGGCGCACCTCGGCGAGATAGCCGTCGTTGTTGGTGCGGAGCCGGAACGGCTTTTTCATGAGCCAGTCCGGGAATCCGCCGTTCCTGCTTTCTCCATGGACCCAGGGGCCGGGACGGACGAAGACCTCGAGGCCCTGTTTTTTCGCCTCCAGCACGAAATCGCGGATGGAGAGGTTGCCGGAGAAATCAAGTTCGCCCTCGACTTCCTCGTGGTGGATCCAGAAAAGATAGGTCGAAACGACCGTGACGCCGCCCGCTTTCAGCTTTGCGAGCTCGGCCGGCCATTGTTCCCTCGGGACGCGCGAGAAATGCAGTTCGCCCATGACCGGGATCCACGGTTTGCCGTCGCGGATGAAATACAGGCTGTTCACGCCGATGGATCCGCCGTTCGGATTCGTGCCGCCGAGACCGAGGTGGTCGGTGAGGAGCTGCGGTTGAACGAATGGCTGGAACGTGCAGCGGATCGTCGCGGGTGCGTCCGCGGGATCGGCGGCATCGAGCCGGGCAGTGCCGGAAAATGCCGCGGAAATGGCGGCGGTCAGGAAAAGCGCGCGTGTCAGTTTCGGTTTCATGGGCTGACTCCTGTATGGCGTTGGTTGAATGCGTTTTGCGGCATAATATAGTACGGGAAATGCCGCATGGCAAATGAATACGACGGTTTCTCGATCAAAAACAGGAAAACAGGCGGAAACATTTCTTTTCTCCGGACAAATGCGCGAGCTGATGCCGCGCACTGCTTCAGTGGAGGACTTGTCCTCCCGGATCAGAAATGCTCGATGGGGCATTCCGGAATGGATTCGAGAAAGGATTTTCCGTAACTGCGCGTCATGATGCGCGGGTCCAGCACCACGATGATGCCGGTATCGGTCTTGCTTCGGATGAGTCGGCCGATGCCCTGGCGGAACTTCAGCACGGCATCGGGGATCGAGTAGTCGCCGAACGGGTTGCCGCCGAGCCTCTGGATGCGTTCGCAGCGCGCCTGGATGAGCGGATGCGTGGGGACGGCGAACGGGAGCTTGGTGATGATGACGTTGCTGAGGGCGTCGCCTGGCACGTCGACGCCAGTCCAGAAGCTGGTGGCGCCGAAGATGACGGACGATTTGACCTTCTTGAACTCGGAGATCATGGCGGAGCGGGAGAGGGATTCTCCGTGGACCAGCAGGTTGATGCCTTTTGCCAGGAATCCGCGGGAAAGCCTGTCCGAGCAGTATTTGAGCATGTTGTAGCTCGTGAAGAGCACGAACGCGCTGCCGTTGGTCTTTTCCACAAACATTTTGATCTTTTCCGCCGCCGCGTCGTTGTAGTCGCGCTCGTTCGGCTGCGGCATGTCCTTCGTGACGTACAGCCGCACCTGTTTCCGATAGTCGAACGGCGAATCCAGGATGAGTCCATCGCCGCCTCGGAACCCGACGCGCCGGGCGTAGTAGGAGAGGGAACCGTGGACGGCCAGTGTGGCACTCGTGAGGATGACGGGCTTGCCGGAGTCGAAGAGCAGGTCGCGGAGGATTTCCGAGACATTGAGCGGGGCGGAGGCGAGCTCGGTCTGGCGCGTGCGGGTGAACCCGGACTTGTGGCCCTCGATCCAGTAGACCTGGTCGGGCAGGGACATGTTCAGGAACGCGTCGAGCTCCTCGCGGAAAGCGGCGCAGTGTTCGAGCTGAGCCTCGAGCTCGAGTCGGAACCCGGAGTCGTCCTGGTTGTCCGCGTAGGTGCGGGCGATGGTCTCGACGTCGAGGACATGATCGGAAATGAGGTCGGTGAATCGCCCGGGTTGATGAACCCGGAAGGTCTGCTCCGGGGACTTGTCGAGCGTTTCGTCGAACTGCGCGAAGAAGTCGGTCAGCGCCTCGTGGGCGTTGGCGATGCTGTTCCGGACCTGGATGGAGTCCTCGCCGGGCTTCATGAGGAGTCCGCGTCCGCTCACGGGGTTGAAAAGGCGGTTCAGCGTACCCCGGACGGCGGAGGAGTGGATGTGGATGCCGAGGTGGTTCGCGGCGTTGTCCTCCAGCGTGTGAGCCTCGTCGAACACGACGGCGCAGTGTTCGGGCAGGGGGCAGTTCTCCTGCTCCTCGATGCGGCTGATCTTCAGATTGGTGAAGAAAAGCGCGTGGTTGGTGATGAGCAGGTCCGCTTTGTCCCACGAATGCCGCGCGCGCCAATAGAAGCAGGAATGGAAGTTCTGGCATTTCGGGCCGAGGCATGTGCTGGTCTCGCAGCAGACGCTGGTCCAGAGATGGGGATTGATGCGGAAAGGCACGTCGGAAAGGGTGCCGTCGTGTGTGGTGCGAGCCCAGTCCATGAGGCTTTGGAGTTCGTTGACCGGGGCGTTCGCGGGGAGGATCTCGTCGCGGTGGCTGCCCGCGGCGAGCGCGAGGCGGCGTTTGCAGAGGTAGTTGCTGCGGCCTTTTGCGACGGCGTAGGTAAAATCGAAGTCCAGGAGTTGCTGAAGGAGCGGCAGGTCCTTTTTCGCGAGCTGTTCCTGAAGGTTGATGGTCTCAGTGGTGATCAGCACGCATTGGTGCATGGCCCTGGCATGGTAGATCGCCGGGACGAGGTATGCGAAACTCTTGCCGACCCCGGTCGGCGCCTCGACCAGCAGATTGCGCCCGTTCTGGAACGCCTCGGCGACGGCGCATGCCATCTCCGCCTGCTGCTCGCGGCGTTCGTAGGGGCGACCGCCGAACTGCTCCGCCTCCTTCAGCGGGGTGTCCTCGGAGAAGAAGGCGGCAGTGCGCGGAAGCGCGTCCGAAAGAGTGACCTCTTTCAGTTCATGGTCGACGACCGGAAGGATCACGATGGGGTGTTACGCGAGGTTATTTCGTCTTGACGGGTTCTTCGGTGCTGAGCTTGCAGATGGAGCAGTGGCGGCAGTCGAACTCGGCGGGCGGCTCGTAGCGGACGCCGGCCTTCTTCGCCTTGTGCATGTTCAGGAGGTTCATGCCGGCGAGGATGAGGCCGAGGAGGATGAATCCGCCGGGCGCCTGTCCCATGATCGCGAAACCGTTGTCCCAGCACTGCATGCTGATGCCGAAGAGCGTGCCCGCGGCGAGGAATTCGCGGATGCAGCCGAGGCAGACGAGCACGAACGTGAAGCCGAGGCCCATGCCGAGGCCGTCGGCGGCGGATGCCAGCAGGCCGTTCTTGGATGCGAACGCCTCGGCGCGGCCGAGCACGATGCAGTTCACGACGATCAGCGGCAGGAAGATGCCGAGCGTCTGGTACGCTTCAGGCGCATACGCCTGCATGAGAAGCTTCACGACGGTCACGAACGTGGCGATGACCACGATGTAGCACGGGATGCGGATCTTGCCCGGGACGAGCTTGCGGATGACCGAAATCACCAGGTTGCTGCCCATCAGCACGAACGTGGTGGCGAGGCCCATGGCGAGCCCCTTCACCGCGTCGGAGGACGTGGCGAGCGTGGGGCACATGCCCAGGACGAGCACGAGGACCGGGTTCTCTTTCCAGAATCCTTTGGTAAATTCTTTGAAGATGCTCATGATCAGTTCTCCTCCTTCGTTTCGCCGTTTTCAAGATATTCGCGGACGGCGGTCGCGGCATACCAGACGAGGTCGCAGACGGCGTTCGAGGAATAGGTCGCGCCGGAAACGAAATGGACGCCGTCTTTCTCCTTGGTCCATTTGTCTTCGCCGGGCTTCACGCCGCGGTAGGAATCCAGCGCTGCATTCGGCGGGAGCTTCGAGGTGTCGGGCTTTACGCCCTTGACGACGTCGGAGATGGTGCGCTTGACGGAGCGGTCGGTCACTTTCGTGCCGATGCCGGGGGTCTCGCTGTGGCCGGATTTCACGATCACGGTGTCGATGGTTCCGTCCGGCTTGAAGCTGACGATGCCGGCGACTTTGCCGCCGAACCCGGAGGCCGCGGCTTCGGCCGCATAGCCGACCACCTGGCCGCCGTTCTTTGCAGTGTAGAGCTTGACCGGTTCGCCGTCGGGAGAGACGATATCGATCGCTTCTGCCGCCGGGTCGTTGTCGAACGCGGGAAGGATCATCTTCAGGCTGTCGGCGGTCTCCTTTGCCTGAGAGATGCGGATGGGACCGTCCGTCTTGACCGCGGTGTAGGCCATGACGAGCGTGGATACGCCGCAGACCACGAGCAGGAAGAACGCCAGATAGAACGGATTGGATGCTTTGGTCATGTCTTTCATTTGATTTCACCCCTTCTGATTTGGAGTGCCGAAGCACTGTGGGAGTGCCAGCCGAAGGGCCGGATGTAGCACATGCGGTCGATCAGGGGAACCAGGGCGTTCGCGATCACGATGGAGAAGCTCACGCCTTCCGGGTACGCGCCCCAGATGCGGATGATGCAGGTCAGGATTCCGATGAGGGCGCCAAACACCAGTGCCCCGAGCGGAGTTATGGGCGAGGTCACCATGTCGGTCGCCATGAAGAATGCGCCGATCATGACGCCGCCGCTCAGCACATGATAGATGGGATTCGGGGTCAGGCCGGGCGCCGCCATGTGCACGATGCCGGTGAACACGAAGATCGTGACAAGCATGGCGAGCGGGATCTGCCATTTGATGAGGCGGAAGGCCATGAGCCCGAGTCCGCCGATCAGGATGGCGAGCGCGGAGGTCTCGCCGATGGAGCCGCCGACATTGCCGAAGAAAAGATTCATCAGGTTGTCGGGCGCGCCGAGGTGGGCGATCGCTTCGGCGGAGCCTTTTGCCGCCTGGATCGCTCCGAGCGGGGTCGCGCCGGAGATCAGGCTTCCGGCCGCGGGAGCCGCCCACTGGGTCATCGGTCCGGCAAATCCGACCAGCAGGGCCACGCGGGCCGCAGCAGCCGGGTTGAACGGGTTCTGTCCGAGTCCGCCGAAGAGCTCTTTCACGATGATGATCGCGAAAATGCTGCCGACGGCGCAAATCCACCACGGAACTCCGGGCGGCAGGTTCAGTGCCAAGATGACGCCGGTGACGAGCGCACTGTAGTCACCCACCGTGGCGCGCTGCCGCGTGGCGAGAGTCCAGCCGTATTCGGCGAAGATGCAGAAAGATGCGCAGTAGACAAGGATGCGGATAGCGTCGAACCGGAAGAACCAGATGGACGCGGCGACTGCGGGCAGGAGGCAGATCAGCACTTTCACCATGATCTTGGTGATGCTGTCCCCGTCCTGAACGTGGGGCGAAGTGCTCAGTACGAGCGAACCGGGCTCGGGGAGAGCGACGTTGTTTTTTTCGATTTCTTCACTCATAATATGGAAACGGCTCCGTGATTAGGCTTGTTTTGCTTTCGCGGCGCGGCGCTTGGCGTTGATCTCGGCCTTCGCCCTGCGGAAATGCTGGACGAGGGGGCGTTTCGCCGGGCAGACGTAGGTGCAGACGCCGCACTCCATGCAGTCCATGACATAGTTCTTTTCGGCTTCGTCGTAGTTCTCGCTTTCGACCATGACGCTGACGGGGCCGGGGAGAAGTTTCATGGGGCAGGCGCGGACGCAGCGTCCGCAGCGGATGCAAGGATTGGAGGAGTACTCGGCGGTCTCCTTCCACTGGAGCAGGAGGACGCCGGAGGAATTCTTGGTGATGGTGACGCCGAGCGAGGTCTGGGCGAATCCCATCATCGGGCCGCCCATGATGACTTTCGCCGCGCGGGTCTTCACGCCGCCCGCGAAGGTCAGGGCCTGTTCGACGGTCGTGCCGAGGCGGAGGATCCAGGTGCCGGGGTTGGCGACCGGGGTGCCGGTGACCGTGGTGTAGCGTTCGATCAGAGGATGCCCTTCGACGACCGCGTCGCGGATGGCGGCGCAGGAGCCGACGTTCTGGACCACGCATCCGACGTCCATGGGGAGGCCGCCTGTGGCGACGGAGCGCCCGGTGAGGGCGTAAATGAGCTGTTTTTCACCGCCCTGCGGGTAGCGGACATGGAGCGGCACGACGGTCACGCCGTATTGTCCCGCTTTCTCGTTGAGCGCGGCGATGGCGTCCGGCTTGTTCTCCTCAATGCCGAGGAACACGCGGTCGACGCGGAGGATTTTCGCAGCGATGGCCGCACCTTCGAGGACCGCTTCCGTGCGTTCGAGCATGAGACGGTGGTCGGCGGTGAGATAGGGCTCGCACTCGGCGCCGTTCAGAATGAGCGTGTCGATGACTTTTTCGGGCGGGGGCGAGAGCTTCACGTGGGTCGGGAAAGCCGCGCCGCCCATGCCGACGATGCCGGCTTCCGCGATGCGCTTCTTCAGGATTTCGCGGTCGGTGTTCTTCCAGTTCGGGATCGGGTCGAGGCCGGAGCCCCATTCGTCCTTGCCGTCGGAAATGATCTCGATGGCCTGGATCGCGCCGCCGTTGGCGCCGGGGACTTCGACGATGTCGCCGACCGTGCCGCTGGTTGGCGCGTGGACCGGGGCGGAAACGAATCCGCCGGGCTCGGCGATGAGCTGACCCTTTTTCACCGCGTCGCCCTTTGCGACGACCGGTTTCGGAGGCGCGCCGATGTTCTGCTGGATGGCGACCGTGTAGCGGTCGAGGAGCGGGGCGCGCTGAGCGGGCACGGAATTGGAAAGGGCCTTGCCGTCGGCGGGATGTACGCCGCCGTGGAAATGCCAGGTCTTGATCGGGATGTTCATTTGGACTCCTCCTTTTTCGGCGCGGGCGCGGCTTTCGGCGCGGGCGCGGCCGGCTTGAAGGCTTCGAGCTTGCGGTGGATTTCTTCGACCTGGAGCGCGCCGGTGGGGCATTTGACCTGTTCGACGAAGGCGGGCTCGGGCGGGTTGGAGTAGTTGACGCGGACGAGGCCGCCCTGCATCTGCATGTGGGATTCATCGGCGCGGATGCACTTCTTGCAGGCCAGGCACGGGATCTTGCAGAGCTTACGGCGTTTCGCGGGCTTTTCCAGGGAGTTGCAGTAGACATGGACCTGGGCGGAAGCCGGGACCAGGCGAATCAGTTTGCGCGGGCAGACGTTCACGCACTTGCCGCAGGCGCGGCAGAGCTCGGGATGCACGACCGCGAGGCCGTCGCGGATCTCGATCGCGCCGAACGGACACGCACGGGCGCAGGAGCCGTAGCCGAGACAGCCGAAACGGCAGGCTTTTCCGCCGCCTCCGGCCACGATGGACGCGGAACGGCAGTCGAGGATGCCGTTGTAGTCGGCGGCCCTTTCCGAACGGGAGAAGCTGCCGGAGCAGAAGACGACCGCGGTCATCTTTTCCTTTTTGCCTGCGGCCTTGCCTGTGACTTCGGCGATTTTCGCGAGCATGGCGTCGGAGCAGGCGGAGCAACCGGAGGGATCGGCGTCCTTCGTGACGATGGCGCTGGCGAAATCGGCGCAGCCGGCATAGCCGCAGCCGCCGCAGTTCGCGCCGGGGAGGAGTTCCTGGACCGCCTCGATCTTCGGGTCGGTCTGGACTTCGAACTTCTTTGCCGTGAAGCCGATGAGCGCGCCGAGGAAGAGCCCGACGGCGGCGACCACGCCGGCCGAAACAAGGATCGTAATCAACATGATGACGCTGCGCCTCCCCTTATTTGACCAGGCCGGAGAAGCCCATGAACGCCATGGCGAGGATGCCGGCGGTCACGAGCGCGATCGCGGTGCCTTCCATTGCCTTCGGGATGCGGGCGATGGCGAGGCGTTCGCGGATGCTGGCGAAGAGCAGAAGCGCGAGGCTGAAGCCGACGCCGGTGCTGAAGCCGAACACGGTCGAGGAGATGAGCCCGCGGCATGCGTCTGCGTTCAGTTCCGCCGCGCCCAGCACGGCGCAGTTGGTCGTGATGAGCGGCAGATAAATGCCGAGCGAGACGTACAGCGAGGGGCTGAATTTCTTCAGGAGGATCTCCACGATCTGGACGAGCGCGGCGATGACCACGATGAAGAGCAGGATGCGCGTGAACGACAGGGAAACCGTCTGGCCGTTGATCGTGAAGGTCTTCGTGACCAGAAAGTTGTTGAACAGCGCGGTGACGAACGAAGCGAGCGTCATGACGAAGATGACGGCCCCGGACATGCCCAGCGCGGTTTCGATGCGCTTGGAGACGCCGAGGAACGGACAGATGCCGAGGATGCGCGAGAGCACCACGTTGTTTACGAGGATGGCCCCCACGGTCAGCACCAGGATTTCGTTGGTATCCATAGCTTGAACTTGACCTTGGATGAACTAGGGTGAGAAGGAGCCGGGCCGCTTACTTGGCGGCGATCCGGGAGACGCGGAAGATGGTGATCGGCGAGGTCGGGACATCGTCGTAGTAGCCCTGCGATCCGGTCGGGACGGCCTCAATCGCGCGCACGACGTCCATGCCGTCCGTGACCTGTCCGAAGACGCAGTAACCGAACCCGCGCGGGGTCTCATCCTGGTGGTCGAGGAAGGAGTTCGGGGCGGTGTTGATGAAGAACTGGCTGGTGGCGCTGTCGACGACCGAGGTGCGTGCCATGGCGATGGTGCCGACCTTGTTCGAGAGGCCGTTCCCCGCCTCGTTCTTGATCGGGGCCTTGCCGGGGAGGTTGCGGAGGTTCGCATCCAGTCCGCCGCCCTGGATCATGAATCCTTTGATGACGCGGTGGAACACGGTGCCTGCGTAGAAATTGTCGTCGGCGTAGGCGAGGAAATTCGCCACGGTGATGGGGGCTTCCTTCTCGAAGAGCTCGACCGTGATGTTGCCGAGCGAGGTCTCGATCAGGACTTTCGGGTTTTCAGACATTGCGTTGGTCCTTATGGGTTATTTGAGTGTGAAAAAAGGCAGTCATTCTCTAAATATAGTACGCGGGAATGTTTTTTTCAACACGCAAAGGATGTTTTTTTCACAGAATCGGGTTTTTTCCATGAAAAACCGAAATAAGGTTTGCATTTCGCGGTTGGGGCGTTATATTTACTCGAATTCCGATTGCTTCGCGCCCGACGCGGGTCCGACATGAATTTCCTAAAAAAAATACATAACAATACAACACAAGAAAGGGCTACCGCAGATGTTCGCACCCATTCTCGCAGCCGCATCCATTCAGGGCGTCGCTTTGCTCATCGCAGCGTTGCTCGTCATTCTGTTCATCCTGGTCCTTACGTTCATTTCCCGCTACAAGAAATGCCCCCCGGACCAGATCATGGTCATCTACGGTAAGACCGGCGGACAGCGCGCCGGACGCTGCATCCACGGCGGCGCCGCGTTCGTCTGGCCCGTCATCCAGGACTACGGGTTCGTCTCCCTGCGCCCGATGCAGCTGGACGTGAACCTGCAGAATGCCCTGTGCCGTCAGAACATCCGCATCAACGTGCCGAGCGTGTTCACGGTCGGCATCAGCACGGACGAGTCGCTGATGGGCAACGCCGCGAACCGCCTGCTCGGCCTGAGACAGGAATCCATCGCCGACCTCGCCAAGGACATCATTCTCGGTCAGTTGCGTCTCGTGATCGCATCCATGACCATCGAGCAGATCAATGCCGACCGCGAGACGTTCCTCCGCAACGTCGAGGAAAACGTGGCGGATGAACTCAACAAGATCGGTCTGCACCTCCTGAACGTCAATATCACCGACATCACCGACGAGAGCGGATATATCGACGCCATCGGCAAGCGCGCCGCCGCGGAAGCCATCAACAAGGCCCGCGTCGACGTCGCCGAAGAAGAGCGGAAGGGCGGAATCGGCGAAGCCGAAGCCCGCAAGGTCCAGCGTATTGCCGTCTCCGAGGCCGAAGCTCAGGCGCAGACCGGCGAAGCCAACGCCGACCGCGAACGCCGCGTGGCAGTGAAGCAGGCCGAAGCCGCCGCGCAGGCGGGCGAGGCCGAAGCCGACAAGGAACGCCGTATCGCCGTGAAACAGGCCGAAGCCACCGCGATCGAGGGCGAAAATATCTCCGCCATCAACATCGCCAAGTCCAACGCCGTTCGCGCCGAACAGGAAGCCGCCGCGCACCAGGCCGCGGAAGCCGCGAAACGCGTCGCCGAAGCCATGATCCGCAAGGCGGACTTCGAGGCCGAACAGCAGGCGCAGGTCGCACGTGCGAAAATGGAAGAGGAAAAACAGCGCGCCGAAACGATCGTCGCAGCACGCATCGACAAGGAACAGCGCATCATCGAGGCCGAAGCCGTCGCTGCCAAGATCGAGACCGAGGCGCGAGGCCAGGCCGCCGCGATCTTCGCCAAGTACGAAGCCGAGGCGAAAGGCAATTACGAAGTCCTGAAAGCCAAGGGCGACGGCTACCGCATGATCATCGAATCCTGCGGCAAGGACGCCGACGCGGCCGCCAAGATGCTCCTCGTCGAAAAGCTCGAGGAGATCGTCAAGCTCCAGACCGAAGCCATCAGCAACATCAAGATAGACAAGGTCACCGTCTGGGATTCCCCGAACGGACGCGCCGACGGCAAGTCCTCCACAGCCGGTTTCCTCAGCGGCATGATGCAGAGCCTGCCGCCAATCCACGATGTCGCCGCCATGGCAGGGATCGAACTGCCGAAGTATCTCGGCGAGATGAAGGACCAGGCCGCGAAGGACGCCGAAGCCAAGCCTGCCGAATGATTCCCGGACAGGGGCGCAGTTCCGCCCGGCGCCGGTTGAACTGTCGCCGGGACTTGAAGTCTGTGCCCCTTTCCATATCCGGACAGTCAACGATTATTTGAGGTGAAATGAGCGATTTCGTCAAACTGGAACGCATCCTCGGGATCACGTTTCGCGACACTGCCGTCTACAAGGAGGCCATGACCCACAAGTCGTTTGCCGCCGAACACCAGCTCGGCTACGACAACCAGCGGCTGGAACTCCTCGGCGACGCAGTGGTCCAGATCATCCTGACCGACTACCTGTACCGCCGGTATGCCGACTTGCAGGAGGGCGACCTCACGAAGATACGTTCCGCGATGGTCAACCAGGACGCGCTCGCCCAGTTCGCGCGCGACATTTCGCTCGGGTCATTCCTGCTGCTCGGACGCGGCGAACTTGAGCTGAACGGGCAGGACCGCGACTCCACGATTTCCGACGCGTTCGAATCCCTGATCGGGGCGATCTACCTCGATCACGGACTTGAGACCGCGACGAAAATCTTCCTGCCGATCCTCCTGAAAAATTACCCGGACCCCGCCGAATCCCTCCACGAGATCAATCCGAAGGGCATTCTTCAGGAATATACCCAGCAGAATTCGCAGGGGGTCCCGCAGTACCGGGTCGTGTCCGTCACCGGGCCCGCTCATGCCCCTCAGTACGAAGTCGAAGTCCTCATCAAGGACAAGGTCATCGCGCGCGGCACTGCCAGCAGCCACAAGCTCGCCGAACGCGAAGCCGCCCGCGCCGCCGTCCATATCCTCCTTCATGACGGCGAACACGAGGACAAGCCGGACGGAGAGGAGTAAACGTTCATGGAAGTCACGGAACGCATTTTCCCCTCGTTTGTCATTCATACCCCGCGCGATATCGTGTTCGGATGCGGCAAGGCCGCGCTTCTGCCCGGATATCTGCCGGATTCCGTCAGGCGCGTACTCATCGTCTCGGGCCGTCACGCGGCGGATGCCGAGGCGAAAACGGTCGCGGCTTCCCTGACAGCGTCCGGACGCGAAACGTTCATCTTCGCCGAGACCATGGCGGAACCCTCGCCCGGAGCTGTCGATTCGGCCGTGAATGCCGTCCGTACATGGAACGCCGACGCGGTCGTCGCGATCGGCGGAGGCAGCGTGATTGACACGGCGAAGGCCGCCGCGGCGCTGTCCCGGCTGGAAGGATCCTGCCTGGAATACTTCAACGGTTCCCGTGAACTCATTGTCCGGGATCGTCCGTTCTTCGCCGCGCTGCCGACCACGAGCGGGACCGGTGCCGAGATGACGAATAATTCCGTGCTTACCGACCCGGCGACCATGATCAAGAAATCCATCCGGCATCCGGGCATGACAGCCGATCTGGCGGTCGTCGATCCCGACCTGACCGCGAACTGTCCGCACGGGGTGACCGTGGCGAGCGGCCTGGATGCGCTGGTGCAGGCGGTCGAGGCGTTCGTTTCGCCGAAGGGGACGGACTACACGCGGGCGCTTGCCATGGCGGCCGCATGCAGGCTTTACGGTGCCCTGAAACGCATCACGCATGAACCTTGGAAACCCGCCGGGGACGAACCCGCGCCCGATACCGCGTTCCGCGTGGATATGGCGGAAGGTTCCATGCTTGCGGGAATGGCGTTTGCGCATGCCGGACTCGGCGCGGTCCACGGACTGGCGCACCCGGTCGGTTCGCTCCTGCACGTCCCCCACGGCGTTTCCTGCGCCATCCTGATGCTCCCGGTGTTCCAGTTCAACATGAACGCCTGCGGTCGTCTCTATGCCGAACTTGCCCGCGCATTCCTGCCGAAGGAGCCGCGCCCGGACGCCGCGCTGTTCATCGCCGCCATGCGGGAACTCTCCTTCGGGCTCGGCGTGCCGGACAACCTGCGCGACTACGGCCTCGCCGAAGAGCATCTGCCGTTCATCGTGGCGAACTGCCGCAGCAACAGCATGAAGAACAACCCGGAGCCCATGAGCGACGCGCAGGCCGAAGCGCTCCTTCGTACTTTAATGTGAGAGCCGGCGCAGGCTCAGCTCTTCATTCCCGCTCCCTCAGTTCCCATTTTTCCGCGTCGGTTTTTGCGGCATGGTTGAAATACGCGATCGCGCCAGCGGAAAGCGCGGTGCAGACCGCAATAATGGCGACGGTAAGGAATGCGGTTCGTTCCGCCGTGAAGACGGGATTCAGGACGAAGACGATCCGCCCCAGATAGATCAGCGGCAGCATCAGGAACATGCCGGGCCGGACCGCGCCGGACAGCCGCGTGAACAGCCGCGCGACCGGGAATACCGCCAGGGCGTATTCACTCAGAAGCCAGCCGGGGAGCGACAGAAGATACATCCATACGATGACGGAAAAATCGGCTTGTATTCTCAGAAGTTCGCCGGGGTCATTCTTGCAGCCTATCTTGATAAGTATGCCCAGCGTAAGGACGACGGGCACGAGGTAAACGAGGATCCCGGGAAGCAGGACCAGGACATAGCGGACCAGCATGTGCCGCAGGCTTTGCATGGCGCCCCGGAAGATCTCCTTTCCCGGGCAGGTGATTCTGCTCATCGGGATCACGGCATTTCTGAAATGCCTGCGGACGAGGATGCCCGGGATATACGGGATCGCAAGGATGGCGATGAAGGAAACCGGAGAAGTGAGAGCGAGCGGGATCCACAGGTGAGGATATCCGTCCAGGGCGTTGGCGAGACTGTGCGCCGCCTGGTGCCCGAACATCATTTCTATGGTCACGGCCCAGGGATAGGGTATGATGCAGACGATGGGGATCAGGAGAAGCTGCAGCACCACCGCGATCCGGATCATCTTCCTGACCGGGGCGGAGTCCTGCCGGAAAAAGGAGTACACGTATTCGTGTTCCGAGCCGGAATAGAGAGGATGCGTCGATGCCGTGCCTGGAGTGTCCGGGGCGACGGTCTGCCGCGAATCGCTCACTTCATTCATATTTATACAGAATTCCTTTTCCCTGTTCGTTATGATGTTTTGTCGTTATACTGTATCACAAGAAAAGGGTAAAGTCAAGCTAAATAAAAAAAATCAGTGACTTGCAACAAAAAAGACGGAATCGTTCCGAACCCGGCGGACAAGGCCTGCGCCAGGATGGATTATTTGAGTGCGTCCGGGACGAAGAACGGCCTGATCTCATCCTGAAGCGCGGTCGCGAACTGCGAGAACATGTATTTCGCCATGTCGTCGGGGAGGAGAATGTGGATGGTGACTTCATCATCTTTGCGTACGACCGTGAAGGCGTTCACGAGCTCGTCGGGTATCCTGCCCTGTTTCGCGGCTTCCTGATAGACTTCGTCGAACTTGTCCTGGCACGCTTTTTTCAGTTTCAGCGCGGCTTCGGAGGTTTTCGCGGGCATGACGATCTCCGCGTGGACCGGGCGCTTGTCCGATGCGTCGCGAACGATGTGAAACGAAAGACTTTTGAGCTCGCCGAGAAGCGGATATTCCGCCGTGGCGCCGGGTTCCGGCCAGACGAGCGCCAGCACGGCGTCGTCGGGCAACGCCTTCAGCAGGGAGGCGGCGGAAACAACGGGCGAGGACGGTTTTTCGGGGGGAGCATCCCGGGTCGTGCCGGGGTCGTCCGCCGGGGCAGGGGGCCGATTCGGGGAAACGAGCAGCCAGTCTTTCGCGGGGAACGTGATGCGGAAGGCGCCGTTGTCTGGTACGGTCAGATTGAACACCGGATTGTCCTTGTCGCCGGATTCCGTCCAGGCGATCTTGTCGTCGAGGATCTTGTATTTCAGGATGTACCGCACGGTCGCGGGCGAGGCCGAGGAATTCAGCAGAAACCCGTCGTCGCAAGCGGCGAGCGCGTGCACCGTCACATTGACGTGTTTCTCCTCGAGTTTACCTTGGATCTCCTCGTAGAAAAGAAAAAGCGGATTGGTTTTGGCGTCAGGCAGGAACGGCGCATCCTTCAGCTGCTCGGGCGCAAGCAGCGTGACGTGCCCCGTGGTCGCGGGAAGATAGTCCCCGGCGGGATGCGCGGCCAGCGGCACGGAGAGTGCGAGCAGGAGGGCGCATGTGCAGAAACGGACGGACCGGGCGGAAAAGATGGCGATGCTTTCCATGGGGGCGTCCCCCTTTCAGCAGAAATGTTTGTCCGTGACGCGGAAGAGGTTGCCCTCCGGGTCGGGGTACTGGACGGCGCGGATCCCGGTCTGTTCGCAGCGGATGCCCTCGGCGGCGTTTGCGCCACCGGACGCGCGATAACGTTTTTCGAAATCGTCCAGGGAATCGACGAAGAAAAGGAATTCGAAACGGCTGTGCGGGGGCAGGGGCGCCTTGCTCCTGGCCGCCTGTTCGAGGCAGAACGAGGAGCCGCTGTCGAGTTTGAACTCCACCCAGACGTTGCTGTTCATCACCGGTTCGCCGAGCCCGACGACGTCGCGGTAGAACGCGCGTTCCGCCGCGAGATCGGCTACGGAAAGAACGAAACATGCACGTGGTGTCATGGCGGGCTCCTGAGGTTGACGGGTCAGAGTACGAAGTCCGGCCCGAGGTAGATTTCGCGTGCCTTTTCGCTGTTGATCAGGTAGTCGGACGTGCCTTTGATGAAGACTCTGCCGTCTGCCATGAGGTAGGCGTGGTCCACGCAGGAGAGCGTTTCGCGGACGTTGTGGTCGGTGATGAGGATGCCGAGTCCGGCGTCGCGGAGCCGCTTGATGATGACCTGGATGTCGTGCACCACGATCGGGTCGACGCCGCTGAACGGTTCGTCGAGCAGGATGAACTCGGGGTTCGTGACCAGGGCGCGCGTGATTTCGAGGCGGCGGCGTTCGCCGCCGGAGAGGGTCATGGCCTTTTGCGTCGCGAGGTGCGTCAGGTCAAGTTTCGCGAGGAGGTCCTGCAGGCGCGCCTCGCGCTCCTTCGCGGAGATGTCGAGCGTCTGGAGGATGGCGAGGATATTGTCCTCGACGGAGAGCTTGCGGAAGATGGTGGGTTCCTGGGCCAGGTAGCCCATGCCCATGCGGGCCCGCTGGTACATCGGGAGGCCGGAAACGTTCACGCCCTTGAAGTAGACGGAGCCTTCGTTCGGCTTGATGAGTCCGGTGACCATGTAGAAGCTGGTGGTCTTGCCGGCGCCGTTCGGGCCGAGGAGCCCGACGATCTCCCCGTAATGCACGGTGAAGCTGACGTTGTTCACGACCCTGCGGCCGCGGTATGCTTTCACGAGCCCCTGCGCGTCGAGGAGGACTTCCCCCTTCGGCATCGGCTTGCGGACCACGAGGGCGTCAAATTCCTTTTCGGACAAGGAGCCGTTTTCCGTGTCGATCATCAGCGTCCGCCCCCGGATTTGGTGTTGTTCGAGAGGAAGGAGTCGCCCGTGTAGTAGACCTTCGGATTGATCACGCGCATGCGGTTGCCGTCCTTGATGAGGATTTCGATGCGGTCGCCGTACATTTTGTTTGCGCCCTGCATCATGACCGGGTTGCCGGTCATGACGATGATCTCTTTGCGGGCGTCGTAGTCAGCCTGGTCGGACATGGCGATCTGGTCCTGCCCGTTGGGATCGTCCGGCTTGGCGCGTTTCATGTAGACGACGTCGCCGGAGCAGACGATCTTCGAGATGTTCTTCTTGGCCTCGTCATCGTCATCTTTATCGTCCTCTTTGGCGTCTTTGCCGTTCCGGTCTTCGCCGGGCTTGACAACGGCGGGTTTTTCTTCCTTATTCGCGGAGGCTTTTTCATCGGGTTTGTCCGCCGTGCCGACGAGCGAATCCGCGGCGTCCTCCTCCAGATAGATGGTCATTTTGTTGCAGGTGATCTTGTTCTCCTGATCGTCCACGACGACGTCGCCGATGAGGGTGATGACGTTGTGCTCGAGGTCGATGTCGGCGGCGCTGGCGGTGATCACGGTGGAGGTTTCCTCCTCTTCTTCCTGCGTGACGCCGTTCATGCTGAAGCCGGAGAACATGCCGCCGAACCCCTGCGCGTGAAGGGCGGGCTGAAATGCCGCGGCGGCGAGGACGCCGGAAACGGCCAGGAAAGTGCGGAAATGGGACGTCATTGCTTGTCTCCTTTATTTGAGGTGGAGGGTGCGGGCTCTTCGATTTTCAGAGCTTTTTCTCTGAGGCGGAGCACCACGCGGACGTTGGATCGGATATGGATGAACTTACGGTCGTTGAAGGCGTCGAAGCCGATGCCGTCGGCGTCGAGCTGGCGCGACCGGAAATACGCGGGATCGTCGCTGGTCAGGATATTTGTGGACTTGTCGAACGTCGCTTTTTCGGCGAAAATCCATGCCTGGGAATGCTTGTGATGCGTGCTGGTCCAGAAACGGCGGAGGATCTTCTCTTCGGAACCGAGCTTGTACGGGGCCGGATAGGGGTCTTTCGCGTCGATGGTGTCGATCTGCCGGATGGACGTGTAGGAACCGTCTACGATGTCGATCATCGGCGTGGTCAGGTAGATCAGGGAGCCCTTGTTGATCGCGGTCGCGCCATAGACCAGGTACTGGATCTCGCTGTCGCCGTTGTAGCGGGGATAGATGTACCGCTTGAGCACAGTGTAGGAGCCCGAGGAAATGTCCTGTGCGGAAATAGGCGTGCCGGGGCGGAGGCAGCAGAGCGCCGCCGTAAGGATCAGCAGGCTCAGAGCATGTATTTTTCGAGCACGGAGTCCCATTTGCCCTGTCCTTTCAGAAGTATTTCGATGGCTTCGCGGACCGCGCCGCGTCCGCCGGCGTGTTTGGTGCGGAGAACCGCCACGGAGTCGAGTTCAGGCGCGGCATCGGCGACCGCGACCGGAAAGCCCGCCCTGCGCATGGGCGGCATGTCCACGACGTCATCGCCGATGTACATGCACTCATCCGGCTTCAGGTTCTGTTCCGCGAGCAGCTGTTCCCAGCCGGAGAGCTTGTCGAGGCAGCCCTCGTAGAGGAACGAGAGGCCGAGCTCCCTGGTGCGAGTGCGGTTGGCCTGGCTTTTTCTGCCGGAGAGGATCCCGACGAGCAGGCCGGCGCGCATGGCCAGACGGATGCCCTGGCCGTCCCGGACGTCGAAGAACTTGATCTCGCGGGGACTGCCGCAGCCGTAGCCAATGCGGCCGTCCGTGAGGACGCCGTCGACGTCGAGCACGATGGCCTTGATGTCAGAGATATTGTCCGGTAAGCTCATAAATCGCCTTGACTTGTTCGATGGTTTGTTCGGCGGCTTCGAAATCCAGCGAGTTCGGGCCGTCGGAAAGCGCATGGTCGGGATCGGGATGGACCTCCAGGAACAGCGCGTCGATGCCGACCGCCGCTGCGGCTCGGGCCAGGTACGGCACGTACTGCCGCTGGCCGCCGGACGCCTTGCCGAGTCCGCCCGGGAGCTGCACCGAATGCGTCGCGTCGAAGACCACGGGCACGCCGAGCGCACGCATTGCCGCCAGCGACCGCATGTCCACCACGAGGTTGTGGTAGCCGAACGTGGTGCCGCGTTCCGTGAGCATGACGTTTGTGCAGCCCGCGGCGCGGAGCTTACCGATCACGCCCGCCATGTCCTCGGGAGCCAGGAACTGGCCCTTCTTGACATTGACCGGACGCCCCGTGGCCGCACAGGCGGCGAGGAGGTCGGTCTGACGGCAGAGGAACGCCGGGATCTGGAGAAAATCCGCAACGGAGGCTACTTGCGCGGCCTGAGCGGATTCGTGGACGTCGGTGATGACGGGCAGTCCGAACTGTTCCTTGACCGCTTCCAGCATGGCGAGTCCGGCGTCGATGCCGGGGCCGCGGAACGATTCGCCGGAACTCCGGTTTGCCTTGTCGAACGACGCCTTGAAGATGTACTGGACGCCGAGCTTTTCGCAGATGGCGGCCATGCGTTCCGCCACCTGAAGGCACAGGTCGCGGGATTCCGCGACGCAGGGACCCGCGAACACGGCGAATTTGCCGCATCCGATTGTCCGGTTCGATGTTCTGACTGGAGAGATCGTCATGCTCGTGTGTCCTGAGTTCAAATAGAAAAATCGGTTTTTAATACGATACTACAACTATGGGAAAAATCAAATGCTTTTTGACTTCCTCGCGAGAAATTCCTGCGCGCGGACCAGATCGTCGGGCGTGTCGATGCCGATGGAGTCGAACGAGGTCCTGATCACCTTGATGCGGATGCCGTTCTCCAGGGCGCGGAGCTGTTCGAGCTTTTCGCAGCGTTCGAGGCGGCCTTCCGGCAGGGAGACGAATTTCGCGAGCGTTTCCCGGCGGTAGGCGTAGATGCCCCAGTGGCGATAGACTTCCGTTTCCTCGCCGCCTTCCCGCAGGTACGGGATCATGGAGCGGCTGAAATACAGCGCGTAGTCGTCGGAGGTGAGGACGACTTTCGGGAGATTCGGGTTTGCGGCGATGTCGGCGCGGGCGCAGGGCAGGACCACGGTTCCCATGGCGGGCGCGTCGGGCCCGTGCATGGCGTCGATCAGGTCGTCGATGACCTCGTGCGGGAGGAACGGCTCGTCACCCTGGACGTTCACGATCAGTTCGGCGTCGTTGGACTGCGCGGCTTCCCAGACGCGGTCGGAGCCGGACGGGTGCGACGGCTTCGTCATGACGACGTTTCCGCCGAAGGATTTCACGGCCTGTTCCACGCGGGGATCGTCGGCGGCGATCGTCACGGAGTCGGCCTTCGAGCGCATAGCGTTCTCCCAGACGTGCTGGATGACGGGTTTGCCGCCGAGGTCGGCGAGGACCTTGCCGGGGAATCGCATGGAGCCCATGCGCGCGGGGATGATGACTGCGGTTTTCATATCTGCGCTCCGCGTTGTCCGGGATCAGAAGTCGTGGGAAACGAGGCCGTCGCGGAGCTTCGGCTCGAACCAGGTGGATTTCGGGGGCATGATGGACCCGGCGTCGGCGATGGCCATGAGCTGGTCGAGCGTGGTCGGGTACATGGAGAAGCAGACTGCGGCGAGCCCCTCCTTGCAGAGTCGTTCCAGTTCGCCCGTGCCGCGGATGCCGCCGATGAAGTCGATACGGGGACTGGTGCGCGGGTCGTCGATGCCGAGGATCGGGCCAAGCACGCGGTCCTGGAGGATGCTGACGTCGAGCCGGGCGGTCACGGAGAGCCCGTCGAACGTGAATTTCGGAGTAAGCGCGTACCATTTGCCGTCGAGGAGCATGCGGAACGTGCCGGAACGGTCCGGCGACTTCGTGTCCGTTTCCGCCACCTCGAACTCGTTCGCGAGCTTCGCGAGGAATTCTGCGGTGGAAAGGCCGTTCAGGTCCTTCACCGCACGGTTGTACGGGAGGATGCGGAGCTGGCTGGACGGGAACGCCACGGCGAGAAAATAATTGTACTCCTCATTGCCGGTGTGGGCCGGGTTCGCGGCGCGGCAGGTCCTGGCGGCGCGGGCGGCGGATGCGGCGCGGTGATGGCCGTCGGCGATATAGAAGCAGGGAACCGTGTCGGCGAAGAGGCGGGACAGCGCGATGCTTTTGTCCCCGGCTTTCCAGAGTTCGTGCTTGATGCCGTCCGCCGCGGTGAACGAGAAGAACGGTTTTTCGCTGATGATCTCGTTCACGAGCGCGTCGATGGCGGGGACTTCGCGGTAGGTCAGGAAGACCGGGCCGGTCTGCGAACGGAGCGTCATGACATGGCGGGCGCGGTCGTCCTCCTTGTCGCGGCGGGTGGTCTCGTGCTTCTTGATGACGCCGGAATCGTATTCGGCGGCGGAAGCCGTGCCCGCGATGCCGATCTGCGTGCGGCCGTCCATGGTGAGCGCATAGACGTAGAGGTTCGCCTCGGGATCGTGGGCGAGGGGGGCGGCGGCGCAGAGGCGCTTGAAATTGGCGAGCGCCTTGTCGTACACGGCGTCGGAATGGATGTCCGTGCCCGCGGGAAGTTCGATCTCGGGGCGGGAGACGCGGAGGAAAGTCAGGGGATTGCCTTCGGCGAGGCGCGCCGCTTCGGCGGTGTTGACGACATCGTAGGGGACGGCGGCGACTTGCGCGACTTCGGCGGGACGGGGCATGAGGGCGTGGAACGGTCTGAAAACAGCCATGGAAACGTACTCCGGGTTGAGTTCGAAAATGCAGTCGGAAAACTTAATCTATTAATATACACGCCCGGGACGGATTCCGCAAGGGAAAAACGCGAAAAAAGACCGAGGTTTTCAGGCTCAAAAGAGAAAAAAACGCCGCTTCGACGGTCTTCGACAAAAAGTCAGTGGGACGATCACCTTGCAATTTGATTTTTTTATGATCATGCGGTATAGTATCTGCATTGCTGCTGACTTTTGCCATTTGAAACAACAGAGAAAGCCCGTCATGCCGAACGCAAAACGTAAGAAACAGTTATTCCTTTTCCTCTTTCTGGGGATTGCCTGCGTTTTTATCCTGATAGACGTCGTGAGGACCGTATCCGCGCCGACCATTTACGGGACTGTCGTGGACGAAAGCGGCGCGCCGCTTGACGGCGTCACAGTCGGGGTCACGTATTGGGAGCCGTATCCGAAGCTCCTCAGGATGCTTGACCGCAAGTGGCCGAACACGCCAGGAGGGAAGAGTATCAACCGGCGCATGATTGTCGACGGGGAATTCCGTGTTCGGGACAAAGCATTGTTCCGCAGGGGCGAAGTGGAACACATATACTTTGCCAAGGAGGGGTATTACAGTGAGAAATACGACATCAATCAGAAATACGAGGTCACGGCGGACGGGAAAAAAGTGCTGAAGTGGAGCGGTATGCGCGTCGTGATGCGGAAAAAGCCGCCGCCGCCGAAAAAGGTCCGGACTCTGAAGCGTGTGACCACGGGTGTGTGGTACGACATGGCCGAACGGAAAAAACGCATCCTTGCGTTTTCCACGAATCGCTTTTCCGGGAAAGCTGAGGTGGTTCTTCGTGACGTCCCCTTCGGGCAGGAACCGCAAGCGACCAGGTATTTCGAACTTGATTTTCTGCGGGACGAACGGGGCGAGATCGTCCTCAGGGAGTTTCCCGGCGTCGTGGACGACTGGGGTGATCCGATCCAGTATCCCGCAGTCTTCATCGTCCGGCTCCATTCGAACGACCCGGACGACGGGATCATTCCGGTCGGCGAAGGGGAATCCGTGCCGGAAAAGAATCCTTTCGACGGCACGATCCGGTCGTTTGGCAACGGAAGGGAGTTCGACGAAGAACGCACACTCTTCAGAAAGGGATTGACCGATGCGCCGGCACGGTTCCTGAAGGAACGGACGATGGCGCCGGAGGACGGATACACGCGCAGGGAGATATCCATCCCCATCGAAGAGGTCATCCGCATCTGGGCCGCCAACGGGCTCAAGGCGTGTTCGCTCCTGGTTTACAGAACAGTGTTCATCAGGGCCGCCGGGTATTATGCGAAAGCCTATTTATATTACTTTAACGGGTACTCGGACATCC
>Ga0310786_10002419_pt1 | contig 28551 bp, 28 predicted proteins | sample AusTroGonzalo_MG_FD_203881 | JGI IMG/M metagenome (GOLD analysis project Ga0310786, IMG submission 203881) | Bovine rumen microbial communities from tropical cattle in Woodstock, Queensland, Australia - Gonzalo_03 (v2) (version 2) | ecosystem: Host-associated > Mammals > Digestive system >...
GAACAGGACCGGGAAGAAAGCCGTCATCTGCCCGAAATCCACGTAATAGAAAATCCCCCAGCCCAGCACGACCAGGACCAGGCTGTAGACATGCAGCAGCCAGTCGGGGACCTTCCAGCGCAGGAGAGTGTATTTCTCCAGCGCCACGATGAGCCCGAAATACAGGCCCCAGACGATGAAATTCCAGCTGGCACCGTGCCACATGCCGGTCAGGAACCAGACCACCAGGATATTGAAGAACTGATGCTTCCGGTTGCCGCCCATCGGGATATAGACATAGTCCCGGAAGAAACTGCCGAGGGAGATGTGCCATCTGCGCCAGAAATCCGTGATGGAGTTGCAGCAATAGGGATGGTCGAAGTTCTCCCTGAAATGGAAGCCCAGGCAGCGGCCGATTCCAATGGCCATGTCGGAGTAGCCGGAGAAGTCGAAGTAGATCTGCAGCGTGAAGGCCAGCAGGCCCACCCAGGCCCCCGCCGTGGAGAGTTCCGCCAGGTTGCCGGCCAGGAACTGGTCGGACACTTCCGAGAGCTGGTTGGCCAGGATCACCTTCTTGCCCAGGCCCACCAGGAAGCGGAAACTGCCGTCCGCGAAATCGCTGAACGTCACTTTGCGGTGATGGATCTCCCGGGCGATGGTCCCGTAGCGCACGATCGGACCCGCAATCAGCTGCGGGAACATCGCGATATAGAGCAGCAGGTCGCCGAAGCGTTTCTGTGCCGGACTCTCCTTCCGATACACGTCCACCAGGTACGAGATGGACTGGAAGGTGTAGAAACTGATGCCGATCGGCAGGGCGATTTCGGGAACGTGGACTTCCAGGCCCAGGCGCGTCAGCAGACCGGCGAAGAAACCCAGGTACTTGAAGGTGCCCAGGATGGCCAGGTTGCAGATGAGCCCCAGCACGAGCCAGAAAGTCCGGTTCTTTTTGGACCGGTCTATTCCCCTGCCAAACAGAAAGTTCAGGAAAGCACACGCCAGCAGCAGGAAGACATAGACAGGTTCTCCCCAGGCATAGAAGACCAGGGAGAACAACACGAGGACGCCATTCTTCACTCCATTGCCTTTCGCCAGCCCCGCGAGCAGATAGCAGAGGGCAAAGGCCGGCAGAAAGGCAAAGAGGAAGAAAAGATCGGCAAATACCATTTATTTGGCCAGCTCCTTCTTCAGGCGCTCGGTAAGCAGCGGCACGACCTTGTTGAGGTCGCAGACGATGCCCAGGTCCGCCACGCTGAAGATGGGCGCGAACTTGTCCTTGTTGACCGCAATGATGGTCTCGGACTCCTCCATACCGGCCAGGTGCTGGATGGCACCCGAGATACCGAGGGCGAAATACACCGCGGGACGGACCGTCTTGCCGGTCTGGCCCACCTGACGGTCGTGCGGCATCACGCCGGCATCGACCATCGCGCGGGACGAGGACACTTCCCCACCCAGCACGCTCGCCAGGCCCTGCAGCATGTCGAAACCTTCCTTGCAGCCCACGCCGCGGCCGCCGGAGACCAGGATCTTGGCGTCGGCGATGTCGACGGCGGTCTTCTGGGCCTTGACGGTCTTGACAAGCTTGACCACGAACTTGCTGGCGTCGAACTTCGGCTGGAACGGCACGATCTCGCCCTTGCGGTTGAAGTCGGGCGTGGCCTTCGGCATCACGCCGGGGCGCACGGTCGACATCTGCGGACGGTGCTCGGGGCACTTGATGGTCGCCATCAGGTTGCCGCCGAAGGCCGGACGGGTCATCTCAAATTCGTGGGTTTCCTCATTGATGGTCAACTTGGTGCAGTCGGCCGTCAGGCCGGTGCCCAGGCGGGCGGCGATACGCGGTGCCAGGTCACGGCCGATGGTCGTGGCGCCGTACATCAGGATCGACGGCTTGAAGGCGTTGACAGCCTGGAAAACGGCCTGGGTATACTGTTCAGTGACATAGTCTTTCAGTTCGGGTGCGTCGATGACGACGACCTTGTCGGCACCGTAGGCCACGAGGGTCTGTGCCTTGTCGGCAATGCCACAGCCGGCAAGGATGGCGACGACCTTCTCGCCGGTCACCTTCGAAAGTTCCTTTGCCTTGCCGATCAGTTCAAGGGCAACAGGCTGGATCTCACCGTCACGCTGCTCTGCGAATACATAGATGTCTTTATAATCAGAAAAATCCATAGCAATACAGTTTTAGACGGTTAGATAATGTGTTTCTCCTTGAGTTTGGCAACGATCAGTTCCACAGCCTCTTCGGCATCCACTTCGTGGACCTGGCCGGGTTCCTTGAGCTCCTTGGTGAACGATTTGACCACCTTGGTCGGCGAACCTTTGAGGCCGAGTTCGGTCTCGGGCACGTCAATACGGTCGGCGCCCCAGACCTCTACATCCTTGCCATAGGCGTCCACGATGCCGCCGACAGTCATGTAGCGCGGCTTCACAGCGGATGCCAGGCAGGTCAACAGGGCCTTGCCCTGGAATTCCAGGATCTGGCAGCCATCTTCGGTTTCCTTGGTCACAGTGAATTTCTTCGTGACCGGGTCATATTCCAGACCGGCGACATAGGAAATCTGCGGGATACCCAGGTGTTCGGAAATCTCGGGGCCCACCTGTGCGGTGTCACCGTCGATGGCCTGGCGGCCGGCGATGATCAGGTCCCATTCGAGCTGGCGGGCCACACCGGCCAGCGCCTTGGAGGTAGCCAGGGTGTCGGCACCACCGAGCTTGCGGTCGGTGAGCAGGATGGCACGGTCGGCGCCCATGGCGAAGGCCTCGCGGAGGATGACTTCCGCAGCCGGGATACCCATCGTGACGACGGTCACCTCGGCACCGAACTGGTCTTTCAGTTGCAAGGCGAATTCAAGGCCGCCTTTGTCGTCCGGGTTCATGATGGCGGGAACGCCTTCGCGGACCAGGGTCTTGGTGACCGGATCGATTTTGATCTCGGTCGTATCGGGAACTTGCTTGATACAGACTAAAATTTTCATCTGGGGGCCCTCCTACTTGATTTTACCGAACAATTTACCTGCGATGACCATGCGCTGGACCTCGGAGGTACCTTCATAGATCTCCGTGATCTTGGCGTCGCGCATCATGCGCTCCACCGGATACTCACGGGTGTAGCCGTAACCGCCGTGGTACTGGACGCACTTGGTCGTGACTTCCATCGCGGTCTCGGCGGCAAAGAGTTTCGCCATGGCGGCGTCGGCCGAGTAGTTCACGCGCGGATTGACGTTGTGCTCGTCCTCCCGGAAGGCTGCGCTGCGCACCAGCAGGCGGGCCGCCTCGATCTTGGTCTTGAGGTCGGCCATCTGGAACTGCGTGTTCTGGAACTGGGCGATCTTCTTGCCGAACTGCTTGCGCTCCTTGGTGTACTTGACGGTCTCGTCGAGCGCGCCCTGGGCGATGCCGAGGGCCTGCGAGGCGATGCCGATACGGCCGCCGTCGAGCGTCATCATGGCAATCTTGAAGCCCTCACCCACCTTGCCGAGCAGGTTGGCCTTGGGAACACGGACGTTGTTGAAGATCAGCTCGGCCGTGGCACTGCCGCGGATACCCATCTTCAGTTCTTTCTTGCCGATAGAGAAGCCCGGCGTCGTCGCCTCGACGATGAAGGCGGAGATGCCTTTCGTGCCCAGCGACTTGTCGGTCATGGCGATGACGATGTATACATCGGCGTGGCCGGCGTTGGTGATGAAGATCTTGTTGCCGTTGATCACCCACTCTTCCCCGTCGAGGACGGCCGTCGTCTGCTGGCCGGCCGCGTCGGTACCGGCGTTGGGCTCGGTCAGGCCGAAGGCACCGATCCACTCACCGGAAGCAAGTTTCGGGACATATTTCATCTTCTGCTCTTCCGTACCGAACTGGAGAATCGGGGACATGCACAGGGAGGTGTGTGCCGACACCACGACGCCCGTCGTAGCGCAGCAGCGCGAAAGTTCCTCGACTGCAATGGAATACATGATATTGTCACCACCGGCGCCACCGTACTGCTTGGGTACGGGGATGCCGAAGATGCCGAGTTTCGCCATCTTGTCGACCGTTTCCTGGGGGAAACGCTCCTGTTCGTCGATCTCGGCGGCCAGCGGTTTGACCTCCTTCTCGGCAAACTCGCGGATCATCTGGCGGAACAGTTCCTGCGTTTTGTTGAGATTGAAATTCATGGTTTATCGGGGGTACTTCTGTTAATACTTGTAGAAACCTTCTCCGGTCTTGCGGCCCAGCAGTCCGGCACGGACCATCTTGCGGAGCAGCGGATGCGGGCGGTACTTGGGATCGCCGAATTCTTTGTACAGCACTTCCATGATGGCCAGGTTGACATCGTTGCCGATCAGGTCGGCCAGGGCCAGCGGGCCCATCGGATGGTTGGCGCCGAGCATCATGCACTTGTCGATATCTTCGGCCGTGGCGATGCCGTCGGCCAGGATGCCGACCGCTTCATTGATCATCGGGATGAGGATGCGGTTCACCACGAAGCCGGGGGCTTCCTTCACCTCGACGGGCTGCTTGCCGATGGAGGTGGCCAGTTCGACGACGCATTTCGTCACCTCGTCGCTGGTCAGCTGGCCGCGGATCACCTCGACCAGGGCCATGCGGTCGGCAGGATTGAAGAAATGCATGCCGATGAAGCGGGCCGGACGCTGGGTGCAGGCGGCAATCTCTGTGATGCTCAGCGAGCTGCTGTTTGTGGCGAAGATCGTCTCGGGCTTGCAGATGCCGTCCAGGACGGTGAAGACGCCTTTCTTCAGCTGCATATCCTCGACGGCGGCCTCGATCACGAGGTCGGCATCGGCGAAGCTGGCATAATCCGTAGTGGTCGTGATGTTGGCCATGATGGCATCCATCGCGTCCTGTGCAATCTTACCCTTCTCGACGAGCTTGCTGTAGCCCTTCGAAATGGAGGCCATGGCCTTGTCCAGGCTGGCCTGGGTACGGCTTTTCATGACGACGGGCATCTTGGCGGCGAACGCCTTCACAATGCCCTTGGCCATCGTACCGGTTCCAATAACGCAGATTTTCATATTGCAGAATGGTTAATTAAATATTGTATGATCTATTCTTTCCTGAATACGGCGGGCCGCTTGTTTAGGAAGGCGTCCATGCCTTCCTTCTGGTCGGCCGTCGCAAAGCATTTCGCGAAATACTGGTTCTCGAGGGCGATCGATTCATCGATGTCCAGGTCGTAGTTCTCGTTGATGCAGGTCTTGGCGAAACTCACCGCAATCGGAGCGTTCTTCAAGATGAGGTCTACCGTCGCGTCGACGGCGTTCATCAGCTCCTCATGCACGACCACGCTGTTGACCAGTCCGATGCGCAGCGCCTCGTCGGCGTCGATCATCTTCGCAGTGTAGATGAGTTCCTTGGCCATCCCCTGCCCGACCAGCTTGGCCAGCCGGTAGGTGCCGTTGAAACCGGGGATGATGCCCAGCTTGACCTCGGGCTGCCCGAAGCGCGCTTTCTTGGAGGCGATGCGGATGTCGCAGGCCATGGCCAGCTCGCAGCCGCCGCCCAGGGCAAAGCCGTTGACCGCGGCGATCACCGGGAACGGCAGGTCCTCGATCTTCTTGAACACGCGGGAGCCGCGCTGCCCGAAAGCCAGTCCTTCGGCTTCCGACAGATGCGCCATCTCAGAGATGTCGGCGCCCGCCACGAAGGCCTTTCCCTCGCCCGTGATCACGAGCACGCGGGTATGGTCGATGTCGATGGCGTCGACAAAAGCTTCGAGTTCGCGCAGCAGGGTCGTGTTGAGCGCATTGAGCGTAGCCGGCGAATTGATGGTCAGCCGGACGACGCCCTGCGGCTGCTCAGCCACTTTCAGAAACTGAAAATCCATCGTCTGCCTGCTTTACTGGGCCATCGGCTTGAGGTCCTTGGCGATGATGAGCTTCGCCTCGGTGGCTTCCTGCACCTGCTCGACCGTGAATTCCGGATTGATCTCCCGGAGCACGAGGCCTTCGGGGGTCACGTCCATCACGCCCATTTCGGTGATGATCATGTTCACCTGGTGGGCGGCCGTCAGCGGCAGGTTGCATTCCTTCATGATCTTGTGGTTGCCTTTCTGGGTATGTTCCATCGCCACGATCACGCGTTTGGCACCCACCACGAGGTCCATGGCGCCACCCATGCCCGGCGTCAGCTTGCCCGGGATCATCCAGTTGGCCAGGTTGCCCTTTTCGTCGACCTGCATGGCGCCCAGGAAGGTGCAGTCCACGTGGCCGCCGCGGATGATCAGGAACGAGTCGGCCGAAGAGCAGGCATACGCGCCCGGATAGGCCGTGATGTAGGCACCGCCGGCGTTCACGTAGTCCTTGTCCTCCTTGCCGGGTTCGGGAGCCGGGCCCATGCCCACCAGGCCGTTCTCGGACTGGAGCGTCACGTTCACACCTTCGGGAAGATAGTTCGGAATGGCGGTCGGAAGACCGATACCGAGATTCACCACGTCACCGTCCTTGAGTTCCAGGGCGGCACGGCGTGCAATCGTTTCTCTGATTTGAGCTTTGTCCATAATACGATAGTTTTGATCTGTTATTTCTTGGTATTCATTCTCTTGACAAATTCCTGCGCCACGAACGAAGCCACGTCGTCGGCATAGGTGCCGGCGCCGAAACCGGCGTCGAAGCCCAGTTCCTTGGCCAGTTCGTGGGAGATGCGCGGGCCGCCGCAGACGACGATCATCTTGTCGCGGAGGCCTTCCGCCTCGAGCAGTTCGATGAGTTCCGTCATGTTCTTGATATGGACGTCCTTCTGCGTCACCGTCTGGGAGACCAGCAGGGCGTCGGCATGGAGTTCCAGCCCCTTGGCGATGAATTCCTCGTTCGGCACCTGGCTGCCCAGGTTGTAGGCTTCGAACATGTCGTAGCGCTCGATGCCGTAGTGGCCGGCATAGCCCTTCATGTTCATGATGGCATCGATGCCCACCGTATGCGCGTCGGTGCCGGTCGAAGCACCGACCACCACCAGCTTGCGGCCGATGTTCTGCCGGATATATTCGTCGGTTTCCTTCATCTCCATGACCGTCGACTCCACCTTGGGAACATAAATAGAGGTATAATCGACCGTATGGATTGTACTGCCGTAGCAATTGAAGAAGGTATAGCCGGGCGTCAGCTCCTGGTAGAACACCACCAGCGGGTTGTTGAAGCCCAACTCCTTGAGCAGTTGCTTGGCCGCTTCCACCGCTTCGGGTCCGCAGGGAACGGGCAGCGTGAAACTCAGCTGCACTTTCCCGTCGTTCATCGTATCGCCGTAGGGTTTTACTTTGGTCAGGTCCAAGGTCTTGTCGAAATCCTTGGCATCCATGGAATATAGTCCGCCGCTCATCGTTATCTCCTCCCTTTCATCAGGTCAATAAATGGATTGGAATAATTTTCACCCTTGACGGCCACGCCGTCGAGGCCCTTGCCACCGTTCTTCGGCCGTTTCACGTCACCGAACTTGCCCTTCTCGAGCGCATTGAACAGACCTTCCTTGACCAGGTCTTCCAGCAGCGCCACGGCATTGTCGAGCACGAGGGCCGCCCGCTGGCGGATGATGCCGCCCTCCTTGAATTCCACTTCCTCGCCGATATCCTTCAGGTTGTTGAAGATGTAGCGGGCGTTCTCGATGGAGAGATAGCGGTCGCTCATGAACGGGGTGTGGATGGCCTCGGTGGGCATGCCCAGCAGCTGGATGCCCTGGTGGGTCCAGATGCCGATGATGTTGAACAGGGCGTCCTGGATATGGCCGCGGAAAATGTTGCCGGTCATGAATTTGGTCGGCGGCATGTACTTCAGCGTGGCCTTGGGGAAGATCTCGCGGGTCATCTGGGCCTGCGCCAGCTCATAGAGGAAGCCGTTGGTCAGCATCGGATCCATTTCGAAGGCGTGGCCGAGGCCCATCTGCTCTTCGGGCAGGCCGGCCAGCAGGGCCAGCTGCTCGTTGATGATGTCGGAGGCCAGCACCGTGTGGGCGGCTTCCACGGCGTCGGCCGTAGTCAGGTAGTTGTCTTCGCCCGTATTGATGATCACGCCGGCGAAGCCGTTGATCACGCGGGAGAAGTATTGGTCGACCAGCGTGCGCTGCATGTTGATGTCGCGGAACAGGATGCCGTAGAGGGCATCGTTGAGCATCACGTCGAGGCCCTCGAAGGCGCCCATGATGGCGATTTCCGGCATACAGAGGCCCGAACAATAGTTGCACAGGCGGATGTAGCGCCCCACTTCCTCCCCGACCTTGTCGAGGGCGGCGCGCATGATGCGGAAATTCTCCTGCGTGGCGAACGTGCCGCCGAAACCCTCGGTCGTAGCACCGTAGGGTACGTAGTCGAGCAGCGACTGGCCCGTGGTGCGGATCACGGCGATGACGTCGGCACCCTGACGGGCACCGGCTTCGGCCTGCACCACGTCTTCGTAGATGTTGCCGGTGGCCACAATGATATAAAGGTATGGCTTGGGGCCTTCTCCCAGGGTGTTGAGATAAGCCTCCCGGCGGCTCCTCCGCTGGCGGATGCGCTCCAGGGAGCCGTCCATCACGGGCTTGAGCGCCTCTTCGCGTTTTTTACGGTCCGATACAGGGACTTTCGTCAGGTCGAGCGAGCCGTCGGCGACCGCTTCTGCAATCTGCTGCGGCGTCTTGCCGGTGGCCACCATCGCATTGCCGACATAGAACATCACCCCCTGCCCCAGCACGCCGGCGGCCTTGAGGGAGTCCACCACGACGTTCGGCAGCGGGACCTCATTGGCGTCCACGCCGTCGATACCCAGCAGGCGGCAGATGGTACGTTCCACCGCCACGGTGGTATACCCGTCGGCGAACGACTGCACGTCTTCGGCGATCTTTCGCGCCAGTTGCCGTGCCCGGTCGACCTTCCGCTGGTCCAATCCTAGTTTGCTTTTATTCATATTGTTGCTTCATTATAGTGTCTGCCAGATCGATCCAGCGCGCATCGATACCCAGTTCGCGCGCGATGTTGAGTGCCTCGTGCGGCACTTCGTGGCTCGTGGTCTGCACGAGCCGGTAGTCCATGGTCCGTCCTTTCGTGCCGGGAACCAGTCCCCGCACCCGCCAGCAGACGCCGGCGTGTTCCACGGTATAGTGTGTCGTCATCACCAATGCCAGCTCCGGTTTCCCGGAGAAGCGTTCCAGCAGGGCCGCCACCAGTGCCGTCCCTTCCACGGGATTCGTGGTCCGGGCCGGTTCGTCGACCAGCAGCAGCACCCGGATCCCCGTCTCCACGACGGCGATGGCCTGGTCGATGCGCTGCATCTCGGCGGCAAAGGATGACAGTCCCGTCTTTTCGTCCTGTTCGTCGCCGATACAGAAGCGGATGTCGTCGAAAGGCGTCATCACGGCGGAATCCACCGGCAGTCCAAAGCCGAACTGCCAGAGATACTGAATCATGCACAAAGTCTTGAGCGCCACGGTCTTGCCGCCCATGTTCGCTCCGATTACCGTCGCGGGTACACCGCGCCGGAAAGAGAAATCCACCCGCTGGAAATCGCGTCCCTTCGCCTTGAGGGCCGCGCGGACGCCGGGATGGAACATCCCGGTAATCACCGTTTCCGCACCGGAAGACGGGATGGTCAGGCCTTCCACCTGCATCTGGACGGCCATGGCCAGGGAAATATCCAGCTCGGCCATGTCCCGGAGGGTCTTCCGCAGCGAAGCCGCATACGGACGCAGCTTGTCGCTGATGGCCTTTTTCAGCCGGTCTTCCTCGTTGGCGAGGTCTTCCTGCAGCTGGCTGTCGTCCGGGTCCTGCTCCACGGCATCGCGCAGCCGCCGCAGTTCCACGGAATAGGAATCGTACAGGTAGAAAGTACCGATTTTCAGCCCGTCGGGATCCAGGATGGCGATCACCGCATCCATGTCCTCCCCCATGTCCAGCGATTCGGCCAGCATGGCCATATGCTTGATCTCGAAGAACTCGATCTCGTCGAGCGTGGCACCGTCGGCCAGGGAGGCCAGCGTGCCGGAGATATCGCGGAGCCCCTGCAGGCGGAAGCGCATGTCCTCCACGCGGCGACGGTCGGCCAGCACCAGGTCGAAATACTTGCGCAAACGGGCGTAAGCGGCGTCGATCTGCGCGGCGTCGGTCATCATCTCCCTGTCCAACAGCACTTTGCGGGCATAACCGCTCTGCAGTTCGAGTCCATCGAACAGATAGCGGATTCCGCAAGGACTATCAACGATCTCTCTAAATTTCATAGTCGTTCTTTACAATATCATACACCGGGAGTCCGATCTTTTCGGACAGTTCCCGGCAAAGCAGGTCGGAATCGAGTACGATTCCGTTGGGCGCCTTCGGGTTGACGCAGACGGCCAGCAATTCGCTTTTCATCCGGACGGAAATCCGCCCGCCGCGCCGGACAAATGCACGATAGAGTTCCTGGGAACAGAACACTTTCGTGAAATCGCCCACGACCAGTTCCAGGCCGTCCTCGTCCAGCGCGTTCTTGGCCAGCTGGAGCAGCCGGTCGGTGAGCGCCCCTTCCACCTCGACCACCCGCCGCCCCTTGAGTGTCGCGGCATCAAGCGAAGAGAAGGAAGACACCCGCACGGAGGGTTCCGCGCCTACATAGAGCGGCAGCCGGATCAACTCCACCACGAAGGCCGTCTTCCCGACCAGTTCCCGGATGTTGGCCGAATAGGCCGCACCGGTCGACAGCACCATCGCCTCGCTCACGGCAGGCGACGCCGTGCTCAGGCGCGAAAGCGCCCCGTCGACCAGGATCAGGTCGATCCCGAAATCTTTCAATGAACGCATCCACCGCTTCAGGGCTACGGCGCTGGAAGGGCCGCTCAGCAGCACTTTCCCTTCCTGAAGGGCCTTGGCCGTCACGATACGCCCGAGGGCCGTATCTTCGTCCCCCACGTCGTACAGTTCGGAGAGGGGACGCTTCTGACGGAAATGCTTCTCGCTCGTCGCAAAGAACATCCCCTCCCGGACCGTAATCTCGGGTTTCGCGGTTCCCGTCACCTGGTCGGTGGTTTCCCCGTCGATCCCGATCGAAGTCACCGCCACGCTGAAATAGTCGAGCGGCAACCGTTTGATGATGTAGTTGAGACACTCCGTCTTGCCGGCATTCTTCGCCAGTCCGACGATCGACACGCTGCGATGCTTGAGTATCTCCCCTACGAAAGGCATTTATCTGCGTTTTTTACTGCGCTCCTTGCGCTCCAAGTGCGCCGGTTCGATGGCCATGCGCTGGCCTTCCAGCAGGCCGGCCACGCCTTCGAGTTTCTTCCGGCACTCGGGGCAATGGCACTCGTTGTGATACTCGGCCGGCTCGGTGTAGGTAGTGATCACGCCTTCGAAGTTGCGCAGGACCACCTTGCCCGGTGCCTGCGAGATCACGTACTGCGGCATGACCGGGGTCTTGCCGCCGCCGCCCGGGGCGTCGACCACAAAAGTCGGCACGGCATAGCCGGAGGTATGGCCGCGCAGGCCCTCGATGATCTCGATGCCCTTGGAAACGGGGGTACGGAAGTGCTCGAGGCCCATCGACAGGTCGCACTGGTAGATGTAGTACGGGCGTACGCGCATCTTCACCAGCTCGTGGACCAGGTGCTTCATCACATGGACGCAGTCGTTCACGCCGCGCAGCAGCACGCTCTGGTTGCCCAGCGGAATGCCGGCGTCGGCCAGGCGCGCGCAGGCGGCCGTCGATTCGGCCGTCACCTCGTTGGGATGGTTGAAATGCGTGTTGAGCCAGATGGGATGATACTTCTTGAGCATATTGCAGAGCTCGGGCGTGATGCGCTGCGGGCACACCACGGGGGTGCGGGTGCCGATGCGGACGATTTCCACGTGGGGAATCTCGCGGAGCCGGCGGATGATGTCTTCCAGCCAGGCGTCGCTCACCATCAGGGCGTCGCCGCCCGACAGGAGCACGTCGCGCACCTCAGGGGTATTGCGGATGTATTCGATGGCCTTGTCGATGCGCTCGCGCGGGCTTTCATCGTCTTTCTGTCCGGCGAAGCGGCGGCGGGTGCAGTGGCGGCAGTACATCGAGCACATGTCGGTGATCAGCAGCAGCACGCGGTCGGGATAGCGGTGCGTGAGGCCCGGCGTCGGGCTGTCCTCATCTTCGTGCAGCGGGTCGAGCAGGTCGGCGGCTGCCTGATGGGTTTCGGCGGCGGTGGGGATGCACTGCTTCCGCACGGGGTCGTGCGGGTCGTTCGGGTCGATGAGCGAGATATAGTAAGGTGTGATGGCCATGCGGAGCGTCGAAAGGCATTTCTTCACGCCCTCCTCCTCTTCCGGGGTCAGCTTCACATACTTTTTCAGTTCATCGAGGGTCTCGATCCGGTTTTTGACCTGCCATTTCCAGTCGTTCCACTGGGCGTCGGTCACTTCCGGAAAGAGTTCTTTTCTTCTGGATACGTTCATATGTCCTTAAGCGTAGAGTTCTTCGAAAATCTTGCGGAGCTCGGGGCTTTCGCGGAGTTCCTGCAGGGTGAATTCGGCGTGGCCCTTGGTGTAGCCGTTGCCCATGATCATATTGACGTCGGCACCGATGCCTTCGGCACCGAGCGAAGCCTTGGTGAAGCTGGTGGCCATCGAGAAGAAATAGACGATGCCGTCGTCCTTCGTGCAGAGGATGGCGGTCATTTCCTGGTCGGGCACGTTGACGCAGTTGATGGTCACGTCGGCCATCTTGCCGTCCGTCAGGCGATTCACCATCTCATACACCTGCACCGGGGTCATGCCGGCGGCGCTTTCCACGATGTCGCAGAAGCCCAGGTCCTTGATGCGCTGGGTGCTCTTCGGGCTGTTGGCGATGCCGATCACTTTGCCGGTCACGCCGACGCGTTTCTTGGCTTCGTAGCAGCAGAGCATGCCGCTCTTGCCGCCTGCGCCGAGGATCACCACGGTCTGGCCGTACTGGCAGAGCTTGGCGGTCTGTGCGGGGGCACCGGCCACGTCAAGTGCGCTGAGGGCGAGTTTTTCGGGCATATCGTTCGGAATCTTGGCGTAGATGCCGCTCTCGAAGAGGATGGCTTTGCCCTTGATGTCGACCTGGTCGACCTCGGGACGGATTTCAAGGATCTCGTCGATACGGAGCGGGGTGAGGCTGAGGCTCACGAGCGTCGCGATACGGTCGCCCTCCTTGAGGTCAATCTTGCCTTTGAGGGCGTCGCCGATCTTTTCGACCTTGCCGAGGAGCATGCCGCCCGAGCCGGTGCGGCGGTTGCGGTGCTTGCCCTGGAGCTCGACGTTGTAGAGCATTTCTTTCTTGACCTCTTCCATGATCTTCTCCTGGCTGGCGCCGGGGCCGGCCTGTTCTTTGGCGTAGTTATGGATGTCGGTGAACGAGGCGGAGTCGATGTTGAGGGTCTGGACGTCGATCAGGATCTCGTTGTCCCAGATCTCGTCCATGTTGTTATCCAGTTTGTTTGCAGGTTGCGGAAGGACGCCCTTGGGTTCGATGACGCGGTGCGTTCCGTACTTGTTTCCGTGTTTTTGTGCCATATCGTCTGTATTGTGTTTTTATTGTTTGTTATCGTTTTTGCGTTATTCCGGGCTTGACCCGGAATCGTATTCATTTATCGGGCTTCGCTTCGCTCTGGTTTTTGTCCCGCTCGCGAAAAAATGCTCGCGGCTCCAAAAACCACCCGCTCAGCTACGCCCTAGTAAGAACTCATATGCATAAGTTATTGCCGTAGCGGAATGGAATGTAGCTCAAGAAACCATGCCACCCACGGCACTGTAAGTGGGAGGGGCCCAAGCTTGCTTGGGAGGGGTCTCGCTTGCGAGACGTTTCGGGAGGTACATTCCTGGAGCGGAGGCAATAACTCATCATCGTTTCAAATTGAGGATTTCGCGGGCGTCGGAGGAAGTGGCGATGGGACGGCCGAGCTCGTTCGCGAGACGGACGACCTTGGCCACCAGCTCGCCGTTGCTCTGGGCCAGCACCCCCTTCGACAGATACAGATTGTCCTCGAAGCCGACCCGAACATTGCCGCCCATTGCAATCGCCGCGGCAGCCATCGGGAAGGCGCTGCGGCCTACTCCGGTCACCGTCCACGTGCTGCCAGCCGGAATCTTGTTGACCAGCCAGCAGAGATTGTCGACCGTCGCGGGCGTGCAGCCCGGGACACCCAGCACGAAATTGAACTGCATCGGAGCCCCCGGCACCTGCCCCTTGCGGGCCATTGTCAGGATCGTGTCGAGATGACCCATCTCGAAACACTCGTATTCCGGCTTGATGCCGCGCTCGAGCATGCGCTTGCCGAAGGCACGCATGGTCGGCATCGTGTTGTCGAAGATCTCGTCACCGAAATTGCAGGTACCGCAGTCCAGCGTAGCCATCTCCGGGAGCGGATTGGTGTCGGTCGACTGCAACCGCTCGTCGGGCGTCATGCCGACGGCACCGCCCGTCGAGGGAATGAGGATGACATCGGGACAAACCTTCAGAATGGCCTCCTCGCATTCCTGGAAACGGTCGCGGCTCTGGGTCGGCGTACCGTCGTCCCAGCGGACGTGCAGGTGGACGATGGCGGCACCGGCGTCAACGGCACTTTTGGCTTCGCGGACGATTTCTTCTACGGTGTAGGGAACGTTGGGATTCTGTTCCTTCGTGACTTCAGCGCCGCAGATGGCGGCGGTAATGATCAGCTTATCCATGGGCGCTACGATTTACGCTGGCATTTCTTGGGGGTGACGCAGGTTCCGCTGGCCCGGCACACCACGACGGGCTCTTCGAGCAAGTCGGCTGCAGAGTCGGAAATGTCGGGGCGCGGTGCGATGACCTTGCGGGCCTCGAAGACCATCTTGCGCGAGGTATTGCCCTCCGAGACGATCTCGCCCGTGGCTTCGATAAAGTCGCCGGCATACACCGGAGCGATGAATTCGACCATGTCATAGGCCTTGAACAGGCCCTCGTCGCCGTCGCGCAGGATCAGGAGCTCGGTCGCCACATCTCCGAAAAGATGCAGCATGTGGGCACCGTCCACCAGATTGCCGCCGTAGTGCGCATCCTTGGCGCTCATACGGACACGGATCATCGATTTGTATTTAGCCATCTTCGCTTGTGCTTATTGTTCCACATAGATGTAGTCGACGAACAGGGCCGGCGTATGCACGGCCTCCGGTTCGATCTCCCCTACCTTCACGAGTTTTTCGGCCTCGACGATCACGGTGTCGGCGGCCTGTGCCATCATCGGGTTGAAATTCTTGGTGGTTCCGCGGTAGAACACGTTGCCCGACTCATCGACGATGCTGCCGCCCAGGAGCGCGAAATCGGCGCCGAGCGGTTTCTCGAGCAGATAGTCCTTGCCGTCCACGTTGATCACCGGCTTGCCTTCCTGGACCACGGTACCCAGTCCGGTCGGGGTCAGCACGCCGCCCAGACCAGCACCCTTGGCACGGATGCGCTCGGCCAGCGTGCCCTGCGGCACGAGGTTCATCTTGAGCTGGCCCGTGTTCATCTGTTCGATGGAGGCCTTGCTGCCGCCAATGTAGGAGGCGTAGATCTCCTTTACCTGGTGATTCTCGATGAGCTTGCTCCAGCCCTTGCCGTCGAAGACGGTATCGTTGCAAATGATGGTCAGGTTCTTGACGCCGCTTTCGACCAAAGCGTCAACAATCTGTTTCGGCGCACCTGTTCCCAGGAAGCCGCCAATCATGATCGAAGAGCCGTCCTTGATCATTCCGACGGCTTCTTTCAACGAGATGTTCTTTTTCATATGGCTTGAATTGATAATAATATTGATTTTTGCAGTATCAGTTTCACTAATCTGCAAATTTAATCAATTTTGTTATCAAAACAAAGAGAAAAATAGGGTCTATGCCTCCTTTCGCAAGACCGGCTCCGCATAAATGCGGAGGAAGATGTCGCGGATGGCCCGGCGGAGGGCCTGGTTGCGCGGCAGCGTATCGAGCTCTTCCTTCAGATACTCTTCGAATTGCGTACGAAGACGACTGTCGGAAGGCGCCTCCCCCTTCAGCATTTCCGCCGCCACGACATTGGTCGGCCAGATCCGCCAGGCCTGGTGGATGCGGCTGTCGATGATGCGGGCCAGCGCCCGGAAACGCTCATTCTTTTCCAGGGCAGCACAAGCCGCCAGGTCAGCGTCGCTGACGGGCTCGCAGAACGACACGTGGATGTGCCCTTTCTGCTGAATGATACCCAGCACGATGCTCTCGAGATCCTCGCCCGGACGCTTGACGTAAACACCTGACTTTTGCTTGATATAAGTCTCGTAAGCCTTTTTGATTCCGCAAGTTTCGTACTCGTAAGAAATGGCGACAGGCATCAGGTGCAGGCTGGCCATATTGGCCGCGAAGTCGCTTTCCCCACTGATGGAAAGCATTTTCAGCAGGCCCTGCTCCGTCGCGTCGTTGCCGTCTTTCGTGCGGCCGTTCCGGTGCGAAATCCAGACGGAAGCGGGATCGTCCGGATCGCTCACCCGCATGCGGATGTACGACGACAGCTGCCGGGAAACCTCGTACAGGTCGCGCGGCTGGCCGCCCCGTATCACTTTGATCATCCGGTTGGAACGCATCAGATCTTCCACGAACTGATTGTAAATCAGGTTGTCACCCACGGCAATCTCGGACAGGGGCAGATTGTTGTCCTTGAAAATATACTGGATGAATGCCGAATCGAGCACGATGTCGCGGTGCGACGAAACCATCGTATAGGCCCTTCCGCCCTCGAACCACTCCAATCCCTGATAACTCAGGCCCTTTGAGGTTTTGGCCAGGATGGACCGGATGGCCGGAAACATCACCCGCGACTGGAAGTCGTCCACACCATGGATGGTATTGAGCGTATTTCGCAGGATATCAGGATCTTTCCCCGGAAACAAAAAAGCGGAGATCGGTTCCAGCAGCCGGTTGTTCGACGCCCTTTTCAGGGCAGCCGATGCTTCAGCGTCGTTGTAGGGTCGGATATTCTCGTACATAACAACTTATCGCTTCGCGGTTCCCAGGGCAAAGAGCGGCAGGATCACCGATAAAAAGAGCGGGATCATCGCCAGCAGCGGCATATAGCCGAATTGCGTGGCCGCCAGGACGGACTGCAGCCATACCAGCGCATAGCAAAGCACGAGAAGGCCGCCCAGAAAATACCAGAACTTCCAGGAAGTCAACAAATAAAGGAGTAGAGAGACAAGCGTCACAACCATGGGGACCAGCAAGTGGATGACGCTATCTCCGCAGCAGAAACGAACGCCGCAGATGACGCTGGAGACGAACATGCCGGCGAAAAGCAGGGCGTAGCAATACTTGGAAGCACCGCTGCCCGCCGCGCTGCGGCGGATGGCCGTGGCGGAAACCAGATCGGCATAATATTTCTTTCGGCGATGGAAATACCAGATATACAGCGCGATAATCACAATGGCCGCCCCCAGCCACACATACATGGGCTGCCCGGGCTTCCAGAGTAGCTCGCCGTCGGGTGACCAGGCCAGGCGCCCCAGGGCGAACAGGACCGCATACCAGAGCGCCAGCCATCCCGATTCAATCAGGAAGGTACGGGGCTTCATCCGGCCGCGCCGGACCGTCAGCACAAAGCAGAGACACAGCAGCGCAAAGACGATCGAGGCCGTCAGGAGCCAAAGACCGTCCGAAAAGCCCAAACTACTGACTATGAATCCATTGATATCAAAAATCGTTTTCATATTTGTTCAAAACTTTTTCTATTTGTTCAATTTTCGTTGTAAGAGAGAGGAATCACCATAGCTCAGGAAACGATAATCGTTATCGAGGGCGAAACGGTAGATCTCATGCCACGCCTCACCCACGAAGGCACCGATCAATAGCAGGAGCGTACTCTTCGGCTGATGGAAATTGGTAACCAGATAGTCGATAACCCGGAAGGTGTAGCCCGGAACGATGATAATCTGCGTCCGGGAGCTCAATTCCGACAGATGGTGGGCCTCCATATAAGCCAGCAAGGCCTCGATGGCTTCGCGTAATGAATAGGTATAGCCGGCTTCCCGATAGGGTTCCCATTGGTCGACCATCCCAGGCTCTCCGCGCTCAATACAGTGAATACCAAGGTAATAGAGCGATTCCAGGCAGCGTGTGGAGGTCGTTCCGACCGCTGTCAGCGGGGTCTCGCCCTTGTCGGCGAGAGCCTGCAGCAGCTCACGGGACACAGAAAAAGGCTCGCTGTGCATCGCGTGGTCGCCGATCGTGTCGCTTTTGACGGGCAGGAAAGTCCCTGCGCCCACGTGCAGACAGAGGTTGAAACGCCGGATGCCTTTGGCGTCAATATCGTCCAACTCCCTCTGTGTGAAGTGCAAACCGGCCGTAGGAGCCGCTACGGAGCCCTCTCGGCGGGCATACCAGGTCTGGTAGCGTTCCAGGTCGATGGCTTCCGTATCGCGCTTCAAATAGGGCGGAATGGGAATCCTTCCCGCATGTTCCATCACTTGGGAGAAAGATGCGCCCCCTTTCCAGGTAAAGCGTACCCAGAACGCCCTGCCTTCGTGCCGGATGAGTTCCGCCCGCAGGTCGATGGCGCGAAGATAATCAGTATTTTCCTGATCTTCAGCGATGTAAAGGCTGATCAGACCGTCTTTCCAACGCTTGGCATTGCCCACGATCGCCTTCCAGACGCAGGATGAAGTGGTCGCAAAACACCGCTCATAGTCCTGAGGATCAGCTGGTTCCAGGCAGAAAACCTCAATCAGGGCCCCGGTATCCTTCTGGAAGAACAAGCGGGCCGGTACCACCTTGGTATTATTGAAGACCATCAGCGATTTTTCCGGGAGACAGTCCGCCAGGTCCCTGAATTTTCGATTCTCAGGCACTCTTCCGCTCGCATTTGTGTACACAAGGAGCTTGGAATCATCGCGCTGGGAGAGCGGATAACGGGCTATACGGGCCTCCGGGAGGGGATAATCGTAGTCTGCGATGCGAATTTCCTGGACCATGGATCAATCAAAAAGGCAGTGCAAAAATACGATTTTACAGGGTCAAATACAAGTTTATCTGACGAAGCCGATTCGTTTACATTTGTTTCACTCAAATGCGTGTTTACAGGAGTATAAAGCGATAAGTGTTAAACAGCGCGCTATGTTGTTTACAGATTGTATCTTTTTACAAGATTCGGGATAACCCTTTCTGCATTTATATTTTATTTAACTGATACCCAGTGATTTATAATAAATAAACACAAGTAATACTTTGCTAAATACTCTAAACAATGGGGCACATTTCCCCGAAAACAGTAGTATAATATATATTATTATATTGTTATCCAGATAATTACATAAATTTCCTTTATTAAAACTTCAACTGTTTTCATTTCAATTCCCCTATCACTTTTGTAATTCTTGACTTGTATACAATTGTAAATGTTGAAACTCGTGAAAAATAGGCAAATTTTTCTTTTCCGTCTCGTTTATTCTTTTTACATTTGTATATCGTAAAAAATGGCCTTATGCACGAGCGTCTCAAACAATTTCTCACCATGGAGAATCTCTCCCCCGCCCGTTTCGCCGAAGAACTGGGCATCCAGCGTTCCGGTATCTCCCATCTCCTGTCGGGCCGCAACAAGCCGAGCTTCGAATTTCTCCAGCGGATGATGAACGCCTACCCCGACGTCAACTACGAATGGCTCATCCTCGGCAAGGGCCGACCCTTCAAAAGTGACCGTCCCATCCCCGAATTACCGGCTGAACCCCCGTTTTTTACAGAACCTGACGATTTCGATGTCGCCGAAAATGATGCGATTGTTTCTGATTATCAGTCGTTTGACACTGAAATCCCAGCCTCTCAACTCGCTGAGAATCGCGTAAACACAGTTCCTACTGCCTCTCCCCGGCCAGAAACCGACAAAAAAATCGCCCGCATCATCGTCTTTTTCAACGACGGAACCTACGAAGAGAAATAATCGGTATATTTGTAGTCGCTATGACGGACCGACGATCGCTCTCTGCATTACGCATCCTGAAGATCGCTCCTTTCTTGCGGCCGCTTGCGGATACCTTATTTAAAAGAAGTTCGCCGTCGCTCGAAAAGGACCTGATGGGCCTGCACTTCTCCAGCCCCATCGGAGTGGCTGCCGGCGTCGACAAACGCGGCGAATATACCGACATCATCGACTGCTTCTCCCCCAGTTTCATCGAAATCGGTCCGCTGCGCGATGTGCTGTATTCCATTAAGCACCTGCAGGAACGGGAAAGGGACATCCGCGTACTGGGCAATCTGAGCAATACCAAGGAGATCGAGCGCTCCTTTTCCCTGATCTACGACTTTGTCGATGCCATCGTGCTCAACATCTCACTCAATACATCCGTGTCGAAGATCATCGATCACCTGCTGGAACTGCGGCGATACAACGATACCTATAAACCCATCATTTTCAAGCTTTTCCCCAATCTCACCCCGGATGTGCTAGATGAACTGGCCGACTATATGCTCTGCAGCGGCATCGATGCCGTGATGGTCCAGGCCGAATTCGTACCCCTCATCCGCGAAAAGACCCAGGGGCTGATGCCGGTCATCGCCATCGCCGAGATCAGCACCCCGGAACGGGCCGCCCAGCTGCTTGACACGGGTGCCGACCTGATCGCCGTCAGCAACTCCCCCTTCCACTACGGTCCCGCACTCATCAAGAAACTCATCAAATATCTGGATAAGAGATGAAAACCGCTTCGATCTGTACCATCGGCGATGAAATACTCATCGGCCAGATCGTCGATACAAACTCCTCTCACATCGCCCGCGAACTCAACCTGCTGGGCATCCAAGTGAAATACATGACCTCCATCGGCGACGACCGTGCCCGGATTCTTTCCGAGCTTGGCAACTGCCTGGACCACACCGATATCGTTATCGTTACCGGCGGCCTCGGCCCCACCAAGGACGACATCACCAAAGATGCGCTCCGCGAACTCTCCGGTGCGAAGGGATACAAGCACTCGCCCGAGCAGATGGCACACATTGAGCGCATCCTGGGCACACGCGGCATCCCCCTGATCGACACCAACCGGGCCCAGGCCCTCGTTCCCGACACTTGCACGGTGATTCCCAACAAATTGGGGACGGCGCCCTGCATGGCCTTCTACGGCTTGGGTAAGCACCACACCGCGGCGCTTTATTCCCTGCCCGGCGTGCCTTTCGAAGCCCTCGGGCTGCTGCCCGACGTCATGGCCGACATCCGGCAGCACTTTGAACTCGAGGAGATTACGCACCACACCGTCGTTACCTTCGGGATTCCGGAATCGACCCTGGCCAAACAGATCGAGCCCTGGGAAGACGCCCTGCCCGCCAACATCCACCTCGCCTACCTGCCCAACCCCACCCTCGGCGTCCGCCTGCGGCTCACACAATTCGGCGGAAAAGCCGATTTTACGCCGTATATTACTGAACTGCAGCAGATGCTGGGCGATGCCATTTATGGAGAAGGCGACGATACGCTGCAGAGCGTCATCGGCGACAAGCTGCGTGCCGCCGGCAAGACCCTGGCTCTGGCCGAGTCCTGCACGGGCGGTCATCTATCCGAGCTGATTACCTCGGTCGCAGGTTGCAGCGACTACTACAAGGGCTCCGTCACCTCCTATTCCAACGAGGTGAAAATGAAGGTATTGGGGGTTCGTCCCGAAACGCTGGCACAGTTTGGTGCGGTGAGCGAGCCCTGTGTCCGGGAGATGGCCTCCGGTGTGCTCCGTGCCCTCGACACCGACTATGCCGTGGCGACCTCGGGCATTGCCGGTCCGGGCGGCGGCTCACCCGAAAAGCCGGTCGGCACGGCCTGGCTGGCGGCCGCGAAAAAACTGCCCGACGGTAGCGTCCGGGTGGCCACACAGTGTGTCCATTTCGCTTCGTCACGGGCCGTGAACATCGAGCGCTTCGCGTCCTACGCCCTCGACCTGCTCCGAAGAAATTTATAAATAACAATAGGTATGAAAAAACTGGTTTTCTTCCTTCTGATTCCGCTCCTGCTTATGGTATCTTGCAAGAAAAACCCTGAAAAAGAACAAATTGCGAAGCTCGACCGACTCTGTGCCTCGCTCTTCCCGGCCGATGAGCCCGGGGCGGCCGTCCTGGTGCTGAAAGGGGACGACGTCCTTTTCGACAAGGGCTACGGCATCGCCGACATCGACACGAAGGTGCCCATCGACGGCAACACCTTCTTCAACATCGCCTCCGTCTCGAAGCAGTTCACGGCCGTTGCTATCCTGCAACTGGCCGAGCAAGGCAAGCTTTCGCTGGAAGATCCGGTTTCCAAGTATTTTCCGGAGTTCAATGCGCCGTTCTGGAAGGACATCCAGATCAAGCACCTCCTCTCCCACTGCTCCGGCGTCCCCGATGCCCGCGGCGGCATTCCGCGCGAGCTGAAGATCAAGGGCGACGAAGCGCTGGCGATGTCGTATCTGCCCGACCTCGATTTCCTTCATTTCGAGCCGGGTACGGCCTACGAATACATCAATCCCACCTTTGTGCTCTGCGGGGCCATCGTCGAAAAGGTGACGGGCAGGCCGTTCGCCGAATACGTGGCCGAGAACATCTTCCGGCCGGCGGGCATGGCCCGGACGCTCTATTTTGACCCCGAGCACCAGGATCTGATTCCGAACATGTCGCACGGCTACGAGTATGCCGACGTGGAGGACATGCCGGAGGAGCGCACAGCCGATAGTGCGCCCTCCGATACGCCGAAGAACTGGTATGAATACGATTACGGCGAGGAGACCTTCTTTGCCACGAAGCCGGACGGTGGCGTTTACTCGTCGACGCACGAGTTTGTCGAGTGGGAGAAGGCGTTACGGGCCAATAAGGTGCTTTCGGAGGCATCCCGGGTCGACGCGCAGTCGCCGCACACCTATATCAGCGGCAGTCCGTGGAGCGATTATCAGAACCGGCCGAACACCTGGTATGGCTATGGTTGGTTCATCGAACCGAAGACGGACGCAACCAAGGAGGTGATTTATCACACAGGCGACAACGGCGGTTTCAAGATCCTGGCCGCGCGTTACCCCGAGGACAAGGCCCTCGTGCTGATCTTCGCCAACCGCGCCGACTGGGACCGCTACCCCCTCATGCAGCAGATCGAAGAAATTTTCGGGTTCTAGGTGCGGGCCTTCCCTGAGGCGTGTTCAGAACCCTCGTTGCGCCGAGGGCGTCTGCAACGAGGAACACTGAACACTCCACCAGGCCACCCCACGGCCCGCAAGATGCTCACGAATGTCGTCGATGTCCCCAAAAGTGGGACATCGACAGCATTATTAGTTGATATTGCATTTGATGTCCCCGATTTAGGGACATCAACGACGTTTAAGCACTCATTCTATATCCAACAGTTCCTTATAGGGGGCGTCGTGGCGGAAGGCGGGCCAGCCGGGGTTGCCGTTGCGGCAGAAGGCGGTCCAGGCATCAAGCATACGTTCCGAAAGGGCGTAGTCAGCCTCGGTGAAAGGACGCCAACTGCGATCGAGCGTACCGAACATATACCAGAGTTCTGCGGAATGGAAGGCACCAGCGGCAGAAGCGGGATGTGCCTCGTCGGTGGGAAGTTCGCGCAGGAATTCATATTCGTACACGGGATGTCCCAGTGAGTCCCAGACCGCGCAGAAACGGTCGACAGCGGCACCGCCCAGCATCCCCATATCATCCTTGTTGTAGCCGATCATCACGGGAACCTGTGAAGCATCGCCACTCAGAACAGCGTCTTCGAAGGTCTGGGTGAGCACGCTGCCGTCAAGGTGCGGGAAGAACCAGCCGCCCGCCTGCAGGATGGTTTCGGAGGCAGCGGCACGCATATCTGTGAGGGCGTTCAGGCCTGCCTTGTCCATTGTCTCCTTGCCCTGCGCATCGTAAAAGGCCTGCGGGACATCGTTTTCCGGGCTGAGGCCCCGCGTGTCGAGGCCGCCGCCACTCTGAATGATGGCACCGGCAATCAGATTGCGGGAGCCGGGTGCGGCCATCAGGGTCTTGACGCTCATCGCCCCGGCGCTCTGGCCGAAGATGGTGATCCGGGCAGGGTCGCCGCCGAACTGGCTGATGTTGTCGCGGACCCATTGCAGGGCGGCAATCTGGTCCATCGTGCCGTAATTGCCCGACTGCCCCTGTTCGGCCGTCAATTCCGGATGGCTCAGGAAGCCAAGGGCGCCCAGACGGTAGTTGATGGTCACCAGGATCACGCCGCGCCTTGCCCAGGCTTCCCCATCCATCGTCACTTCGTAGCCATATCCATTCATATAGGCGCCGCCGTGAAGCCACAGGGCAACAGGCAGTTTGGCGTCGGGGTTGCCCACCGTGGCGGCGGGCGCCCAGACGTTCAGGTACAGGCAGTCTTCGTTCTCTTCGGGGGTTCCCGCCCAATAGAATTCATCGCCGTAGAAGGTACCGGGCTTGTTGCCCGGCTGCGGCGCGATGGGACCGAACGTATCGCACACGCGTACGCTTTCCCAGGACGTGACGGGCTGCGGCGCCTGCCAGCGTAGTTCGCCGACCGGTGGTGCAGCATAAGGGATTCCCTTGAAAATCAATACGTCAGGCGTTCCGCTGGCGGGTACGCCTTGGATGCGTCCGCCCGAAATGGTCAGGACGGGATTCTGCTGTGTGCAGCTGCAAATGACCAGCGCCAGCAGGATAGTGAGGAAGGAGTTTCGTTTCATACCTTAAAGATAGGAAAAAGAAACGGATCCGTGTTTAAACGTTTATAAACGTTTAGCCTATTGCTATCCACCATTGCCCTCATTATCTTGCGGCCGTAAAGTACGACAGATATGTCAACCGTCAATACAGCAAGGAACAAGGACCCAATTATTTGGTATTTCAAAGAAGTTAACGTATATTTGCGCAAAACGTTAACATCCATGCTAACAGACCTGAAAGAAGCAAGAAAACTGGCCGGATTCCGTCTCCCGCTGTCACTGATTGAAAAAATCAAAATAGCCGCGCAAAGAGCCGAAACCAGTGTCAATGACTACGTTTGCACCACCTTGGAGAACGCTACCAAAGATATTGAGACGCCTGCCGAAAAAGAAGAACGGATCAGGGAAACGAAGGCGTTCCTGGATCAGTTTTCAGGCTCATGGGTCTCTTCAGATAAGGACGAGGACCTGAAGGAAGTCATCCGGAAGCACAAAACCATTTCATCTCCTGTGAAGTTATGATCAAGTATCTGCTGGACACCAATATATTGGTAGATATCCTTCGCGGCAAGGACTCCCCGGTTTCCGACAAACTGATGGACATCGGCCTCAAGCGTTGTGCCATTGCCGACTTGACGGTATTCGAGTTATTGTTTGGTGCTTTTGTCAGTGAGCATCAAGAAAAGAATCTGCCGTTGGTGGAAGCTTTGACCAACCGTTTCTCCATCCTCTCATCTTCTGCCGCATATCGGGAGGCGGCCCGCCAGAAAGCCCTTCTGCGTCAAGCAGGTCAGCTGATTGAAGACATCGACCTGTTGATCGGATGCACTTCCATCACGAACCATCTGATTCTGGTAACCGACAACCTGAAGCACATGCATCGTTTGGAAAACATCCAACTCGAGTCATGGTCCTGATCATCAATTATCATCAACGACAGTAAGCACGGGCTTCTCTCTGGCGCTCTGGGAATTGCTTCTCGGACCGACTCGCCAAGTCTCGTCTCCTTCCCAAAATCGGCTACGCCGATTCCGGGCCCCTCCCTCTATCAACCGAGGGTGGTTAGGGTCCTCGAAGCAATGTCCCACCCGCGCCTGGGGCGAGAAGCCCTAGATCAGCCCATCAGCCACTTCCCCACCTTCGGGATCTTTTGGACGAGGACGCTGAAGAGGGCGACGGCGAGGAAGGAAAGGATGGCGGTGGCGAGGATCTCGACCGGGGTGGTCCAGATGCCCAGGACGCCGGCATCGCCTAAGCCGAGCCAGCCCCGGATCCAGCCCGAGACATAGACCAGCAAAAGCAAGTGGCACAGGTACATCCCGTAGCTGGCCTTTGAAACCGGCAGCAGAATCTTCTCGTAGAAACGGCCGCCCGATTCAATCTTGCGGAAGACCAGGATCCAGCCCAGGGCCATCAGCGCAACGCCAAAGGTATCGTTGAGCCAGGGGCCCTCCCAGAGCGCAGCCATGCCGACAGGCCCTTCCACTGGGAAATAATTCTTCGAATCCAGCCACACGTGATGGAGGAAGCCACCACAGCAGACGGTGAAGCCGCACAAAAAGGCCGGAATTGCCACAGCCAGCGTCCTGCCCCAAGACAGACGTCCCACAAACTTCCTGAAATACAGCCCCAACAACAGATAGCCGATGAAGCCGCTCAGGTAATAGAACGTTCCGTAAGTATTCCAGCTGGCCTCGCCCCAGAGCGGATACTTGGCCGCATTGGGGATGCCGGACGGGCCGTAGATGACCGGTGCAGGGCCTCCTATCCACTGCCGGATGAGCGGAATCAGGGTCGTAAAGAGCCAGATACCCAGATAGATCTGCAGCTCACGCTTCCCCACTCTTTCCGCCCAAGGCGACAGCAGCGGCATGATAAGATACACACCAATGAGCATATACACGAACCAGAGGTGGCCGGCAGCATAATTGAAGTTCAGCAGCAGGTCCTTGAAATTCTGGACGGGCTCACCCCACACCAGCGCATAGACGATGGTCCAGAAAAGAAAAGGAACCAGGATCCGCTTCGCCCGCCGCCGGAAAAACTCCCCAGTCGGATAGTGCAGCGGGAACTGCAAGTAGCTGGAAGTGAATATGAAAAGGGCGATGGCAGCCCGAGGGATCACGTTCAGGATGGAGACCCAGATGGCATCGGACCGCGTCAGGATCAGGGAGCCTTTTCCACCCAGGTAGAAGGGTTCACAGCTGTGCGTGGCCAGCACCAGGAAGCAGGCCGTCACCCGCAGCCAGTCGAGCCAGATCTCCCGTTTTTCGTGGGTCGCTTCCATGTCAGTTCCGGATCCAGTCGTTCAGCGGCAGGTCTTCGCCGGAGAGTTCTTTCAGGAACGGGTCGAGCAGGTCGTGACCGGTCGCCCGGTTGGAGAAATACACAAACCCCTCCTTCGTAGCAGGATGCAAGATCCAGAGTGCCTTGAAGTTGCCGTTGTCGCCCCAATGCCAGTAGCGCTCCCCCGCACCAGCGGAAGGCGCTTCCACAGCCCCAAAGCCCAGGCACCAGAACACCGAGGAATCGCAGGCACGCGGCTCATCGGCATAGCGCTGCGCGTGCACCTGAGGCGTAAACATCGCCTTGTGCGCGGCTTCCGAAAGTCCTTCGCCATTCATCAGGCCCCGCTGCAGGAAACGTGCGTACTCGGTGGCATTGGTCCTGAGGGTATACGCGCAGTTGGCACGCGGATGCCGCCCCTGTCCGCGGTTCTCACCGTCGCGGTTGAAGCCCACCAGCGCCAGCGTATCATACGCGGGCAGCCAGGCATACGAAGTGGTCGGCATGTCGAAGGGCTCGAACACCTCGCGGCGGGCGATCTCGTCGAGCGGCGCGCCCTGGATGGCCTCCACGGCCCGCTGCAGGAAGGCGTAGCCCTCGCCCGAATAGGCGAAGCAGGAGTCGGCCGGATACTTGAACGTGATGCGGCTCGTGGGCCACTCGTCCGACGAAGGGCTGACCGCCCAGTTCGGCAGGCCCGTTTGGTGCGACAAGACCATGCGCGGCGTCAGCCGGCGGGCCATCTCCGGGTCGTCAAAACGGTCGATATCGGTATAGTCGGCGATGGGCCGGTCGAGATCGATTTCTCCCCGGTCGACCATGCGCATCACGATGTAGGCAAAGACGGGCTTGCTTAACGATGCTGCCTGGAAAATACTCTGTTCATCAATGGTTTGCGGAATCTCGAAAATGGTATCCTGCGCTTGGACAATGCCGTGCAACTCACCCTGAGGCGAAAAATAGCAATATTGAAGTACAGGGATCCCGCAGGAATCCACGAGGGCCGGCAAGCGGTCGAGCGCGGCAACGACGCGCTGGTTGACGGGTTCTTTCGGAGCATGGCAGCCGGCCAGGCACAGGGCCAGCGCGGCCAGAACGCAAAATGATCTTCTCATAGGAGCTGACAATTTCTCAAAATTATCAAAATTTTGCGGTTTCTCAAAAAGTTCCTATTTTTGCACTCCCAAACCGGAAGCATAGCTCAGCTGGTTTAGAGCACCTGCCTTACAAGCAGGGGGTCACTGGTTCGAATCCAGTTGTTTCCACAGGCGCCCATCGGGCGCCTTTTTTATTTTTGCGCCGCTCCGGCATCTGCACCTCCTACAAAGTTAGCAATCTTTTCAGATTCTTGTGTTTTTTGACGCAAAAGGGACAATGTTGTCGCAATAGTTACTTATCTTTGTGCGTAAGATTTCTTCACTATACTTTATGAATGACTATAAAATTCAGTACGAGCCTCCTGTTTTTGAGGTCATTAATTTACAAGCCGAAGGCATTGTCTGTCAAAGCAACGTGTACAACGGATTTGGATTAGAGGAAAAATGGTGAATTGAGGAGGACTGGACAATGAAAAAAGCTTTATTGATGGTCTGCGCCGCTATAGTTGCGCTGGTCTCTTGTGAAACACTACCTACAGAATTGGACAGTGTACCGGTTTCATTCGACCTTCAGGCCTCCTACCAGGGCGGGTCGGAGACGAAATCGGTCAAGTCCGGCTGGGAGGATGGAGACGTCATCTATGTCGTCTTCTCCGGTGTG